>ENA-ORNZ01000058-ORNZ01000058.1-human-gut-metagenome-genome-assembly--contig:-NODE-58-length-170571-cov-20.564481_pt1 | contig 170571 bp, 149 predicted proteins | sample MGYA00242124_ERZ509040 | MGnify/ENA primary metagenome ERZ509040 (study PRJEB26280, sample SAMEA2338733) | human gut metagenome | biome: human gut; feature: human-associated habitat; material... | reverse complement strand
AAGAACCGCGGGACACGCGGGGATAGCCTGTTTTAGCTTTGCCCTGAAGGGCAATTGAGCAGGAAGCTCCCACTTCAAAATCTGTAAGATTTAAGTGGCGAGAGCATGTCACAATGCCATAATCCTGCATGAATTCCTGCTATCCTTGATACTCCAATCGCATTAGACTCACGCACTGCGTCCAGACGATTGCATATGATCACTCTGGGACAGCGAACACCAAGTTCCGGTTCCGGCAAACAATTATTACAGAGACGGGTATAATTTACTCCTGAGAATGGAGAAATATATGCAGAACCATCTGCTGTTCCTGCATGATTCCCGGATACCTGCCACTAATAATGAAGCTGAAAGGCTTCTAAGAAACTATAAGCTGAAACAGGCGCAGGCTGTGACATTTAGGAGTTTCGAAAGTATCGATTATCTCTGCCAATGCATGAGCATGCTTGTTTTGATGCGGCTAGAAGAACCAGCGAATATATTTGACAGAGTATCCAGAATATTTGGATAAGAAAACCGATGGCTTTGACTGTTATTAGTCTACACCATCGATTTTCTCATGTCCAGCTAACCTCTGAACAGTAACAAACTAAAAGCGAAATTCCTAGGAAAATTCAATTGCTTTTGACAACAAATGCCAGAATGACTATAATGAAAAAGGAAGCTACAGTTCTTAAATATGTGAAACTGAAGATTCCGGGAAATTATTATATAGGGAGGACAAGAAGATGAAAAAAGTACGTTTGATTTTATGCAGTTTTCTAGCACTTTTGATGATGGTGCTGACTGCACCGGTGATAACGAAAGCAGCTACGGAACCGGTATGTTTAAAAAAAGCCACATTAAGATATCTCAAGTGGACAAACTATGTGGTTGATGGTAGAGAAAAGTTTTCTACAATCGCATGGGATCCATTGTACATTGGAAACTTATCCGGTTCAGCCGTTATAACAAACATTAAATCTTCAAATAAGCATTTTACGGCACGTAAAGGAGTAGGTGTAAATGCTATTTATGTTGAGGAAAAGCCAGATTATGTTATAAAAGATGGTATAAAAACAACAATAAGTTTTAATGTTACACAAAATGGAAGAACATATAAACTTTCATCCAGAATAACTTTCAAACCATATGGGGCATTTTTTAAAAGCTTTAAACTGGGAACGAAAGATTATGCATCGGATGTTTCAGGATATAGACTAAAAAAAATGTCACCACTGAAAAGGAATACGGGAAAAATCCAGATTACTCCGAGTAATGGTTACAAAATTGATGAGATTATAGTTAATCACCCAAATAAGTCCAGAAAAGTAAAAAATGGGTCCAGTATTTCCTTAAAAAATGTACGAAAAATATCAGTGTGGTATCATACAACAAAGAAACCTGCATATTATCAAAATCCAGGAAAAGACTATAGGGGATGGACGGGCTCTCCGCTAAATTATTGTTTTGATCTGAGCTTTTGACCAGACGTATACCTTGTTTATAACACCAGAAAACATATCCGGTGTATAAACAAGGTTTTATTATTAAACAAGGGAAGATTGTGCGACGAGAGATGCCTTTAACAGGGGATGGAATAAAAATATTAAAAGCGAAATACCTGGGAATGTTGTTCTGTAGTTGACAATGACTCTGGGAATGATATAAAATATAGAATTGAAATTCAGCGGTTGTTCTGATACTATTTTCTTGACCATATAACCTCCGACAGAACCATTCTGTTTAGAAGTCAGGTTACCGTTGTACCCGTCTGTAAGCGGTACGCCTAATTCATTTGCAACCTCGAATTTGAAACGGTCTAACGCACCTTTTGCTTCCGGTACAGCTGTCTGGTTAGAAGATTTTGTGTTTGACATATCAATTTCCTCCTTGGTTGTTGTTTTCTTTTGAAAGTGTTTTTGTGTTGCAATGCTAGTATATGAAGATGCAGAAATAATACACTGGAAGTTTTCGCATGGACAGGAAGAGCATGGAAACAGGAAAACTTGCATGATGACTGTAAGAAAAATATTAATAAATTATGAATTATGTATATTTTTTAAGTTTTAATTGCGTTTTATTTAGTGCTTTGTTATAATTACAGTTAGGATTGTGGATAAAAGATAAAATCCGCAAAATAAATAGGAGAAACGGAGAGGAGAAACTATGAACTTAGGTATAATCGCACATAACAGTAAAAAAGTACTGATAGAAGATTTCTGCATCGCTTATAAGAATATACTTGCCAAACATGAGGTCTATGCCACAGGTACAACCGGACGGAGAATAGAAGAAGCGACAAGCCTTCATGTGCATAAATTCCTTGCCGGCAGTATTGGTGGAGACAAGCAGTTTATGGAGATGGTAGAGCGTCAGGATCTTGATATGGTCATTCTGTTCTACAATCCGGTCATGATCGATCCTAAAGAACCGGATATCACAAGCATCGTGAGAAGATGCGACCAGTACAATATTCCTGTAGCGACAAATATTGCCACAGCAGAACTTCTTATTTTAGGGCTTGCAAGAGGAGACCTGGATTGGAGACTGAATCTGAAATGAGAGTGATCGCAGGTAAAGCCAGAAGGCTTAATTTGAAAACAATTCCGGGGATAGACACAAGACCTACTACTGACAGAATCAAAGAAACATTATTTAATATACTTCAGCCGGAGCTTTTGGAATGCCGTTTCCTGGATCTTTTTTCCGGAAGTGGCGGGATCGGAATCGAAGCTCTGAGCAGAGGGGCTTCTTATGCAGTGTTTGTGGAGAAGAATCCAAAAGCTGCTGCATGCATCAGAGAAAATCTTGCATTTACAAAACTGGCAGAAGATGGTAAACTGCTGAACATGGACGTGCTGCAGGCATTGCGTTCCCTTGAGGGAAAAGGTGTTTTTGACATTATTTTTATGGATCCCCCATATAATAATGAACTGGAAAGACAGGTGCTGGAATATCTGAAAGACAGCACAGTTGCAGATAAGAATACACTTATTATTGTGGAAGCGGATCTTCAGACGGATTTCAGTTATGTGGAATCTCTCGGTTACAGGCAGCTGCGTTCGAAAGAGTATAAAACAAATAAGCATGTATTTTTAGAACGTGCATAATTAACTATAATAATTTCAGAATGAATACATTGCTTCCTGAAATTATCATAAGATTGCTGCCTGCAGGCAGCATTCGTGTTGTTATGCATATGTGTATGTGCCAGAGGAAAGAGAGAGTAAAAATAAATGAAAATAGCAGTATATCCCGGTAGCTTTGATCCGGCTACCTATGGACATCTTGATGTGATCCGGAGAGCAGCAGTTTCTTTTGACAAAGTGATAGTGGGCGTTTTACATAATTCTTCAAAAAGTCCGTTGTTTTCTGTGCAGGAACGTGTTAATATATTAGAAAAGGCGACTCGGGACGTTCCTAATGTCGAGGTAAAACCATTTGAGGGATTGTCTGTGAATTTTGCCAGAGAGAATCACGCTCAGGTGATCATACGTGGACTTCGTGCAGTTACAGATTTTGAGTATGAGCTCCAGATGGCTCAGACCAATCGTGTACTTGCACCGGATGTAGATACTGTATTTCTGACTACAAGTCTGGAATATGCATACCTGAGTTCTACAATATTGAAGGAAGTTGCACATTTTGGAGGCGACCTGAGTAAGTTTGCACCGGCTGAGATAACGGATGCAGTTATTGAGAAGATTCGTCTTACAGCAGACAACAAATAAGTTATTGTTCACATAGAGCGTACAGTAACAGAAATAGAAAATAAGGAGTGTATATACTATGAGCAGCAGAATTGAACAGATTATCGGTGAGATTGAGGAATATGTGGACAGCTGTAAATTCCAGCCACTGTCAACTACTAAGATTGTGGTAAATAAAGAAGAAATTGAGGAACTTCTGAGAGAACTCCGCCTGAAAACTCCGGATGAGATTAAACGTTATCAGAAGATCATTAACAATAAGGACGCTATCCTTGAGGATGCTCAGACTAAGGCAGATGCACTGATCGCAGATGCACAGGCAAGAGCACAGGAACTGGTAACACAGCATGAGATTATGCAGAAAGCATATGCGCAGGCAAATGATACGATCAATGCAGCTAACAAACAGGCACAGGAGATTCTGGATTCTGCAACACAGGATGCAAACAGCATTCGTCTCAGCGCGATCACCTATACAGATGATATGATGGCCAATATTGGCAGTGTGCTTAATACAACATTAGAGGATGCAGGTGTGAAATACAAAACATTTATTGATTCCCTGCAGAGCTGTCTTGATGTTGTAAACCACAATCGTCAGGAACTTGCACCTCAGACAGCACAGGCTGCAGCAATTACAGGCTCTTATCATGATAATGACGGAGCGAAAGATGATGATGACGATCTGTTAGATGATCTGGGAGAGAACTAAAAATAAATCAGTTATAAATATAGAAGATGAGAAAACAAGGGGCAGGAAAATTTCCTGCCCTGATTTTGTATAATAAAATGATGACAGTTCCCGGAAAGAATTTATTTTCACAGATAGGAAATCAGACAGTAAAGAATACCTGCTGTAAGGAATGTACAGATACACTTGGAAATAAAATAAGGCAGAATGCTGAGGTCATGGTGGAGAACACCTTTTGTCTGAGCAAGGATGCACAGACCGCCGGATGCGGTGGCTGCAGCGGACAAAAGTATACGAGTCATGTATGGCAGTCCGGAAACTGAAATAAGAGAAAGTCCGGAAGTGATCTCTGTAAATCCGAGCAGCAGGTATTGATAGAGAAGTGGAAAAGGCGCATAATATCTGATACATCCTGCCAGAATGGAGAACAACAGAATATATCCTCCGAGACGTGTAATGGTTTCAAAACCGTTCATTATAGAAAAATCAAGTATATTTTTTCGAGAAGAAATCTCGGGTGAAAATCCTGGGGAATCTGAGATGGTGGCATTTTGGTACACAAAAAAACGAAAGAACAGCATACATATCAGATTTGCTGAAAAAATACTCGCAAAGACCATGCCGGCAGGTACTGTATCCTTAAGACAGGACTTACAGAGATAGGTAATGATAAAGGCAGGGCTTGGATTGTTGCAGAAGGTGGTGAGATAAAGAGCTTCTTTTTTGCTGATTTTATGTAATCCATACAGATCAGAGGCAAGTTTGGCTCCCAGAGGATAACCACACAGCATTCCGAGAACGAAAACATAACCACCCCAGATGCTGACACCCGGAAAAATATGAAAGAATGATTCAAATGGCAGGAGAAGTTTCCGGATATGACCGGTATGTGTAAGCATTCCTGTGAGAATAATAAATGGGAGAAGCGTTGGGATTAATGTATTCAGCCACAGAGTCATTCCGGCTCTGGCGCAGGACAGACTTTCAGCAGGATGCAGCAGAAGAAAGACAAGAAGAAAACAAATACCACCGGTGAGTATGGTGTTTTTGGACATACAACAACCTCTTTGCAATTGTTTGCCATTCTTTATAAAATTTATATGGCGCAGAATGAAAATAAATGCTATAGTATTTGGGTAAAATATATCTGGAAAATTTGTCGTATATCGGGAAAACAATGGTATATTATAAGACAAATGTGTGATTTTTGGAGGTAATATAATTATGGCAGTTTTAGAGAATTGTGAACCCAAAAGAGTGTTCCATTATTTTGAGGAGATATGCAAAATTCCTCATGGCTCAGGAAATACAAAGCAGATCAGCGACTATCTGGTTCAGTTTGCAAAGGATCATGATCTGAAATATGTTCAGGATGAGATGAATAATGTGGTTATTTATAAACCGGGCACAGCGGGATACGAGAATGCTCCTGTAGTGATCATTCAGGGACATATGGATATGGTATGTGAGAAACGTCCGGATGTAGAGCATGATTTTACAAAAGACGGATTAAATCTTTCTGTAGAAGGTGACTATGTATCTGCAAACGGAACAACCCTTGGTGGTGATGACGGAATTGCTGTTGCTTATGGTCTTGCACTTCTGGAAAGTGATACAATTGCTCATCCGCCGCTTGAAGTGTTTATTACTGTAGATGAGGAAATCGGTCTTCTGGGTGCAGTTGGATTTGACTGCAGTGTATTAAAAGGAAGAAGATTTATCAATCTGGATTCTGAAGCAGAAGGAAGCCTCTGGATCAGCTGTGCAGGCGGACTTTCCGGAGTCAGCCATATTCCAGTGACAAGACTGGATGCAGAGGGAGAGAAGCTGACAGTTAAGATCAGCGGACTGATGGGCGGTCATTCCGGAGCTGAGATTGACAAGAATCGTGCAAACGCCAATTCTCTTCTCGGAAAATTTCTCCATGGTCTGGATGAGAAAACAGATTTTGAACTGATCAGTGTGCAGGGCGGACAGAAAGATAATGCCATTACAAGGGAGGCTACAGCAGAAATCCTTGTTCTTGAAGAAAATGCAGATGCTGTCAGAGAATATGCGGCTTCTGTGCAGGGAGCATGGAGAGAAGAGTATGCAGGAACTGATGAGGGTATCACAGTAACTGTTGAAGATGAGGGAAAACAGGAAGTAAGGGTTCTTCATCCCACAAGTAAAGAAAAAGTAATTTTCTTCCTTGTAAATGTACCTTATGGTGTTCAGAAAATGAGCGGAACGATCAAAGGACTGGTAGAGACTTCTACGAATATCGGTATTCTGAAGACTTCTGAGAATGAGGTAATGGGAAGTTCCAGTATCAGAAGTTCTGTGGAGACAGCCAGAGATTCCCTTTCTGACAAGATTGCCTATCTGACGGAGTTCCTTGGCGGAGAGTATGAGAGACAGGGCGTTTATCCTGCGTGGGAGTATCGCAAGGATTCACCGCTTCGTGATAAGATGGTGGAAGTATATGAGGAAATGTATGGACAGAAACCGAATGTGGTGGCAATCCATGCAGGACTTGAGTGTGGACTTTTCTATAAGAAGATGGAAGGACTTGACTGTGTGTCTCTGGGACCTGATATGAAGGATATTCATACGTCTGAAGAGGTGCTTAGTATTTCTTCTACAGAGAGAGTCTGGAAGTATCTGGTGAAAGTTCTGGAGGCTCTTAAAGAGTGATGTTGGAAGCATCCCTGTTGCGCTTTGGCGGCAGGGGTGCTTTTTTGAATGTTCTATATGTCCGGTGCTTTGCATATACTGTATCAGAATGCGGAACTAGGCATTTCTAAAAAAAACAGAAACTATTCATATTAGCGAGATATTTTTCAAAATCTATGCTATAATAACAAAATGTATGAAATGCAAGGAGCGAGTGAAAATGGAAATACAGTTATGGAGAAGCATTTTGTGCCCGTATGAACTGGCTGTGAGAGAGCTGGAAGTGAAATTCAATCACATTATTGATGAATGTAAAGAGAATGATGTTTACTGCCCGATTGAGCAGGTGGAGGGCAGGGTTAAGAGCGTGAGCAGTATTCTTGAGAAAATGCAGCGCAAGCATATTCCTATGGAGAGAATGGAAGAAGAACTGGAGGATATTGCCGGTGTTCGTATTATCTGCCAGTTTGAGGAGGATATAGAGACGGTTGCTTCCCTGATCCAGAAGAGAAGCGATATGGTTATAAAGAGTGAGAAGAATTATCTGAAGCATATTAAACAGAGTGGTTACAGAAGTTATCATCTGATTATTTATTATACAGTGGATACGATCAAAGGGCCAAAGAAGCTGCAGGCGGAGATACAGATCCGTACAATGGCTATGAACTTCTGGGCGACGATTGAGCATTCCCTGCAATATAAATATAAAGGGGATATGCCGGGGCATGTGGCAGAACGTCTGAGCAAGGCAGCAGATGCCATTAATGCTCTTGACCATGAGATGTCTTCTGTGCGGAATGAGATTATGGATGCACAGAATTCGTCACAGATGCAGTCTAATCTGGTGAAGGATATTCTGATCAACATTGAAAATCTGTACAAGATTGCAAATAAGCGGGAGATTATGAAGATTCAGGATGAGTTCCTGAGAGTATTTAAAACAAAAGATCTTCAGCAGCTGAAGCGGTTCCACAGACAGCTTGATATTATATCTGAAGGATACCGGGCACAGGCAGTGTATCATCATGTCTGATTATTATCCGGAAATGATAATTTGAAAGGTTTGCTGCAGATGTAGAACTGTGTGGCGGATGATCATATCCGCATGACTATAATACATACGAGGAAAATATAAATGCAGGATTTTTTACCGGTAACAAAGAAAGAAATGAAACAGAGAGGGTGGGAGCAGGTAGATTTTGCCTATATTACAGGTGATGCCTACGTGGACCATCCTTCCTTTGGTACTGCGATCATCAGCAGACTGTTGGAGAGTCGTGGGTATAAAGTGGGGATCATTCCTCAGCCTGACTGGAGAAAGAAGGAGAGTATTCAGGTATTTGGAGAGCCTCGACTGGGATTTCTGGTGTCTGCGGGAAATATGGACTCTATGGTAAATCACTATACAGTCTCTAAAAAGCACAGGCAGAAAGATTCCTATTCACCGGGAGGCCAGATGGGACTTCGTCCTGACCGCGCGGTGATCGTGTACAGCAATCTGATCCGTCAGACTTATAAAAAGACACCCATTATCCTGGGTGGGATTGAAGCCAGCCTGAGACGACTGGCACATTATGATTATTGGGAGAATAAAGTAAAACACAGTGTACTCCTTGATTCCGGGGCAGATATGATTTCCTATGGAATGGGTGAGCATTCGATCATAGAGATTGCAGATGCGCTGGCGAGTGGACTGCCGGTAGAGGAACTTACCTATATTGCAGGAACTGTATTTAAGTGCAGGGATCTGTCGAGAGTTTATGATCCGATTATTCTTCCTTCTTATGAGGAAGTAAAAGTAAACAAGAAGGTTTATGCAGACAGCTTTGCCATTCAGTATCAGAATACAGATCCATTCAGCGCCAGACCAATGGTAGAATCTTATGGGACAAAGGGATATATTATACAGAATCCTCCTGCTCTGCCCCTGACACAGGAGGAAATGGATGATGTATATGCCCTGCCTTATACGGAGAAAGTTCATCCCATGTATGAGAAGCTGGGCGGAATTCCGGCACTGGAAGAAATCAAGTTCAGCCTGACAAGCAACAGAGGGTGCTTTGGCGGCTGTAATTTCTGCGCCCTGACTTTTCATCAGGGAAGAATTCTTCAGACCAGAAGTCATGAGTCTCTGATCGAAGAAGCTACCAGAATGACAAATGATCCTGAGTTCAAGGGTTATATTCACGATGTGGGTGGTCCCACAGCAGATTTCAGACAACCATCTTGTCAGAAACAGCTCACGAAAGGGGTCTGCAAGAATAAGCAGTGCCTGTTTCCCACGCCATGCAAAAACCTGACTGTAGATCATTCGGATTACGTTTCTCTGCTTCGGAAGCTGCGGAAGATCCCGGGAGTGAAGAAGGTATTCATCCGCTCCGGTGTACGCTTTGATTATGTGGTGGCAGACAGGGACAAGACTTTTTTGCGTGAACTGGTGGAACATCACGTAAGTGGGCAGTTGCGTGTGGCACCGGAACATGTGTCTGATCAGGTTCTGAAGTATATGGGAAAACCAAGTCACAGCGTCTATCAGCAGTTTCTTAAGGAATATGATGCGGCAAACAGGCAAACAGGAAAGCAGCAGTATGCTGTCCCGTATTTCATGTCCTCCCATCCGGGATGTACCATGAAAGAGGCAGTAAAACTTGCGGAATATGTCCGGGATCTTGGCTTTACCCCGGAACAGGTACAGGATTTCTATCCAACCCCGTCTACTCTTTCTACCTGTATGTACTATACGGGAATCCATCCTCTTACAGGTGAGAAGGTATATGTGCCGAAGAACCCCCATGAAAAAGCAATACAGAGAGCTTTGATGCAGTACAAGAATCCTGCAAACAGAGAACTGGTGCTGGAAGGCCTCAAAATGACCGGAAGAATGGACCTGGTAGGTTACGGCCCTAAATGTTTGATCCGGCCGCTTCGAGAGAATCATGGAGGCCAACAGCATACTCAGGGCAGTAGTCGGAATGCGAAAAACAGCAGAAATAGCAAAAATAACAAAAACAGTTCAGCATCTGCAAAGAAGAATACTATCAGAAATATACATAAGAAAAATTCCAGAGGAGGACGTAAGTGACAGAAAAGAAAAACAGAAATAAAAAACAAAGTAAAGCGAAAACATCTTCAAAAGTATCCAAAGGGAACTTCGGATATTTCAGAAGTGAAAAGAGACGCCGCCTGATCATCACTGCAATTCTTTTTGCAGTACCCTTATTCATCTTTTTTACATCCTGGTTCTATTTTAAGACAAGAATGACTGTCTGGACAGTTGTAACTGTAGTTGGCTGTCTTCCGGCATGTAAATCCATGGTGAATCTGATCATGATTCTGAAATGCAGACCAATGGATGCCGGATTATATCAGAAAATCCATGAGCATCAGGGCAGTCTGGATATGGCATATGAACTTTACATGACTTTTTATGAAAAAAGTGCCTATATTGATGCAGCAGCAGTATGTGGAAATACAGTAGTGGCTTACAGCAGTGATCCGAAAATCGATGCATCTTTCATGGAAACCAATTCCCAGAAGATCATCCGTAAAAACGGTTATAAAGTGACGGTGAAAATTTTTACAGATCTCCGTCCGTTCCTGGAACGTCTTGATTCCATGAACGATCACAGAGAAAGTCTGGAAGAAGGAATCAAATTTACCCCGGACGAAAAATATCCGGATCTTTCCAGAAACGAACTGATCCGACAGACCATTCTGGCATTGTGTCTGTAGTCGCCGGAATTCAATTACAAAATATATCTATAGCAATGTGTTATTTCGGAGTTTGGTATAATTATACAGGAACAATTAAATATGAAAGAATTTATTATAGAAGAAAATGAAGCGGGCCAGCGCTTTGATAAATATCTGGCCAAGCTTCTCAGAGAAGCACCTAAAAGTTTTTTTTACAAAATGCTTCGCAAAAAGAACATCACTCTAAATGGAAAGAAAGCCACAGGAAACGAAAAACTTCTCAAAGGCGACACCATCAAACTGTTTCTGAGTGATGAAACTTTCGATAAATTTGCAGGAAGCAGTCAGGCAGCAAGAGCATACTGCGAACTGGATATTGTTTACGAGGATCCTGATATCATTATCATCAATAAACCGGCAGGGATGCTTTCACAGCCGGCATATGACGGGGAACCGTCCCTTGTAGAATATCTGACCGGCTACCTTTTAAAGAAAGGTGATCTTACAGAAGAACAGCTCAAAACCTTCAGACCTTCTGTATGTAACCGACTTGACCGTAATACCAGCGGAATGGTCTGTGCAGGTAAAAGCCTTGCCGGTCTGCAGTTTCTGTCCAGGATATTCCACGACAGAACACTTCACAAATACTATATCTGCCTCACAAAAGGCAAAATAGAAAAACCGGATCATATCAGGGGTTATCTGCACAAAGATAAAAAAACAAACAAAGTAATCGTAAGCAGACAGGAATTCAAAGATTCCCTGCCGATTGAAACGAAATATTGTCCTCTTGGCAGCAACGGAAAAATAACTCTTCTGGAAGTTGAGCTGATCACAGGCCGTACTCACCAGATTCGTGCTCACCTTGCAGGAACAGGACATCCATTGCTTGGAGACACCAAATACGGAGATTCTGAATTTAATAAGCAATACATCCGCCATGGAGTCAGGCATCAGCTTCTCCATGCATACAGGTTAGTAATTCCGGAGACAGACCAGACCTTTGTGGCGCCGGCACCGGAGCTTTTCTGTAAAATCATCAAAGAGGAAAATCTTGAGGAGGCTTATCATGAGAATCTGGAAAGAAATATGGGATTACGCAAAAATGATCATCATAGTAGTAGTGATCGTAACGCTTGTGAATAGCGTAGTACTGATCAATGCCAAAATTCCTTCCGAATCAATGGAAAAAACCATTATGACAGGAGACCGTATTTTCGGATTCCGCCTTGCATATGGACTCAATCTGGATTTCTTCGGACATGAAATATCAAAAAAAATAAAAGATCCGGAACGCTTTGACATTGTTATTTTCAAATACCCGGATGACGAAAGCAAGCTTTTCATCAAACGAGTCATCGGACTTCCGGGAGAAAAAGTACAGATTAAGGACGGCAAAGTCTATATCAATGATTCAGAGATTCCTCTGGATGACAGTTTCGTTCCGGAAAAACCAAGGGGCAGCTTTGGCCCGTATGAAGTTCCTGAAAACAGCTATTTCGTCCTGGGTGATAATCGCAATCATTCCAAAGACTCCCGTTGCTGGAAAAGCACCAGTTTTGTGACATTTGATGAGATTGTCGGAAAGGCAGTTATCAGGTATTATCCGTCGGTAAAATTATTGAAGTAGAAAATAAAATTTACGGAGAAATAAAGTGGCAACATGGAACAGCAGAGGTTTGCGGGGATCCACTCTGGAGGATCTTGTAAATCGTACAAATGAACAATACAGAGAAAAGGGACTGGCACTTATCCAGAAAATTCCCACTCCGATCACACCTGTCCGTATGGATAAGGAAAACCGTCATATTACGCTGGCATATTTCGAGCAACGAAGCACTGTAGACTATATCGGAGCAGTACAGGGTATCCCTGTCTGCTTTGATGCCAAAGAATGTGCGGCGGATACTTTTCCGCTTGCGAATATCCATCCTCATCAGGTGGAATTTATGCAGGCATTTGAAAAGCAGGGAGGGGTGGCTTTTTTTCTTATATTCTACAGCCATGAAAACCAGTTCTATTACCTTACACTGCGCAGTCTCCTTACTTTCTGGAACCGGATGCAGGAAGGCGGCCGCAAGAGCTTCCGGCGCGAAGAACTGGAGCCTCAGTACTATTTGAATAAAAAAAGCGGGTTTCTTGTGCCCTTTCTTGATGGAGTTCAGACTGACCTTAATGAACGGGAATAGGAAAGGGGACGCGCAGAAATTTATTTTATTTCCGGTGCGGTTTCGGCATCTAAGAGTTTCTAAGGCAAAAAAAATCTGCTAAAAGCATGAGCCGTCTTCTCAAACTCGCTCCGTCGCAGACTTCGCTCAGACAGTGAAACAGCCGGCTCATAACGCAAATTTTTTTTGCCTAAGAAACTCTAAGATACCTGCAAATGCACCAGAAATAAAATAAATTTCTGCGCTGTGTATTGGCAGTAACCATGAAGAGATCAACTTGTTGGCACACTGGCCATCATAATCTTCCACATTGCGAAAACCAGCTCGGAAACATATTGTATTTGAGGTGCATTTGCAGGTGTCTTAGAGATTCTTAGTTTTCAGGAAATCTGTGTTATGAGAAGAAAAGCCCCTTGTCTGAGCGACAGCGAGTAATTCCGGGCTTTTCTTCTCATGGTTTTAGCAGATTTTCTGAAGACTTAGAAGCTCTTAGATACCGAAACCGCACCTCAAATACAATATGTTTCTGAGCGTCCCTTTGAATACACATAATGAACAGACAAAACAACAATATAATACATTAACTGTACTTGACATTTTTTTGAAAACCTATTATAATTCTATCTAGTTTCACATTACTTTAGTAACACGTTACTATACTAAAGCAATATAAAGTAATAATAAAAAGAATTACAACATAACCAAGAGGAGGACCACCCATGCAGCGTATTTTCCACACCCCTGAAGGTGTAAGAGACATCTACAACGGCGAATGCAGCCAGAAAAGAAAGGTACAGGAGAAAATCCATCGCGTCTTCCACCAGTATGGCTATGAAGACATAGAAACCCCGACATTCGAATACTTTGAAGTATTCAGCCGCGAAGTAGGAACCATCCCATCCAAAGAACTTTATAAATTCTTTGACAGAGAAGGCAACACCCTGGTACTCAGACCTGACTTCACCCCGTCTGTATCCAGAGCCTGTGCAACCTACTTTTCCCCGGACAAAGAACCTGTAAGCCTCTGCTACACAGGAAACACATTTATTAATAACACCAGCTACAGAGGACATCTCAAAGAAACCACACAGATGGGAGTAGAACGGATCGGTGATGAATCCGCAGATGCAGATGCAGAACTTCTTGCCATGACAGTGGAATGCCTTCTGGCAGCAGGTCTTACAGAATTTCAGGTCAGTGTCGGACAGGTAGATTACTTCAAATCCTTATTAAAAGAAGCCGAACTCGGTCCGGAAGCAGAAGAACGTCTTCGTGTTTTGATCTCGCAGAAAAATTCTTTCGGAGTAGAAGAGTTTGTAGAAGAACAGAAACTCAAAGACAGTATGCAGAAAGCCTTTACTGAAATCCCACAGATGTTTGGTTCAGAAGAAGTCTTAAAGAAAGCCAGAAGTCTGACAAACAACGCCTGCGCACTGGAAGCAGTTTCCAGACTGGAAGAAATCTATGAGATTATGAAAAACTACGGATATGAAAAGTATATCTCTTTCGATTTTGGAATGCTTAGTAAATATCAGTACTATACAGGTATCATTTTCCAGGCATATACTTACGGAACCGGTGAACCTATGATCAAGGGAGGCCGTTACAATGGCCTGATGAAACACTTTGGCAAACCTGCGGCATCTATCGGATTTGCCCTTGAAGTAGATAACCTTCTTCTTGCACTTTCCAGCCAGAAACTGATCTCTGAGAAAGAGGAGAAGCCGGAAGTAATCGAATACGAGCCACAGAACCGTACAGAAGCCATTAAAGAGGCACAGAAACTTCGTGCAGAGGGCAGATGTGTGGCATTACGTTTGAAAAAGGAGGCCAGATAAGCCATGAGATACCTGACAGTTGCCCTGACAAAAGGCAGACTTGCCAACAAAACAATGGAGATGTTTGAGAAAGCAGGAATCACCTGCGAAGAGATGAAAGATAAAGATTCCCGTAAACTGATCTTTACCAATGAAGAACTGAAGATGAAATTCTTCCTTGCAAAAGGGCCGGATGTTCCTACCTATGTAGAGTATGGTGCGGCAGATATCGGAATTGTGGGAAAGGATACGATCCTGGAGGAAGGCCGTAAGCTTTATGAAGTGATGGATCTTGGATTTGGAAAATGTAAGATGTGTGTCTGTGGACCGGAGAGTGCCAGAGAAGTTCTGGAGAACAACCAGCTGATCCGTGTGGCGACTAAATATCCAAATATTGCCAAAGATTACTTCTTTAACAGAAAACACCAGACAGTAGATTTGATCAAATTAAACGGTTCCATTGAACTGGCACCCATCGTTGGTCTGTCTGAAGTGATCGTAGATATTGTGGAGACCGGAAGTACACTGAAGGAAAACGGACTGAAGGTGCTGGAAGAGGTCTGCCCGCTGTCTGCCAGAATGGTAGTCAATCAGGTGAGCATGAAGATGGAAAATGAGAGAATCCGTAAACTTATTGAAGACTTAAGAAGAGTTCTTCAGGAGGAGATGTAAAGATGCGTACAGTAAAATTAACAAAAGAATCAACAAAGGATATTCTTGAGAATCTGCTGAAAAGAAGCCCGAATAACTATGGGAAATTTGAATCCACAGTAGCTCAGATCCTTGATAAAGTAAAAAATGAAGGGGACGCAGCCCTTTTTGCCTATACAAAAGAATTTGACAAAGCTGATGTGACAAAAGAGACTATCCGCGTCACAGATGCAGAAATTGAAGAGGCTTATGCGCAGATTGATCCTGCACTTCTTGGAGTGATCCGCAAAGCTCTGGTCAATATCCGTCAGTATCATGAAAAACAGATCCAGAACAGCTGGTTTACAAGCACAACAGATGGAACTATGCTTGGACAGAAAGTAACACCGTTAAATCGTGTGGGTGTCTATGTACCCGGTGGAAAAGCAGTTTATCCGTCTTCTGTACTGATGAATATTGTACCTGCGAAAGTGGCAGGAGTTCCGCATATTGTTATGACAACACCGCCCGGAAAGGATGGCAAAGTATGCGCTTCCACACTGGTAGCAGCCAAAGAAGCAGGAGCAGATGAGATTTATAAGGTGGGTGGTGCACAGGCGATCGGTGCCCTTGCTTTCGGAACAGAGAGTATTCCGAAGGTAGACAAGATCGTAGGTCCCGGAAACATTTTCGTAGCTCTTGCAAAGAAAGCAGTATATGGCTATGTAAGCATTGACTCCATTGCAGGACCGAGTGAGATCCTTGTTCTTGCAGATGAGACAGCTAATCCGCATTTTGTGGCAGCTGACCTTCTTTCCCAGGCAGAGCATGATGAACTGGCATGTGCTATCCTGATCACTACAAGTGAAGAATTTGCGAAGAAAGTAGATGAAGAAGTAAAAGGTTTCGTGGAGGTTCTTTCCAGAAAAGAAATCATTCAGAAGTCTCTTGATAACTTTGGATACATTCTGATTGCAGAGGATATGGACGAGGCGATTGAGGCAGCCAATGAAATCGCTCCGGAACATATGGAGATCGTGACAGCCAATCCCTTTGAAGATATGATGAAAGTGAAGAATGCAGGTGCGATCTTTATCGGAGAGTACAGTTCCGAGCCACTGGGAGATTATTTTGCAGGTCCGAACCATGTACTTCCTACAAACGGAACAGCCAAATTTTTCTCAGCTCTTTCCGTAGATGATTTCATCAAGAAATCAAGTATTGTATATTACTCAAAATCCGCACTGCGTAATATACACAAAGATATCATTCAGTTTGCAACTTCTGAGCAGCTTACTGCACATGCAAATTCTATTGCAGTTCGTTTTGAGGATGAAGATGAAGAATAATGGTAAGGCTTTGAATCTGAAATCTGCTATAATGTAAACTGTAGTTTGCGCATTAAAACAATGGATTCAGAGTGTTTGAAAATAAGTAAGACAGAGAGGACTTAACCATGGCAAGAGAAGCCTCAGTAGAAAGAAATACAAAAGAAACAGAAATCAAATTAAAAATAAATCTGGATGGAACCGGATATTCTGATATTGAGACAGGTGTGGGATTTTTTAACCATATGCTGGATGGATTTACCCGTCATGGGCTCTTTGATCTCAGTGTCAGAGTCCATGGTGATCTTCAGGTGGATGACCATCACACCATCGAGGATACAGGAATTGTTCTGGGAACTGCATTAAAAGAAGCAATTGGTGACAAAAAGGGGATTAAGCGCTATGGAAGCTGCATCCTTCCCATGGATGAATCCCTGGTGCTCTGTGCGATCGATCTGTCCGGAAGACCTTACTTTGTATGGGATGCAGAGTTTACCACAGACAGGATCGGTGACATGTCTACGGAAACGGTAAAAGAGTTCTTCTATGCCATTTCCTATGCCTGTGGCATGAATCTTCATATCAGGGTTCTGGCAGGTGGGAATAATCACCATGTAGCAGAAGCAATGTTCAAAAGTTTTGCCAAAGCACTGGACGCAGCCACATCCTATGATCCAAGGATCACAGATGTTCTGTCTACCAAGGGCAGTTTGTAAAATTTGAAAATTTACGAAATGATTTATGGCAATCAATAAATTAGATGGAGACAGAAAATGGAAAATACAGTGAATTTAAAAAGCAGCATTGCATGGTCTGATTTTAAATTAAACAGTGATGAAATGGTACCTGTTATAGCCCAGGATTATCAGACAAACGAAGTGCTGATGCTGGCGTATATGAATGAAGAAGCATTTAATACCACTCTTGAAACAGGTAAAATGACTTACTGGAGCAGAAGCCGCAATGAACTCTGGACGAAGGGACTCACATCCGGACATCTTCAGTTTGTAAAATCCCTTACACTGGATTGCGACAATGATACGATCCTTGCTAAAGTAGAGCAGATCGGTGCAGCCTGCCATACCGGAAACAGAACCTGTTTTTTCAAAACCCTGACAGAAGTGTAATGAATAACGCGATAATATAACGGGATAGTGGTAAGAGAATCGATAGTTTTTTAATAATGCCGTTACTGTTCACTGGTAATATCCCGCGAGGTGTTTTTTGTGAGCGAAGGCCACAGAAAACCCGAGACATACCGCGCGAATTTATGCGATTAGCATAAATTAAGTTTGCGAAGCAAACGATACTCCTTGGGCATTGCACAAGGAGGTTCATATTTCCTGCATCGCGAAGCGTGTTGCTGAGAACGGAGTGAACAGTAACTAATGCCAAACATTAAAGGAAAATATACATGAATTGTATTGACATTTTTGGTAAAATGTGATAAAAAAAGAATATCCGAATTAAATATGTGCAATGTTATAACGCAAAGGTTGCATCGCGCTTGATGCGCAAAAGAGAATCCGGTGAGAATCCGGAGCGATACCGTCACTGTGTATGGGAGCTGCTTTTCAGAAACCACTGGGAAACCGGGAAGGGAGAAACAGCGATGATCGAAGTCAGGAGAACTGCCTTGGCGTAGAATTTAAGGTCTGCGGTATACAGAACCTGTATTCTCATAACGATACATAGCTCTTTTATTAAATGAATCAGACAGAATCGGAAATTACAGATATATCTGGTACATATAAACCATGTATTTATGGGAAAGCGGTAGCTGCAGAATATGCAGTTGCCTTTTTTGTGCATACAATTGTCCGGAAATACGAGAAATAAAAGAGGAAAAACGAAATGAAAAGAAAATCCATGTTAGCCTTATTACTGGCAGTATCCATGACTTGTTCCATGACAGCAGCAACAGGTACAGTTGCTTTTGCATCTGATGATGCAGCAACAGAAGAGGCTGCAGATGACACAGAAGCAGCTGCAGACGATGCAGATGCAGCAGATACAGAGGAAGCATCTGATGATACAACAGAAGCTTCTGATGATGATCAGAAAGCCGCAGACGAAGTTGGTGCCCTGATCGATAAGATTTATGTTCAGGAAAGAACAGACACAACTGACGAAGACTGCAAAGCAGCAAAAGAAGCATGGGACAAACTTACAGATGCTCAGAAAGAACTGGTAACAGGCGAAGAAGCAAGCCCTGAATACTTTGGACGTGACACAGGTGATGCTTCCAAAGATGATCCTCGTAACCAGGATGAGATTGGTGAGAATGAACTTCTTGTAGTAAGTTTTGGTACATCCTTCAACGACAGCCGTGCAGAGGATATCAAAGGAATCGAGGATGCCCTTGCAAAAGCATATCCGGACTGGTCAGTAAGACGTGCATTTACAGCACAGATCATCATCAACCATGTACAGGCAAGAGATGATGAAGTAATCGATAATATGCAGCAGGCTCTTGACCGTGCAGTAGCTAACGGTGTTAAGAATCTTGTTGTACAGCCGACACATCTGATGCATGGTGCAGAATATGATGAAATGACAGAGGCAATTGATGGATACAAAGACAAATTTGAATCTGTTGCAATTGCAGAGCCAATGCTCGGTGAAGTTGGTGATGACGCTACAGTGATCAATGATGACAAGAAAGCAGTTGCTCAGGCAATCACAGATGAAGCTTGCAAGGAAGCTGGATTTGATGATATGAAAGCAGCAGCAGATGCAGGCACAGCATTTGTATTCATGGGACATGGTACATCCCATACAGCTAACGTAACCTATGACCAGATGCAGACACAGATGGATGATCTTGGATTCACAAACGCTTTCATCGGAACTGTAGAGGGAGAACCGGAAGACACAGCATGTGACAAGGTTATCGAGAAAGTAAAAGAAGCAGGATTCAAGAATGTGATCCTTCGTCCTCTGATGGTTGTTGCCGGAGACCACGCTAACAATGATATGGCTGGTGATGATGCAGATTCCTGGAAATCTCAGTTTGAGGCATCCGGTGATTTCGACAGTGTTGACTGTCAGATCGCAGGTCTTGGAAGAATCGCAGCAGTAGAAGATCTGTATGTGGCTCATACAAAAGCAGCAATTGATTCTCTTGGAGCATCTGACGATGCAGCAGCAGAAGATACTGATGCCAAAGCAACAGATGACAGTGCAGACGATGCACAGGCAGATGACGCAGCTGAGACAACAGCTGATACTGCAGAGGCTGACGCTGAATAAAAAATATTGTTCAAACAAGATAAACTGCCCGGAGAACTTGCAAAAGTTTCCGGGCAGATATATTATATGATAAGAAAAAAAGAAGTCATAGCAATTCCATAAAATACTGCAAACAGTTCGCACGTTTCTGTTCATTCCGTTCACAGTAACGTGCGCACATCTGAGAAAGATCCAGAGGAACTGTCTTAATTGCATTATTTTCTGGAATTACTATAATATATTTGCCATCACCTGTTCAAAAGCCTGTTGCTCTGCAGCAGATGGGTTGAACAGCACGATAGAAAAAACTATAAAAAATATGAAGATAAGGGAGAAGAAATAATCATGAAGAAACGTTCATTTACATTATTAATGTCAGCACTTACTATTTCAGCTACTCTGATCGGTACAAGCCCGGTTGCTGCAAAGACAGATACTGATACGGCAACAGAAGAAACCACTGATAAAGAAGAAACAACTGCAAAAGATGCTGATTCAGAAAACACAGATAATAAAGAAACAGATGCATCCAAGAGTGATACATTAGAGGATGGCACCTACACAGCAGAATTTGATACAGACAGCGGAATGTTCCATGTAAATGAAGCAAACGATGGAAAAGGAACCCTTACAGTAAAGGATGGCAAGATGACTATCCATGTAAGCCTTGCTTCTAAGAAAATTGTAAACCTTTTCGTCGGAAAGGCAGAAGATGCACAGAAAGACGGGGCAGAGGTTCTTGAGCCAACCACAGATACTGTTACATACAGCGATGGAATGAGTGAGGAAGTATATGGATTTGATATCCCGGTACCCGCAATTGATGAAGAATTCGATGTAGCTTTGATCGGAACAAAAGGAAAATGGTATGACCATAAGGTAAGTGTCAAAAATCCTGTAAAATCCGATGATACAGATGCAAAAAAAGATGATAAAGAAAATAAAGATGCAGATTCCAAAGCAGATGACACAGACAAAGATGCGAAAGACAGTAAGACAAGTGAAGGTAAGACTCTGGCAGATCTGAATCTTGAAGACGGCGATTATACCATGGATGTAACTCTCACAGGCGGTTCAGGAAGAGCAACCATTGATTCTCCTGCAGCCATTAATGTAGAAGGCGATAAAGCTACAGCAACTATCGTATGGAGCAGTCCGAACTATGATTATATGCTTGTGGATGGTGAGAAATATGAGCCGGTTAATAAAGACGGAAACTCCACTTTTGAAATCCCTGTCAGCGTATTTGATGCAGAGATGGAGGTAACAGCAGATACAGTAGCAATGAGTGAGCCTCACGAGATTGACTACACCTTAAATTTTGATTCCACAACTGCCAAAGAAGCAGAAAAAACAGCAAAATAATCACATACAAACAAAGAAACAATTATGAAGATGAAAAACATAATAAAGAAACAGCAAAAAACAATATTTATCGGTTTTATGTCAGTTGCATTATTTATTATCTGTATATGCACTGTCTGTACAGCATACGCAGCAGATAAAGACAATGCAAAAACTCCTGTGGATATCCCGGGACTTACCTATGATCACAGTATGGAACTTTCCTACGCAGAAGAATTCAGCGTAGACTATTACAATGATGGCTATGCTCTGATTACTATCAATCAGGAAGGACAGTTTCTTGTAGTTCCAGAGGGAAAAAAGGCTCCAAAGGGGCTTGAAAAAGATATCACAGTTATTCAACAACCGCTGAACAACATCTATCTGGTAGCAACCTCTGCCATGGATCTTTTCCGCGCAATTGACGGTATTGACAGCATTCGTCTTTCAGGAACTCAGGAGAATGGATGGTATATCCAGGAAGCAAAAGATGCCATGGAATCCGGAAAAATGATTTATGCAGGCAAGTACAATGCACCGGATTATGAACTGATCCTGGATGAAGGCTGTGGTCTTGCCATTGAATCAACTATGATCCATCATAATCCGGAGGTGGAAGAGAAACTGGAACAGTTTGGTATCCCGGTAATGGTAGAACGTTCCAGTTATGAGAGCCATCCTCTGGGAAGAACTGAATGGATGAAACTCTATGCTGTGCTTCTCGGAAAGGAAGATGTAGCTGAGAAGGCATTTAAGGAGCAGACAGACAAGCTTGACAAAGTTCTGACCTCTGATGATAAAGATACAGGTAAAACAGTAGCATTCTTTTATATTAATTCCACAGGTGCTGTCAATGTGCGAAAGAATGGTGATTATGTTTCAAACATGATCGAGCTTGCAGGCGGCAAATATGTTCCCGAAGATACAGGAGAAAGTGATAACGCTTTGTCTACCATGAATATGCAGATGGAAGAATTTTATGCCAAAGCAAAAGATGCGGACTATATCATCTATAACAGTACTATCGACGGTGAACTTTCTAGTATTGATGAGCTGCTGGCAAAAAGTAATCTTCTGGCAGATTTTAAGGCAGTGAAGGATGGAAATGTGTGGTGTACGGGTAAAAATCTTTTCCAGGAAACCACCGAGCTTGGAACCATGATCGAAGATATTCATACAATCCTTACCACAGATGATGATTCACTGGATGAACTTGTATATATGCATAAGTTAAAATGATATTTGTAAATCCTCGGCACACTTGAATTCGCATTCTATGCGATTGGTATAGTTATTTACGAATGGCATTGAAATATGTTTGCGGGATTCTGCAGAACTGCCAAAAGCAGGAAATATAAAAACAAAAGGAACAAAAAATATGGATGACAAAAAACGTACAGCCAGATACTGGATAGCATTTTTTATACTGGCGGTGTTTCTGGTGATTTTATTTGTCTGGAATGTAAATGCCGGAAGCATTCATCTTTCAGTGGGTGAGATTCTGAATATTATTTTCAGACATCAAGGAGATGCGACTGCTTACAATATAATATGGGAAATCCGTCTTCCCAGGATTCTGTCAGTGATCATTCTTGGAGGAGCACTTTCTGTATCCGGATTTCTTCTTCAGACATTTTTTAATAACCCTATTGCAGGTCCCTTTGTACTTGGAATTTCTTCAGGAGCCAAGCTGGTAGTTGCACTTCTGATGATTTATTTTCTGAGCAGATCTATTTCCATGGGTTCTGCAGCCATGATCATTGCAGCGTTTATCGGTTCTATGATTTCCATGGGATTTGTCCTGCTGGTTGCCAAAAAAGTCCACAACATGTCCATGCTGGTTATCAGCGGTGTCATGATCGGTTACATCTGTTCTGCAGTTACAGATTTCGTAGTTACATTTGCGGATGACTCCAATATCGTCAATCTTCACAACTGGTCACTGGGAAGTTTTTCAGGAATGTCCTGGGGTAATGTGAAAGTAATGGCAATAGTAGTTCTGCTCACAATGGTGATCGTGTTCTTTATGTCTAAGCCTATCGGTGCCTATCAGCTGGGTGAAGTTTATGCCCAGAATATGGGAGTGAATATCAAGCTGTTCCGCATAGGACTGATTCTCTTATCCAGTATTCTGTCTGCCTGTGTGACAGCTTTTGCAGGACCAATTTCTTTTGTTGGCATTGCAGTGCCTCACATTGTAAAAAGCCTGCTGAAAACAGCCAGACCGCTCCTTGTGATCCCGGCTTGCTTTCTGGGAGGGGCAGTATTCTGTCTTTTCTGTGATCTGATCGCCAGAACCGTATTTGCACCTACAGAACTCAGTATCAGTTCCGTAACAGCAGTGTTTGGCGCACCGGTTGTAATCTATATCATGATCCGCAGACAGAAGAGAAATTGATATAAAAAGCAGGAGCAGAATATGCTATCCGGGCAGATTACTATAAGATGCAGCATAAAAAAGGAAAACAGGAAAAAATATGTCAGAGAAAATAGCAGATGTAATAAAGGAAACAGAAAATAACAAAGCAGACCGGCAGGAACAGTATTTTTTCCGTACGGATCAGCTGACTGTGGGATATGACGGAAAACCTCTTATCAGAGAAATCAATATTCAGCTGAAAAAGGGAGAAATCCTCACTCTCATCGGTCCTAACGGTGCCGGAAAATCCACTATTCTTAAAAGCATCACCAGACAGCTTGCCACGATCAGCGGTACTGTTTATCTGGATAAAGAGAAAATGGCAAAGATGACCAATAAAGAGGTCTCTCAGAAACTGGCAGTCGTGCTCACAGAGCGTATGCGTCCGGAACTGATGACTTGCGAAGACATTGTAGCCACAGGGCGTTATCCTTATACAGGAACTTTGGGAATACTCTCCGCAGAGGATAAGACAAAGGTAAAGAAATCAATGGAAACCGTCCATGCATGGGATTTAAAAGACAGGGATTTTACAGCCATCAGTGATGGTCAGAGACAACGAATCCTTCTTGCCCGGGCTATCTGTCAGGAGCCGGAGATCATTGTACTGGATGAGCCGACTTCTTTTCTGGATATCCGTCATAAGCTGGAACTTCTTACCATTTTGAAACAGATGGTGCTGGATCATCAGCTTACAGTGATCATGTCGCTGCATGAGTTGGATCTTGCACAGAAAATATCTGATAAAGTTATCTGTGTACATGGAGAATATATAGAAAAATATGGTGCTCCGGAAGAAATCTTTACTTCTGAGTATATTCGGAAGTTGTATGGAATTACCAGAGGAAGCTATAATGCTGCTTTTGGATGTGTGGAGATGGATCCGCCCAGAGGTGAACCTCAGGTGTTTGTAATTGGCGGTAATGGAAGCGGAATTCCGTATTATCGAAAACTGCAGAGACAGGGAATTCCGTTTGCGGCAGGAGTGCTTCACACGAATGATGTAGACTGTCAGGTAGCCGGTGCACTTGCAGACCAGGTGATTACAGAGAAACCTTTCGAAAGTATTTCACAGGAATCTTATGATAAGGCTGTGAAATTGATGAAAAAATGTCAGAAAGTTATCTGTCCTCTGAAAGACTTCGGAACAGTGAATGCCGCAAACAGGGAACTGCTTCGCCTTGCGCGGGAGCTGGGAATACTGGCAGAGCTATAGGTTACTGTTCACTCCGTTCCCAGCAACACGCTTCGCGATGCACAGAATTTATGCTAATCGCATAAATTCGCGCAGTATGTCTCGGGTTTTCTGTGACCTTCGCTCACAAAAAACACCTCGCGGGATATTAGCAGTGAACAGTAACAGCTATAGTACATCGTTTTCGAAATAATATTATTATTTCATGTATATGTATGCTATAATGGATACCATCAATCATCCAAAGGAGAGAAATATGGATAAGTTATACATTGTTATCCCGGCATACAATGAGCAGGATAACATTGAACAGGTCATTAATGACTGGTATCCTGTTATAGAGAAGCATAACGGAAACGGTCAGTCACGTCTGATTGTCATTGATGACGGGAGCAAAGATTCTACATATGAAAAACTGAAACAGTGTACAAAGACACGCCCTCTGCTGATTCCGATAACAAAACCAAACGGCGGTCATGGTGCAACTGTGCTTTATGGCTATAAGTATGCACTCAAAAATGGTGCAGATTACATTTTCCAGACAGATTCAGACGGCCAGACACTGCCGGAAGAATTTGAACCGTTCTGGAAACGAAGACAGAAATATGATATGGTCATCGGCTGGAGAAAAGACAGGCAGGATGGAATATCACGTGTTTTTGTAACAAAAACTCTGAAACTGGTTATCCGTATCTGTTTTGGGGTAAATCTGACAGATGCCAACACTCCGTACCGTTTGATGAAAGCAGAGACGATGGCCAGGTACATACATCTGATTCCGAAGGACTTTAATCTTTCCAATGTACTTCTGGCTGTTATTTATAAGAAGAAGGGATGCAGCATCAAATTTCTTCCTGTCACATTCAGACCTCGTCAGGGCGGGGTGAATTCCATTAACATGAAGAAAATCTGTAAGATCGGAAAACAGGCGGTAATAGATTTTGTGAAATTGAACAGGATTATCCGCCGAACATAAAAAATGATGAAAAAAAACTGTTGTTCCTACAGTGATCGTGAGGAACAGCAGTTTTTTTGTTGTTATATTTTCAGATAAATGTCGAACTATATCATAAGATGTCGGACGAAATAAATTGACATTTTCTTTAAACAAAATTACAATTATAGTTGTAATAAGACAGAAAACGGTATGTACCGATCTGCACACATCGGGTACATAACACACATAACACAACGCATCAACATATAACAAAACAACACACACAGGTAACAAGGTTACCACAAATGTAAAAATAATAATAGGGAGAAAAGAATAAGATGAACAAAATGAATGAATTGTGCGAAATGGAATTAACAGGTCGTTACGAGGAGAAACTTTCTGCTCTGAAAGCGGAAATCAGTGCAGCAGATGAGTATATCAGGCAGGATAACAGTGACCTGACGGAATTTGAGAACCGATATGAGCGCTTAGATATCCCGTATCGTGTAAAAAGATTTCTGGATGACTATATTGCGTGTATGCAGACAAAATATGAACGTCTTGCAGACCTGTGCTATCTGGCGGGAGAACAAGGATTATAAAAAAATCTTGTTTTATCTGTCGAAATAAAGTATTGTAGTAATATACTATATTTACGACAGATAAGGAGAAAATGCGTTATGTACAGAAAGAAAAATTTTATAAGTCTGGGAATGAGCCTGGTTCTGGCAGCAGGAATTACAGTAACACCTGTAACAGCAGCAGATTTCACAGATGGTACAGTTCCTGAATTTAATTCAGATGATGCAACAGAATTTGATGTACAACAGGAAACTGCGGATAATGCGGAGTTTGCATCAGATACAGAGGATAGCATTTCGGACAAAGCAGGTTCAAATGAAGCAGATTCAGACGAAGAAGTCTTTGCAGAGGCTGTAATTCCGGACGAAAACGGTGCTGTGGATAACAGACAGCTTCTGGAGAAATATCTGAATGACATTCTGTACGGACAGGATCCGGACACACAGCCAGCAGCTTCTCTGGGTGAGGATGTATTGAATGGACAGCAGCAGACCTTATATGAGGAACTTAAGAGTAAAATCAGCGCAGTGGCATCGAAAGGTGGTTCTGCCAGGTTTAAAGTCAGTTCAGATCTGGGACTGACCTGGCAGACAACAGCAAGCGGTAATGCGCTCAAAAGAGAAGTAGCCGCACACCTTAATGAACTGGATATTTCAAAGATTATCGATTGCCTGGCTGTAGATTGTCCATATGAATTGTACTGGTACGAAAAGACTGCAGCTACTACTTGGCAGTATGGTTACAGCACAAAGGCAACAGGAAACAAAACAACTGTAAAAATTGAAAATCTTTCCATATCTATGCCGGTGATCAGCAGTTATGCTTCCGGTAAATATAAAGTAAATGCAGGGATTGTACAGCTTGCAAAAAGTGCAGCAGAAAATGCCAGAATGATCGTAAAAGAATTTCAGGGTTATACAGAGACAGAAAAGCTGTACGGATATAAAGAAATGATCTGCTACCTGACTTCCTACAATGATGATGTGACGGAGGATGATGAATACGGAGATCCATGGCAGTTAATCTATGTTTTTGACGGAGATGACAGTACTAATGTGGTCTGTGAAGGTTATTCCAAGGCATTTCAGTATCTGTGCGATCTCAGTGACATTACCTGCTATACAGTGACCGGTATGATGAATGGCGGTACAGGTGAAGGTCCTCATATGTGGAATATTGTGGCAAATAACGGTAAATATTATATGGCAGATATCACAAACAGCGATGAAGGAACAGTTGGAGAAGACGGAGGTCTGTTTCTGGATACTCCGATTTCAGGAAGTATTTCCCGGGGCTATATATATGCGACAGACAGTGCGAATATATATTTTGCATATGACAAAGAAGCAAAGAGCTTATATGGAACCGGAAAAAATTCCATTCTTTATATGACGAAGGAAACGTATTCTGCTGATGATCTGACTGCAAAACCGGCAAAAACTTCAATTACAGGTATATCAAACAGGACTGCCGGAAAACTTGTGATTACATGGAAAAAGGCAAAGAGTGCAGACGGATATGAGATCTACCGCCGGGCAGGAACCACTAATCCATACGTAAGAGCAGCGGTAATTAAATCCGGTTCAACTACAAAATACACAAATGCAAAACTGAAAAAAGGACATACATATTATTACAGAATCCGTTCATACAGATATGATGAGAATGGAAGAAAGATATACAGCGGCTGGTCAACAGTAAAGAAGCAGAAGGTAAAATGAAATCGGTAATCAGAAAAAGACACAAAGGATAACGTGGATAAAACAATGATGAAAGTACTTTCGTAAAAACAGAGTACACAGTTTCAGGGGATTTTCTTGCCATATGTGGAACATCATGATACAATGAGACACGATATGACAGAGAGAACCCCTGAAATTTTATTATGCTATAAGAAATTACTCCATAATACTCTTATAATATAATAAAGCAGTATTTTTATAATGCTGTAAATATCTGGAAAATATGGGAGGAATAAATATAAATGTGTGGAATTGTTGGATTTACAGGTAATCATCAGGCAGCACCTATATTATTATATGGTCTGTCCAGACTTGAATACAGAGGTTATGATTCAGCGGGACTTGCAGTTCGCGACGGCGAAGGTGATACAGAGGTTATTAAAGCGAAAGGCAGACTGAAAGTTCTTGCAGATAAAACTAATAATGGAGAATCTGTACCTGGAACATGTGGTATCGGACATACCCGTTGGGCGACACATGGAGAACCATCTGAGACAAATGCGCATCCCCATATGAGTGATGACGGTAACGTAGTAGCAGTTCATAATGGAATCATTGAGAATTATCAGGAACTGAAAGACAAACTGATCCGCAATGGCTATGAGTTTTATTCGTCTACAGACACTGAAGTAGCAGTTAAACTTGTAGATTATTATTATAAGAAATATCTCGGAACACCGGTAGATGCCATTAACCATGCAATGGTCCGTATCCGCGGTTCCTATGCTCTTGCGATCATGTTTAAAGACTACCCGGGAGAGATTTATGTGGCAAGAAAAGACAGCCCGATGATCCTTGGGGTGGAGAACGGTGAATCTTACATTGCATCCGATGTTCCTGCAATTTTAAAATACACCAGAAATGTATATTATATTGGAAATCTGGAGATGGCTCGTATCAGAAAAGGGGAGATCACGTTCTACAATCTGGATGGTGATGAGATCCAGAAAGAGCCGAAAACAATTGAATGGGATGCAGAAGCGGCGGAGAAAGCGGGATTTGAACATTTCATGATAAAAGAAATTCATGAACAGCCGAAAGCAGTTCGGGATACTTTGAATTCTGTACTCAAAGATGATCGTATTGATCTCTCAGAAGTAGGTCTTACAGATGAGGAGATCAAAAAGATCAGCCAGATTTATATTGTAGCCTGTGGCTCTGCTTACCATGTGGGAATGGCAGCCCAGTATGTGATTGAAGATCTGACAAGGATTCCGGTACGTGTGGAACTGGCATCGGAATTCCGATACAGAAATCCGATTTTAGATCCGGAAGGTCTTGTGGTCATTGTCAGCCAGTCAGGGGAAACAGCAGACAGCCTTGCGGCACTTCGTGAGGCGAAACAGAGAGGTATCCGTACACTGGGAATTGTCAATGTGGTAGGTTCTTCCATTGCCAGAGAAGCGGATAATGTTTTTTACACTCTGGCGGGACCGGAAATTTCTGTAGCAACTACCAAGGCATACAGTACTCAGCTGATTGCCTCCTATGCACTGGCAGTGCAGTTTGGAAAAGTCAGAGAACAGATTACAGAAGAAAAATATCAGGAGCTGATCGCAGAGCTGAAAACACTTCCGGATAAGATTGCCAAGATTATTGAAGATGACAAAGAGCGTATCCAGTGGTTTGCGGCTAAGCAGGCAAATGCCAGGGATGCTTTCTTTATCGGGCGTGGTATTGACTATGCCATCAGTATGGAAGGCAGCCTGAAGATGAAAGAAGTCAGTTATGTACACACAGAAGCTTATGCGGCCGGAGAACTGAAACATGGCACAATCTCTCTGATTGAGGACGGAACTCTTGTGATCGGTATTCTCACGCAGAATCATCTCTATGAGAAAACAGTCTCCAATATGGTAGAATGTAAGAGCCGCGGTGCATACCTGATGGGACTCACCACATATGGACATTATAATATAGAAGATACTGCAGATTTCACAGTTTATATTCCGAAAACAGATCCACACTTTGCAACTTCACTGGCAGTTATTCCTTTGCAGCTGCTTGGCTATTATGTCAGCGTAGCCAAAGGCCTAGATGTAGATAAGCCGAGAAATCTGGCTAAGAGTGTAACTGTAGAATAGTGCCGGGAAAACAATACAATATGTAGCGTAATGCCACAGACTGTAAAGGATTAATACGGTCTGCGGCATTTTTTTCAAAATCCCAGAATCTCATGAAAATAGATCTGATTTTGAATAACAGAAGGATGTTCCGGTTTCAGTGTTCTGGCTTTCCGATGAAATTCAAAAGCTTCTTTGTGCATTCCGGATTTGTCCAGACATACACATAATTGCAGAAATGGTATGAAATTATGGCAGTCCGGAATATAGAATCCTCCGTTTTGGCTGTTGTCCGGTGCAAGAAGTGCCTGATGATACCAGTGAGCTGCCATGGAAAAGTTCTGTTTCATAAAAAATATTTTCCCAATCTCACAGCATATTTCGGCTCTTGGAATATCTGACATGAAACTGTGAAACAGTATCTCAAGAGCATACTGGTCATTGCCTGATGCCTGATAACAATAGGAGAGAACCAGACAACTGTCCAGTCTGTTTTCAATCCAGCCGTCCGGCTCTTTCAGAAATTTTTTCAGAACACAGATGGCATACTCGTATTGCTTATGATAAAAAAGTTCCCGGCCATAATAAAATAAGTCTCTGGGTTCCAGAGGCTCTCCTTCTTCGATCATCTGTTGATAGATGTGCAGATTCCGAAAGGAAGAGCAGGGTTTTATTTTGCGATGTTCAATCTGTATGGGAGAATAAAGGATGTTCCCGGTGGGAATGATGGATTCATGAACTCTTCCCCGCCATCTGAAATTTCGGGAAGTTTTTAAGATGCGTTCTCTGTAACAGGAGAATGCAGCATGATTCCATTCATCGAAATCTGTGACATAATCCATCATAACCATATCTGTGTTCGGACTCAGTGTTTCTTTTAATTGTTTTAGTCTGTACAGATTTTCCTGAGTGATCATGTCGTCTGCATCCAGCCACATCCAGTAATCAGTACTGACTTTTTCCGAAATAAAATTCCGGGCAGCAGAAAAATCATTTTTCCATGGAAAATCATAAACTTCTGCTGTAAATTCTCTGATAATTTCTTTGGTCCTGTCTGTAGAACCGGTATCACAGATAAGAATTTTGTCTACAATTTCTTTCATGGGTTTCAGGATACGCGGCAATACTTTTTCTTCATTTTTTACAATTATACAAAGGCTGAGAGAAATCATGGAAGATAATTTAAAGCACCTTTTGAGAAAATCAGGAGGAGCATTTGCCCCTCCTGGGGTTTAAGTTGCAAGAAGTCCGGCTGCGCGGAGATTTGCGAGAAGCTGATTAAACTGGGTTACAATATCTGTCTGACCTGTGGCATCTGCTACGGCCGCTGCCGGAGCTACAGTACCGGCAGGTCCGGTAGCACCAGTGGCTCCAGTAGGTCCGGCAGGCCCGGCAGCACCAGTAGGTCCGATAGGCCCGGCAGGGCCAGTAGGTCCGATAGCTCCGGAAGGTCCGGCAGCGCCAGTGGCTCCGGTAGCTCCGACAGGTCCGGTAGCGCCAGTGGCTCCAACAGGTCCGACAGGACCTGGGTAGCCTTGAAGTCCGGGTTCACCCTGGGGGCCCTGAGGTCCCATTGGACCAACGGGACCGGGACAGCCTCTGGGTCCGGTAGGACCAGGACAACCGCGCGGCCCCTGAGGTCCCTGACAGTCACAGCTGCAGCGATTGTTATTGTTACAACAGGATGTACCGGATAATTCCGGATCATCTGAGGTATGACGACTAAACAGCATAGAAAAGTATCACCTCTGGAAAATCTTATATCGTCAGACTAGACAGTCTGCCCGGCAGACTGTAATTTTACAGGACATTCCGGCAGTTGTCGTGGAATCTGACAATAATAGATTGCAGTTCTCGATATTAGTATATGTTTCATATGTGAGTTTGTGACTTACTATTGTATAACTGTCAACTACCCATTACCTAAAGGCAATGGGCTTGTAACTGCCCAGTCGTAGTAACGGTTTACGCCTTCGACCTTTTATCCCCAATAGGTATTGCTACCTAAAGTGGCGCTACATCATAGGGTGGTTGACAGCATCCTTTACAGACAAGATATACTCATCTGTAACTGTATCAGGTACTAAACTTCCCATGCTATACAGCAAACATTCTTTTACGGGTAAGATTTTACGCAATACGCGAGTGTTTTACTTTATAGGAAAGAAATATAAAAACTGCTGTGAAAGATAAGTTTATTTTCCTGACAGGATAATTATCAAAAATGAAAAGAGTCTGATGCATAAAACATATAGGTTTATGCGTTGGATTCTTTTTTGTCTCTTGCCCAATAAGTTCCGGTATGCTATGATAAACAAAAGCATATTTTCTAATTATCTAAATCTATGTAATTGCCCGGTATTTTCGACAGTTACAGCCAAATCTCAATTCATATACAGATCATGAATCTGTTCTTTCAGAAAAGTCATGCTTTAATTTTCACTATTTATTTCTAGCAGGAGTTTTCTAAAAGACAGGAACTCCTGAACATATTTATTAAGGAGGTTATAAGATGCTGTATAAGAAGACAGAAAAGCTATCAATAATAAAGAGGGAGGGTGAGATAATGGGTATGTTTGTAAATCCGAATGCTGCAGCATTTCAGTGTGCAGTCAATTCAGAAGTATATATAGACAAAACGGGATTATTGGAATACACAAATAAAGTATTGGGCACAAATGCCAGGTTTATATGTAACAGTCGTCCGCGCAGATTCGGGAAATCTGTTACTGTAGATATGCTGACTGCATATTACAGTAAAGGATGCGACACTGAAAAAATGTTTTCAGGACTGGAAATCAGCAAATGTCCGGATTTTTACGAACATTTAAATAAATATGATGTCATTCATTTTGATGTACAATGGTGCTGTATATCAGCAGGTTCCAGTGAGAATTTAATTTCATATATCACGAATATCGTTGTTTCCGAATTAAGAGAGACTTATCCTGAAGTCAATCTGGTGGAAAACAGCACTATATATGGAGCAATGGCACGCATTAATACTGTATTAGGAAAACAGTTTATTGTAATCATTGATGAATGGGATGTTCTGATTCGTGATGAAGCCCATAATCAGGCAGCACAGGAAATGTATATTGACTTTCTCAGAAACATGTTTAAAGGAATTGAGGCATCAAAATATATCGCACTTGCATATCTGACCGGAATTTTACCGATAAAGAAATTAAAAACCCAGTCTGCCTTAAATAATTTCACCCAGTTTACAATGCTTAATGCCGGCCCATTGACACCATATATCGGTTTTAATGAAGACGAAGTAATCGATTTGTGTGAAAAATATGAGATAGATTTTGCAGAAGTGAGGCGGTGGTACGATGGTTACCGTCTTGGAGATTACCATGTATATAATCCCAATGCGTTAGTAAATCTGACAATCATGCGAACATTTCAAAGCTACTGGTCACAGACAGGAACCTATCTGTCAATCCTGCCACTGATCAACATGGATTTTGATGGTCTGCGGACATCCATTATAGAGATGCTGTCCGGTTCCTCTGTAGAAGTAAATGTCAATGAATTTCAGAATGATATGGTCAGCTTCGCAGACAAAGATGATGTATTGACTCTGCTGATCCACCTGGGTTACCTTGCCTACGACCAGAGAACCCAGAGAGCTTACATTCCCAATGAAGAAATCCGTCAGGAATTTCGTGCTGCCACCAAACGAAATAAATGGAACGAACTGATTGAATTCCAGCAGGAATCTGAGAAACTACTGGAAGCCACCTGGGAAATGGATGCAGAAACAGTTGCTGAACAGATAGAGAAAATCCATGCAGAATACACATCAGTGATTCAGTACAATAACGAGAATTCCCTGAGCAGCGTACTCAGCATTGCCTACTTAAGTGCAATAAAATACTATTTTAAGCCAATCCGGGAACTCCCGACAGGAAGAGGCTTCGCAGATTTCGTCTTCATCCCCAAACCACTGTACAGAGACTATTATCCTGCATTACTCGTCGAACTGAAATGGAACAAAGACGCAGAAACTGCTCTGAATCAGATAAAAGAACGAAAATATCCAGAGTCATTACAGCAGTATACAGGAGATATTTTGCTGGTGGGGATCAACTACGATAAAAAAGAAAAAGTACATCAGTGTGTAATCGAAAAATGGTTTCCACTGTGTATATAGAACGTAACTTCAAAAGAATCATATAAGTTATGAGAAAAGACATTCTACCCCAGTGGATGGAATGTCTTTTTTATATAATTTTTAGCTTGCATCTATGTAAAATTGATATCAGAAAATTCCCTCTTTTTATGTTGACATTACTAAAAGCAAGACTATAATGAAAACCGAAAAAAGAATCTGAAACGATTGGAAAGGGGAAGTTAATTATGAGTACAGTTTTGCCAAGAGAAGAAGCAGTAGAAACAATTTTTTCTAAAATTTTGGCTTCGCCGGAAGCATCCGGACGATTAAGCGGAGTTTTTTATGACCATATAGATGACGACCATCGTCTGACAGATAATGACAGAGATCATTTCCTGCAGGTATTGTTTCATGCGTACCAGAACGGTGATATCAGTGCACTGCTGTTGGAATTATGCGGCAGAAGTATGTTTGACCTGTTAAGGGAGGCTTATCTGATCCCGAAGAAATTCCACGGAAAAGCAGGAGAGAACCCGGTGCTCCTTACAGATGCAGCCGGAGAACTTCTTCCCGGGGAAAAGGTTTCAGCCAGAGAATATGCAAAATTCAAGGAAACATATGAACATCATGAATGTGCCCCCAGATCTGCACTGTATCTTGCAGATGGTTATGATCTTGTCCGTACCTATACAGAAGGTCTGAACATTACAGAAGAAAAAGATAACCGTAAACGTGGTGTCCTGGCTCTTTATGCACTTCCCGACACCTGTAAACTGGGTCTGACAGAAGCACAGGCATATGCCGTTGTATGGGATGCTTTCCAGAAGATTCAGGAAGAAGCCCCAAGAGCCATGGTATACTACGGACAGGAAACAGGTCTGAAGAAAGAGAATCCGGATAAACCCTATGATGAAATTGGAATTCTTCTTCCTATCCATGAATTTGAGAAAAAAATGCTGCAGCATTTAGACGAGATTGACGGAATCGTACTGGCATGCAGAGAGAAAATGATGGAGAAAGCAGGAAATGACAGTCTGCAGCTTTAACAAATCAAGCAAGTAGCAAAGCGGATGATTTTATCCGATTGACAATATAGAATGAGGAAGTGAGAAAAATGCCGCAGGAAGTGATTAAAAAGAACCATATGGATGTTGCCTGGCATGAGTATACAGATGAAAATGGGGGAAATGTACCAGTTGTAGATTCCAGCATCGCAGAGAAAGCATCCATTATCGGACGTGTGGGGATTATGTTTCTCTCATGCGGTACCGGAGCATGGAGAGTGAGAAGTTCCATGAATACACTGGCAGAAGCACTTGGCATTACGTGTACGGAGGATATTGGTCTGATGTCCATTGAATATACATGTTATGACGGAGAAAATGGTTTTACCCAGTCGTTGTGCCTGACTAATACAGGCGTAAATACTTTGAAGTTAAATCGTCTGGAACACTTTATCCGAAACTTTGAAAAAGAAGGAAAACATATGTCAGGAGAACAGCTGCATACATTTCTTGACAATATTGAAAAAACACATGGTCTATATTCCCCGCCTGCACTGGGACTTGCTGCAGCGATCGCATGCTGCGGATTTACATTCCTTCTTGGGGGCGGTCCGATCGAGATGTTCTGTGCATTTGTCGGGGCAGGAATTGGAAATTATCTCCGCTGCAAACTGACCAAACACCATTTTACATTGTTCTTATGTATTGTGTCTTCTGTATCTCTGGCATGTTTTGCATATGCAGGTCTGCTCAAACTTGGAGAAATATTATTTGGTATTTCTGTTCAGCACGAAGCGGGATATATCTGTGCAATGCTCTTTATCATACCGGGATTTCCGTTTATTACCAGTGGTATTGACCTTGCAAAACTGGATATGCGTTCAGGAATAGAACGTCTGACTTATGCTTTGATCGTTATTCTGGTAGCTACTATGTCAGCATGGATCATGGCACTGATCCTGCATTTGAAACCTGTAGATTTTATAAAACTTTCACTGTCAACAGAGCAGTGGATCTTATTCAGGCTTCTTGCAAGTTTCTGCGGAGTGTTTGGATTCTCTATCATGTTTAACAGCCCGGTTCGTCTGGCAGTCGCAGCAGCCGGGATAGGAGCAGTTGCCAATACTCTGAGACTGGAACTGGTAGACCTTGCAAATATTCCTCCTGCTGCAGCCGCATTTATTGGTGCACTTACTGCGGGACTTCTGGCGTCTCTGCTGAAGAATAAAGTCGGATATCCAAGGATATCTGTAACAGTTCCCTCAATCGTTATCATGGTTCCGGGATTATATTTATACAGAGGATTTTATAATCTTGGTATTATGTCATTATCAGTAGCTGCATCCTGGTTTGCGTCTGCGATCCTTATCATTGCAGCGTTGCCATTAGGGCTAATCTTTGCACGTATTCTGACAGATAAAGCTTTCAGATACTGTACTTAACCGAATCAAAAATCAGGGAAATCCCCAACCACTGCTTAAATTGCAAAAAGCAATAAGCAGTGGTTGGGGATTTGTTCGTGCAAGTATCTACTCCAATAGGAAAATGTGAAAATTATATCAAACTAACAAACAATTTTATGCTTCCAAACAAATATTTAAACAAAAAAATTGTTCAGGTTTCTGTACAAAAGCTCTTGTCAATTTTTTGACAATGTGTTATCATTAAGGCGTCAATTTTGTTAGGAGAAAAGGAGTATTAAGATTATGAGCAGTAAAATTACTATCATTGGAGCCGGCAGCGTCGGATCTACCATCGCGTACACTTTATCAAGCCAGGATATCGCATCTGAAATTGTTCTGATCGATATCAACAAAAAGAAAGCAGAAGGTGAAGTTCTGGATATTATCCAGGGAACCTGCTTCAGAGATCCTATCTCTATCATTGCCGGAGACTACGAAGATGCTAGGGATTCTGACATCGTTATCATCACATCCGGTATTGCCCGTAAACCAGGACAGACAAGACTTGAACTTACACAGACAAATGTAAATATCCTCAAATCTATCACACCGGAGATCGTAAAAGCAGCTCCAAATGCCCTTTATCTGATCGTAAGCAATCCGGTTGATATCATGACTTATGTATTTACAAAGATTTCCGGACTTCCAGAAAACCAGATCCTTGGTTCCGGTACAATTCTTGACTCTGCACGTCTGCGCTGCGGATTATCCGAACATTTCCAGATTGCACAGAGTAATATCCATGCCTATGTATTCGGTGAGCATGGAGATACATCCTTTATTCCGTGGTCTGGTGCCTATATTTCAGGTGTAAGTGTGGATGAATATTACGACCTTGAGAAGAAACTCGGTAAGGATATTGAACCGATTGATAAAGAAGCAATGCTTCAGTATGTACAGAAATCTGGCGGTGAGATCATTTCCAAGAAAGGTGCAACTTTCTATGCAGTATCCTCTTCTGTATGCAAACTTTGCAGCCTTCTTGTATCTTCTTCAGAGTCTATCTCTACAGTATCTACTATGATGCATGGAGAGTACGGAATCGATGATGTATGCCTGAGTACATTAACTCTGGTAGGACCAAATGGTGTACAGGGCAAAGTTCCAATGAGAATGACAAAAGCTGAGATCGAACAGCTTAAGAAGAGTGCAGATGCACTGAAAGAAATTATTGCTCAGATTGACCTTAATTAATAATATATCAGACAAAACATTCAGAAGTACAGGTACAGCCTGTTCTTCTGAATCCATATTACTGTTTACTCCTTTTTAATTATTAGCCAAAATTCTGTACTGTAAGCGGAAACAGACGAATTTTGGCTTACATATATCAAAAGCAAAAAAATATATAAATAATATTTTTATTAATTTTTTGAAAGATACTATGATTGTGAGTAAATAGAAAAGCGGAAGATTTTATCTGCCTGAAAAAGATTAATTTAGATCAGAAGAATTGAGCAATGATGCGTGATAAAAAAATTATCAAAAACCTCTTGTTAAAATGTTGTCAATATGATATAATATTTTTCGGAAATCGAGCTGATACACTCCTTTAATTGCGGAGGAAGGGTGTGCGAACTCTTTTATTTTCTATGTCTCAACAAAGATATAAAAAGTAATTGTATTAGACTTGATTTATATTTTTGTCCATATATTGTTAAAAAAAAGACAAGGACTAGCGGCTGTTATTTACGGGCGCTATATATCGGGGCAAATTGCTTTTGGACCCTGATATCATTATTTGAGCAACATGAATTTATCTGAACAACTAAGAAAGGATAATGTTAAGTATGAAGTACAGTTATTATCCGGGTTGTACCCTGAGAAACAAGGCGAAAGATCTGGACGAATATGCCAGAGCCAGCGCCAGAGCACTTGGGTTTGAACTGGAAGAGATCGAAGACTGGCAGTGCTGCGGAGGTGTTTATCCTCTGGGAACTGACGAGATCGCTACGAAACTTTCTTCCGTACGTGCTCTTAATCAGGCCAAAGAAAAAGGCCAGGATCTGGTGACAATCTGTTCTGCCTGTCATCACGTGATCAAACGTGTCAATGACGACATGAAGAATGTGGAAGATATCCGCACCAGAGCAAATAATTACATGCAGCTTGACGAGCCTTATGCTGGCGAGACAACAGTACTCCATTATCTGGAAGTGCTTCGCGACAGAGTTGGCTTTGACAAGCTGAAAGAGAAAGTAGTAAACCCGCTTACAGGAAAGAAGATCGGAGCATATTACGGATGTCTCTTATTACGTCCGGGTAAGATCATGGCTTTCGATGATCCTGAGAATCCGACAATCATGGAAGATTTCATCCGTGCACTTGGGGCAGAACCGGTAATCTATCCATACAGAAATGAATGCTGCGGCGGTTACATTTCTCTGAAAGAAAAAGATATGTCTCAGAACATGTGTCAGAAAATCGAAGACAGTGCGAAAGGCTTTGGCGCAGATATGTTGATCACAGCCTGTCCATTGTGTAAATATAATTTAAATAAAAACGCTTCCAGCGAACTGCCTGTATATTATTTCACAGAGCTCCTTGCAGAAGCCCTCGGAGTAAAAGAGGAGGTGGCAAAATGAGAAACCAGCATTCAGCAGCAGAAAAGATCAAAGAGATCTCCGGAACCAATCCGCTGAAATGTATGAAATGTGGAAAATGTTCTGCTACCTGCCCATCTTTCAATGAAATGGATATCAAGCCACATCAGTTTGTATCCTGTGTTGTAAATGAAGATATCGAAGCACTTGTCAATTCAAAGTCTCTCTGGAAATGCCTTTCCTGCTTCGCCTGTGTAGAGCGTTGTCCAAGAGATGTAAAACCGGGAAAGATCATCGATGCAGCAAGACAGTTAGTTGTCCGTGAAAAAGGCGGCGATTATCTGAAAGCAGATGAGATACCACAGCTTCTTGATCCGGAACTGCCACAGCAGCTTTTGGTAAGTGCATTCAGAAGATACAGGAGGTAAGCCAGCGTGCAGAGAATTGGTGTATTTGTCTGTCATTGCGGAAGTAATATCGCCGCTACGGTAGATGTAAAAAAAGTTGTTGAATTAGCTGCCAAAGAGCCGGGTGTCGTTCATGCAGAAGACTACCAGTACATGTGCTCAGAAGCAGGCCAGGCTAAAATTCAGGAAGCCATTAAAGAGAAAAACCTGACAGGCGTTGTTGTCTGTTCATGCTCTCCACGTATGCATGAGGCAACATTCAGAAAAGCAGCTGAAAGAGCTGGCCTGAATCCATACATGGTGGAGATTGCAAATATCCGTGAGCATTGTTCCTGGATCCACAAGGATATGGAAGAGGCTACAAAGAAGGCCGTGATCCTTGCCAGGGCAGCAATCGCAAAAGTAAACTTAAACACACCTCTTCAGCCAGGGGAGAGCCGTGTTACAAAGAGAGCCCTGATCATCGGCGGCGGTATTGCCGGAATTCAGACAGCCCTGGATATCGCAGATGCAGGATATGAAGTAGATATCGTAGAGAAGACTCCAAGTATCGGTGGAAGAATGTCACAGCTTGATAAAACATTCCCGACACTTGACTGTTCTGCATGTATCCTCACACCTAAGATGGTAGAGGCAGCAGCACATGAGAAGATCAATATCTATACATACAGTGAAGTAGAACATGTCAGCGGTTTCGTAGGTGATTTCACCGTTGATATCAGAAAGAAAGCAAGAAGTGTAAATATGGACAAATGTACAGGCTGCGGTGTCTGCCAGGAAAAATGTCCGTCCAAGAAGATTCCGAACGAATTTAACAGAGGATTAAATAACAGAACTGCTATTTACACTCCATTTGCACAGGCAATCCCGAATGTTCCGGTTATCGACCGTGAGAACTGTCTGAAATTTAAAACAGGAAAATGTGGTGTCTGCTCCAAAGTATGTCAGGCAGGAGCCATTGATTACGATCAGCAGGATGAGATCGTAACACAGAAATACGGTGCAATCGTAGTTGCTACAGGTTTTGATACCATCAAACTTGACAAATATGATGAATATGCGTACAGCCAGAGTAAAGATGTTATTACATCCCTGGAACTGGAACGTATTATGAATGCAGCAGGTCCTACAAAAGGACACTTAGAGCGTCTTTCCGACGGAAAGGCTCCGAAAGAGCTGGTATTTATCCAGTGTGTGGGAAGCAGATGTTCTGATGACAGAGGAAAGCCATACTGTTCCAAGATCTGCTGTATGTACACAGCAAAACATGCAATGCTGATCCGTGATAAATATCCGGATACAAATGTAACAGTCTTCTATATTGATGTGCGTACACCTGGTAAGAACTTCGATGAGTTCTACAGAAGAGCCGTAGAACAGTACGGCGTAAACTACATCAAAGGCCAGGTAGGAAAAGTTATTCCACAGCCGGACGGAAGCCTTCTTGTACAGGGATCTGACCTGATCGACAACAAACAAATCCTTAAGAAAGCAGATATGGTCGTTCTTGCAACAGCCATTGAACCGAACCCGGATGTTCGTAAGATCGCTACTATGCTTACAGCAAGTATTGATACAAACAACTTCCTCACAGAAGCCCATGCAAAACTCCGTCCTGTAGAATCTCCTACAGCAGGTATCTTCCTTTCCGGTGTATGCCAGGGACCGAAAGATATTCCGGAGACAGTTGCACAGGCTGGCGCAGCAGCAGTTAAGGCAATCGGCCTTCTTGCCAAAGATAAACTGACAACCAACCCATGTACAGCAAAATCCGATGAACTGTTATGTAACGGATGTTCTACATGTGCAAATGTCTGCCCATATGGAGCAATTTCCTATGAGGATAAACAGGTAAATGACCACGGTATCCGTGAAACAAGAAGAGTAGCCGTTGTAAATACAGCACTTTGCCAGGGATGCGGCGCTTGTACAGTAGCCTGCCCGTCTGGTGCTATGGATCTGCAGGGCTTTTCCAACAGACAGATTATCGCGGAGGTAGATGCAATATGTCGATAGAAACAAACGAAGAATTCAGACCTAAGATTGTAGCATTCTGCTGTAACTGGTGTAGTTACGCAGGTGCAGACCTTGCAGGAAGCAGCCGTCTTTCTTACCCGGCTGACGTAAAGATCATCCGTGTTCCATGTTCCTGCCGTGTCAATCCAATGTTCATCCTCCGTGCTTTTGAGAAAGGTGCTGACGGTGTGATCATGTGTGGATGTCATCCTGGAGACTGTCATTACAGCACAGGTAACTACTATGCAAGAAGACGTATGACGCTTCTTTTCTCCATGCTCGACTACATCGGTGTGGAAAACGGAAGAACACGAGTAGAATGGGTTTCCGCTGCTGAAGGTGTGAAATTCTCCCAGACTATGAATGAGTTTGTAGAGAAGATCCATTCACTCGGTAAGAACGTAAGATTGGAGGATTTAAGATGCAGGAGCTGATAAATCGTGCAAAAGAACTGCTTGCTGACGGTACAGTTGCAAGAGTTCTGGGATGGAAAGCCGGAGATCTGCCTTACAATCCGGAACCGGCTTACTTTGAAACAGAAGAATCTCTGAAAGATTTTGTATATAACGGATTCTGCGGTGCAAACTTAAGCAAATATATGATCGAAGCTTCCAAACTGGAAGGCAAGACACTGGTTTGTTTAAAACCATGTGATACATACAGCTTTAATCAGCTGATCAAAGAGCATCGTGTAGACCGTGAGAAAGCTTATATCATTGGTGTTGGATGTAAAGGAAAACTGGATATCGAGAGAATCCGCAAACAGGGAATCAAAGGTATCGAAAGCATTTCCGGTGCAGAGATCACAGATGAGGCAGAAACACTGACTATTCAGACAATCTATGGTGAGAAGACCTGTGCATACAAAGATGCAATGCTTGAAAGATGTCACGTATGTAAAGGAAAAGAACATAAGATTTATGATGAACTTATCGGTGAGTCCAAAGACACAAAAGATGCAGATCGTTTTGCAGAAGTAGAGAAGATCGAAGCAATGAGCCCGGAAGAAAAATTTGCATTCTTCCAGAGCCAGTTAAGCAAATGTATCCGCTGCAATGCCTGCCGTAATGTCTGTCCTGCATGCAGCTGCCGTAAATGTGTATTCGACAGCAATAAGTTTGACAGTGCGCAGAAAGCAAACGTGGACTCTTTCGAAGAGAAGATGTTCCATATCATCCGTGCATTCCATGTGGCAGGAAGATGTACAGACTGCGGCGAATGCAGCAGAGTATGTCCTCAGGGAATTCCGCTTCACCTGTTCAATCGTAAATTTATCAAAGATATTGATACATTCTATGGTGAATATCAGGCAGGAGAGGATTCAACATCCAAGGGACCTCTTACAAACTTTACATTTGAAGATGTTGAGCCGAGTATCGTGGCAGAAAGGGGATAATGTATGTATAAGATAGCAGCCGAGAATCTGCAGGCATTATTCCAGAAGATTGCCGCAGATCAGGATTTATATTTACCGGTCAAAGTCAGTGATCAGGTAAACTTCAAAGCATGGAGCGAAGATGCAGAAGTTTGTCTTGATACTTTAAAAACTGTAAAATCACCAAAAGATGCTTTTTTTCCACAGAGTGAAAACCTCTACACCTGTAAGAAAGAGGAGAAGAATATCTCCATTGAGCCACAGGCATTACAGGAAAAGAACTTTGTTGTGTTCGGAATGAAAGCCTGCGATATCCAGGGTGTAAAAGTACTGGATAACGTATTCTTAAGTGATCCGATCGATACTTTCTATGCAGCCAGAAGAGATCATGGTACGATTGTAGCACTTGCATGCCATGAGCCGGAAGAAAGCTGTTTCTGTAAAGTATTCGGTATTGACTGCGCAGACCCTGTTGCAGATGTTGCAACATGGATGATCGAGGGAGAGCTTTACTGGAAACCTCTTACAGAGAAAGGGGAAGCCCTTACAAAAGCAGTTGCAGAACTTCTCAACGATGCTGACGAAGCAAAAGTAGAAGAAGAGAAAGCTGCGATCCGCGCAATCGTAGAGAAGCTTCCGTACTCTAATCTTTCTCTGGAAGGATGGGGACAGGAAGATTACATGGATCGTTTCAATTCTCCTGTATGGGAAGAACTTTATAAACCATGTCTGGCATGTGGTACCTGTACATTTGTATGCCCTACCTGCCAGTGCTATGATATCAAAGATTATGACACAGGACACGGCGTACAGCGTTACCGCTGCTGGGATTCCTGTATGTACTCTGACTTTACAATGATGGCACACGGAAATAACCGTAACAGCCAGATGCAGCGTTTCCGTCAGAGATTCATGCATAAACTTGTTTACTATCCGGTAAACAACAATGGAATGTTCTCATGTGTAGGATGCGGCCGCTGCGTTGAGAAATGCCCATCATCCTTAAATATCGTAAAAGTCATCAAAGCTTTTGAAAATCAGGGAGGTGAAAAATAATGAGCGAATGTACCTGCCATAAAAACTACACATTAGACACACTGATCCCGAAGGTTGGTGTGATCACAGATATCCGTCAGGAGACACCGGATGTTAAAACATTCCGTGTAAATGCTCCTGAAGGAGGAAAACTTTTTGAACATATGCCTGGCCAGTGTGCAATGGTCTGCGCACCAGGTGTAAGTGAAGGTATGTTTTCCATTACTTCTTCACCTACAAATAAAGAATATCAGGAATTCAGTATTAAGAAGTGCGGTGCACTGACCGATTATCTCCACAGCCTTCAGGTTGGAGATGAGATCACAGTCCGTGGACCATACGGAAATCATTTCCCTGTAGAAGATAAATTAAAAGGTAAAAACCTTCTGTTTATCGCAGGTGGTATCGGACTTGCACCTCTTCGTTCTGTTATCAACTATGTACTGGATAACCGTGCAGATTACGGAACAGTAGATATCCTCTATGGTTCCCGTTCCGCAGATGACCTGGTACAGTTAAAAGAAATCCAGGAAGTCTGGATGAAAGCAGAGGGAGTTAATGTTTATCTGACAATCGACCGTGAACAGGAAGGCTGGGACGGACACGTTGGATTCGTTCCTTCTTATCTGAAAGAGATTGGATTCGATACAAACAAAACAGCACTTGTCTGCGGACCGCCGATCATGATCAAGTTCGTTCTTGCAGGACTGGAAGAACTGGGCTTCTCCAGAGAACAGGTTTACACAACTCTGGAGCTTCGTATGAAATGCGGTATCGGTAAATGCGGCCGTTGCAATATCGGTTCCAAATACGTCTGCAAAGACGGTCCGGTATTCAGATGCGACGAGATTGATGAATTACCTGCAGAATATTGATAAGCAATGAGCAGTGCAGAAAGTGATGTGAAGGAATGCGTCATGCTTGCATATAAGCATTCTTTCACAGAACATTCTGTAGGGCGAACGCCCTCAAGCGAGAAGTAGCGTAGCGGATTCGAGCTTGTATGTGCTGCTGACGACAGATGATATATATAGAAAGGACTGGTAATCTCAAATGGAAAAGAATATGGTAAACGTATATTTTTTCGGTAAGAAATACAGCGTACCTGCAGAACTTACAATTATGACTGCCATGGAATATGCCGGTTATACATTAAAGAGAGGATGCGGCTGCAGACACGGATTCTGCGGAGCCTGCGCAACAATCTACAGAATCAAAGGTGAAAACGAGCTGAAAACATGTCTTGCCTGTCAGACACAGGTACAGGAAGGAATGTATGTAGCAAGCATCCCGTTCTTCCCTACAGATAAGAGACTCTACAACATCGAAGACCTGAAACCGAATCAGCAGGTAATGATGGAACTCTATCCGGAAATCTACAGCTGTATCGGATGTAATGCCTGTACAAAAGCATGTACTCAGGACTTAAATGTAATGCAGTACATTGCATATGCGCAGAGAGGTGAACTGGAAAAATGCGCAGAAGAATCTTTTGACTGCGTAAGCTGCGGATGCTGTTCCGTAAGATGTCCGGCCGGCATTTCTCACCCGATGGTAGGTCTTCTGGCAAGACGTCTCACAGGTAAATATATCGCGCCTAAGAGCGAACATCTGGAGAAACGTGTAGAAGAAATCCACGAAGGTAAATATGATGATCTGATCGAGCAGATCATGCAGAAACCAATCACAGACATGCAGGAACTTTACAACAACAGAGAAATTGAGAAATAGGGAGGGCGTAAAACATGTATGCACCATATCCAGAAAATATGATGGAATCCATCAAAAAGGTAGAGGCTACAAGAGCACAGCGTATGGCAACAGAGCCAAGACGTCTGACAGCTGAAGAGAAAGACGCTCTTCTTGAGAAATTCCATCCGGATTATAATCCAGACGCGTTTGCAGAAATCAAAGTCGGACCAAACAAAGGACAGAAAGCTCCTCTGGAACTGGCAGAGATGCTCCATTCAACAAGTCGTCTGATCAACGAAAAAATTGACCTTACAAAAATTGATTATGACGTAGATGTACTTGTGATCGGCGGTGGCGGTGCAGGTTCTTCTTGTGCCATTGAAGCACACAATGCAGGTGCAGACGTTATGATCGTTACAAAGCTTCGTATTGGTGATGCCAACACAATGATGGCAGAGGGCGGTATCCAGGCTGCAGACAAAGAGAATGATTCTCCTGTACAGCATTATCTGGACTGCTTCGGCGGCGGACATTTTGCAGCAAAACCGGAACTGGTAAAGAGACTGGTAATGGAAGCTCCGGATGCCATCAAATGGCTCAATGACCTTGGTGTTGAATTTGATAAAGCAGAAGATGGAACCATGGTTACCACACACGGCGGCGGTACTTCCAGAAAGAGAATGCATGCTGCAAAGGATTATTCCGGATCTGAGATCATGCGTACCATCAGAGACGAAGTGATCAACCTTGGTATTCCGGTAGTTGAATTTACTTCAGCTGTTGAACTTCTCAAGGATGAAAAAGGACAGGTTGCAGGTGCAGTTCTCCTTAATATGGAAACAGGAGATTATTCTGTAGCAAGAGCAAAAACAGTTGTAATCGCAACAGGCGGTGCAGGAAGAATGCATTATCAGGGATTCCCGACATCTAATCACTACGGTGCAACTGCAGACGGACTTGTACTTGGATACAGAGCAGGTGCTTCCCTTCTTTATCAGGATTCTATCCAGTACCATCCAACAGGAGCAATCTATCCATCACAGATCATGGGTGCTCTGGTAACTGAGAAAGTTCGTTCCGTTGGTGCACAGCTTGTAAATGCAAACGGAGAAGCTTATATTCATCCGCTTGAAACCCGTGACGTAAATGCTTCCGGTGTTATCCGTGAATGCGAAGAAGGCCGTGGCGTAGAAGTTCCAGGCGGACTGAAAGGTGTATGGCTTGACACACCGATGATCGAGATCCTCGGTGGCGAAGGAACCATCGAAAAGAGAATCCCGGCTATGTTCCGTATGTACATGAACTACGGCATTGATATGAGAAAAGTTCCTATCGTTATTTATCCGACACTTCACTACCAGAACGGTGGTCTTGAGATTAACGGAGACGGATTCACAAAAGAAATTCCAAATCTGTTAGTTGCAGGAGAAGCCGCAGGTGGAATCCACGGAAGAAACAGACTGATGGGTAACTCTCTTCTGGATGTAATCGTATTTGGAAGAAATGCCGGTAAAAAAGCAGCTGCAAAATGCAAGAACGTAGAGCTTGGTGAAATGAACCTCGACCATATCTACAAATATGCAGAAGAACTGGATAAAGCAGGCGTACATACTGATAAGGTATCTCCATTACTGCTTCCAAAATACGCTCGTCACGAACAGCGCTAATAAGATACTCAGAATGTAAAAAAGAGCTCCCGGTATCGATAAGGGATTACCGGTACCGGGAGCCTTTGATATAATGCAAAAGGGATATGTCACCTCCCGGTGAATATCCCCAAATGAAAGAAGGGAGCTTACCAGAATGCGTGAAGTAGAAGTAAGCAGACTTACAGATGTCATCGAAAAACTCTGTATCGAAGCAAATGAACATCTTCCGGAAGACGTAAAATGTGCGATCAAAACATGCCGCGCATGCGAAGACGGAGAGATTGCCAAGGGTATCCTTGACAATATTATTGAGAATTTTGATATTGCAGATAACGAGAACGTGCCGATCTGCCAGGATACAGGAATGGCATGTGTATTCCTTGAAATAGGACAGGATGTACATTTTGTTGGCGGAGATCTCACCGATGCGATCAATGAAGGTGTACGCCGCGGATACGACAAAGGATATTTAAGAAAATCTGTAGTAAAAGACCCGGTACGCCGCGGAAACACAGGCGACAATACACCGGCTATGATCTACACAGAAATCGTTCCCGGAGATCAGGTAAAGATTACAGTAGGCCCTAAAGGCTTCGGAAGTGAGAACATGAGCCAGATCCGTATGTTCAAACCATCTGCAGGATTACAGGGAATCAAGGATTTCATCCTTGAAGTAGTAGAGACCGCAGGTCCCAACCCATGTCCGCCAATGGTAGTCGGAGTTGGTATCGGAGGAACCTTTGACAAATGTGCACTTCTTGCAAAGAAAGCACTGATGAGACCTCTGGATACTCAGAACCCGGATCCGTTCTATGCTGATCTTGAGAAAGAAATGCTGGAAAAAGTAAACAAGCTTGGAATCGGACCTCAGGGATTTGGCGGAAAGACAACAGCCATCGGCCTGAATATCGAAACAATGCCGACTCATATTGCAGGTATGCCATGTGCAGTTAATATCAACTGCCATGTAACCCGCCATAAATCGGAGGTGATCTGAGATGGAAAGAAAGAAAATTACACTTCCACTTACTAGAGAGCTGGCAAGAACTCTCCATGCAGGTGATCAGGTATTATTAACAGGTACTATTTATACATCACGTGATGCAGGACACAAGAGAATGTGTGAGGCCCTTGCAAAAGGGGAAAAAATTCCATTTGATCCTACAGATGCAACCATCTACTATGTAGGACCAACTCCTGCAAAACCAGGCGCAGTCATCGGCTCCGCAGGCCCTACAACCAGCGGACGTATGGATGCCTATGCACCCACAATGATGTCTGTGGGAGCAAGAGGAATGATCGGAAAAGGTGCCCGCCTTCCGGAAGTAGTAGACGCCATGAAGAAATATGATGGTGTATACTTCGGAGCTATCGGCGGTGCAGGTGCGCTTCTTGCAAAATGCATCAAAAAGGCCGAACTGATCGCCTATGAAGATCTGGGAGCAGAAGCACTTCGTAAATTGTATGTAGAGGATATGCCTCTTGTAGTCATCATTGACTCAGAAGGTAATAATCTGTACGAGATGGGAAAAGCAGAATATCTCAAAGAACACGGAGATAAGTAATTCTGCAGATACATAAAAAAATAACTTCCATATGCTGTAGACATACAGTATATGGAAGTTGCTTTATATAGCCAAAATTATATATATATATTGTATCCAATATATAAAAATCATATATACAATAATATGAATTATATCTTTTACATTTGACCTATAAACGTATAACATGATAATCAGGGTCAGGGACCCGCCAAACATAAGAAAGCAGCGATTTACGCAGTAAATCAGCGGATTTCGAATGTTTGAGAAAGACGGTAAAAGAATAAAGGCAGTTATCCGTACAGGAGATAACTGCAAATAAACTTGAACGGGGAAAATCATGAAAGATCATAATCAACACGAAATACAAATGTCGGAAGCCTTTTTAAACAGTGCGTTCCTGGCACTGTCAGGAGGTTTTCAGGATGCTTACACCTATAATGCAAGAAACGAAGTATTCTGTAATGCACAGACAGGAAACGTCGTTCTTATGAGCCAGCACTTTATGGCAGGGGAAGTGACTGCAGGACTGGGGTACTTCTTTCCTATTATTTTCTTTGCACTGGGCGTATGGGTTGCGGAGAAAATACAGGCAAATTATAAATATGCTCAGAAGCTCCACTGGCGGCAGGGTGTTCTGTTGGCAGAAATCCTGATCTTATTTACAGTAGGTTTCCTGCCAACCGAATACAATATGCTGGCAAATGCCATGGCATCTTTCGCCTGTGCAATGCAGGTACAGTCCTTCCGCAAGGTAAATGGATATTCCTATGCAAGTACTATGTGTATCGGTAATTTGCGCAGTGGTACAGCTGCGTTGTCAGTTTATTTTCGTGAAAAAAAATCAAAACAGCTAAAACAGGCGATGTATTATTTTGGAATCATCCTTATGTTTGCCTTGGGTGCCGGCATTGGTGGAAATCTGTCCATACGCTATGGAATCAGAATGATCTGGGTTTCCTGTGGATTCCTTATGATCAGCTTTCTGTTGATGTTTATAGAAAAATATAAGCATTTCCATGAGGAACATGAAATTAAATAATGCAGCCATTTCCAGAAAGGTCATTGAGAAGAAGATAATATTCTTTTCAATGATCTTTTTTTGTTTTGATATTGCTATTAAATTAACAACCCTGTTAAAGAAATTGCTTTTCATTTATATACATTTATGAATACTATACATCTATAACAAATTGTTATAAATTAATTTCAGAAAATTTCAAAAATGATATTGTGCAAAACAACTATATAATGTATAATATCAACAGCACATATGTTAAAAATAACTAAAGCTGCGTGGGAATCGATATATCGGTACTATATTAAAACCGATGTATCAAAATTACTATTTAAGGAGGGAACCGAATGTTAGACCAGTCTTATTACAGAAAAGCGGATGAGATCATCGAGCACTACGGACGTACAGCAGCATCGCTGATTCCGATCATGCAGGATATTCAGGCGGAATATCGTTACCTGCCGGGAGAATTGCTGACTTATGTAGCGAAAGAAATCGGAGTAAAAGAAGCCAAGGCCTACAGTGTAGCCACATTCTATGAGAATTTTTCTTTTGAGCCGAAAGGGAAATATGTCATTAAAGTGTGTGACGGAACAGCCTGTCATGTGAGAAAATCCATGCCTGTAAAAGAGGCTTTGATGAAGGAACTTGGACTGAGCAACAAGAAACACACTACAGATGACATGCTTTTTACCGTAGAAACAGTATCCTGTCTGGGTGCATGTGGACTTGCCCCCACACTGACTGTCAATGATGAAGTACATCCGAAGATGACTCCTGAGAAAGCTGTAGAACTTTTGAATAAACTGAGAGGAGAGTGCGTATGAGTATTAAGAGTAAAGAAGACCTGTTAAATAAGCAGGCTGAAGTAAATGAGCAGATTAAATCTTATACCTGCCGCGTTCTTGTCTGTTCAGGTACCGGATGTATCGCATCCGGAGCGCAGAAGATTTATGAAGAGATGTCAGTACTCTGTGAGAGAATTGATGGAGTAACAGTTGAAATGCAGAAGGATGTGCCTCATGTAGGCGTGATCAAAACAGGGTGCCAGGGCTTATGTGAACTTGGACCTCTGATGAGAATTGAACCATATGATTATCAGTATGTTCACGTACAGCCGGAAGACTGTAAGGAAATTGTGGAGAGAACTATATTGGAAGGAAAACCTGTAGAGAGGCTGTTTTATCGAGATAATAATACAGTCTGTCCACATCCTGATGATATTCCTTTCTTAAATCAACAGACACGTATCGTTCTTGAAAACTGTGGAAAAATCGATGCGGAATCTATCGAAGAGTATATTGCTGTGGGAGGCTATCAGGCACTTGCAAAAGTGATGGGAAGTATGTCCCCGCAGGAAGTTATTGATGAAGTAACTAAATCCGGGCTTCGCGGTCGTGGCGGTGCAGGATTCCCGGCAGGCAAGAAATGGTCTCAGGTTGCACGCCAGGCAGAGAAAACCCGCTATGTTGTATGTAATGGTGATGAGGGTGATCCCGGTGCATTTATGGATGGTTCCGTCATGGAAGGTGATCCATATAAGATGATCGAAGGTATGACTATTGCAGCCTACGCAGTCGGTGCGGAGAATGGATATATTTATGTTCGTGCAGAGTATCCTCTTTCTGTAAAGAGACTTAGGATGGCGATTGAACAGGCAGAAAAATATGGCCTGTTAGGTGATAATATTTTAAATTCCGGTGTAAACTTCCATTTACATATCAACAGAGGTGCCGGAGCTTTCGTATGTGGAGAAGGTTCGGCACTTACCGCATCTATCGAGGGTAACAGAGGTATGCCTCGTGTAAAACCGCCCCGTACAGTAGAGAAAGGTCTGTGGGGTAAGCCTACAGTTCTTAATAATGTAGAAACCTATGCTAATGTACCGAAGATTATTCTTCAGGGAGCAGACTGGTTCCGCACCATCGGTACAGAGGGAAGCCCCGGAACTAAAACCTTCTCACTGACCGGTTCTATCGAGAATACCGGTCTGATAGAGGTTCCTATGGGAACCACACTCCGCCACATTATCTATGATATCGGTGGTGGCTTAAAGAGTGGCGCCGCATTTAAAGGTGTCCAGATCGGCGGTCCGTCCGGCGGATGTCTGATCCTTGACCAGCTGGATGCACCTCTTGATTTTGATTCTGTCAAAAAATTAGATGCGATTATGGGATCCGGTGGTCTGGTAGTTATGGACGAGAATACCTGTATGGTTGAGGTTGCCAGATTCTTTATGAACTTCACCCAGCGTGAGAGCTGCGGTAAATGTGTACCGTGCCGTGAGGGTACCAAACGTATGCTGGAGATCCTGGAGAGGATCGTAGATGGAAAGGGTGAGATGTCCGATCTGGATGAGCTGGAAGAGCTTGCAAATATGGTTCAGAACATGGCTCTGTGCGGACTTGGCAAGAGTGCACCTCTTCCTGTTATCAGTACTCTCAAACGCTTCCGCGATGAATATGAGGAACATATCCGCGATAAGAAATGCCGTGCAAAAGTATGTACTGCTCTTCGTCAGTTCCACATCAACCCTGAGTTCTGTATTGGCTGCGGTAAATGCGCAAAGAACTGTCCGGCAGGTGCGATCTCAGGTAAGATTAAACATCCATATCACATTGATAACGACATCTGTATCAAATGCGGTGCATGTAAGGACAACTGTAACTTTGATGCAGTATATGTGGAAGCATAGAAGGGAGGATACACTATGGGCCATATGATAATTGACGGTAGAAAGGTAGAATTTACCGATGAAAAAAATGTCCTGTCTGTCATCCGCAAGGCAGGGATCAATATTCCGACACTGTGCTACCACTCAGAGGTATCCACTTTTGGTGCCTGTCGTTTATGTACAGTTGAAGACGAGAGGGGAAAAACATTTGCCTCATGTTCTGAACAGCCAAGAGATGGAATGGTGATCTATACCAATTCCGGAAGAGTCAAGAAATACAGAAAACTAATTGTAGAATTATTGCTTGCAGCACATTGTCGTGACTGTACAACCTGTGTTAAGAGTGGTGAGTGTGTCCTTCAGGAACTGGCACACAGGCTGGGCGTACAGACAATCCGTTTCAAAAATACCAGGGAATATCATGAGTTGGATACAAGTTCTCCTTCTCTGGTTCGTGATCCAAACAAATGTATTCTGTGTGGTAACTGCGTACGTGCCTGCGAAGAACTTCAGGGAATCGGAGCTTTAGGATTTGCATTCCGGGGAACTGAGGCCATGGTAATGCCTGCATTTAACAAAAAAATCGCAGAGACAGAATGTGTAAACTGCGGTCAGTGTCGTGTATATTGTCCAACAGGTGCTATTGCGATCAAGACACATATGGACGAGGCATGGGAAGCACTTGCTGATCCGAATATACGTGTAGTTGCTCAGATTGCTCCTGCAGTACGTGTCGCAGTAGGTGATCATTATGGACTGACCAAAGGTAAGAGTGTTATGGGTAAGATTGTCAATGCTCTCCACAGAATGGGATTCGATGAAGTTTATGATACTTCATTCAGTGCTGACCTTACTATTATGGAAGAGAGTGCCGAGTTCCTTGACAGAATTAAGAAGGGTGAGAAACTTCCGCTTCTTACTTCCTGCTGTCCTGCATGGGTGAAGTTTATCACAGACCAATACAAGGAGTATATTCCTAATCTTTCTACCTGCCGTTCTCCACAGGGAATGCTCTCAGCAGTAATCAAAGAGTACTTCCGCGATCCGGAACATGCCGGCGGCAAGAAAACAGTTATGATTTCTATTATGCCATGTACAGCCAAGAAGGCAGAAGCAGTTCGTCCGAACAGCTTCACAGACGGTGAACAGGATACAGATATCGTTATTACAACTACAGAGCTGCTCCGCATGATCGATAACTTTGGGCTTGACTTTGCAACTCTTGATCCGGAAGCCTGTGATATGCCGTTTGGCTTCGGCTCCGGTGGTGGTGTTATCTTCGGTGTTACAGGAGGTGTTACAGAAGCAGTTCTCCGCCGCCTGACTCCGGATCACAGCAAAGAAACCATGCATGAGATCGCAGAATGCGGTGTTCGTGGAGATGAGGGAATCAAGGAATTTACAGTTCCTTATGAAGGAATGAACCTTAATATCTGTGTTGCCAGCGGCCTTGCAAATGCAAGAACCGTTATGGAACAGGTTAAGAATGGTGAGAAAGAATATCATCTGATCGAGATCATGGCATGTCGCCGCGGATGTATCATGGGTGGCGGACAGCCGACAAGATCCGGCGACAGAACCAAAGCTCTGAGAGCTAAGGGCCTGTATAATGCAGATAATACAACTATCATTAAGAAATCCGATGAAAACCCGTTAGTTCTGGAACTTTACAACGGACTTCTGAAAGGCAAAGAGCATCATCTGCTTCACAATGATTCCTATTAAGGAACATCTGTGATGCCTGACAGTAACAATATGTCATTACTGTTCACTCCGTTCACAGTAACGTAGCCAAAATTCATTCCAGATTGCCTGCGGCAATAGAATTTTGGCTTGTATGTCTCGGGATTTTGGCATATTCATGCCAAAACACCTCGCGGGATAGTGGTGTGTGAACAGTAACAATATGTCCAAATGATAAATAGAATATTTTAAAGCTTCCTTGCATATTTTATAACAATACATGAAGGTTATGTGTAAATATGCAAGGGGGCTATTTTTATGGAAAATTTTCAGGTGTATCGTGATATCCAGGCCCGTACAGGGGGAGATATATACATAGGGGTCGTAGGACCTGTCCGCACAGGAAAATCTACATTTATCCGCAGATTCATGGAACTTGTTGCATTGCCACAGATGTCAGATACAAAGCAGGCAGAGATCAGAGATCAGCTTCCTTTAAGCGGATCAGGCAAAATCATCACCACAGCAGAAACAAAATTTATTCCCAAAGAAGCAGTTCCCATCACTCTCGGAGAAGATCAGCAGGTAAAGATCCGCCTGATCGACAGTGTGGGTTTTCTGGTAAAGGGTGCATCCGGGCAGACGGAGGACGGGAAAGAACGAATGGTAAAAACTCCCTGGTTTGAGCAGGCAATCCCATTTCGCGAGGCCGCACGCATCGGAACACAGAAAGTAATTCAGGAGCATTCCACAATAGGTATTGTGGTCACAACTGACGGAAGTTTCGGTGAACTTCCCAGAGACAATTTTTCGGAGGCAGAAGAGAAGGCTATTCAGGAACTGAAAAAACAGCAGAAACCATTTATCGTGCTGGTAAATTCGCAGATGCCATATAAAGATGCGGCTCTGAAAACAGCGGAAGAAATCCAACAGAAATATAAGGTAACTGCTCTGACAGTAAACTGTGACCAATTGAGAAAAGAAGATATTGCCAGGATTCTGGAGAAGGTTTTATATGAATTTCCTGTCAGTCAGATTCAGTTTTTTATTCCGCGCTGGGTAGAAATGCTTCCCCTGGAGCATGAATTAAAACAGCAGATCCTTTCACAGATCAGGGATAAAATGAAAAGTATGCAGCATATACGTGATATCACAAAGGAATCTGTAAAATTATCCGGACCTTATGTACAGGATTCCCTTCTGGAAGATGTAGGCTTATCCGATGGAACAGTAAAGGTAAGAATACGCATAAAGGAAGAATATTATTACAGGATGCTCAGTCAGATGAGTGGAATCGAAATGGAGAGTGAATATGAACTGATCCATACAATGCAGGAACTGGTACATATGAAAGAGGAATATGTAAAAGTGCAGGCTGCACTGGAAGCAGTGCGTGGAACCGGTTATGGTGTGGTTGTCCCGAATCTGGATGAGATTGAGATCGCACAGCCTGAAGTGATCCGACAGGGGAATAAATATGGAGTAAAGATCAAGTCAAAGAGTCCGTCTATCCATATGATAAAGGCAAATATAGAAACTGAAATTGCTCCCATAGTAGGAACAGAACAGCAGGCAAAGGATCTGATCCAGTATATTGACGAAGGCAGCCAGAGGGGGGAGAGTATCTGGGAGACTAATATTTTCGGTAAATCCATTGAGCAGCTGGTACAGGATGGCATCCGAAGCAAGATTGCAGCTATCAGCGAAGAAAGCCAGGTAAAGCTTCAGGATACCATGCAGAAAATTGTCAATGACAGTAAGGGCGGGCTGGTGTGTATCATCATATAGCTGCCGTATAATATGGTTCCTTTTAATTTTGCTTTTTAGCCGAACTGTGAAACAGTTATTCAGTTACAGGCAACGGAGAGCTCAGGTTACTGCGTCAATTACCGGTTCGTCAGTTTTTTTACTGTCAGTACTTTTTTCCCCTTCAATAACGACTTTATTAGGGAGGCATACGATGGTGCCTCCTTTTTCATCGATTGCCTTCTGTTTCATACACAGATGATCGGGGCATTGTGCAGAGATCATACGTGCCTGACCGTCTTTGATCTCACAGACATTTGTATCGTTGATTTTAATCGTCTGATCCTTTTCCAGAGAATAAGTTCCATATTCTTTTCCGTCTACAGTAATGCGGATGGAACCATGACTGCCCTTATTTATAAGAGACATTCCTCCCCACATCGCCAGTGCAAGAATAAGAATACCACCTATAAAAATAAATTCTTTTTTCTTCAAAATATTGTACTCCATCTTTCTATAATAGCAGTAACGTTTCGTTTTGTCTGCATCATAACATGAATAAAAAAGAATAGCAACCTTTAGATGTTTGTGGTATGGTTATAATAATGAAAGAGAACGGAGGAAATCTTTTATGGGAAAATATATTATGGCACTGGATGCCGGGACGACCAGCAACCGCTGTATCCTGTTTAATGAAAAGGGAGAACGTTTAAGTGTTGCACAGAGAGAATTTACCCAGTATTTCCCGAAACCGGGCTGGGTAGAACATGATGCAGATGAGATATGGGCCAGTATGCTGGGTGTGGCAGTAGAGGCAATGACCAAGATCGGAGCAGATGCTTCAAAGATCGCTGCGATCGGAATCACAAACCAGAGAGAAACTGCAATCGTATGGGATAAAAATACCGGCGTACCTGTCTATCATGCGATCGTATGGCAGTGTCGCAGAACATCGGAATACTGCGACTCGCTGAAAGCCAGAGGACTGACTGAGAAATTCAGGGAGAAAACAGGGCTTGTGATCGATGCTTATTTCTCTGCAACAAAAATAAAGTGGATTCTGGACAATGTAGAAGGAGCCAGAGAGAAAGCGCAGAAAGGGCAGCTTTTGTTTGGAACTGTGGAAACCTGGCTGATCTGGAAACTGACAAAGGGCAGAGTCCATGTTACAGATTATTCCAATGCATCCAGAACCATGCTTTTTAATATCAATACTTTACAGTGGGATCAGGAAATTTTGAATGAACTTGACATTCCAAAGTCCATGCTTCCCAAACCAATGCCATCCAGCTGTATTTATGGAAAAGCAGATCCGGCAGTCCTTGGCGGTGCTATCCCTATTGCAGGCGCAGCAGGTGATCAGCAGGCTGCTTTGTTTGGCCAGACCTGCTTTAATGCCGGAGAAGCAAAAAATACTTATGGCACAGGATGTTTTCTTCTGATGAATACAGGAGAGAAACCTGTCTTTTCAAAGAACGGACTGGTTACTACGATTGCATGGGGATTGGACGGAAAGGTAACCTATGCATTGGAAGGATCAATTTTTGTTGCAGGTGCAGCTATCCAGTGGCTGCGAGATGAATTAAAGGTAATTGATTCCTCTGAAGATTCCGAGTATATGGCAAATAAAGTATCAGATACACATGGATGTTATGTTGTGCCGGCCTTTACAGGACTGGGAGCTCCCCACTGGGATCAGTATGCGAGAGGTACGATCGTAGGAATTACCCGCGGTGTGAACAAATATCATATTATCCGCGCAACGCTGGAATCTATTGCCTATCAGGTAAATGACGTACTAAATGCCATGAAAGCAGATTCAGGCATTAATCTGGCGGCATTAAAAGTTGATGGCGGAGCCAGTGCCAACAATTTCCTGATGCAGACACAGGCAGATATTATCAATGCACCGGTCAACCGTCCATGCTGTGTTGAGACAACTGCAATGGGGGCTGCTTATCTGGCAGGTCTGGCAGTAGGCTACTGGAGCAGTAAAGAAGAAGTGCGCCACAATTGGTCCATTGACCAGAAATTCTACCCGTCTATCACCGAAGAAACAAGAGAGCAAAAGATTAAAGGATGGAATAAAGCTGTGAAATATTCTTACGGATGGGCGAAGGATGAATAAAGCCATTTCAGGATATGAAGTGGAATTCATATTTGCTTACATTTTATCAGCAAAGCTAAATAAAATTCAGTGTATTGACAATCTTACAGAGATAGTGGTACGGTAATACAGTAATTTCGGCAAAGGCCGATGATTTTGGAGTTTTACAAATTACATAACGAATATTGAGGTGCGAAAAAATGCAGGAAATGAAACCAATCAAAGAAGGTAAAGTACGTGAGATTTATGACAACGGTGACAGCCTGATCATGGTTGCGACAGACCGCATCAGCTGCTTTGATGTTATCCTGAACAATCAGGTAACCAAGAAGGGAACTGTACTGACTCAGATGTCCAAGTTCTGGTTTGATATGACAGAAGACATTCTGCCGAACCACATGATTTCTGTAGATGTAAAAGATATGCCTGAATTTTTCCGGCAGGAGAAATTTGACGGAAACAGCATGATGTGCCGTAAGCTTGAAATGTTGCCTATCGAGTGTATTGTTCGTGGATATATTACAGGAAGCGGCTGGGAAAGCTACAAGAAGACAGGTAAAGTCTGCGGCATTGAATTACCGGAAGGACTGAAGGAATCTGACAAGCTTCCTGAGCCGATCTATACTCCGTCCACAAAGGCTGAGATTGGCGATCATGACGAAAATATCTCCTATGAGCAGAGCATCGCTCACCTTGAAAAGTATTTCCCGGGCAGAGGAGAGGAACTAGCTGCAAAACTTCGTGATAATACAATTGCACTTTATAAGAAATGTGCGGAATATGCATTAAGCAAGGGAATCATTATCGCAGATACCAAATTCGAATTTGGTCTGGATAAAGACGGAAACATGGTGATCGGTGATGAGATGCTCACACCGGACAGCTCCCGTTTCTGGCCTGCTGAAGGATATGAACCGGGACATGGCCAGCCATCCTTTGACAAACAGTTTGCACGTGACTGGCTGAAAGCAAATCCGGACAATGACTGGACACTTCCGCAGGATATTGTAGATAAGACAATCGGAAAATATCTTCAGGGTTATGAAATGCTTACAGGTAAGAAATTATAATAATTCAGAGATATAGCAGATACTGCTGTTCGAAACATTGATAAAAGTTCGGACAGCAGTATTTTTTGCTAAAATGCCACAAAAATGTGGAAATCAGATAAATTTTTTGTTACACTAAAGTGAAGAAGGTAATGGAAGAGACAGGATTGTAGTCATGGTGTGTAGTTATATTTTTGTTTCTGAGATTATGAAAATGTGTAAGGAGAAAAAGGTTTATGAAAACATTGAAAAAGTTGCTTTTTATCATAATGGCAGTTGCTGTTTTAGCTATGCCGGTATTTGGTGTACAGGCTGCGGAAAGTGATATTCCTGTTACAGAGCAGCCCGGGGTATCCCCGACGCCATCTCCGGTTCCCATAAGAGAACTGGTTACAAAGGGAAACAAGATTTATTATTATTATAAGGGAAAAATGGTTAAGAACAAATGGAAGAGATATAATGGCTATAAGTATTATTTTGGCGCAAATGGAAATGCTGTGCGGGGAGGACAGCGTATCAACAATGTAGTTTATGTTTTTGATGAGAAAGGACGTTTATTTGAGAATAAACAGAATAAAATTGTAAAATCCGGATCCAATATTTATCATATAAGGACAGAACACGGCCGTGCCAGCATTGGATATTTTATCTATAAGAATAATCTGTATTATGCGGATCCAAAAGGAAGGCTGTATCAGAAGAAATCCAGACAGAACGGCCAGCTTTATTTTACCAATTCCGGTGCTGCAAGAAAAGATTATAATGCTCTGCTGAAAATGCGTGTGATGCAGATTGTATCGTCAATCACAAATTCAGGTATGAGTCAGAGCCAGAAGCTTTATGCATGTTGGAAATATGTTGTTTACGGAGGATTTTACTATGGTGGTCCGGATCCTAACATTTACCAGAGTGGCTGGGCGCGCAGTGAGGCATTGAGGATGTTTCGTACAGGATATGGCAACTGTTATGGATTTTCCTGTATTTTTGCTGCTCTTGCAAGAGAAATAGGATATACACCGTATATGATCTGTGGCCGGGTACCGGGAAGCAGAGATGGAGCGGCAGATGGCTTCACCCGTCATTGCTGGGTAGAAATCAATGGTCTTTATTATGATCCGGAAGCACAGTATGCCGGCTGGATGACAGGGGTTTATGGTTATGATTACTATCCGATCAGTCACCAGATCCAGAGAGTTGTTAACTTTTGTAAATTCTAATGTGCAGATAAGTTGACTAATTATATGAGAGGTGTTTCTATGGAAAGCAGAATTGCAGTGATCAGTATTATAGTAGAGAATTCAGATTCTGTAGAATGTCTGAACAGGATTCTTCATGAATATGGCATTTATATCATCGGCAGAATGGGGATTCCTTACAGGCAGAGAGGGATAAGCATTATCAGTGTGGCAATAGATGCACCTCTGGATATAATCAATGCACTGACCGGAAAAATTGGCCGGCTGGCAGGGGTTTCAGCAAAAACAGTCTATTCGAAAGCTTAGAGGAAATGAAAATATATGGCATCAGCAGAGTTGCAGATACCTGAACACATTCAGGAGACACAGAATATTACCAGAGAAGAACTGGAAATGATTTTACATACACAGAATCCACTGGTAACGGAAGAACTACGAAGAAGAGCACAACAGACCGCAAAAGCAATTTATGGAAATAAAATTTATGTCCGTGGTCTGATCGAATTTACAAATTACTGCAAGAACAATTGTTATTATTGTGGTATACGCTGTTCAAATACGGATGCAGACAGATACCGGCTTTCTTTGGAACAGATTTTGTCCTGCTGTGAAACAGGATGGAATCTTGGTTTTCGGACTTTTGTTCTGCAGGGCGGAGAAGATCCGCATTTCACAGATGAACATATTTGTCAGATTGTCCGCACGATTAAAGAAATATACCCTGACTGTGCAGTGACTCTTTCTATTGGAGAAAAGAGTGAAGAAAGCTATCAGGCATATTTTAATGCAGGCGCTGACAGATATCTCTTGCGTCATGAGACAGCAGATGAAGATCATTACAAAAAACTTCACCCGGAACAGATGTCCCTGGTTTTCAGAAAAAATTGTCTGAAAAACCTGAAGAAAATAGGATATCAAACCGGATGTGGATTCATGGTAGGATCTCCGGGACAAACTGTAGATACACTTTACCGCGATCTTTTATTTATTAAGGAATTAAAGCCTGAAATGATAGGAATCGGACCGTTTATTCCTCACAAAGACACCCCGTTTGCTAAAGAATCACCCGGAACGCTGGAGCAGACGCTGCGATTATTGTCAATTATCCGCCTGATCCACCCACATGCGCTTCTTCCGGCAACAACAGCCCTTGGAACCATAGATCCCAAGGGCAGAGAGAAGGGAATTTTGGCAGGGGCCAATGTAGTAATGCCCAACTTATCACCGGTCAATGTCCGGGATAAGTATACCCTTTATGATAATAAGATCTGTACAGGTGATGAAGCTGCTGAATGCAAAGCCTGTATGGCAGCACGTATGAAGAGCATTGGTTATGAAGTAGTGACAGACAGAGGCGATTATAAAGCATGACTGCAGTTCACTCCTGAATAACTTAAGCACCCGCAATAAGCGGAACATAAAACTGAATATAGAAAAAACTAATCGGAAAGCGGCAGATAAGGAAGCCCCTGACCGAAAAGAAAGGAAACCAATCTATGTATAATCCAAAATCATTAAAAGCAGAGGAATTTATTTCCGACGAAGAGATCAGAGAAACCCTTGCATATGCAGATGCAAACAAAGAAAATGTGGAGCTGATCGACCAGATCCTTGCGAAGGCAAAAGAATGTAAAGGACTTACCCACAGAGAAGCCTCTGTCCTTCTTGCCTGTCCCATTTCTGAGAAGATTCAGGATATGTATGATCTGGCAGCGGAGATCAAGAAAGAATTCTACGGAAACAGAATCGTTCTGTTTGCCCCTCTGTATCTTTCCAACTATTGCGTAAACGGCTGTGTGTACTGTCCGTATCATAAGAAAAATCAGCATATTGCCCGCAAAAAACTTACTCAGGAAGAAATTGTAAAAGAAGTAACTGCTCTTCAGGATATGGGACATAAACGTCTTGCTATTGAAGCCGGAGAGGATCCGATTAATAATCCCATTGAGTACATTCTGGAATGCATCCAGACAATCTACAGCATTAAACATAAGAACGGTGCCATCCGACGTGTCAATGTAAATATTGCGGCCACAACTGTGGAAAATTACAGGAAATTAAAAGATGCAGGAATCGGTACCTACATTCTTTTTCAGGAGACTTATCATAAAGAAAGTTACGAAACACTTCATCCAACAGGTCCGAAACATAACTATGCCTATCATACAGAAGCAATGGACCGCGCAATGGAAGGCGGCATTGATGATGTAGGACTGGGTGTATTATTTGGTCTTGAACTTTACAGGTATGAGTTTGCCGGGCTTCTGATGCATGCGGAACATCTTGAGGCAGTTCATGGAGTAGGTCCTCATACTATCAGTGTGCCTCGTATCAAACATGCGGATGATATTGATCCTTCTGCTTTTGATAACAGTATCAGTGATGAAATTTTTGCCAAAATCTGTGCACTGATCCGGATTGCTGTGCCATATACGGGAATGATCATTTCCACAAGAGAAAGTAAAGCAGTTCGTGAAAAAGTACTTCCTCTGGGAGTTTCTCAGATCAGCGGTGCCTCCAGGACAAGTGTTGGCGGGTATGACGTTCCTGAAACAGAAGATGAAGTGACATCTGCACAATTTGACGTCAGTGACCAGAGATCTCTGGATGAAATCGTTAACTGGCTGATGGGTATGGGAGATATCCCAAGCTTCTGTACTGCCTGTTACAGAGCAGGAAGAACAGGTGACCGTTTTATGTCTTTGTGCAAAAGTAAACAGATTTCCAACTGCTGCCATCCCAATGCGCTGATGACATTGATGGAATATCTCCAGGATTATGCAAGCCCTGAGACGAAAAAAGTCGGACTGGAGCTGATTCAAAAAGAACTGGAAAATATCCCGGGCGAAAAGATAAGGAAACTCACAGAGGAACACCTTGCAGATATTGTAAACGGACAGAGAGATTTCCGATTCTGACATTCTCTGCACTTTTAACAATCAATAACAACACCTGAAAGAAGGGATTAATATGGCAGTGACATTGAACGAAACACCTTCCGGAAACCGTCTGCATATAGGAATCTTTGGCAAAACCAACAGTGGAAAATCCTCATTTATCAATACTTTTTCCGGACAGAAAGTATCGATTGTTGCGGATGTTGCCGGAACTACCACAGATCCTGTATATAAACCAATGGAAATCTATCCTCTTGGTCCCTGTATCCTCATCGATACGGCAGGATTTGATGATGAAGGAGAACTGGGTGCATTACGAATAGAAAAAACCAGTCTGGCTGCACAGAAAACTGAACTGGCGATCATCCTTTTCTGCGAGGATGAAATGGCACAGGAATTAAAATGGTATAACTATTTTAAGAAACGGCAGACACCGGTAATTCCGGTGCTTGGTAAAGCTGATCTATATACACAGGAACAAAAAGAATATCTGATTCAGATGATTCAGAAAAATACAGGAGAAACGGTCTGTCCTGTCAGTTCTGAAACGGGAGAGGGAATCCGGAAATTAAAAGAGCTTCTGGCAGAAAAAATCCCGGAAGGCTACGGTAACAGAATGATCACCGGGAATCTGGTTTCCAAAGATGATCTGGTACTCCTTGTAATGCCACAGGATATCCAGGCACCAAAGGGACGGCTGATCCTGCCCCAGGTACAGACTCTACGAGAACTGCTGGATAAAAGATGTCTCATAATGAGTGTGACTACTGACCGGTATCCGGCTGCATTGCAGACTCTTTCCAGACCACCGAAGCTGATCATCACAGATTCTCAGGTGTTCCCATACATCTATGAGAACAAACCAAAAGAGAGCATGCTTACTTCCTTTTCTGTACTGTTTGCGGCATACAAGGGAGATCTTTCTTACTACATAGAGGGAGCAAAAGCAATTGACAGTCTGAAAGAAACTTCTCATGTATTGATTGCCGAATGCTGCACACATGCACCTCTGAAAGAGGATATTGGCAGAGTGAAAATTCCCCGGATGCTGAAAAAACGATTTGGAGAAAACCTGCAGGTAGAGCTGGTAAGCGGAACCGATTTTCCGGATGACCTTACCGGATATGATCTGATCATCCAGTGCGGAGCATGTATGTTTAACCGGAAATATGTGATGTACCGCATCGACAGGGCAAAGAAGCAACAGGTACCTGTGACCAATTACGGGATAACCATCGCACATCTTACCGGAATACTGGATCATGTGGCATTGCCGGAATGATGATTCCAATCCCGAAAAATAACAGATATTAACAAATACATAAAGACTGCTGTACAGTTAGATTACCGTATGGCAGTTTTATTGTTATATTACAGGAAATTAATCCTGCTAATCCTGCAAGCAGGATTCTTTTTTATAAATAATTGCTTCACAATTTGGATGAATTTCGCAAAATTTTCATGAAGATATTGACAAGTGGTTGATGTTAGTTTATACTAACTTACAGTTAGAGAAAGTTAACAATACCCAAAGCATTACAAATGCCCGATTATCAGGTAAGGGATAAATACTTTCCAATCCCCATATTAATATATCTAAAAGAACAAAAGGAGGATAATACATGAGTATTGTAATCGTAGGCGGACATGACAGAATGGTAGGACAGTACAAAAAAATCTGCAAATCTTATAAATGCAAATGTAAAGTATTTACACAGATGGAAGCCGACTTCGGAAAAAAGATAGGATGTCCGGATCTTCTGGTACTTTTTACAAATACTGTATCCCATAAGATGGTAAAATGCGCACTGGACGAGGTTGGCGCTTCTACAGATATTGTGCGCTGCCATACCAGCAGCGGAAATGCACTCAACGGTATTCTCGAAGCACGTTGCTGATAAATACTTTTTGTATATATTGCATAATATAGTGATGAATTAATGAGAAAAATTATTGATGTTTTAAACTGAAAAACTTTATCATTAAGAATTTCATTAAAGTTATTGACATCTAACCAAAATTAGAATACACTAACCACATGATAAAGATAATATTTATCACTTAATAAATGCAAAGGAAGGGATGAAGAAATGCCGTTATCAATGGTAAATGCCGGTGAACCTTTTACAATCAAAAGGATCGGAGGCAAAGAAGAAGTGAAGAGACATCTTGAGGAGCTTGGCTTCGTAGTAGGAGGAGTTGTCACAGTTGTTTCTGAGATTAACGGAAGCCTGATCGTTAATGTTAAAGAATCCAGGGTTGCCATTGGAAAAGATATGGCAAGCAAGATTATGGTCTGAACCATAATTTCTTCCTGAAAGAAAAATAAAATTCTAGAGCGTGCAGATTGTGGAAATGATTTTTCAGACACGCTCCGGGGAAAGAAGGGAAAGAAACTTGAAGACATTAAAAGAAGTTCATGTTGGAGAGACCGTTAAAGTCCAGAAACTTACCGGTGAAGGTCCGGTCAAGAGAAGAATCATGGATATGGGAATCACTAAAGGCGTGGAAATTTATGTAAGAAAAGTTGCACCTCTGGGAGATCCTGTAGAAGTAACTGTAAGAGGATATGAATTATCCTTACGTAAAGCAGATGCCGAAATGATTGTAGTGGAATAATTTTTTTGACATCATGTTAGGTCTTTCTAACAATTAGTGCCATCTAATAGTTAATAAAAACTAAGTATTAGTGATGACTAATAACTGTTGAGTGTGATATCAACAGCAGAAAGATTGGATAAAGCGATCAAAATAAAAGAGATCAAGAAATCAGAGGAGAGAGATTATGTCAGTAAAAATTGCACTCGCAGGTAATCCGAACTGCGGTAAAACGACATTATTCAATGCACTGACCGGCTCAAATCAGTTTGTAGGTAACTGGCCAGGTGTAACTGTCGAGAAAAAAGAGGGTAAGCTGAAGGGACACAAGGATGTGGTCCTCACTGACTTACCTGGTATTTATTCTTTATCACCATATACACTTGAAGAGGTAGTTGCAAGAAATTACATTCTTCAGGAAAAACCGGATGCGATCATCAATATCGTTGATGGTACCAATATTGAACGTAACCTGTATCTTACAACACAGATTCTGGAACTTGGGATTCCGGTCATCATGGCAGTCAACATGATGGATATCGTTGAGAAAAACGGTGATACAATACATATTGATAAACTGAAAAAGAAACTTGGCTGTGAAGTTGTTACTATTTCCGCGCTGAAGGGAACTGGAATCACAGAAGCTGCAAACAAGGCAGTTTCCATTGCCCAGAGCCATAGGAAAGTAACACCTGTCCATGAATTCTGCGATAAAGCAGAAGAGATCATCGGAGCAGTTGAGAATAAACTGACCGGTGTGGTACCGGAAGAACAGAAGAGATTCTTCGCGATCAAGCTTCTCGAAAGAGATGACAAGATCATTGAGCAGATGAATACATCCGTAAATGTATCTGCCGAGATCAAAGAAATGGAAGATGAGTTTGACGACGATACCGAAAGTATTATCACAAACGAGAGATATGTTTATATTTCTTCTATCATTGGTCAGTGTGTGACTAAGGCAAGAAAAGATAAGCTTTCCACATCTGATAAGATCGACCGTATTGTTACCAACAGATGGCTGGCACTGCCGATCTTTGCAGTTGTAATGTTTATTGTATATTATGTATCTGTAACTACAGTTGGTGCTTTCGTAACTGACTGGACAAACGATGTTCTGTTTGGTGAGATCATTCCTCCGGCAATTGAATCCGGACTGAATGCGATTGGCTGTGCAGCATGGTTACAGGGACTGATCCTTGACGGTATTGTAGCCGGTGTGGGAGCTGTTCTCGGTTTCGTACCTCAGATGCTTGTACTGTTTGCATTCCTTGCATTCCTTGAGTCCTGTGGTTACATGGCTCGTGTAGCATTTATCATGGACAGAATTTTCCGTAAATTCGGTCTTTCAGGTAAATCCTTCATTCCAATGCTTATCGGCAGTGGATGCGGTGTTCCAGGTGTTATGGCTTCCCGTACGATCGAGAATGACCGTGACAGAAAGATGACAATCATGACAACTACATTCGTTCCCTGCGGAGCTAAACTTCCGATCATTGCCATGATCGCAGGTGCATTCTTCGGAAACAGCGGATGGGTTGCAACAAGTTGTTACTTTGTCGGTATTGCAGCAATTATCTGCTCCGGTATCATCTTAAAGAAAACAAAAATGTTTGCCGGTGATCCGGCTCCGTTCGTTATGGAGCTTCCTGCATACCACTGGCCAACAGTCAGCAATATCTTAAGAAGTATGTGGGAAAGAGGCTGGTCCTTCATTAAGAAAGCCGGAACAATCATCCTTCTTTCAACAATCATTCTGTGGTTCTTAATGAGCTTCGGATGGGAAGGCGGAAGCTTCGGTATGGTTGAAGAACTTAACGAGAGTATCCTTTCTAAGATCGGTACAGCAATCGCATGGATCTTTGCACCTCTTGGCTGGACAAAAGCCGGCGAAGGATGGAAGATGGCAGTTGCAGCTGTTACAGGTCTGATCGCAAAAGAGAATGTAGTAGCTACATTTGGTATGCTTTATGGATTCGCAGAAGTTGCAGAAGACGGTGCTGAGATCTGGGGTAACCTGGCAGCAGCCATGACACCGATCGCAGCTTACGGCTTCCTGGTATTCAACCTTCTTTGTGCTCCTTGCTTCGCAGCTATGGGTGCGATCAAAAGAGAGATGAACAATACAAAATGGTTTTTATTTGCAATCGGATATCAGTGTGGACTTGCATATCTTGTGTCTCTGTGTATCTATCAGATCGGTACACTGGTTACAGGCGGTGGTTTCGGTATCTGGACAGTGGTTGCATTCGCAATTATCATCGGATTTTTATATCTGCTGTTCAGACCTTATAAGGAAAGCGGCAGCCTTAATGTAAAGGTAAAGGGTATGGCAAAAGCCAGATAAAACAGTAATAAGATCAGAGCCTGCGTCCCATCTGGTGGTGCGGGTTCTGATAAACAGAATTGCAACTGTTTCATACCTTTTTCATCGCGGAGCGTGTTACTGAGAACGAAGTGAACAGTAACGTATCTTCACAGTTAGTGGACTGCTGATTATCAGATTGCAGTATAGTGATTATATGTGTATGATAATGATATAAAGCAGGAGGTGTCATTTATGGGAACATTGATTGTAGGAGCAATTTTGATTTTAATTGTCGGACTGATCATAAGAGGAATCGTCAGAGACAAAAAAAGCGGCAAGTCATCATGTGGCGGAGACTGCAGCCACTGCAGAGGGTGCCATTGAGAATCAGGCATATTACTGAAACCTGATGCCAAACAGCAGCCATATGTCAGGAAACAGAAATTAACAAGCGGAAGGATGATGTGATTTTGGGAGCAGCAGCATTACAGAGACAGGAAAATTGTAAAGAGCCCAATTACCAGAGAACCCGAATGCAGAAAGATGTTGTAATCCAGGAATTAAAGAAGCGAGGATGCAGGATTACCAAACAGAGAAGAATGCTGTTGGAAGTCATTCTTGAAAATGAGTGTTCCTGCTGTAAAGAAATCTATTACAATGCATCCCGCCTGGATCCGGGCATCGGATCAGCTACGGTTTACCGTATGGTAAATCTTTTGGAAGAAATTGGTGCGATCAGCAGAAGAAATATGTATAAAATCGTGAGAAATCCGGATTGTAAAGATGAAAGTGTATGCACCATTGAGCTGGATGATAATACAGTCCAGAAATTATCAAAAGACAGTTTTAACAATGTAGTTCTGACAGGACTGAAGGCCTGTGGATACATTGACAAACAGGAAATTGAGCGGATGTTCGTAAATTCCTGTGATTTTAAACATTGAAAACAAGTAAAAATTTAAATAGAGAACGAACTGATGACCACCGGGAAATACTGAAGAGTATAATTTCCGGTGGCTTTCTTATATTTCTTCAGTTTTTTACGCTCTTTTGGCAATACGGTTTCCGGTAACCATCTTAACATGTCTGAAATGAGAACATTTCTCAATAAGAAAAAAAAAGTAGAAATACAGAAATTTTGGCTGTATAATACATGAAATATAAATAAGCTGATGTCGCAATAATGCGTTTGCCCATCATATTTATCTGAAAACAGTTCATAACTGTTCAGCACCGAAAGGATGCTGAGTGGTTACAATAAATTAAAAATCACAACAGGAGGATACATCAATGATTAAATTTGACGGTAAAAAAACAGGAATCTTTGCAGCAGGAGTAGCTTTCGGTACAGCAGGTATCAAGATTCTTACAAGTAAAGATGCAAAGAAATTATACACAAACTGCACAGCAGCCGTTTTACGTGCAAAGGCATGTGTAATGAAAACAGCTTCCGCAATTCAGGAGAATGCTGAGGATATTTATGCAGAAGCACAGCAGATCAACGAAGACAGAGCAGCAGCTGAGGAAGTGGTAGAAGATACAGCTGACGAAGCAGCAGAAGAAACAGAAGAGACAACAGATTTCAAAGAAGAGACAGAAGAAACAGAAGAAGGCAGCGAGGAATAATGAAATTTGCTATTAAGCATGAAATAAAAGGACGAATCCGTATCCACCTTGCGCAGAAACACATGACCTACAGACAGGCGGATATTCTGCAGTGTTATCTGGAGAAAGAGGCAAATATCAGCAAGGCATCGGTTTATGTAAGAACTCAGGATGTCGCTGTTGTCTATACCGGCAGCAGAGATGGGCTGATTCGTTTACTGAGCAGATTTTCCTATGAAACTGCTCAGGTATCTGAATCAGCACTTGAGAATTCCGGACGTGAATTAAATGAAACCTATAAAGAAAAACTGATCAACTCTGTGGTAATGCGTACATTAAATAAAATGTTTCTGCCATACCCGGTACGTGTAGCGATCACTACAGTAAAATCAGTGAAATACATTTATCATGGTGTACGTACTCTGATGAAGGGCAAACTGGAGGTACCTGTTCTGGATGCAGCAGCAATCGGTGTATCTATGCTCCGCGGTGACTTCAATACTGCAGGTTCCACCATGTTCCTGCTTGGAATCGGTGAGATCCTTGAGGAATGGACACATAAGAAATCCGTCAATGACCTTGCAAGAAGCATGTCTATCAATGCAGAGAAAGTATGGTTTGTAAATGAAGACGGACAGGAGGTTCTTATATCTGCTTCTTCTGTTAAAGCAGGTGATCTGATACGCGTACATATGGGTAATGTGATTCCGTTTGACGGAGATGTTGCAGCAGGAGAAGCAATGGTCAACCAGACTTCTCTGACAGGTGAATCTGCGCCTGTACGTAAAGCAGAAGGCAGCTTTGCCTATGCAGGAACTGTTCTGGAAGAGGGCGAACTCACTGTTAAGGTTAAAGAAGCAGCAGGTTCTAGCCGCTATGAGAAGATCGTCAACATGATCGAGGATTCTGAGAAGCTGAAATCCTCTGTGGAAAGTAATGCAGAACATCTTGCAGACAGACTTGTACCATACACTCTTGCAGGTACAGGGATAACTTATCTGCTTACCAGAAACATGACGAAAACCCTTGCGGTACTTATGGTAGATTTCTCCTGCGCACTGAAGCTTGCCATGCCTGTTTCCGTATTATCTGCTATACGTGAGGCAAGTACTCACAGTATTACTGTAAAGGGCGGTAAATATATGGAAGCAATGGCTGATGCCACGACTATTGTATTTGACAAGACGGGTACACTTACAAAAGCAAAGCCTGTAGTTTCAGATGTGGTATCTTTCAGTGAAGAGCTGAGTTCAGATGAGCTTCTGCGTATTGCAGCATGTATGGAGGAACATTTCCCTCATTCCATGGCAAGAGCAGTTGTCAATGCAGCCAAAGAGAAACATCTTGTTCATGAGGAAATGCATTCAAAAGTAGAATATATCGTAGCTCATGGTATTTCTACAACTATTGAAGGCAAAAAGGCAGTGATCGGAAGCTGGCATTTCGTAATGGAAGATGAAAAGTGTGTAATTCCGGAAGGAATGGAAGACAGATTTGAACACCTGCCATTAGAATGTTCTCACCTGTATCTTGCAATCGAAGGAAAACTTGCAGCAGTTATCTGTGTAGAAGATCCGCTTCGTGAAGAGGCTGCAGATGCAGTACGTGAATTAAAAGAAGCCGGCATTACAAAAGTCGTAATGATGACCGGTGACAGTGAACGTACAGCAGCAGCTATTGCGAAACGTGTAGGCGTAGATGAATATTACTCCGAAGTCCTGCCCGAAGATAAGGCATCTTTTGTAGAGAAAGAAAAAGAACTGGGTCATAAAGTTATTATGATCGGTGATGGGATCAATGATTCTCTGGCACTTTCTTCTGCAAGTGTGGGAATTGCTATCAGTGATGGCGCAGCTATTGCACGTGAAATCGCAGATGTTACAATTTCTGCAGATAATCTCCATGAGATTGTTACGTTAAAGAGACTGAGTACAGCGCTGATGAAGCGTATCCACAATAATTACAGAACTATTATCGGTATAAACGGCGGTCTGATCGCACTTGGAGTTACAGGTATCATTATGCCTACAACATCTGCACTGCTTCATAACATGTCAACACTGACTATCAGTTTAAGAAGTATGAGAAATCTTCTTCCAAAAGAAGAGGAAGCATAAAGATAACCATAAAAAACCATATCCGGGATTTCATGATAAAGCAACAGATGCTTAGTCTCTGAAAATCCGGGATATGGTTTTTATTATGTTTTTATTTATAGCAATCCTCTAAAATAATGCATCTTAATCCAGCCCAGCAGAGTGTGAAATCCTGCGTCAGATATCTTTGCCGTGCGTCAGCACGCCTGCAGATATCTTCCTTGTCTTTCGCACGCTGCTGAACTGTCTTAAATGCATTATTTACGAGGATTGCTATAATTTTCATGCGTGCCTGCAATAGACTTCTTAATGGCAGCAAAACTCTCTGCGCTGATCGCATGCTCCATCTTACAGGCATCCTCGGCTGCAACCTTCGGGTCAACTCCGATAGAAGTCAGCCATCCGGTCAGAAAGGTATGTCTTTCATAAATCTTATCTGCAATTTCCTGCCCGGTTTCCGTCAGATTGATAAATCCATTTTCATCAATCGTAATGTAATTACTGGCTTTCAAATTCTTCATTGCAACACTGACACTCGGTTTTGAAAAAGACAGTTCATGCGCAATGTCGATAGAGCGGACATTACCGTTTCTTTTTTTGATCATAAGGATCGCTTCGAGATAATCTTCTCCTGATTCATGTATCGCCATATTGATACTCCCTCCTTTTTTTCTTTCCGATATTGCTGCTGTGAACTGCTGTACGCAAACAGTACAGGCAGTTATGTTCTGTCAAAGAGTATCCTATTTCTTTTTATGATTTTGATACCTGCCAGATAATAATATCCTGTTTTTTAAAACATTAAAGCAACACGTTAAACTATAATAACATGGATTATAACATAACTTTTTATTTCCGTAAAGAAATCTCCTCAAAACTATTGACAGGAGAGAAAATAATGCTATAATAAAATCAAACAAATGAACAAGTGCTCATATGTTAATATAAAAGAGATGAGCGGAAAGGGAAAATATTATGAAGAAAACTTATAAAATCGATGTAGATTGTGCAAACTGTGCTAATAAAATGGAGGAAGCTGCCAGGAATACAGCCGGTGTTAAAGATGCAACAGTTAATTTCATGATGCTGAAGATGATCGTTGAATTCGAAGACGGACAGGATCCAAAAGCAGTTATGAAAGACGTATTAAAGAACTGCAAGAAGGTAGAAGACGACTGTGAGATTTATCTTTAATTCTGAGTTATCCGGAGAATGGACTGTTGCATAAAACGTATCCCGGCACTGAGCTTTTCGCCGGAAAGTTTTTTGCAGCGGTCCTGCTTTTATAAGAAGAGAGAGGTATTGATATGAACAAGAAGCAGAAGAAAATGCTGATCAGAATTATCATAGCAGCAGTGCTGATCGTGGTCTTTTCCTTACTGCCGGCAGAGGGATACCTGAGATTTGTTCTTTTTATGATCCCATATCTGGTCATCGGCTATGATATCCTGAAGAAAGCATTTAAGGGTATTTTAAATAAACAGGTGTTTGACGAGAACTTTCTGATGGCTGTAGCCACAGTAGGTGCAATTCTCCTTGGCGATTATTCCGAGGGTGTTGCAGTTATGCTTTTCTACCAGATTGGAGAACTTTTCCAGAGCTATGCAGTGGGAAAGAGCAGACGAAACATCAGTGAACTGATGGATATCCGTCCTGATTATGCGAACATAGAGAAAGACGGAACATTGGAACAGGTTGACCCTGATGAAGTTGAGATTGGAACCATTATTGTTGTTCAGCCGGGTGAAAAAGTACCGATCGATGGAGTGATCACCGAGGGAACTTCTACATTAAATACAAGTGCACTGACAGGTGAGAGTCTTCCGCGTGATGCAAAAGCAGGCGATGAAGTGATTAGTGGCTGTATCAATATGACAGGTCTGCTGAAGATCCGTACAACTAAGGAATTCGGTGAATCTACAGTATCCAAGATCCTTGAACTGGTAGAGAATTCCAGCTCCAGAAAGTCAAAATCTGAAAACTTTATTTCCAAATTTGCGAAATACTATACACCTGCAGTATGTTACGGAGCCATTGCTCTTGCGCTTATCCCGCCGATCGTACTTCTTATTATGGGAAAACCTGCCGTGTGGGGAGACTGGATCTACAGAGCCCTTACCTTCCTTGTAATCAGCTGTCCATGTGCGTTGGTTATCAGCATCCCGTTAAGTTTCTTCGCAGGAATCGGTGGAGCCAGCAATCAGGGCATTCTGGTCAAGGGTTCCAACTATCTGGAAACACTGGCTCAGACAAAATATGTTGTATTTGACAAAACAGGTACTATGACTCAGGGTGTCTTCGAAGTAAGTGGTATTCATCACAACGAAATGCCTGATGAGAAATTGTTAGAATATGCAGCACTTGCCGAGTGTTATTCCTCCCATCCGATCAGCAAGAGCCTGCAGAAAGCATACGGAAAACCAATCGACAGAAATCGTGTTACTGATATTGAAGAAATCAGTGGTAATGGTGTGATTGCCAAAGTTGACGGCATATCTGTAGCTGCCGGTAATACCAAATTAATGAACAGACTTGGCATTGCTTATCAGGATTGCCATCATGTAGGAACTGTTGTGCATATGGCCATTGACGGCAAATATGCAGGACATATCCTGATATCCGATATCATCAAACCTCATGCAAAAGAGGCAATCGCTGAACTGAAGAAAGCCGGAATCAGCAAGACCGTTATGCTGACAGGCGATTCAAAACGTGTTGCAGATCAGGTTGCCGAAGAACTGGGAATTCAGGAAGTATACAGCGAACTTTTACCTGCTGACAAAGTTTCCAGGGTAGAAGAACTTCTTAATCAGAAATCTGAAAAGGATAAACTTGCATTCGTAGGTGACGGTATCAATGATGCTCCTGTATTATCCAGAGCCGATATTGGTATTGCGATGGGAGCACTTGGTTCAGATGCAGCTATCGAAGCAGCAGATATCGTTCTGATGGATGATGATCCTCTGAAGATTTCCAAAGCGATCAAAATTGCACGTAAATGTATCCGTATTGTATATGAGAATATTTATTTTGCAATCGGCATTAAAATTCTCTGTCTGATCCTTGGAGCTTTAGGTATTGCAAACATGTGGGTGGCCATTTTTGCGGATGTAGGTGTTATGATCCTGGCAGTATTAAACGCGATCCGTACATTATTTGTAAAGAATTTATAAGAAACAGGCAAATCAGCAGAAACCTTTTGTGATAAGCCGGAAAGGTAACAGGTAAGAAAATGGAAGTATGCAAAGAAGAATTATGTGAGAGTAATGAAATACATGAAGATCTGCTTAAAATTGTAGATGAAACCCTGCCGGAAGAAACAGAGCTTTATGATCTGGCCGAATTATTCAAGGTTTTCGGAGACTCTACCAGAATACGCATTTTGTTTGTTTTGTTTGAGGCAGAGGTATGCGTCTGCGATCTCGCTAAAGCATTGAATATGACTCAGTCTGCGATTTCTCATCAGCTTCGTATTCTGAAACAGAATAAACTGGTAAAGAGCCGCAGAGAGGGAAAATCTATTTTCTATTCTCTGGCAGATGATCATGTCCGCACGATTATCAACCAGGGACGGGAACATATAGAAGAAGATTGAAAAAAGCATCAGTTATCTGAAAGATTATAAATTCAGATAACTGATGCTTTTAAAGTTATAGATGAACTCTTTTCAAAATCTCGTTAGTAAGTCCGCCGATTACCACCCCGGCAGCAACACCTGCCACCAGAAGTGCCGGTGCGTATACAAACACACTTGCATTTTGTACGATTAGCATGGCAATGATCAACTGACCGATATTATGGGAAACACCTCCTGCAACGCTGACACCGATCAGACTGAAGGAGGTTTTTTTCAGCATAAGCGTCATAACTGTCATACTAAGCGCAGCGCCTGCCAGGCTGTACAGGATACTGAACAGATTTCCGAACATAAATCCGATCACCAGAATGCGGACAACAGAAACCAGAGCAGCCTCCCTAAATGAATATTTCTTCAAAATAAAAAGTACTCCCAGATTGGCAAGTCCAAGTTTAATCCCCGGAATCCCCGCAAAAACCGGCACCAGTGATTCCACATATCCCAGAATGATCGCCACAGCTGAAAAAAGCCCAAGGCAGGCTGTTTTTTGCTTCATAAATCTATTTTCTCCTCTCAAAAAATCCAAAATGGAATTATCAGAATTCTTCAGACATTTTAACACAGAAAAAATATTCCCGCAACCACAAGTTAGATGTAACTAATACTGATTTTTACTGAAAGCATTTATTGAGAAAAAATGACGAATATCCCCGGTAAAAAAGTGTGGATATTTTCAGACAGACATGTTACTATTTCATAAGTTAGTAGTAACTAATCTACATGATTACTGCTGACAGCCTACCTATAGCAATCCTATATGAATATCTTTGGCAGAAGTCACTCCCTTTTGGTAAAAGTAAAATCCCTTTGGTTAATAAGTTGATTAACCCTCTGGTAAGAGTGATTCCGCAAAAAAATTTTAGAAGAGGAGAAAAACATGACAAACAAAAAACTTATGAAAAAAATAGCACCTGTTGTAATGAGTGCCGCAGTTGCTATGACCAGCATGCCATATGCAGTTCTGGCATCTGATTTCACAGACAGTGGGGTACTTACAGACAGCACAGATTTCTCTGTTTCCGAAGAGTTTGCCGCCGAGGATGCGCAGGAAGAATTTACCACCGAAGATGTCCAGGATGCTTTTGCTGCAGAAGCACAGCAGGGCGAAGCTTATGTGCTTATGAATATTCCATACGATGATTTCTACAAGGCAGAACTGAAAAATAATGATGTAAAAGTTGATGCTTTCACATCTGCAACTCTTAATAAATCAAGAACAGCAGGTATGATGAACGGAAATTCCGCTTATCACGTAGACCCCAATGGAACCGATGTAACAGGTGTTACTTTCCCTGTAAAGGTCAGTGATCTTTCCCTTCTGAAAGACCAGAAGCAGGTCACAGATTCCGACTCTGTAACGATCACAGTGACAAACAAAGGACAGACAAGCAGCAACACCTATACAGGAAAAGATTCCCTGATTGAAAATGCCTCTTACTCTTATTACATTTTAAGTGAAACACCGTCTTATTACAAAGAACTTACTGTAAATGCAGATGGCAGCTATTCTTTCTCAGCAATGAAAGGTGCCCAGACACAGACCGTTGCAATTGATGCTACATTAAAAACAGAAACAAAATACGGTGATTATGAGCTTGATCTTAACAATGAGGCTTTTGCAGCAGTAATTGATACAAATACAGATAAAATCTATGGTGTAACCGTAAATACTACAGACGGAACCAACTATGGCCTGCGTCATCTGGAGAATATCTGGCGTGGAAGTATGCTTTCCTGGGGAACCGGATATACAACAGAAGTTCACGGATGCCCTGTTTCTTCTGCACATTATAAATCAATCATGGGAAAAACAATTGACAGCGTTACTTATTACACAGATAAAGGCATGATCACTTTTGATGTCCCTGATGTAAAGGTGCAGACAACTACAGGAATTAAGGCAACAGTAGCAGATATTATGAATACAGACTCATCTGCAGCAGTTACCTTTGACCAGGCTCTGCCGGCAGACTTCAAGGCACAGTATACTGTAGACAAAACAGTGGTTTCCTGCACAGACGGAAAACTTGCAGTTGGAGCTCTTGCATTGGGAACACATAAGGTTGAAATTGCAGATGCCAGCGGAAAATATGCAGCCATTGTAACTGAATTTACAGTAAATACAGACAAAATGCCGGCTTCTTATGACAGTAACGAGACAAAACTGGTTGCAGCAAAAGGCATTACAGCAGAAGAGTTCTCTGCATACATTAAGAGCATCAGCAAAGTAAAAGTTGATGATACAGAATATGCCGCAACCGGAAGAGGAAGCAAGGTCATTGTAAAAGAAGATGGAACTCTTGATCTCACAGATCTTCAGGTAACAGATGCAACTGTATTTGAAATAACTGCTGTAGGATATAAGAATAATCTTACTTTTACTTACAAAGAAGCAGAAAATACATTTGAATTAAATACTTCTTCCAAGACTCTTTATACAAAAGGCAGCACAAAAACTACTCTCAAAGTTACAACAAATCTTACAGATAAAATCACATGGAAATCCAGCAATACAAAAGTGGCTTCTGTAAACAGCAAAGGTGTTGTAACTGCTAAGGCAAAAGGAACAGCAGTGATCACAGCATCCTGCGGAGAATACCAAGTAACCTGCAAGATAACAGTTAAAAATCCATCCCTGAAACTTAGCAAATCTTCAGCAACTGTAAAAGTTGGAAAAACAACAAACATTTCTGCAAAGGCAACTCCATCAGGAAAGGTTACTTACAAGTCAAGCAACAGCAAGATTGCAACAGTAAGCTCCAAAGGCGTTGTAAAAGGAAAGAAAAAAGGTACTGCCAAAATCACAGTAACCTGCAATGGTGTTAAGAAGGTATTTACAGTAAAAGTAAAATAAACGATAACAGGTAAATAATTCACACAATAAATGACCTCGGATTTTGCTCCGGGGTCATCTTAATGAGAAAAAAACAACATTAGCAGAATCTGTTATATATAGATTTTTATATACTAAAATGATACACTTTTAAAGTTAGTTATGATTAAGTTTTGCTTCATCCAAAAACAGATATCATATCCGGCAAAATAAAAAAATAAAGGAGGAGACAACGTGAATAATCAAAACTTTTATTTGCGTCTGATCGCACTTTTGCTGATCATCATGGCGGTATTTTTCTATAACGGAACAGTAAAAGATAAAGAACAGGCTCAGGATATTGCAGACCTGACTGCAAAAACAGAGAGCCTGGAGAAACAGCAGGACCAGATACTTACAGCATTAAAGGAAACTTATGAGGAACAGAAAACAGCAGCAGAAAGTAATGCTTCTTCTGATGTATCTTCAGAAGCTGATAATAAATCTGAAAAGGATTCTGCAGAGGATAAAGAAAATGCAGATCAGGCAGATTCTGAAGAAACCGATGATTCTGACAATGTATATAAAAATGGCACCTTCGAAGGTTCAGGAACCGGATACGGTGGAACGATCACTGTTCAGGTGACTCTGGAAGATGATACCATTACAGCAGTCAGTGTAGTCAGTGCACCGGGTGAGGACAGTGCTTATCTGTCACAGGGCGAGAATGTCATAAACAGCATCATCAGCGAGCAGAGCACAGATGTTGACACCATTTCCGGAGCAACTTTCAGTTCTACGGGTATCTTAGAAGCAGTAAATGATGCATTATCAAAGGCGGAAAACGCATGAAAAAGAAACAACGAAAGGTACGGCTGATCCGTACCGCCATACAGCTTATATTTTTTATAGTAGCACCCTCCCTTTTTTCTACGGCATTTGCAGGAATCAAATCCATCTTTCTTGCAATCGGAGGACAGCAGAGTGTAACTTGGAACTCTTTTCTGGATATCACGGCATTACTGTTGATCATTACCATTCTGTTCGGACGCCATTTCTGCGGTTATGCCTGTGCGTTTGGCTCGTTGGGAGATGCTCTGTATGAGCTTACCGCGTTTATCCGCGCGAAATGCTTTGGAAAAAAGAAAAAACATGGATATCCTGAAGAATGGGTGCACAGATTACAGAAAGTAAAATATGTGATTCTTGCATTTCTGCTTCTTTCCTGCATAACAGGATTCTATTCCAAATTACAGGGAATGAGTCCATGGGATGTATTCTCCATGCTTACAACAGGCAGACTGCCGAAATCTACCTACATTGTGGGAACAGTTCTGCTGATCCTGATTATGGTCGGAATGTGTACACAGGAGCGTTTCTTCTGCCAGTTTCTCTGTCCTATGGGAGCAGTATTTGCAATTATGCCGGTTATACCGGGAGCACTTTTCAAACGAAATCGTCAAAACTGTGCGCCAAAGTGCACTCTCTGTAAGAAGAGATGCCCGGCACACCTGGATATTGACGGTGATACTGCACATTCAGGGGAATGCATCTGCTGTCACGCCTGCACTGCAGTCTGCCCAAGGAAAAATATTCATACAGGCACTGTTATTGATAAAAAATAGCAACTGCTAACTTATTGAGAAAATTTAATTAGTAAGAACTAACTATATTGGTAGACATACTATCCATACAGTGATATAGTCTATAGAGTTAGTTGGAAACAACAATAAGAGGATAAGGAATCAGAAAATATATGACAAACAGACACTCTTTTGTACTGGGACTTTTTATTACAGCCTCCCTTTTATGCGCATCCCGGACTGTATGGGGAAACTCTGAAATAAACACATACACCAAAACAGACTTTGCTATGGACACCGTAGTATCAGAGACTCTTTACACAACAGGTGAGGACATCACAGCAGACATAATCTCTGCATTAAAAGATGTGGAAGAAAACTGGATCTCCTGGACAAAAGAAAGTTCTCAGATATATCAGATCAATCAAAATGCCGGGAATACAACAACGGTATCTGATGAAACTGCCACCTGTTTAAAACAGGTACTGGATTTGTCGAAAGCTTCTGACGGAGCCATGGATCCTACTATGGGAAGAGTGATCCGCTTGTGGGACATTGACGGAGAGGAACCACACATTCCTTCAGATGATGAATTAAATTCCATGCTTGAAAATGTAGGATATGGCAAGGTGACTCTGGATGGAAATAAAGTTACCATGCCAAAGGGAGTAACTCTTGATCTGGGGGCTGCAGGTAAGGGAATTGGCTGTGATGCAGCAAAGAAAGTTCTTGATGCAGATAAGAATGTATCAGGCATGATCCTGAATCTGGGCGGCAGCAGTGTTATGAGCTATGGAAGCAAACCCGACGGCTCTGCCTGGCAGGTAGCTGTCACTGATCCGCGGGATACAGAAGGTGATTACCTGGGAGTAGTTACTCTGAATGGTACTGAATTTTTATCTACTTCCGGAGATTACGAAAAATACTTTATAGAAGATGGTGTTCGATATCATCATATACTGGATCCTGCTACAGGATATCCTGCAAGAAGCGGTCTCACATCTGTGACGGTTGTGTGTGATGACGGCCTGAACGCAGACGGACTTTCCACTGCATGCTTTGTACTGGGAAAAGAAAAGGCAGAAGAACTTTTGAAGAAATACAATGCAGACGGACTGTTCGTAGATGATTCTGATCATGTCTGGATGACGGAAGGCATGAAAGAAAGATTTCAATTACTGAAAGATACTTATTCCATCGGTGAATAGGTTTATCTTATATAAAGATCTCTGAACTGTCAAAAATTTCAGTTTTCCGGACAGTTTGGAAATATATTTATTAACTCATATTCAGGAGGATTTAAAGGTATGCGTAAGGGAAATTTAATCAAAATGGCAGCTCCTGCAATTTTAAGTGCAGCAATGATGGTTTCAGGATTACCGGTTATGGCTGCGGATTTTACATCTGATACTGCTGTGGAGACTGAGGCACAGACAGATGAGTTTGATGCAGCAGATGACACCGCTGATGCTTTTGCAGGCGATGAGGAAACACCTTTTGTTGACGATCAGGCAGCAGCAGAAGATGAATTCGCTGCAACAGCAGAAACAGGCTACAAATATGTCTATGCAGGTCTGACATGGGCACAGTACTGGGCATCTGAGGGAGTTTATAATGCTGCAAACACAGCTTCCAATGGAACAAAAGACAGCCATGATGAACTTGACAAAGGCGGTTTCGACACAGTAACCAGAGCTACTGTAAACCATGGCCTGCACAGAGGAAGCTACCAGTGTGAAGCAATCATGTATGACAAAAACGGCGGTTCTTATGAGATTTCCTACTGGACCTCAGCTAATGATGCAGTTCTTACGGACGGAACAACTGTAAAGCTGAATCAGCCTGAGCGAGGACAGATCACAAAAGCTGACGGAAGCGTTGCAGAATTCGACCATTACAGCGTTGTAGGTCTGAAATATGTGCCTGTCGCAGTAAAGGCAGAAGATTATGAAGCCTTCAAATCCCAGTTCAAGGTTGTGGAAGACGGAAGCACAGTTGCCGGAGGATTTGGAGAAAACAATTTGCAGTCCTATAGTGCAGTTGCGGATGTTACCGCTGAAACAAACGGTTTAAAAGAAGCTGTAAAAGGTTCCGATGGAACATTCACATTCAAGGCCAGAACAAACGGTACAGGTTCCGGACTTAAAGATCAGGCACTCCAGACAGCATCCAATGTTACCGCAATAGTAAAAGAAGCAAGTGGAAGTTACGGCGAATTCTTAAGAGTAGATATTACCGGTGACGGATATGGTGCTCTTGGTGCTAAAATGTATGCTGTAAAATGGGATTACTACGGAAATGGTAATAAAGTTCTGGCATCTTACGGAACAAAATTTGCAGCAGATAACTGGATGCACAAGGCAATGGGAATCCAGCTTGGTCTGACAGATTCCTACCGCTGCCAGCTTCCAAAAGGAACAGATGGAACTGGCAAATGGAAAATCACCGTATATGCAATGGGATATGCAGATACTGTATTTGAAGTTAATGCAACAGATGCAAACATCGTAAAACCGGAAGCAGGAGAAGCAGATACAACAGCATTAAAAGCAGCAGTAGAAAAAGCAGAAGTCTTAAAAGAAGCAGATTACACAGCAGATTCCTGGAAGGCAATGCAGTTAGAGCTTCAGGAAGCAAAGGATCTTCTTGCAAAAGAAAAGCCAACTCAGGCAGAGGTTGATGAAGCTACAACTCATCTGAACGCAGCAGTAGAGGCTCTTGTTAAAGCAGATACGAAGGTAACAGTAACTCTCAACAAGAAAACAGCCACTGTTTACAAAGGAAAAACAACTACACTGAAGGCAACTGTAACAGGAGCAGATGCACCAAAAGTTACATTTACTTCCAGCAACCCAAAAGTTGCAGCCGTAAACAAAACAACCGGTAAAGTTACTGCAAAAGCAAAAGGTAGTGCAGTCATCACAGCTAAATGCGGAGATGTAAAGGTAACCTGCAAAGTAACAGTTAAAAATCCAACTCTTACACTGAACAAAACATCTGCATCTGTAAAAGTCGGCAAAACAACTAAGATCACAGCAAAAGCAGCTCCGTCAGGAAAAGTTACATACAAATCCGGCAACAAGAAAATTGCTACAGTATCATCCAATGGTACAATTAAGGGTATTAAAAAGGGTACTGCCAAAATCACAGTAACATGCAATGGTGTAACCAAAACAGTTAAAGTAACTGTAAAATAATCTGACCTGAGAAAAGAAATCCTGTATCCCACCAGAAAGGGCAGGATTTCTTTTCAACTGTAAAACTTTATACAGTTGAAAAGAAATCATTTGAATATGATTTCCTGGAACTATTGAAGAAGGAGAAATTTATGGACAAAAATAATGAGCAGAAAAATAATAAGACTCCGGAAATGAAACCCAAACAGGACAGTTTCCGTCCATGGTTAAAGCTTATTCCTGCGGCAGCAGTTTTTGCAGCAGTCTGTGTAACCTGTTATCAGGCAGATAAAAGTCCTGTGGAGACTACATCAGTTTCCGATAATAATGTTATGTCTACTGATGAGATTAAAGAATTGATTTCACAAGGAACTGCAGGTAAGGATTTTGATTCAGAAGACTCTTCTGAAACCAATGGAACATCAATTTCAAAAACATCAAAAAAGACAAAAAAAACAAGTAAGATTAAAACAGGAACAAAGAAAAATTCATCTACAGGTTCCTCTGCAAATGGAGGTACAGCAGGGGGTGGTGCAGGAAGCATAGTCACACCAACTACAGAAGTTCCTGCTGGTGGATATGCAGACGGTACCTATACAGGCTCCGGAACTGGTTTCGGAGGAACGATCACTGTTCAGGTAACTGTCACTGACCATAAAATTGCAGCTATCAATATTGTAGATGCATCAAATGAAACAGCCTCCTATTTTGCAAATGCACAGGGTGTGATCAGCAAAATTCTTGCAAGCCAGTCTCCGAACGTAGATGCAGTCAGTGGTGCCACTTATTCTTCAAACGGAATTATTACTGCGGTTCAGAATGCATTGTCACAGGCAATTCCATCAGGAAATCAGGCAGTTGTTACGCCAACTCCCACTCCAGCACCGAAACCGACAAAGAAACCTTCTCCAATACCGAAGCCGGGAGACGAACAGATTTACAAAGACGGAACCTATACGGGAACCGGTAAAGGATACAGTGGGACAATTACGTTGACAGCTAAGATTAAAAAAGGTATGATCAAGTCTCTGGAGGCAGAGCATACAGATACGCCTATGTTCTTTAAGAAAGCATGGGATATCCTGGAAAATGAGATCATTCAGAATCAGTCTGTCGATGGCATTGATACTGTCAGCGGTGCAACTTACTCTTCAAATGGTATCATAAACGCAATGAAAGATATTCTGAAACAGGCAGAAAAAGGCACCACAAAAGTGACACCAACTCCAACACCAGAAGTAACAGTTACGCCAACTCCTGAGGCAACCCCAACCCCGACACCGGAAGAAACTCCGACTCCAGAAGTTACTCCAACACCAGAGGAAACACCAGCTCCCACACCAACACTGGAAGAGACTCCGGAGCCTACGCCGGAACCTACAGGACCATATATTGACGGAACTTATACAGGCTCAAGCTACGGATACAGTGGAAGAGTAAATGTGACCGTAACAATTCAGGGCGGTCAGATTGCATCTATTGAACAGAGTAACAGTGATTCACCTGAGTACTTTGATTATGCATGGGAAACTATTTATCCTCAGATTATGGGAAATCAGTCAGCAGACGGAATTGATGCTGCAAGCGGTGCCACTTATTCCTCAGAAGGAATCCTTGGAGCAATTCAGAAAGCTCTTGCCCAGGCATTGGCATAAAATTATTGTAAGAGAAAAAATCATATGCTCTGGCTATTTCTAACTTATAACGTAAAAATGGAGGACAACAATATGATTAAAACAACTGTAAAAGTAGACGGTATGATGTGCGGAATGTGCGAATCTCACGTAAACGATGCAGTGAGAAAAGTCTTTCAGGTAGATAAAGTTACTTCTTCCCACAGCAAAGGGGAAACTGTGATCATTTCAGAGAAACCTGTAGACGAAGCAAAGCTAAAAACAGCCATCAGCGCAACAGGATATGAAGTAAAAGGTATCAGTTCAGAACCTTATGAAAAAAAGAAAGGTCTGTTTTCATTTCTTCATAAATAATGAGCATGTTCAGTAAATATCATTAAATCATAAACTTATCAAAAAGCCAGGCAGAAACTTTGCAGATTATACTGCAGTTTTTGCCTGGCTTTCTCTGTGCCAACAAATTGATTTCTCGACAAATCTCGAATAATGGCGTTAAAAAGTCTGAAAAATTCCAAAAAATCAGTTGCTTAATTTGTACAAAACATGGTAGACTATTTGTAGTTAAGAAGTGACAGAAATTTACAATTACTTAACCGAATCAGGTGAGACAAATGACTCTATCTGCCTGATTAATCAGGAGATGAAAGAATGAAAAGAAAAATAGAACTTGTCTGCTGGATTTTATTTACCTTATGTTCCGGTATTTGCTTCTTTATCAATTTTATGAGCAAACCTCCTGTAGACGATACACATAAATTTACCTTATATATGATCGGTGCTGCAACAGTATCTTTACTTTATCCGGGAACTATGTTTATCCTTGGACTGAGAAACAGTTATCTGTATGATAAATTAAACAAATTTACTAAAGAAAAGGGCGAGACGGAAACTGTCAAATCTACACAGATTTCAAAACCATCCGTATCAGGATATACAGTCTCTGATATGAAAACCCTTGTCAGCGCTCTGATCTCTGATAAGAACCTTACAGAGGAAGAGAAAGAATTCTTATTAGAATACATTAAGAAGAAATGATGTGATGTTTTAAATGGAACTATTAGTCTGTATGTCCATTTCAGGAAGCATTCCTGTTGTGATCTGTTTGCTTTTATATGTGATTCAGTGTGAAAATTATAATTACATTCTTGGAAGAAGATTGCTACTGACAGGCATATTCTTTTATCTTGTGCCTGTGCAGTTGATTAAATATCTGCTTCCAAAAGATGCACTTCCAGAAACAATGTTAATTGGTAGAAAAGCTGATTCCTATCTGTCAGGTTCTCTGGCTTTCTGGAGTGAAAATCAGGGTGAGTACATATGGATACCTCAATGGTTTAATCTATTTGCCAGAATCTGGTTAACAGGAATTATTATCTTTGCAATCTATGAGATTGTTAAATACTGGAGAGGTGCACATTCTATACGGAACTATATCTTTGAAAAGATTGAAAATCCAGAAGATAATCTCACCTATTATCTGATTCCAGATGAGATCTGTGGTCCATGTACCATTGGATTTTTCCGTCAGAAGATTGTGTTTCCAGAGAGTTTTCCTCTGCATCCTGATTTTATTATGGTATATAAGCATGAACATACACATTTGAAAAATCATGACAATTTAGTAAAACTTTTATGCCTTTTCGTTCTGTGTTTACATTGGATGAATCCGGTGGCATATCTTTTACTTTTCCTTTACATAGATACAGCAGAAATAGTCAGTGATAGTGCAGCCGTCGATGGCTGTACAAAAGAAAAACGTCAGGACTATGCAAATTTGCTGGTATTAGAAGCTTCAACTTCTGATATTCGTCCAGCTGTGTGGAAAAATAACCTTTCCGGACATAAAAGCAATAAGGAAGGAAAGGATTTTAAAACATTAAAAAGGAGGATCAACTACATGATGAAGGAAAAGAGAAAAGGGATGTTACAGAGAGGAATTATGGTGGCAGTGTCGGCGTTGACAGTTGTGGCGAGTGCTGGGACGGTATTTGCATATGAGCCGATGCAATGGTCAGATGGAAGTTTCGATGAAACTATTTGGAGTAGTGAACCAGAATATGCAGGATATACTAATAGTGATGCTATAACTGATGAATTAGATTTTTCTGAATGTGATAATATTTTTATTGATGAAAATGGGGAAATTGTTAATATTTTTTCTGATGAAATAGATACACATATTTTATGTACACACAGCATGGTGAACGGATATTTTTATACTCATAAAAGTAATAGTTCAGGAGGGTGTACAGTTGTAACCTATACTTGTCAAAGATGTGAAAAATGCGGATATTTAGCAAACAAAAAATATTATTCAACAACAACTTATGCTAAATGCCCACATTAAATAATTAAACAAATTATATAATAAAGAACTTCAACTATCAAATATTATAGATAATTGAAGTTCTTTTGTTATATGTTTTTCTGAAATACTTTCTCAATATCCCTCCAATTTCCCTCTTGCATTTTTATAAAAGTTAGAATATACTAACCAATAGAGTTAGATATAGCAAACTCTCGCGTGAATTAAATCATTTGAACTCCATCCGAAGACCTGCTGAATTCTTCGGAACATTGGATTACATCTGTACTTGCTGAAATCGCGGCTATGCTGAAAGCCGTACCTCAGATATGATCCACTTGGTACATCCCAGCTACGGTGTACCAGGAGTCCAAATGCAAAACCAGAAAGGGGATTTATCATGTACTTAGAAATTGAGAAAGTAATTGGAAGAGAAATTCTGGATTCCAGAGGAAATCCGACAGTAGAAGCAGAAGTATATCTGATGGATGGCACTGTAGCAAGAGGAACAGCTCCAAGCGGTGCATCTACAGGTGAATTCGAAGCTCTGGAATTAAGAGATGGAGATAAAGCTCGTTACCTTGGAAAAGGCGTACAGAAAGCAGTAGAAAACATCAATACAACAATCAACGAAGCAATCGAAGGTCTCGATGCAAGTGACATTTATGCAGTAGATGCAGCAATGATCGCAGCAGACGGAACAAAAGATAAATCCAAACTTGGAGCAAATGCAATCCTTGCAGTATCTATCGCATGCTGCAGAGCAGCAGCAACTTCTCTTGAGATTCCGCTGTATCGTTTCCTTGGCGGAGTATCCGGAAACCGTCTTCCAGTTCCAATGATGAACATCGTAAACGGTGGATGCCACGCATTATCATCCGGTCTGGATGTACAGGAATTCATGATCATGCCAGTTGGAGCACCTTCCTTCAAAGAATGCTTAAGATGGTGTGCAGAAGTCTTCCACGCACTTGCTTCTATCCTGAAAGAACGCGGACTTGCAACATCAGTAGGTGATGAAGGTGGTTTCGCACCTGCACTGAAATCTGATGAAGAAGCAATCGAAACAATTCTTGAAGCAGTTAAGAAAGCCGGATATGAACCAGGTAAAGACTTCAAGATCGCTATGGACGCAGCTTCCTCTGAATGGAAGAGCGAAAAAGGCAAAGGATACTACAAACTTCCAAAAGCAGGAACAGAGTATACATCCGAAGAGCTCATTGAGCACTGGGCTAAATTGTGCGAGAAATATCCGATCATCTCCATCGAAGACGGTCTGGATGAAGAAGACTGGGAAGGATGGCAGAAACTTACAGCAAGACTTGGCGACAAAGTACAGCTTGTCGGTGATGACCTGTTTGTTACAAATACAGAGAGACTTGCAAAAGGTATCAGCCTTGGCGCAGGTAATGCGATCCTGATCAAATTAAACCAGATCGGTTCCGTATCTGAAACACTGGAAGCAATTAAAATGGCTCACAAAGCAGGCTACACCGCAATTTCTTCTCATCGTTCCGGCGAGACAGCAGATACAACAATCGCAGACCTTGCAGTAGCACTGAACACCTGCCAGATTAAGACCGGAGCTCCAAGCAGATCCGAACGTGTTGCAAAATACAACCAGCTTCTCCGTATCGAAGAAGAACTCGGCGCAAGCGCAGTATATCCGGGAATGAAAGCTTTCAATGTGAAACAGGACTAAACAGAACTATGGCAATCCGCGTAAATAATACATACCATAAATAAAATAAACCTGTAAAATGCAAAATGCATTTCTCATCTGAATCGTTTAGTGAGAAATGCATTTTTGTATATGAGACTTTATTATATTCACTCATCCGTATCAATACTGCCTGTTTCTTCCGGTCTCTTCAGATATCCCCTTACAGCAGGCTCAATCGTTTGTTCCATAAGCCGGTGCAGCAGTTCTGTCGTAATATTATGATCTCCCAGAAGCGAATTATACAGGAAGTTTCCTGACAGTTCTTCAGTAATAGAACTCAGTCCTGCCAGAATCATTTTTTTGCCGGGTGTTTCGTTCCATCTGATTTCAATTCCATTATCTTCATGAAAGAAAATGTGCGCCTTTCGTTTCACACATTCTTCGATAAAAGTAACCTCCAGTTTTAACACAGGGATATCGTTTTCATCTCTTGCAAATTCTCCCAGTGTAGCTACAAGGTAATGTTCTCCATGAAGATCAACACATCCATCCGCAGCCTTTCCAAATCCAACAGGAAGTTTATGGATCACCTCACCTTCGGTAAAAGAAACGCAAAAGTTTCCCGCATCATAAGTAAAAGAAATTTCAGAAATACCATCTGTCATATTATTGTGGAATACCTGCACAAACAACGGCGCAATTCCAATATTCTGCTGTTCCATAACATAAGTTCTGCCGCTTACAGCCCGCATAAAACTGTGATGATCAGATGGGCGATCAACGGCTGCTGAAATACGGTAGCTGTATTTTTTATCTGAATGCTTCCTTCTGGAAACTACATTTCTTTTCCATCCCCCGCGCAGAGAAGTACTTCTGTTATTATTTTCTCCATTTTCCAGTTCTCCGCACAACCGTTTCAGAAGACTATAGGAGAGCGGATTCTCAGGTAGAACATCGGCGGGATGATAATTAACAGGGAAGTATTTCCGGATGATATTCAGCATGATACAGTCCTGAAACATTTCTTTATTTCCGGCATTTGTGACAAGAACCATATCCATATCCGGATAAATAATAACATTCTGTCCCAACATTCCATTATATTCAAAGCTTCCCGGGCGCTGTTCCATCCATAGCTGATATCCATATCCATAGGTGTCATTCTGAGTTTTCAGATGTCGTGCCGTAGATATTTCTATCCAATATTCAGACACCAGCTGCTGACCATTCCATTTTCCCCTCTGAAGATACAGCTGGCCAAGTTTTGCCATGTCTTCTGCACAGAGAAACAGTCCCCAGCCGCCTTTTGTAATTCCTTTCGGACAGGTTTCCCAGTAATATTTCGTGATACCAAGAGGACCAAACAGTCTCGGAGTCAGATATTCGGTCAGGGTTTCTCCTGTACGTTTCGTCACGATTGCAGAAAGAACATAAGTATTCAGACTGTTATATTGAAACTCCGTTCCGGGTTTTCCATTGACAGATGCATTCAGAAAGCTTCCAAGCCAGTCATTTCCGGACACGATACCTGATTCATTAAAAGTTATGCCGCTTGTCATGGTCAGCAGATTCTCTACTGTGATCACAGGGCGGAAAATCTTTGAAAAGGCATTTATATGATCCGGAAAAATGTCATAAATATTTTCATCGAGCTTTAATTTTTCCTCTTCGATCAACATGCCGATTGCCATACCTGTGATGCTCTTGCACATGGAATGTGTAATATGCCACATTCCTTTAGGGTATGGTGCAAAATTACATTCACAGATTACCTTGCCATGACGCAGTGCCATAAAATGATGCATTTCCGTATCTTTGGAAGCATCCAGTTCCCGAAGAAGAGCAGTAAACAGATCAGAGGAGATTCCCTGATTCTCCGGTGTGGCACGTACAAATGCCTGCTCATAAACTGCATCAAACGGAAAATCCGGTTTCTGTGGGAAATAATCTACACGTGTACCGCCTGTCTTTCCAAGGATCATATTTAAAACCAGTTCTGCAACTGCAATCTGTTCTTTTGCCATAGAGAATACCTCCTTTTTCGGATTTATTTTGATTATACAGACCTCATACAACAAATGCAAATTATATTTTTACGAGAAAGGATATTACGTTACTGTGAACGGAGTGAACAGTAACGATATTACCAGTGGACAGTAGCGCAGGATTCTCTTTCTGCGGGAAGCTCACTTTAGTGACATAATAAAACGGCTGCGGAATGAACCGCAGCCAGTAATAAGTTTCATCTGTTTACCTTTCGTCAAAAGCAACAAAATCTGTATGATGTCCTACATATTTGTAAGCAGGACGAATGATCTTATTTGCATTGATCAGTTCTTCCAGACGGTGAGCACTCCAGCCCGGCATACGTGCAATAGCAAAGATCGGAGTAAATAATTCTTCCGGAATACCAAGCATGCTGTATACAAATCCACTGTAGAAGTCCACATTTGCGCAGACATTCTTGAACAGTTTTCTATGTTCCATAATCAGTTTGCCGGCAATATTTTCTACTCTGTTATAAAGCTCGAATTCCTCTGTCATTCCCTTTTCCTCAGCAAGTGCCTGGGCAAAGCGTTTCAGGATCACTTCTCGAGGATCGGAAAGTGTATAGACTGCATGCCCCATACCATAGATTAGCCCTGCATGGTCAAATGCTTCTTTATTCAGAACCTTCTTGAGGTAAGTTATGATTTCATCTTCGTTATCCCAGTGATCTTGATCTACATGAGACTTCAGATCAGCAAACATATTCTGAACTTTCAGGTTTGCTCCACCATGACGAGGTCCCTTCAGAGATCCGATGGATGCAGCAGTAGAAGAGTAGGTATCTGTCCCTGAAGAAGTTACCACATGAGTGGTGAAAGTGGAGTTATTACCGCCACCATGCTCAGCATGCAGGATCAGTGCAATATCCAGAACTTTTGCTTCCAGTTCTGTGTATTTTCCATCCGGGCGAAGCATAAGAAGAATGTTCTCGGCAAGAGAAAGCCCCTTCTGCGGATTACGGATAAATAAGGTATCATCCTTTCTGAAATGGCGATATGCATGGTAAGAATATACGGCAATTTCAGGAAGCTTTGCAATCAGTTCCAGAGACTGACGAAGTACATTTTCAGGAGAAATATCTTCCGGATTGTCATCATATGTATAGAGAGCCAGAACACAACGCTGCATGGCATTCATAATATTGGCATTGGTTCCCTTCATAACAACATCGCGGACAAAACGACCGCCAAGCTCCTCCATATCAGACATCATATCCAGAAATCTGGAAAGTTCTTCCTTATCAGGGAGCTTACCGAAGATCAGAAGATAAATTGTTTCTTCAAATCCAAAACGTCTTCCGTTCAGACCACTGATGATATCCTGTACATTGATTCCCTGATAGTATAAACGTCCATCAGCCGGAATCTGTCTGCCGTTGATCAGATTATAACCATTAACATCAGAAATCTCTGTAAGACCTGTCAGGACACCTTTACCTGCGGAGTCACGAAGACCTCTTTTTACATTATATTCTACATACAGATTTGGATCGATATGATGATTCTTGAGCAGTTCCTGTTCAAAGAATCTCATTTTGTCACGAAGCTGTCCGGAATCTTCCAGACTCATCATTTCATGTTTTTCCATAATATCATTCCTCATTTCCCCGTTATTTATCTACAGCAATACTCGCAAATTCACTTATAGCAATACTCGTAAATAATGCATATTATAGTGAATTTTATTAAAAAACACTGATACAGTGAATTGCAGATGCATCCTTGCGATCAGTGTTTTACTATGGCGAACATTTGTATTTGTACCTATTTAAACATTGTACAGTAAAGTGATGGGAAAGGCAAGATAAAGATTGTATTTTTTTTCATACAATCATATTAAAGTGATAACGCTTTAAAATTATACAGAAGGAAAATTATGAAAAATATAACACAAAATCATGGAACGTGCTATAATAGCCAACAGAAAGCATGATAAAGGGGAAGTGAGAAAAGAAATGTCAGAAAGAAAAATGAAACGAGTTGAGGACTCCTTAACAGAGCAGTCTCATTTATTAATGCCAAAGTGTCTGAATGCCGCAGGTTATCTGTTTGGCGGACAGCTGCTTGCATGGATTGATGAAACAGCAGGTATTGTTGCCAAGCGTCATGCGGAAATGAATGTGGTAACTGTTGCAGTAGACAATATGTATTTCAAAGCCGGAGCCAGAGTGAACGATACCATCGTTCTCATCGGACGGCTTACACATGTGGGACGTTCTTCCATGGAAGTACGTATTGATACTTACTGTGAAGCCCTTGATGGAACCAGAACCATGATCAACCGCGCATATTTTATTATGGTTGGAACAGATGAACATCAGCATCCTGTGGAAGTACCGGGACTTATCATTGAGGGAGTTACTCAGCAGATAGAGAATGAAGCTGCACAGAAACGTGCAAAACTCTGGAAAGTACGCAGACAGGAAGGATTTTAACAAAACAGCCGCAAATGCGGCTGTTTTTGTTTATCAGTAACATTTACTGCAAGGTCCGTATCCCATAGCCTCGGCTTCTGATCTGGATACCTGTCTGGCTGTATCCGGGTTCATTCTTCCACAGTTGGGAATGCTGTGATATTTTTCGCCGGTTGCAGGGATCCATACCATTGTTCCTACATTTGCATTGTTGGATTCTTCCTGTTCAGGTACCGGATCAGAAGTGGTAGTTTCTTCCTGCCAGGAGTTTCCACCAGTGCCACCTGCAGAAGCATTTACAGAGGAGTCTCCGGAAGAATAATCATTGCATGGCTCCTGTGACCAGGAAATATTTGTTCCATCGGAGACTGCAATGATCGTACCCTGTTTATCTGTTCGGAATACAGGGATTCCCATATCTGATAAACGTCCCATTGTATCTGCTGACGGATGATTATACTGATTATTGATTCCGCAGCTTATGACTGCGTAAGATGGAGAAGTCGCCTCAAGGAAATCCCAGGTAGTTGAACTTGCAGACCCATGATGACCAACAGAAAGAACATCGCAATCAAGGTTCATACCAGTACTGATCATATCCTGTTCACTGGTTTCCTCTGCATCTCCGGTAAAAATAAAGCTATTTGAACCATTTTCAAGTTTGATTACAAGAGAGTTATCATTACTGTTCTGGCTGATACCATTCGGTGCAAGAACAGTGAAACTTCCGGTGCCAAAATCAAATGTTTCACCTACAGAAGGATACTGTACGATAATTGCATTTGCAGTGGCAGTATTCATAAAATTATTGAATAAATTTGAAGTATGTACATAGTCTGGTCCGAATATATTACTTACAGAGAAATTGTCTATACATGGAACAAGACCGCCGATATGATCTTCATCATAGTGAGAAGCGATCATATAGTCAATGTTTTCCACATTCTGTTCCTGTAAGTAGGAGATGATCAGATCAGCATGGCTCTGATCCCCGCCATCGTACAAAAGATTTTGTCCTCCGGACTGTACTAAGATGGCATTTCCCTGTCCAACGTCAATAAAATGAACTGCCATCTCACTGTTGCCTTCAGCTTTTACCGTCAGTGCTGATTGCGGAACTAAGGTAAACAGCAGAAGGAACAGAGATAGAATTAGTGATAGTAACCTGTTTTGTTTCTTCATAAAAAGCCTCCTGAATGTTAATAACAGTTTGATTATACCATTTATTGAGAAACAAAAACATAATTATAGTAATTTCGTAAAATAATACAAATAATCCAGTCTATCTTGGAGCGGGTTTGAAAAATGCTTTAGCGTGAAGTCCTGCGTCAGATTGATTAATACTCTATCTGCTGGACTTCCTCTCCATTGTCTTCCCATGTATCAGAGTTATCCAGAGAACCATCTGTGCTGTCACCGGAATTGTCATCACTGGGATAATCAATCTGATCGGAAGAATCATCCCCTGTATCGTCAGACGATGTCTGATCACTGCTTCCATCATCAGAAGATCCATCTTCTGTATCTGTATTATCATTCTCCTGCCCTGTATCATCCAGAGAACCGTCCTGCGTCGTATCAGTATTGTAAGAAGAGTCATTGTAAGAAGTATCATTATAACTGTTGTCATAATCAGAATCATAGTTACTTTCCTGAGTATAAATGGTAAATCCATCCTCCTCAGCCTGAGCTTCTGCCTGTGCCTGAGCCTCAGCGGCAGTTTCCGGAGCTTCCGTAAAGTTTGTAACAGCTTTTGACACTGTATTACCGGTAGGTGCCACAGCAGAAACCGCAAACATCGCGCCACAAAGCAGGATTGCAGTTCCGGCAATCTGAATTTCATCTATATGTCTCATAGTTTATATTCTCCTTGCTTATCTATGTTTGTTTCTTTCTATTTCTATGCATATCCAGATTATTTACAGCAATATTATATACCTTAAGTAGATTTTTTTGTAGAGTAAATTTTAAGTTACTGTTCATACATCACTATCCTGAGATATACAAGCCAAAATTGAAAAAAAACTGGATTCTGTCTGAAAAATCTGTTATTATAAGAATCGTATGAATATAATTTCAACTATAATACAGTTTATCTAATTATTTTCTTTCCTGTATGATATCAGGGTAAAAAAATCCCCATAAATTGAAATTATAAATTTAAAAACAGAGGTGTCATTTATGAGCTGGTATAATGAGGCAATTTTCTATCACATCTATCCACTGGGTTTAACCGGTGCGCCGAAGCACAATGACTACAGTGCTCCTGTTTCCCGTCTGAACACATTACTTCCATGGATCGACCACATCAGAGAAATCGGATGTACAGCATTGTACATCGGACCTTTATTCGAGAGTGTAGGACATGGCTATGAAACCACAGATTACAAGAAGCTGGATTCCCGTCTCGGAACCAACGAAGACCTTAAAAACTTCGTGGCAGCCTGTCATGAAAAAGAGATCAAAGTTATTTTCGATGGTGTATTCAATCACACAGGCCGTGATTTCTTTGCATTTAAAGATATTCAGCAAAACCGCGAACATTCCAGATATCTCAACTGGTACTGCAATGTGAACTTCGGAGGGAATACGGAATACAATGACGGCTTCTCCTACGAAAACTGGGGTGGATACAACCTTCTGGTAAAATTAAACCAAAGAAACCCGGAAGTACAGAATTACATCTGTGATGTGATCCGTTTCTGGGTATCAGAATTTGATGTAGATGGAATCCGTCTGGATGCGGCAGATGTCCTTGATTTTGATTTCATGCGTGCCCTGCGCCGTACAGCAGCAGAAGTAAAGGAAGATTTCTGGCTTATGGGCGAAGTGATCCATGGCGATTACAGCAGATGGGTAAATGGAGAAACGCTCCACAGTGTAACAAACTATGCCCTGCATAAAGCACTCTACAGCGGACATAACGATCACAACTATTTCGAAATCGCACATACTGTAAAATATCTCCAGAATATGGGAAATCTTGATCTCTACAACTTTGTGGACAACCATGATGTAGAACGTATTTATACCAAGCTTTCAAATAAAGCACATTTTGCACCTGTTCATGTCTTACTCTATACACTTCCGGGTGTACCAAGTATCTATTACGGTTCTGAGTTCGGTATTGAAGGAAAGAAAGAGAAATTCTCCGATGACAGCCTCAGACCGGCTCTGGATATTAAAGACTATGCAGATGCAGTACAGAAGAATCCATGTACAGCCCTGATCGCAGCTCTTGGAAAGATACGACAGCATACACCTGCATTAAGCTACGGAAGCTACGCTGAACTTCAGCTTACCAACCGCCAGTTTGCATTTGCCCGTGACCTTGACGGAATACGTGTGATCGTTACCGTAAATAACGATGATAATGCAGCAGATATGAGCCTTCCGGCAGGAAATTGCGCAGAATATATCGGAACCCTCACGGGCCGTAAAGTACCTGTTCAGGATGGACGTATCAATGTAACAGTAGCCGCAAACAGCGGTGAAATCTGGGTTCCGGCGGGTGAAATGCCAGAATATATATCAGTAAAAACAGAAACTGCAGATATCAAAAAAGTACAGGAAGAAACAGAAGAAACAACTTCCACTCAGACTGAGTCTCCTGCACAGAAAACAATAACCGCAGCAGCAAAAGCAGAAGATATTCAGCCTCAAAAAACTGCCGATACTTCAGCTACATCAGCAGAAAACAGTTTTCCGGAAAATACGGAAGCCGCTGTTGAAAAGGAAAAGAAAGTAATTGTAGATCTGAATAAATCTCCGGAAGACATGACTGTAGATGAATTACAGCAGGCAATCCTTGCCAAAATGGCAGGCAATGGTCCTGTCACAGACCAGATGAAGAAAACAGTATATGATAATATCTGGCATGATTCTCTGGTAAACTGGCTCAAGAGCTTCCACTGATCAGATTATTGTCAGTATTTTTCATCTTTTCTTCCAGTAATAAAAGACGAAATTTCTTTATAACAATTTTTTTGCCGTTGACTAAATATTTTTTTGGTGGTAAGATATGGATACAGGTTATTGAACAAGGGTAGCTGTTTGGAATCTTGCAATGTAAAGATTGGTTAAACAGCTGCAGACAATCAATTACACTAAATCGTACGGGAGGAATTCATTCATGAAAACACTTGAAACAAAAAAAGCACCAGCAGCAATCGGACCATATTCTCAGGCAAAAATGACAGGAAACTTCTTATTTGCATCCGGTCAGATTCCGGTAGACCCGGCTACAGGTGAAGTTGCAGGCGATAAAATCGAAACACAGGCAGAGCAGTCCTGCAAGAACGTAGGAGCAATTCTTGAAGAAGCCGGACTTACATTTGACAATGTTATCAAGACTACATGCTTCCTTGCTGATATGGCAGATTTCGCTGCATTCAACGCTGTGTATGAGAAATACTTCACAAGCAAACCGGCCCGCTCCTGCGTTGCTGTAAAACAGCTTCCGAAGAACGTACTCTGCGAAGTGGAAGCTATCGCTGTAGCTGAGTAATTCAGCCAAACCACAATATAATAGATATTTCAAAACAATTTCTGAATCTGATTCAGATGGGGAAAACAGCCAGGGAAAAATCCACTTGGCTGTTTTTGGTTTTCAGGCTACCTGCAATTGCTGATATTTGCTATAATAGTATAAAAGAATTCCGGCAAAATGAAAGGTAAAAGTTATGAGATCAATATCCATATATGCACTTACGAGAAATCAGAATACAGATTCTCTGTCAAAACTGGAACGTCAGTTATCCGGTCGGGAATATTTCCTCAAAATACGGGAATGGGAACTTCAGAGTATGAAAGCACTGGTACGCCAGTTAGAATCGCATATGACTAAAGTCTGTTCCCTGCGCTTTTTCTATTCCTACCAGATTCCAAAACTCGGGAAAGAATTTGATCTTCTCCAGATCAAAGACGACCAGATTATAAATATTGAACTGAAAAGCGGAGCTGTATCTGAGGAGGCAATTCGTAAACAGCTTATGCAGAACCGTTATTATCTTTCCGTTCTCGGACGCTCCATACAGTCTTATACGTATATCAGCAGTCAGAATCGCCTTGTCAGGCTTACCAATCATGATCATATTGCAGAAGCCGACTGGACAGAACTGTGCGGATCACTGCAAAAGGAGAGCAGTGATTATCAGGGGAATATTGACGATCTGTTTCAGGCCGAACTATATCTGATTTCTCCCATCACAGAACCGGCCCGTTTCCTGAAAAAAGAATACTTCCTGACTTCCCAGCAGCGGGATATCCAGCGCCAGATCTTAAAGAAACTCCGTATCAGCCGGTTCGAATATTTCTGTTTTACCGGACTTCCCGGAACAGGAAAAACATTGCTTCTCTATGATATCGCCATGAAACTGTCCAGGCGTCAGCAGATATGCATGATTCACTGTGGCAATGCCGGAAAAGAATGGAAAATACTGCATAAACGTTTACAACGTATTGCTTTTCTTTCGGACAATCAGCTGACCGAAAATACAGAGCTGAAACATTACAGTGCAGTTCTGGTAGACGAAGCACATTTGCTTTCTTCAGAAAAACTGCAGATTCTGTTAACGCAATCGGAGGGGGAGTTTCCTGTAATATTTTCCAGCGATTCCGAAGATGCCATATGTCCTGAAGAATTAGGGGTAAATACATTAAAACTCATAGAAAACCTGCCGGAAATCCAGATGTTTCACTTAACCAACCGCATCCGTACCAATGCGGAACTTTCCTCATTTATCCAGAATATGATACACCTTACAGACAGAAAAACCTCAAAACCCTATCCGCATGTTTCTGTTGTATATGCAAATAATGAAGAGGAGACTGCTGCCTTACTGGAAGATTATATACATCAGGGTTATGAATATGAGATTACTGCCGTGAGAGACATAAAACGTCTTGTTATCATATTGGACGAACGATATTACTATGATCAGAACAGATATCTGCGTTCAAAACATTTCAAAGAAGGCAGGTCTGATGTCCGTAATTTATTTCATCAGCTGAATCAGGCCAAAGAGGAACTTTCTATAATTGTTAGAGAAAATACATATGTATACGAAACATTACTCACGCTTTTACAGCCTGATACTGTCAGATAAAAACTGTCTTTTATAGTTACTACCAATAGTGATACGGTAAAAAGTGTCTTGTAAAGGAGCATTATAAATGTTAATATAAAACCAAATAAAGGACATTTTCACAACGCTCATCCCAAAGTCTAAACAGCGTTGACAGCAAACATAGCAAATAGAAAAATCATGCCGGACAACGAACTGGAAATACGTTTTCAGGGTCGCCTCATAATTTTTTAATTGAAAAAATGAAACAGATTACAGCTTCGGAGTACAAGTAACAGCAGGAATTGGAATATTTTATAAAAAACTTTCCGCTTTTTCTCTTAATATTAGATCTGGTAGGAAATTTGTCGTTCTGAGTGCACGGATGGCAGCCCCAAATTCACATCGAATTTTACATTCCTATTTTTCAAAATCATCATTATAGTTTGTCATGTCATATGGAACAGTACCTTCTCTGTGTATTTTTCTATTTGTGGTTGTTCAATATAATACCAGAAGTTGGTGCTATTTTGTTGTCAACACATCAATTAAATAAATACAGGAAATTTTTTATCTATTGCGAGCTACAGTTTGTTTTTGATATGGGAAGTTTGAGTGAATTAATCAAAGATATTCAGAAATAGATTGAAAAAAATTTGTGTGTAACAAAGTAATTGAGAAATTTTATAAATGGGCAGATCTTAAAGATAATAACTTGATTTTTCTGCAGTACTAAGGAGCAAAAAGATGGAAGTGAAAATATTTGACAATGTCACAGATATTGTACGTGATGATATGGAGGTAACAATCAGTAAAGACAGTAAAGTGTCTATTGCTGCGGCCTGCTTTTCGATGTATGCTTATAAAGAATTAAAAAAACAATTAGAATCCGTAGATGAATTTCGTTTTATTTTTACATCCCCCACATTTGTTACTGAAAAAGCAGAAAAACAAAAGCGTGAGTTTTATATTCCGCGTCTCAGTCGTGAACGGAGTCTGTATGGTACGGAATTTGAAATAAAACTGCGCAATGAAATGACCCAGAAAGCCATAGCAAAAGAATGTGCAGATTGGATTAAAGGAAAAGCTAGGTTTAAATCTAACATAACAGGCGAAAATATGGGCGGATTTATGACAGTAGAGAATGAAAACAAACAAGTTGCATATATGCCTATTAATGGATTTACTACGGTTGATATTGGGTGTGAGCGAGGAAATAACAGCTATAATATGATAAATCGTTTTGATGCTCCGTTTTCTGCTTCTTATATGCAACTTTTTGAGACATTATGGAAAGATAAAGAAAAGCTACAGGATGTCACAGATGTTATTATTGAAAATATTACGACTGCTTACAATGAGAATTCTCCGGAATTTATTTATTTTATGACGTTGTATCATGTGTTCAGCGAATTTCTGGATGATATTTCTGAGGATGAGCTCCCCAATGAGGCAACAGGATTTAAACAAAGTAAAATCTGGAATATGCTTTATGACTTTCAAAAAGATGCTACATTAGCGATTATCAATAAATTAGAGCGATATAATGGATGTATCCTTGCGGACAGTGTAGGTTTGGGAAAAACATTTACAGCTCTTGCTGTTGTGAAATATTATGAAAATCGTAATAAAAGTGTTCTTGTCCTTTGCCCTAAAAAACTGGCAGAAAACTGGAATACATACAAAGATAATTATGTAAATAATCCTATTGCAGCAGATAGATTAAATTATGATGTGCTTTTTCATACAGATTTGTCCAGAACACATGGATTTTCCAATGGTTTAGAATTGGACAGGCTTAACTGGGAAAATTATGATCTGGTAGTGATTGATGAGTCGCATAACTTTCGCAACGGTACCGGTACACATTCTAATACACGAGAAAACCGTTATGTGAAACTAATGGATAAAATTATACGTCCAGGTGTTAAAACAAAAGTATTGATGTTATCGGCAACGCCAGTGAATAACAGATTTGTAGATTTAAAAAATCAACTGGCAATTGCTTATGAAGGAAATTCGGAAAATATAAACAAGAAATTAAATACAAGCAAAACAATAGAAGAAATATTCAAACAGGCGCAAAAAGCTTTTAATGCATGGAGTAAACTGGATACAGTGGACCGGACTACGGATGCATTACTTCGTGCACTGGATTTTGATTTCTTTGAGCTTCTGGACAGCGTAACGATAGCACGTTCCAGAAAACATATTGAAAAATATTATGACACAACAGAAATTGGAAAATTCCCTGAACGAAAGAAACCAATTTCTCTTAGACCGAAACTTACTGATTTGGATTCAGCGATAAACTATAATGAAATTTATGAGCAGTTGATGCATTTAAGCCTTTGTATTTATACTCCTTCTAATTATATTTTTCCAAGTAAAATACAGAAATATATGGATTTAACACATAATAAAGGAGATAATCTTACACAGACCGGGCGTGAAGAGGGAATTCGAAGATTAATGAGCATTAATCTTTTGAAAAGACTGGAAAGCTCAGTGAATTCTTTTCAACTAACTTTGCAGCGTATTAGAACTTTAATTGAAGACACGATTAAAGCAATTGATTGTTTTGAAAAGTATGGAAATGTAGAACTTGATATGTATGAAGCTTCGGATATGGATTTAGATATTGATGATGGAAATACCGAATATTTTACTGTTGGAAAAAAGATAAAAATAGAGCTGGCAGATATGGACTATAAGACATGGCGAAGAGGTTTGCAGGAGGATGCTGAGACTTTAGAATTGTTAACATTGCTGGTAGCAGATATTACCCCTGAGCATGATTATAAATTGCAACAATTGTTTCGCCTGCTGAATGAAAAAATGGAACATCCAATTAATCGTGGAAATAAAAAGGTGCTGATTTTTTCTGCGTTTTCAGATACGGCAGAATATCTATATGAGAATGTGAGCAGATATATTAAGGATAAATATGGATTAAATACAGCAGTAATTACCGGGAATATAGAGGGAAGAACAACAATTCCAGGTTTTAAATCTACGCTTAATAATGTTTTAACCTGTTTTTCCCCGATATCTAAAGACCGAGATGTGCTGATGCCGGAAAATAAAACAGAAATAGATATACTGATAGCTACGGATTGTATTTCGGAAGGACAAAACTTACAAGACTGTGATTATCTGGTAAATTATGATATTCACTGGAATCCGGTGCGTATCATTCAGCGTTTTGGACGTATAGATCGTATTGGGAGCAAAAATGAATATATTCAACTTGTAAATTTCTGGCCGGATATGAATTTGGATGAATACATAAATTTGAAAAGTCGTGTAGAAACACGTATGAAGATATCGGTTATGACATCCACAGGTGATGATGATCCCATTAATCCAGAGGAAAAAGGTGATCTGGAATATCGTAAGCAGCAATTGAAACGACTTCAGGAAGAAGTTGTAGATATTGAAGATATGAATACAGGCATTTCCATTATGGATTTGGGACTCAACGAATTCCGGCTTGATTTGCTGGAATATGTAAAAGCACATCCGGATCTGGAACAGAAACCGAAGGGCTTACATGCAGTGGTTTCAGCAACGGAAGAACTTCCCAAAGGAGTTATATTTGTATTAAAAAATATCAATAACAGTGTAAACATTGACAACCAGAATCGAATCCACCCATTCTATATGGTTTATATTGGTATGGATGGCGAAATCATATGTGATTATCTGAATCCGAAAAAACTTCTGGATGATATTCGTCTTCTTTGCAGAGGAAAGAAGCAACCGATTATGAAACTATGTCAGAAATTTAATGAGGAAACAGATGATGGAAGAAATATGGGAGAAATGTCTGAACTTCTTAGTGAAGCAATTGACTCTATCATTGACTGTAAAGAAAAAAACGATATTGACAGCTTATTCGCAGAAGGAGGAACTTCGGCTCTGTTGTCAACAGTTTCAGGTTTAGATGATTTTGAGCTTATTTGTTTCCTGGTTGTAAAATAAAAGAAAGTCGGTGAGGCGATGATCGGATTACCAAAATCAACAGAATTTAATAAACGAATTCCCAAACAGAAGTTTTATGAAAATATGGAGATTTCTCCAGTAATAAAACAGATATTTGTGGAACAGATAAAGATGATATACTGGAGAAACAAAATAGCAGTTTCTACTACGAACCTTGCAACAGGTCATGATGTGACAGAGATAGAAGTCTTTGAAATCCGACTGAATCATTCAGAGTTGGATGAACGAGTGCTTCGCCAGATAGACAGAGAAATTCCATATCATATTTTATTTTTGTTGGAATATGAGGGAAAATATCAGGCATGGATTGGGTATAAAGAAATTACAACATCTGGGAATAAAAGAGTTAAAGTAGGTAAATATTATCATTCAGATTGGCGCTTAGAAGAAGAACTACATCTTTGGTTGGAGGGTTTGAATATTGATACAATATATGAAAATTTAGTTCGCCAGATTGCCGGTGATAAGCTAAAAAAAGTAACTCCCGATGAAAGTCTGAAAGAATCCATTACTAAAGATGAAAAGAAAGAACAGTTAGAAAAGCAGATAAGTGTGCTAACTGTTAAAATACGAAAAGAGAAACAGCTGAATAAACAGATAGAATTGAATACGGAAGTGAAGAGATTAAAAAAAGAATTGGAGAGAATAGGAGACTGAAAATGGGAAATTTAATGGAAGAACTTGACAAGGAGAGAAATAATATTAAAACTGACAGTTATGATATGTCAATAGGAGAACTTATAAGTTTGTATCAGGATGGTGATGTGAAATTAAATCCAGCATATCAAAGATTATATCGTTGGGATAAAGATCACAAGGTGCGTTTTATAGAATCTATTTTGATCGGAATTCCAATTCCTGAAATTTTTGTTGCGCAGAAAAAAGATGGTAAATGGGATATTGTAGATGGAGTGCAACGTATTTCTACTCTTTTACAGTTAGTAGGAGAATTACCGGATCATGATCCATTAGTTTTAGAAGCAACCAAATATCTTCCATCATTAGAAGGAATGACCTGGGAGACTATGCCGGCTGATGCAAAGAGGCTGTTAAAACGTGCACGTATTGGGGTAAATATTATTTTGACAGAAAACAGTATTGAATCTCAATATGAATTGTTCCAGCGTCTGAATACGGGTGGAGTTTCGCTCGAAAGTCAGGAGATCAGAAACTGTCTGATTATTATGCTTAACGAAAACTACTATAACAAGATTAATGAACTGAAAAATTATGAAAATTTTAAAAAGTGTCTTACAATCACAGAAGATAAGTATAAAGTCGAATATCATATGGAACTGATTGTACGTTATTTGGTTGCAAAACGAAATAAAGTAAAATACGAGGATTATAACGTTAGTTCTGAAAAGCTAGCAGATTTTCTGGATCACGAAATATATTTGTTGATTTCGGATTCAAATTTCAACATTGATGAAGAAATTGAACTGTTTAAAAAGACGTTTGACTTATTGGCCGAAAAAATGGGTGCGGATACTTTTAAAAAATATAATCTCTCAAAACATTGTTTTGAAGGTGCATTTTCTAATGCCAGTTATGAAGCAATTCTTGTAGGTGTTGCTGAAAATCTGGAAAATCTTCGTGAAAAAGATATAAGAAAAATAATAGAGAAAATGTATTCAGAGGAGAAATTTTTAAAATTTTCAGCACGTGGAATTAAAGCAATTGGTCGTTTTCAGGGACTGAATGAGTTTTCAAGGGAGTATTTTGCCAATGCGGATTGAAGAATTTCAGGATTTTCTTGATCGAGATCTTGCCTGGCGAAAATTAGAGATATCACAGCTTTTTATGATTTTAAATACTGTAGAATCAAAGGAAATAATTGGTAAATCAATGATATTACTTCTTTATGCTCATTGGGAAGGGTTTATTAAGAAAAGCAGTAAATGTTATTTGAAATATGTCAGTGACAGGAACATAAAAGTGCAGAATCTTACCAGTAATTTTGAAGCTCTTATGTTAAAAAAATTCGCTCAGGAATGTATTGAACAAGATAGCAAGAATTTATCAAGAGAGTTTGCGTTACTGGATAAGCAGAGAAAAGCCGGAACAAGACCTTTTAAAATAAGAATTGATGTAGATGATGAATTTGACAAAAATTTTATAGATACCCAATATAATCTTTCGTCAAAAGTGTTGGAAAACATTATCCAGATTATAGGCATTAAATATAACAATGTCATAAAGACCAGAGAACAATTTGTAGATGTAAATCTTCTAAAAAACAGAAATGCAATTGGTCACGGAAGCCAGTTAAATGTGGATTCTGCTGAAGAGACATCGCCACTGGAATTTGAGCAGATTATAAAGTTGAAAGATTTTGTGGTTTTAATGTTAGATTATTTCAGTGAAATTCTGATGAAATATGTAGAAAATGAATATTATCTGGTTAGTAAAAATACAGAAAGAGAAGCTTTCGAGACTGTGCAGGAAGCAAAACTGAGCCATAAACTTGCTCAAATAGAAAGAAATTAAATGGGGGAGGTAATAAAAGATGCAAATTAACTGCCAGATTCCTACACCTAGAGAATATGTGAAAACAATGCTAGATCTGGCGGGTTACACAGAAGAACTATATGGAAAGACAATATTGGAAAATTCCTGTGGAGAAGGCGGCATACTTGTCGAAATTGTACGACGTTATATAATCGACAGCAGAAAACACGGATATTCTGATGAAGCAATTAAAATAGGAATATCCAGAGACATTAATGCATATGAAATAGATGCACAATGTGTTTGTATATGTAAAAAAAATCTGGATATGCTTGCTGAAGAGTTTCAACTTGAAAATATTGCATGGAACATAAATGTTACTGATTATCTAAAATCAAACACTAAAACATATGATTACATAATCGGAAACCCACCTTATATAACATATCATAATTTGTCAATAGAAACCAGGACGCAGTTAAAAAAAGACTTTAGTTCCTGTGGCGCGGGACGTTTTGATTATTGTTACGCTTTTATTGAAAAAAGTATTATGTCACTAAAAACGCATGGAACATTGGTTTATTTAGTACCATTCAGTATTTTCAGAAACAAATTTGCACAAATAGTGAGAGATAATTTGAGAGAGAATATTGTTTCTATCATTGATTACAGAGGAATAAATGTATTCGACAATATTACAGCATCAGCAGCTATCTTACATTTAGTAAAAGAAACAACTGAAGAATTCGTAGAGTACAGGCAGATAAATAATAATAAACATATCATGGTTCCCAGAGAAGCCCTTACTGGCAAATGGTTTTTTAAAGAAAAAACAACTGGAAAGAGATTTGGAGATTATTTTACCGTGCAAAACAGTGTTGCAACATTATATAATAAAGCTTTTTTGGTCAGGCAGTATGAAGAAGATGGAGAATATATTGTTGTTGGTGATAAGCGGATTGAGAAAGAGATTTTACGAGATGCAGTTAGTACAAAATCATGTAAAAAGAAAAACAATAGAGATAAAATAATATTTCCTTATCGAAATTATGTCGGAGGATATGAGCGTATTTCGGAAACGGAGATGCAACAACTATATCCTCATACTCTGGATTATATGCGGCAATATAGAACAAAACTATCTAAGCGAAAGAGCAGCGATGGTGTACTTTGGTATGAGTATGGAAGAACACAGGCATTAAGTGAAATATCGGGAGAAAAAATAATTATTTCCATGATTATTACTACAAAAGTGGTAGCTTACATAGCCAATGCAGATGCGGTTCCATATGCTGGATATTTTATTAAAGTTAAGGAGGGAGCCAGATATAACCTGAGATTTGCAAAACAATTACTGGAAGCACCGGAATTTTACAAATATGTGAAAGATGTAGGAACCCCGACCACAGAGACATCATATCGTGTCTCTGCAAAAGAAATTGAGAATTATACGTTTACAGAATAAGGAGAAACTATGGACAAGATGAGAATGGAATCAGTGGATATAACAGCTCAAAATATTGAAAAAATAAGTTCACTGTTTCCTAATTGTATTACGGAAATGTTGGATGAAGAAAAAAGTACAATAGATAACAAAGTCTATAAAAAAGCTGTCAATTTTGAAATGTTGAAGCAAATGCTTTCTGGAAATGTTCTTGATGGTGATGAGGCTTATGAATTTACATGGGTGGGTAAAAAGGCAGCTATTGTCGAAGCAAATACACCTATAAAAAAAACACTTCGCCCCTGTCCAGAAGAAAGTGTTAATTGGGATTCAACAGAAAACCTTTATATAGAAGGTGATAATCTTGAAGTTTTAAAACTTTTACAGGAAAGTTATCTTGGAAAAGTAAAAATGATATATATTGATCCTCCATATAATACAGGCAGTGATTTTATATATAATGATGATTTTAAAATAACAGGTGTGGAATATTCAAACGAAATTGGTGAAAAAGATGAAGATGGAAATAGAATGTTTAAAAATACGGATAGCAACGGACGTTTTCATTCCGATTGGTGTTCGATGATATATTCTCGGCTTTTATTAGCAAGAAATTTGCTCTCAGATGATGGGGTAATTTTTATTAGTATAGATGATAATGAACAAGAAAACTTAAAAAAATGCTGTGATGAAATATACGGCGAACATAATTTTATTACGCAAATAGCATGGGAAAAAGTACACACTCGTAAAAATTCCGCAATTAATTTTTCATCGTCTCATGAATACATTCTCTGTTACGCCAAAATACGACGTAATTACAGTGGTGATATAGTAGGATTTAAAAGAAACCTTCTTCCGCGAGATAATACGGATGCGTATTCAAATCCAGATAATGATCCTAAAGGGCCATGGAAAGCAGATCCTATTACTGCACATAATTATTATGCAGCTGATTATACAATTACTAAGCCGAATGGCTTTGTAATACATCGACCACAGGATAGATATTGGGCATATAGTGAAGAAAGTATTCAGAAAATGATCAATGAGAATGCTATTATATGGGGTGCGGGTAATAGTATGCCAATGATAAAAAGATATTTATGTGATGTTCAAAACGGACTTGTTCCAATAACGCTTTTTTCACGTGAATTTGCAGGGGATTCTTCTCAGGCAAAAAAACAAATAGATAATTTATTTGAAGAATGCAAGGGAATTTTTGATTATACTAAGCCTGTTAAATTGATTAAAAGATTACTTCAAATAGGAACTACTTCTGAAGATCTAGTCCTTGATTTTTTTTCTGGATCTTCTACTACAGCTCATGCAGTAATGCAATTGAATGCACAAGATGGTGGACATAGAAAATTTTTAATGGTTCAGTGGACTGAAAAGACCGATGAAAAATCAGCAGCTTATAAAGCAGGATATAAAAATATATGTGAAATTGGTAAAGAACGTATACGACGTGCGGCCAAAAAAATCGCTGAAGAACATCCAGATGTCAAATTTGACAACGGTTTTCGTGTATTGAAACTGGATGAAAGCAATATGAACAAGGTTTATTATAAACCAGAAGATTATTCTCAAGGTTTCCTTAATCAGTTAGAGTCAAACATCAAATCAGACAGAACGGATTTAGACCTTCTTTTTGGATGTTTACTTGAATGGGGACTTCCGCTGTCATTTCCGTATACCTCCGAGCAGATTGACGGTTGCACAGTACACAATTACAATGACGGTGATTTAATTGCCTGTTTCGATGAAAACATTCCAGATAGTGTTATTAAAGCAATTGCGAAGAAACAGCCACTTAGAGCTGTATTCCGGGATAGTAGTTTTACAGATAGTCCTTCCAAGATCAATGTCGATGAGATTTTTAAACTGACAGCACCAAATACCCGTGTGAAAGTCATTTAAGGAGGAAGGAAATGAAGTTACGATTTAAACATCAGAAATTTCAGGCGGATGCTGCAAAAGCCGTAGTGGATGTGTTTGCAGGTCAGCCATATCTGACTCCTTCTTATATGATAGATAGAGGGTACGAGGGAAAAACAATGAAAGGTGAAGAATTTTCCCAGATATCTGCAACAGAAGAACAGGACTTTACCGGATGGAGTAATCATAAAATTGTACCTGAGTTAAGTGACCGTCTGATTCTGGAACATTTACAGAAAATACAGCGTGAAAATCAAATAGAACCTTCTCCTAAACTGGAAGGACGGTATAACCTAACAGTTGAAATGGAAACTGGTGTTGGAAAAACATACACTTATATTAAGACGATGTATGAATTGAATCGCGCCTATGGCTGGAGCAAGTTTATTGTGGTTGTGCCGAGTATTGCGATTCGCGAAGGTGTATATAAAACGTTTCAGGTAACAGAAGAGCATTTTGCGGAGGAGTATGGAAAGAAAATTCGGTTTTTTATCTATAATTCTGCGCAGCTTACAGAAATTGATCGTTTTGCATCTGACAGTTCTATTAATGTAATGATTATTAATTCTCAGGCTTTTAATGCCAGAGGAAATGATGCGAGACGTATTTATATGAAATTAGATGAGTTCCGTTCTCGCCGACCGATTGATATTATTGCAAAAACAAACCCTATATTGATCATTGATGAACCACAATCAGTAGAAGGCAAGAAAACAAAGGAAAATTTGAAGCAATTTAATCCGTTGCTTACTCTTCGCTATTCTGCTACTCATAAAAGTGACAGTATTTATAATATGGTTTACCGTCTGGATGCCATGGACGCTTATAATAAGAGGCTGGTTAAAAAAATTGCTGTAAAGGGCATTTCAGAATCTGGCACAACAGCAACAGAAAGTTATGTTTATCTGGAAAGTATTAATCTTTCCAAAGCTGTACCAACAGCTACCATACAGTTTGATTGTAAAGGAAAAAATGGAGTTCGTAATGTTACCAGAACAGTTGGCGAGAGATATAACCTGTATGACAATTCTGGATATATGGAAGAATATAAACAAGGATTTGTAGTTTCAAAAATTGATGGACGTGATGATTCTGTAGAGTTTCTTAATGGTATTAAAATCTTTGCAGGTGATGTAATTGGTAAAGTCAGTGAAGAACAATTACGACGTATCCAGATCAGAGAAACAATTCTTTCGCATATTCAAAGAGAACGAGAATTATTTTATAAAGGAATAAAAGTTCTCTCATTATTCTTTATTGATGAAGTTGCCAAATATAAGCAATATGATGAGACTGGACAGCCCATAAATGGTATTTATGCTGATATGTTCGAGGAAGAATATAATAATGTTATTAATGAGCTTCAGATTGGCATTGGAGAAGATGATTATTTGAAGTATCTGAAGGCTATCCCAGCAGAAAAAACTCATGCAGGATATTTTTCTATTGACAAGAAGGGAAAAATGATTGATTCAAAAGTAGCCCGCAGAGAAACTACGACAGATGATGTGGATGCATATGATCTGATTATGAAGAATAAAGAATTACTTTTAGACAGAAATCCAAATAAATCTCCTGTACGATTTATTTTTTCTCATTCTGCTCTGCGTGAAGGTTGGGACAATCCAAATGTATTTCAGATTTGTACTTTGAAGCAAAGCAGCAGTGAAGTTCGAAAGCGTCAGGAAGTTGGGCGTGGTCTTCGACTTTGCGTTAACGAGAATGGAGAGCGTATGGATACCAATATGCTTGGGAATGATGTCCATAATGTTAATGTACTGACTGTTATTGCCAGTGAAAGTTATGATAGTTTTGCAAAAGGGCTTCAGAGTGAAATTGCGGAGGCTGTTGCTGACAGACCACGAGCTGTTACCAATGAACTTTTTGTTGGTAAAGTGATAAAAGATAATCACGGCAATGAACAGGTTATTGATTCCGCAACGGTAAGTGCGATTCTGTTTGAGTTAATCAGAAATGGTTATATTGATAAAAAAGGAACTCTTACAGAACAATATTATATAGACCGGACAAATGGAGAATTTAAGGTAGATGATGATCTGGCAGATTTTTCTGATTCCATTGTTGAGATTCTTGACTCTATTTATGATAGTCATTCTATGCAACCTGAAGATGCACGAAAAAATAATGTGGAATTGCATGTAGATGAAGAAAAAATGGCGATGCCGGAATTTAAGGCATTATGGTCCAGAATCAATTACAAAACAGTATATGTAGTTGATTTTGATACAGATGAACTTGTACGCAACGCAATTTCCTCTCTGGACAAAAAACTAAGAGTTTCCAAGATTTATTTTAAAGTAGTAACCGGTGCAATGGATCAGATTAAGTCAAAAGAGGAGCTTATCAAAGGGGCATCTTTTGTTAAAGAAGAAGCTGATAATTATAATAATACGGTTACTGCCAGTTCAAATGTAAAATATGATCTGATAGGAAAACTGGTGGATGAAACAAAATTGACGAGAAAAGATATTATAAGGATTTTACAGGGAATTCAACCGTCCATATTTAATCAGTTTAAAGATAATCCGGAAGAGTTTATTATTAAGTCAGCATCTTTGATTAATGACGAAAAAGCAGCAGCGATTATCAAACATATTAGTTATAAGGTAATGGATGATAGATACGGAATAGATGTATTTACCGAGAATACCATAAAGGGACATCTTGGTACTAATGCAATGAAGACAAAGAAACATCTTTATGACTATATTAAATATGATTCTACAAATGAGAAGAGATTTGTTATGGAATTGGAGACTAATAAGAGTGTTGCTCTATATATAAAGCTGCCTGACAGATTTTATATTTCAACTCCGGTTGGACATTATAATCCAGACTGGGCAATTGCATTTCGTGAGGAAGCTGTGAAACATGTTTATTTTGTGGCAGAAACCAAAGGATCTATGAATTCTATGCAGTTGCGACTGATTGAAGAAGCAAAAATTCATTGTGCAAGAGAACACTTTAAAGCAATCAGCAATGGTGAGATTGTATATGATGTTGTAGACAGTTTTGAGTCACTTTGGAATATTGTGTCAAATAATTAAAGCATTTAAAAATAACTACAGGAGGCAGCCAACGTGTATTTAAAAAAAATTTCTTTGGAGAATTTTAAATGTTTTGAAAAAATTGAAATTCAATTACAAAAGAAACTGACATTGATTGTTGGAGCAAACGGTGCTGGAAAGACATCTTTGTTAGAAAGTATTGCAATTGCAATGAGTACAATGTTTACTTCTTTTGATGGTTCCAAAGCATTGAACATTACAAAAGAAAGCGCCCATTTAAAAGCATATAAAATCGGAAGTACTGATAATGTGCAGCCACAATATCCGGTTCGAATCTCTGCCCTGGCCCAAATAGATGAAAAGCCGGATATCTATTGGGAAAGAACTTTGAATACCGCAAAAGGAAAAACCACAATAAAAAATGCCAAACAGATATTAGATATTGCAGCAAATTATCAAAAACGACTTCAAAAAGGTGATACAACGTTATTATTACCAATAATAGCTTACTACGGCACCGGAAGGCTTTGGGATTATCATCGTGAAAAACAAACAAATATATTTGAAAAAAACACACGAACAAATGGATATATTGACAGTCTGAGTGGAACCACAAATATAAAATTGATGATGAACTGGTTTTTAAAAATGACTGTACAAAAATATCAAAATCAAGAAAATGGTTATGGTCCTATACCTGAGTTGGAGGCAGTTTTTTCTGCTATGGAACAATGTTATAATAAAATTACAGGTTCAAATGATTCTAAGGTTCAGTATAACATAGGAACAAAAGAAATCGATATTGCGTATACTGATTCACATGGAATGCGTATACGTATTCCTCTAAATCAATTGAGTGATGGATATAAAAGCACGATTAGCCTGGTTGCCGATATTGCTTATCGAATGGCGGTCCTAAATCCACAATGTCTGGGTGATGTTTGTTTAAAAACAGATGGAATCGTTTTAATTGATGAAGTAGATCTTCATTTGCATCCCGCATGGCAAAAAAGGATTTTACATGATCTAATTGAAATTTTCCCACAAGTGCAATTTGTGGTAAGTACTCATGCTCCAGAGGTAATTAATTCTGTACCAAGAGAACAGGTGATTGTTCTGGAAAATTATCAGGCGTTACCAGCTCCGGCAGAAACTTATGGAAAAGATGCAAATAGTATTTTACGTTCTATTATGCGAGTAACGGAACGGCCAGATGATATTATGAAACAATTTGAAATGTTTTATCGTGCAATAGATAAACATGATTATACACAAGCAGATAAACTGCTTAATGATTTAGAAGAACTTATAGGAGACGATCCCGAACTTGCAGCAATGCGTATACAATTGGATTTAGAACAAATATAAGGATAACAGTGTATGATAGAAATTAAAAAAGGTTCAGAACCGAAAGAACTTTTAGAATACAGAAAACAAAAATTTTCTTCTTATGCAGACATGCCTACAAATGTAAAAAAGGAAGTAATCAAAAGTTTACTTTCCGAACAGGGACATCTTTGTGCTTATTGTATGAGCCGAATTGATGAAAATGAAGGTAAACATAAAACTACAATTGAACATTGTCTCCCACAAGCAGTTACATCAGAAAAAGAACGTCTGAATTATCGAAATATGGTTGCTGTCTGCTGGGGAAATCGTGATGCCCATTCAAATGAAGATAAAAGTTGTGATGCCAAAAGAGGCAGTTTAAAAGATATCCAACAGAGTATGAAGAAAATCAATGTTTTTGATGGTACAACATTGTCAGATATTAAATATTCTTCTGATGGCACAATCTATTCAAATGACAAAGACTTGGACGAAGATTTAAATTTAAGACTAAATTTAAATTGTGAAGCACGTAGATTAAAAGAATGTCGTTTGCAGGCACTTCACGCATTACATAGAAGTATTGCTCAGAAATACTTTGGAAAGACAGCACCTCAATCATATTATCAAAAATTGATGGAACATTATACCGCACAGCAGGAAATGAAAACTCCCTATAGCGGAATTTTAATTTATTGGCTGAACAAACATATCAGGCAATAAATACAGGCAAAACTAATCCCTTGAAATCCCCCACCATTCCGTATATAATAGGAATATTGTGGGGGATTTTCCCTGCTTAACACAATGTTGATACAATAACCTCTGAAAGGAATACTATGAGAACTCTAGCTTTAAGCGATGAAATTTTAATGAAAGTTGACAAGGCTGCCCGTTACATCGGTGGTGAAGTCAACTCTGTAATGAAAGATAAGAATGACGTAGATATCCGCTTTGCCATGTGCTTCCCGGATGTTTATGAAATCGGTATGTCCAATCTGGGCATGATGATCCTGTACAACATGTTCAATGAACGTGAGGATGTCTGGTGTGAGCGTGTCTTTTCTCCGTGGATGGATCTGGATAAGGTCATGCGTGAAGAGCACATTCCACTGTTTGCCCTGGAATCCCAGGAGCCTGTAAAGGAGTTTGATTTCCTTGGTATTACCCTTGGATATGAGATGTGCTATACCAATGTGCTTCAGGTACTTGACCTGAGCCATGTTTCACTTCTGGCAAAGGATCGTAAGGAAGATGACCCTATCGTCATCGGTGGCGGTGCATGTGCATATAATCCGGAACCGATCGCAGAATTTTTTGATATGTTTTATATTGGCGAGGGTGAGACTGTCTATGATGCTCTGTTTGATGCATATAAGGCAAACAAGGCAGCAGGCGGCTCCAGAGCAGACTTCCTGTTTGCAGCTTCCCAGATTCCCGGAATTTATGTTCCCTCTTTATACAATGTAACCTACAAAGAAGACGGCACCATTGCTTCCTTTACACCTGCAAAAGAGGGCGTACCTGAGAAAGTCTGTAAACAGCTGATCACCGATGTCACTAAAGACTACCGCGCGATCAAAGCTCCTGTAGTTCCATTTATTAAAGCTACTCAGGATCGTGTTACCCTGGAAATCCAGCGTGGCTGTATCCGCGGATGCCGTTTCTGTCAGGCAGGTATGATCTACCGTCCTACCAGAGAGCGCAATGTGGAGGATTTAAAGGCAAGTGCCAGAGAAATGCTTCAGAATACAGGACATGAGGAGATTTCCTTAAGTTCTCTAAGCTCCAGTGATTATTCTGAGCTGAAGGAACTGGTAAACTTCCTGATCGAAGAATTTCATGGCAATGCTGTCAATATCTCTCTGCCATCCCTGCGTATCGATGCTTTTGCCCTGGATGTTATGAGCAAGGTACAGGATGTAAAGAAGAGCAGCCTTACTTTCGCACCGGAAGCAGGCTCCCAGCGTCTGCGTAATGTTATCAACAAAGGTCTGACAGAAGAGAATATTCTTCATGGTGCAGGTGAAGCATTTAAAGGTGGATGGAATCAGGTAAAGCTTTATTTCATGCTCGGACTTCCAACTGAAACAGAAGATGATATGAAAGGTATTGCTCATCTTGCTCAGAAAATTGCAGAAACTTATTATGAAGAAGTGCCGAAAGAAAAACGTAATGGCAAGGTTCAGGTCAATGTAAGTACCTCTTTCTTTGTACCGAAACCATTTACCCCATTCCAGTGGGCAGGTATGTACAGAGAGGAAGATTTCGTGGAGAAAGCAAAGGTCGTAAAAAGCGAGATCCGCGCACAGTTAAACCAGAGAAGTATCCGCTACAGCTGGCATGAGCCGGATGTAACGATTCTTGAAGGTTTCCTTGCAAGAGGTGACCGCCGTTGTTCAAAAGTTATCCTCAGAGCATATGAAAAAGGTGCGATCTACGATGCATGGTCAGAGAGTTTTGACTATAATATATGGAAAGAATCTTTTGCGGAAACCAACACAGATATTGATTTCTATACTCTCAGAGAACGTTCCACAGATGAGATCCTTCCATGGGATTTCATTGATGCAGGAGTGACCAAGAAGTTCCTGATCCACGAATGGGAACAGGCAAAGAAAGAAACCGTAACACCAAACTGCCGTCAGAAATGTTCCGGCTGTGGTGCTATGCGTTATGGCGGAGGTGTATGTTATGAAGGTAAGAATTAAATTCAGCAAAGAGGGTCCTGTGAAATTTGTGGGACATCTGGATACCATGCGTTATTTCCAGAAGGCTATCCGCAGAGCCAATCTTCCGGTTGCTTTTTCCGGTGGATACAGTCCGCATATGATCATGTCTTTTGCCGCACCATTAGGAGTTGGTACGGAAAGTCTGGGAGAGTACTTCGATCTGGAGCTGGCAGAGACAGTTCCTACTTCAGAGATCACAAGACGTCTGGATGCAGTGATGGTAGAAGGGGTACATGTACTCAGTACCCGTCAGGTTGAGGACGGAAAGGCGGGTAAGGCAATGTCACTGGTGGCAGCAGCCGATTATTATGTAGAATTTCGTCCGGGAAAAGAGCCTGAAATTTCCTGGAAAGATAAAATCAGTGATTTCCTGGCGCAGCCGGAGATCACAGTAATGAAAAAGACCAAACGAAGCGAAAAGGAAATTGATATTCGCCCGTTTATCTATAAGATGGAACTTCAGGGAGACAAGATCTTTATGATGCTTGCTTCCGCAAGTGCCAATTACACAAAACCGGAACTGGTAACAGATACATTCTTCTCATGGCTTGGCATAGAACTTCCGGAATTTGCTTATTCCATCAAACGTCTGGAAGTATACGCAGATAAAGGAACAGAGGAAGAACATAAATTTGTAACTCTGGAAGCACTGGGTGAAGAAGTTGAGTAAACTGATTATTACCCAAATGAATATCCGGCAGATTCCATGCTATGTATGTGCGTATGAAGAAGACGGTAAAGTAATGGAACTGCGCTTCGAACCTGTTGGGGAGAAATCTTCTCTTGGAAATATTTATGTTGGACAGATAGAGAATATAGCTGCCAATATCGGTGCTGCATTCGTACAGATTTCTGCCGGGGAAAAATGCTACCTGCAGCTTTCTGATGCTCCAAATGCGATTTATGCTTCTGTAAAAAAAGGTGACCGCCCATTAAAGGCAGGAGATGAAATCCTTGTGCAGATCAGCCGGGAAGCAATGAAGGGAAAACTACCGGCTGTAACCACGAATCTGAATTTTACAGGCAAATATCTGGTTCTTACAACCGGCGATAAGAAATTTGGTCTGTCTTCCAAACTTTCCAATGATGACAGAAGCCGTATCAGTAAGTGGATGGAAGCAGAAGTTAACCGTTCGGATAAAGAGTTTGGTATCATCGTTCGTACAAATGCAGCAGATGCATCAAAAGAAGAAATACTGAAAGAACTGGAATACCTGAAGGGCCTGTATCATAAGGCTGCTGTAGACGGAAGATCCCGTACCTGTTTCAGCTGCGTATATAGAACAGAGCCTTTTTATATCTCTGCAGTCCGCGACGCCAACAGCCGGAATCTGGAAGAGATCATAACAGATATCCCTGAGATATCCCGACAGATTTCTGACTATCTTAACAGTAACAGCCCGGAGGAAAAAGAGAAGCTGCGGTTTTATGATGATAAACTTCTCCCTCTTTACAAACTTTATCGCCTGGAAACTGTCTTAGAAGAAATCCAGCATGAGAAAGTCTGGCTGAACAGTGGTGGATTTCTGGTAATCCAGCAGACAGAAGCCTTCGTATCCATTGATGTAAACAGCGGAAAGTTTACAGGCAAAAAGAAAATGCAGGAAACTTACCGAAAAATCAATTTGGAGGCAGCAAAGGAAATTGCCAGACAGTTACGTCTCAGAAACCTGTCCGGAATTATTCTGATTGATTTTATTAATATGGAAAATCAGGATCATCAGGACGAACTGTTCCATGTCCTGCAGAAATATCTGCGCAAAGATCCGGTAAAGGCAAAAGCAGTGGACATCACTCCACTGCATATCCTGGAACTTACCAGAAAGAAAGTGCGAAAACCTGTGATTGAGGAAATCAGAGAATTATAGTTTACCATAAAATAATTATGTAAACCAAACAAGCATCTGCAATTCTCATCGATATTTTTCCGTAACTGAATAACTGCTCTGCAGTTTGTATTTTATCACAGATCCTGACGGATACCGGATTGAAATTGTACCTGTAAAATAAAAGAAAAAAAATTCAAAGAAATTGAAAAAACTTATTGACAAATCGAATTTTGTCCGCTATTATAAATGAGATGCCGCACAGAGAGGTACAAGCACCGAAAGGTCACCATATCTGGCGAGTAAAGATTATAGGAGGTGCCACAGATGTACGCAATTATTGCAACAGGTGGTAAACAGTACAAAGTTGCTGAAGGCGACGTAATCAGAGTTGAGAAACTCGGTGTTGAAGCTGGTGAAACTGTTACTTTTGATAATGTTATTGCAGTAAGCAATGACGGATTAAAAGCTGGTGAAGATGTGAAAGATGCCAGTGTTACCGCTACTGTAGTTGAGAACGGTAAAGCAAAAAAAGTTATCGTTTACAAATACAAGAGAAAAACTGGATATCACAAGAAAAACGGTCACAGACAGCAGTACACTAAAGTAAAAATCGAAAAGATTAACGGTTAATCTGGTGTCATTATGATTACAATTACAGTTAAGAAGAGAAATGGAAATTATCTGGAATTTGTTTCGAAAGGTCACGCCGGATATGCAGAGGAAGGACAGGATATTGTCTGTGCTGCTGTCTCTGTACTGGTGATCAATACTGTAAATTCTCTTGAGACATTTACAGATGATCAGTTTGAAGTGCAGGAAGATGACGGCTATGTATCTTTTCATTTTACGGCTCCGGTTACTGAGAGGGGAACCCTTCTCATGGATTCGCTGATTCTCGGATTAACAGAAATTGAACATAGTTATAACAATCGATATTTGACAGTAAAAGTCAAGGAGGTGTAACAACATGATGAAAATGAACCTTCAGTTATTCGCACATAAAAAAGGAGTTGGTTCTACAAAGAACGGTCGTGATTCCGAATCCAAGAGATTAGGTGCGAAGAGAGCAGACGGACAGTTTGTTAAAGCTGGAAATATTCTTTACAGACAGCGCGGAACTAAGATCCATGCTGGTGAGAACGTAGGTTGCGGTAAAGATTATACTTTATTCGCACTTAAAGATGGTGTCGTAAGATTTACCAGAAAAGGACGCGATAAGAAACAGGTTTCTATCGTTCCAGTAGAAGCAGAATAATCTGGTTAAGCGAAGGCTTCAAATCTAATATGGGTTTGGAGCCTTTCTTTTATAGTAGAATTGCTATAGATTAAAAGAGTTATATGATATAAAAGAAACCATAGCAATCCTTGTAAATAATGCATATTGATCCGGCTCATCAGAGCGCGAAATCCTGCTGAACGGTCTCAAATGCATTAATTTAAGAAGATTACTATTACGAAATAATCATTAGTAAAGGACAGAGGTGTGTCATATGTTTGCAGACAGAGCGAAAATCTATATCCGCTCCGGTAAAGGCGGCGACGGCCATGTAAGTTTCCGCAGAGAATTATATGTTCCGAATGGCGGTCCTGACGGCGGCGACGGCGGTCGTGGAGGAGACGTGATATTTGAGGTAGATGAAGGCCAGAACACCCTTGGCGACTACCGACACAGAAGAAAATATAAGGCAGAAGACGGACAGGAAGGCGGCAAAAAACGCTGCCATGGTGCCGATGGAAAAGATGTTGTATTAAAAGTTCCGGAAGGAACTGTTATCATGGATGCAGAATCCGGTAAAGTAATTGCTGATATGTCCGGTGAAAATAAACGCCAGATCGTATTAAGAGGCGGAAGAGGCGGCAAAGGAAACCAGCATTATGCGACTGCAACCATGCAGGTTCCGAAATATGCACAGCCAGGACAGCCTGCGCAGGAACTGGAAGTTCTTCTGGAGCTGAAAGTAATCGCAGACGTAGGTCTGGTTGGATTCCCGAATGTCGGAAAGTCCACATTCCTTTCCCGTGTTACCAACGCACAGCCGAAAATTGCCAACTATCACTTTACAACCCTGAGCCCAAATCTTGGTGTTGTAGATACTGAAAACGGTGGTTTTGTGATCGCTGATATTCCCGGTCTGATCGAAGGTGCTTCCGAAGGTGTGGGACTTGGACATGAGTTCCTCCGCCACATTGAACGTACCAGAGTCATTATCCACATTGTAGATGCAGCATCTACAGAGGGACGTGACCCAATCGATGATATTTACAAGATTAATAAAGAACTGGAAGCTTATAATCCGGAAATTGCTGCAAGACCACAGGTAATCGCAGCAAATAAAATCGACTGTATCTATACAGAAGACGGCGAAGAGAGCCCGATTGACAAACTTAAGGCAGAATTTGAGCCAAAAGGAATCCAGGTATATCCGATTTCCGCTGTCAGCGGTCAGGGTGTCAGAGAACTTTTATTCCATGTGAAAGAACTTCTTGACAGCTGCCCACAGGAACCTGTAGTATTTGAACAGGAATTCTTCCCTGAAGATATGTTGATCGGAGAAAACCTTCCATATACAGTAGAGCAGAGTCCTGAAGCCCCGACAATTTTTGTTGTCGAGGGACCGAAGATTGAAAAGATGCTTGGCTACACAAATCTTGATTCCGAAAAAGGTTTCGCATTCTTCCAGAAATTCCTGAAAGAGGGAGGCATCCTGGAAGAACTTGAGAAGGCAGGCATTCAGGAAGGCGATACTGTGCGTATGTACGGATTTGATTTTGATTACTATAAATAGATTCAATAATGAAACAGATGTGGTAAGACGGATGATTTTGTCCGTTTGCAGAGAATAACAGAGGAAAATAAAAATGACAAGTAAACAGAGAGCTTATTTAAAAGGTCTTGCAATGACCATGGATCCAATCCTTCAGCTTGGAAAGGGTGGTCTTACTCCTGAGAACACAGCCGCAGTAGATGAGGCGCTTGCAGCCAGAGAACTGATCAAGATCAGTGTTCTTCAGAACTGCCTGGAGGATCCGCGCCAGATGGCTGAGGTTCTGGCAGAACGTACACGTTCCCAGATCGTACAGGTTATCGGCAAGAAAATTGTTTTATACCGTGAAGGCAAAAACGAAAAGAAAAAAATTGAATTACCCAGAAAATAATACGGAGTTTTTTATGGCTGACATCAAACACAGAATTGGTATTATGGGCGGTACTTTTGATCCCATCCACATGGGGCATCTGATTCTGGGAGAGAAAGCATACGAACAGTTCCGACTGGAAAAGGTACTGTTCATGCCTTCCGGAAATCCGCCTCACAAGAGAAACCGTCAGGGACGTGCCACAGATGAAGAAAGAGTTGAAATGGTCCGCAGGGCGATTACCGGAAATCCTCACTTTGAACTGTCGCTGACTGAAATGCATGAAAATGGTTATACTTACACTTATCATACACTGGAAATGCTAAAAGAGAAGAATCCGGATACTGATTATTATTTTATAATCGGCGCAGACTCCCTGTATGACTTTGATACATGGCGTGAACCGGAAAGAATCTGCAGAAACTGCATTCTGGTAACTGCTGTAAGAAATCATTCCACAATTGCAGAGCTCGAAGCAGAAATGAACCGTCTTTCGCTTAAATATAATGGCACATTTCTGACACTGAATACCACAAACCTTGATGTATCCAGCGAAATGCTCAGAAACTGGATCAGCGAAAATAAAAGTGTGCGTTACTATATTCCTGATCCGGTGATTGAGTATATCAGAGAAAACCAGATTTACAGTCTGGCCGAAAAGAAAGGATGATCTTCCGATGGCAGAGTATGATTTTATAAAAATGCAGAAAAAATTAGCAAAATATCTGGATGAGGATCGTTATGAACATACGTTGGGAGTTATGTTTACATGTGCAGCACTTGCCATGGTTCATGACTGTGATCTGATCACAGCCCAGACTGCCGGACTGCTCCATGACTGTGCAAAATGTATTCCTAACAAAAAGAAGCTGAAAATGTGCAGCCAGCATCATATTTCGGTATCTGAATTCGAACAGGAGCATCCTTTTTTACTTCATGCCAAGCTTGGAGCTTACGTAGCTAAGGCTAAGTATGATGTTACAGATGAAAATATTCTTTCTGCCATCACCTGGCATACTACCGGAAAGCCGGAGATGACACTGTTGGAAAAAATCGTCTATATTGCCGATTATATTGAACCAAAACGTGATAAAGCTCCTAATCTTGCAATTGTACGTAAACTGGCTTTTCAGGATCTTGACGAATGTATGTATAAGATTTTGGGTGATACACTGGCTTATCTGGAGGAAAACCCGAAAGATATTGATAATGCTACGAAAGATGCTTTCTTGTATTACAGAGATTTACACATGAAAAGACAGTCCTGAGTATAAATTGTCTCGACTGGCAGAGTTTTACATATAGGGGACAGCACAACAGGGAGAACAGATTACGGATATAAATATTTATTTAGAGAAGATATATGTAGCTATTCAATAGTCTGTTGATCATGAAGATATTGAACAGTTACAAAAGCAGATAGAAAGAGAGGTTGTTTCCATGAACAGAGAACTTGAAATGGCAAAACTTGCCTGCCGCGCACTTGATGAGAAAAAAGGAAAAGATATTAAGGTAATAGATATCCATGAAGTATCTGTAATTGCCGATTATTTTGTAATTGCAAGTGCTTCCAACCAGAATCAGGTTCAGGCTATGGTTGACAATGTAGATGAAACACTTGGCAGAGCCGGATTTGAAGCAAAACAGATTGAGGGAACCAGAAACTCCAGCTGGGTTCTTATGGATTACGGCGATATGATCGTCCACGTATTTGACGAAGAGAATCGTCTTTTCTATGACCTCGAAAGAATCTGGAGAGATGGTAAGGTTCTTGACGTTAATGAATTTCTTGAGAAATAAGTAGAAAAAATTGTTACTGTTCACTCTGTTCACAGCAACATGCTTGCGATGCACAGACTTTATGCTAATCGCATAAAGTCGCGCGGTATGTCTCGGGTTTTCTGTGACCTTCGTTCACAAAAAACACCTCGCGGGATATTACCAGTGAACAGTAACGAAAAATTTACAGTTATTCGGTGTAGAGCTGCGTAGCGAGGCGGATGATTTTATCCGCCTGACTTTGTGAAATTTGCAAAATAAAATACAGAGGAAATCAGATATCATCATCAAGAGATACCTGATTTCCTCTGTTGTTTTTTTGAATTGATATAGTATAATTTGCAGTGTATGGGGACTTGCTTGATTCGGTGTAGAGCTGCGTAGCGAAGCGGATTGCGAATATCTGCCTGACTATTCACGTATCAGTTATATTACTCATACAAACGGAACACACCAAATACTTTGCCAAGAATCTGAAGACCTTCATGTACAAGGATTGGCTCCATTGTATCATTTTCCGGCTGGAGACGATAGTATCCTTTTTCTTTATGGAAAGTCTTAACTGTAGCACCGTCATCGATCAGCGCAACAACAATATCTCCATCCTCTGCTGTGGACTGCTGTTTTACCAGAACCTGATCTCCGTCAAAAATTCCGGCGTTTATCATACTTTCCCCTTTTACTTTCAACAGAAAGCTCTGTGAATTAGGCATAAACTCTGCAGGGATAGGGAAATAGCCTTCAATATTCTCAACTGCCAGAAGTGGCTGTCCGGCTGCCACAGTTCCTATGATGGGAACATTCACAACCTCTCTGCGGACCAGATTAAAATTGTCATCAATAATCTCAATCGCACGTGGTTTCGTTGCATCTCTGCGGATATATCCATTTTTCTCCAGTGCTTCCAGATGTGAATGAACGGAAGAAGTAGATTTCAGGTTGACTGCCTCGCAGATTTCACGAACTGCCGGCGGAAATCCCCGGTTCAAAATCTCATTCTTTATGTAATCAAGAATCTCCTGCTGCTTTGGCGTGATTCTTCCATATGGCATAATTATACCCTCCTTTTTAAGTTATTTTTTGTTCGTACACTCTTCATAACCATTCAGCAGTCTGCTATTCTATGAGATACTGAACAGTTTCTGATTTTTTTATCATATCATAATTCCTGACAAAAAGCAAACTTATATTCTGAAAATGTGTTCTTACTTATGTGCTCCCGTTACTGTTTACTCCATTCTCAGTAACGGGATTATTGGTTACAGTTAACACACCACTATCCTGCGAGGTGTTTTGGCATGAATATGCCAAAATCCCGAGACATACAAGCCAAAATTCCATTGCCGCAGGCAATCTGGAATGAATTTTGGCTACGTTACTGTGAACGGAGTGAACAGTAACGATTATTGTGAATTCTTTATGAATAAACTTGTTTTTAAATGTGCAAAGTGTTACAATATTTTGGAAAATGGTGTAACTATTCAGCAGTCACTGTGAAATCGCTGAACAGTTATAGAATGATTATGAACTGCACAAAAAGGAGACATTCCATTGTCTGATAATAAATCAAAAAAAATGCCGGGAATCCTGGCAAGGCTTCGCATGGTCGTGGGGCTGAATATCGGAACGATCATGTTTGGCATCTTATTCATATATATGGCATTCAGTGCCATATTATATTTTACAACTACTCATATTGAGTCCTATCAGGTTACATCAGGACCTTTATCCCGCAACGAAACATATACCGGTCTTGCCATACGTGAAGAAAGTTTATGCAAGGCAGATTCATCAGGCTATATTACTTATTATGCAAGGGAGGGCAGTAAGATCAATGCTTCCGGAGCGGTGTACGGACTTAGTGATACAAAAACAGCTTCTGCTCCGGCATCTCTTGCCCCGGAAGAACTTTCAAAGGTACGGACTGATATGATGAGTTTTTCCAAAGGATTCAGTTCAAGTAAATTTAACAGCACCTACAGCTTTAAATATGAACTGAAGGGAAATATCCTTCAATATGCAGAGTCTGGCAATACCTCATCTGCTCCTCTTACTTCAGATGAGGACGGTGAAGGAAATGACAGTGGTGACAATGACAAAACAGCAGATATTTATCCCGGAAATCAAACTATCTGCCAGTCCCAATCTGATGGTATCGTTTTATATTCCATGGATAATTATGAAGGAAAAACAGTAGATGCTGTAAAGGCAGAAGATTTCGATCAGAATTCTTACCATGAAACAGATTTGAAAACTTCCGACAAGGTAAAAGCAGGAGATGATATTTATACCATTATCACAGATGAACGCTGGAGCCTTCTGATTCCTTTGAGTGACAGACAGGTTGAAAAACTGAAAGACCGTTCTACAATACGTGTCAAATTTTTAAAAGACGATATGACACAAAACGGAGATTTTTCCATTATTACCATAGACGGTGACAAATATGGACAGATTGATTTCAATAAAGGTCTGATTCGTTATGCATCTGACCGTTTTTTGGACATTGAACTTGTAACCAATACAGTTGTAGGTCTGAAAATCCCTCTTACCTCTATTGTAACCAAGGATTTTTATGTGATTCCATCCAGAATGGCCACTACACAGGATAATCAGACGGGTTTTACCCTTTATGAGGGGAAAAATAAAACAACATTTAAAAATGTGAGCATTTACGCAAGCATTGATGATTCATCTGTCTCCAAACTGGCAGTGGACGAAGCAGAACAACCTCAGATTTATTATGTTGACAAGAGTTCATTTAAGGAAGGGGATGCCCTGATCAATACGGATACCGGTGAAAAATATGTGATCGGAGAGACAGATACCCTGGAGGGAGTATACTGTATTAATAAAGGCTATGCGGTTTTTCGCCGTATTGAAATACTTGATGAGAACGAAGAATATGCTATTGTATCTAAAAACACCACCTACGGTCTTTCCAGATATGATCACATTGTTCGAAACGCTGATAAAGTAAAGGAAGAAGACATTTTATACTAATTAAGGAGGCTTAATATGTTAGCTGATAAACTAAACCTTGTAAAAAAGAATATTGAAGAGGCCTGCGATACTGCAGGGCGTTCTCCCAAAGAGGTAACTCTTATTGCGGTCAGTAAGACCAAACCGGTGGAAATGCTGAAAGAAGCATATGATGCGGGTGCAAGAGTGTTTGGGGAGAATAAGGTTCAGGAGATCGTAGATAAATACGATCAGATGCCATCAGATGTACAGTGGCACATGATCGGACATTTACAGAGAAATAAAGTGAAATATATTATTGATAAAGTATCTATGGTACACTCTGTAGATTCTGTCCGCCTGGCAGAGGCCATCGAAAAAGAGGCAGCAAAAAAAGATATCTGCATGCCGGTTCTGATCGAAGTAAATGTAGCAGGAGAGGAAAGTAAGTTTGGCCTTTCAGTCGAAGAGGTATTACCATTTCTGGAAGAAATTTCTTCTTATGAGCATCTTCAGGTAAAAGGACTTATGACAATTGCACCATTTGTAGCAAATCCTGAAGAAAACAGAGAAGTTTTTCAAAAATTAAAGAAATTAAGTGTTGACATTGCGGCCAAAAACATTAATAATGTTAATATGAGCGTCCTGAGTATGGGAATGACAAATGATTATCAGGTCGCAGTTGAGGAAGGGGCCACTATGGTGCGCGTGGGAACGGGTATCTTTGGCGAAAGAGATTACTCAATAAAAGAAGATTAAAATAAGATTGGAGATTAAAATGGGCGTTTTAGATAAATTTTTAGATGCCATCAAATTAAACGATGATTACGATGATGATGGATTCTTAGATGATGATCTGTTAGATGAGGAAGAAGATGATGACTTTCTCGATGACGATTTCGATGAGAAACCAAAGAAGAAATTTTTTGATAAATTCTCTAAGAAAAAAGAATCCGACGATAATGATGACTTTGATGATGTAGAAGAGAAAGCAGTAAAGACAGCTCCTAAACAGGCATCTGCTCCAAAACAGACCGCTTCGGCTCCGTCTAAGGTTACGGTTAAACAGGAACGCGCCGAACGCCAGACACGTCCTGCAGCATCTTCCAAGATTACTCCAATGAGAAGCAGCCGCAAATCAAATCAGGGCCCAAATATGGAAGTCTGTGTGATCAAACCTTCTTCTATGGAAGATACGCGTGAGATTGCTGACACTTTAGTAGATAATTCTACTGTTATTTTGAATCTGGAGGGAATTGATGTGGAACTGGCACAGAGAATCATCGATTTCACGTCCGGTGCATGCTATTCTTTAGGCGGCAGCCTTCAGAAAGTATCCAGCTATATCTTTGTACTTGGACCGTACAATGTAGATATTACCGGTGACCTTCAGAATATTCTGGGAGGCTCTGCTCCGTCTGTAAGAGCAGGATATTGATCCAGGATGGAAAAAGACGAATTTTTTCTTAAGAGAATCCGGGAATTGGCAAATCTCTCCTGGCAGAGAGATATCGTTACATTTTCGGATTTTCTTAATTTAAATGAACAGAATATAGTCAGTAGCCTGAAACATCAGTTTCCCCAGATTGTTATGGAGACGTCCGGAGGCTATGAGAATGCGGAGCGTCAGATGGTTGCATTTCATCCTGATGCTCTTGCTTTTACATGGGAATATCCCATCGACTGTCTGAGGATTGAACCAAAGGCTCTTAAATTCTCTGAAGAGCTTTCTCATCGTGATTATCTCGGTGCACTTCTCAATCTTGGAGTAGACAGAAGTGTGATCGGTGATATTGTTGTTCAGAAAAAAGCTGCCTGGTTTTTCTGCCAGAACAAAATGACGGAATTCTTTCTTGAAAATCTGTGCCGGGTCCGTCATACCAATATTCTGATCACAAAAGTGGAGGATTCTGATGAATTTCCACGCCCTGTCCTTGAATCTGTTAGCGGTACCTGCGCTTCGGTACGTCTGGATTCATTGATCTCGCTTGCTTTTAAGACATCCAGAAGCAGTATGGTATCTTATATTGAAGGCGGGCAGGTTTTTGTCAACGGAAAACTGATCACCAGCAACGGATATGAGCCGAAAGATGGTGACATTATATCTGTACGTGGGAAAGGACGGTTCATTTTTGACGGTGTTTCTCACCAGACAAAAAAAGGACGCTGCAGTGTGCGTATTATGCGCTATGTATAAATTTTGTAATAAAAGGAGAACAGGAAAATGGCAGAACAGAAATTACTTGTAAAACGGGAAGGAGATTTCCATTATCCTATTTATTTTAAAAATGACTTTCAGGATCTTGCCGGTGCAATCAGAGAAGAAGGACTTGAAAACCGGAAAATCTGTATTGTGACAGACAGTCATGTTGCACCTCTTTATCATGAGGCAGTTAAATCAGCTCTTCAGGAAATTTCCTCTGAAATATTCTCTTTTGTATTTGAAGCTGGTGAAAAGAACAAAAACCTGAATACAGTACAGGAATTATATAAAACTTTGATTGAGAATGAAATGGACAGAAAAGGTCTGCTGGTTGCGCTGGGCGGCGGTGTTGTAGGTGATCTGACAGGTTTCGGAGCTTCCACTTACCTGAGAGGGATTGATTTTATCCAGGTTCCTACTACGCTTCTGGCACAGGTTGACAGCAGCGTAGGAGGTAAAACAGGTGTTGACTTCCTTCAGTACAAAAACATGGTAGGAGCTTTCCATCAGCCCCGCCTTGTATATATGAATATGAGTACCCTGCAGTCTCTTCCGAATCGGGAATTCACCTGTGGAATGGGTGAAATTCTTAAGACAGGACTGATCTGCGATGAAGAGTTCTTCCGTTTTGTATGTAAGAATCAGCCTGAGATCAGTAAATTGGATCTGAGTATGCTTTCCAGAATGATCCGCAGATGCTGTGAGATCAAGGCAGGTGTGGTAGAGCGTGATCCGAAGGAGCAGGGAGAACGTGCACTTTTAAATCTTGGTCACACAGTCGGACATGCAGTCGAAAAAATGAAAAACTTTCAGCTGCTTCATGGACAGTGTGTTGGAGTCGGTCTGATCGCTGCCGCTTATCTTTCCATGCAGAGAGGATTATTAACAGAAGAAGAATACGAAGAGATCAGAAAAGGGTGCCATTCTTATAATCTTCCTCTTTCTGTTGATTCACTGAATGCCGGGGATGTCCTGGCAGCAACAAAAAAAGACAAAAAAATGGAAGCCGGTCATATTAAATTTATCCTTATGGACGGGATTGGTAAAAGTTTTATAGACAAAACTGTCACAGATGAGGAACTGCTCCAGGCAATCCGGGAGATTCTGATATGACAGCTGTTTCCTCCGTATCTTCATGTATGCACTGGATTAGAGGCTGTATTATTATCCTTTTGCTGACAATCCTGGATCAGGGAAGTAAATCTCTTGTTCTGGCACAACTGAAAGATCATCCTGATATCTCTCTCATTCCAGGAGTTCTTCAATTACGGTATCTCGAAAATCGTGGAATGGCCTTTGGATTGTTTGAAGGTAAAATTCCGGTGTTTGTGATTTTGTGCCTTTTGTTTTTTGGTGTATTTATCTATGTATATGCCAGAATCCCGAAAAACAGATATTATCTGCCGCTGTCAGTAACTGCACTGGTAATGGTTTCCGGTGCTCTTGGAAATTTTATTGACAGAGTATGCAGAGGCTATGTTGTGGATTTTATCTATTTTTCACTGATTGATTTTCCGGTATTTAATATAGCTGATATGTATGTGGTATGCAGTGGCATATTACTTGTTATGCTGGTGTGTTTCAGATACAAAAATGATGAAGATTATGACTTCTTAAGAATAAAAAAGGATTAGTATTATGGAAATTCTTAATTATCAGGTTTCTGACGGTCAGTCCGGTATCCGGATTGACCGCTATCTTTCTGAAATGAACGAAGAACTGTCACGTTCTTATATTCAAAAGCTGCTTAAAGAGCAGAAAATAACCGTCAATGGTTCTGCTGTAAAAGCCAACTACAAAGTTCAGGAAGGAGATGAAATCTCCGTAGCAGTTCCTGACATAAAAGAGCCGGATATACTTCCGGAAGATATCCCTCTGGATATTCTTTATGAAGATAATGATGTACTTATTGTAAATAAACCAAAGGGGATGGTGGTTCATCCCAGTGCCGGACATACTTCCGGAACATTGGTAAATGCTATTATGTTTCACTGTAAGGACAATCTGTCGGGGATCAATGGTGTTCTGCGTCCTGGTATTGTCCACAGAATCGATAAGGATACCACAGGTGCACTTCTTGTATGCAAGAATGATAATGCACACCGCAACCTGGCAGAACAGTTAAAAGAGCATTCTATCAGGCGTAGATACCGGGCAATCGTAGCAGGAGTACTGAAAGAAGACGAAGGGACGATCGAAGGTCCCATCGGGCGCCATCCGATTGACCGCAAAAAAATGGCTGTCAACTATAAAAACGGCAAGGATGCTGTCACACATTATAAAGTTCTGGAACGTTTCAAAAATGCCACTTATGTGGAATGCCGTCTGGAAACAGGCAGAACGCATCAGATTCGTGTGCATATGACAAGTATCGGTCATCCACTTCTGGGTGATGAAGTGTACGGTTCCGGTAAGAATCCTTATCATCTGCAGGGACAGACGCTTCATGCAATGATTCTTGGCTTTGTTCATCCATCAACGGGCGAATATATGGAGTTTACAGCTCCTTTACCTGAATATTTCGTTAAATTATTAGAAAAATTACGAAAGTAGTTTGCATTTTTTTGGAAATATTGTATAATATGTCTATCGAATATGTAACAGAAGGGAGTGCAGACTATGAATAGTACGAGTTCAATTATTACAATTGGTCGTGAGTACGGCAGTGGAGGAAGACAGATAGGTCAGGAAGTTGCCAAATATTTTGGTATTAAATGTTATGATAAAGAACTTCTCGAACATGCAGCAAATGAAAGCGGTATCTGCAAAGAACTTTTTGAGAATCATGATGAAAGACCAACTAACAGCTTTTTATATTCTCTGGTTATGGATACCTACTCATTTGGTTATTCTTCTTCAGGATTTACAGATATGCCTATGAACCACAAAGTATTTCTTGCACAGTTTGACGCAATCAAGAAACTGGCCTCCGAAGGTCCATGCGTTATGGTCGGAAGATGTGCAGATTATGCGTTGTCAGAGTATAAAGACTGTTTCAGTGTATTTGTACATGCAGATACAGACTGGAGGATTAACCGTCTTTCACAGAAACATAATAAAACTGCAAAAGAAGCAAAAGACATGATCAATAAGACAGACAAGAGCCGTTCCAGTTACTATAATTACTACACTAATAAGAAATGGGGTGCTGCTTCAAGCTACAATCTCTGCGTAGACAGCAGCAAACTTGGAATTGATGGTGCAGCAAAAGCAATCATTCAGGCAATTGAGATTTTTGATTCCATAAAAAATAAATAGGATTATATTTTTACAGATACTTTACCACATCCTTGGTAAAGTATCTGTTTTTTGGATGAATTTATAACAGTCTTTTCAATTCATTCCAGATTGCCTGCGGCAATGGAATTTTGGCTTGTATGCCTCGGGATAGTGGTGTATGAACAGTAACAAGACTGCTATAATTTTTTTTAATATATATTAAATTTTCATGACATTTGTCAAAATATATGCTATAATCATACCATGTTAAAAAGGAGGACATTATGAAATTTCGTTGGGACAACCGATATTTACACTGGGGTGTAACCGCTTTTCTGGTAATTGCCGCCAGTATGCTGTTTTATTATGGCATATTTCACATGAAAACCCTGATCGTGGGAATCAAAACTTTTCTGGGAATTATGGCGCCTATTATCTATGGTGTAATCCTTGCTTATATTCTCAGTCCGCTGATCAATCTCTTTGAGCAGAAGCTGATCTATCCGCAGCTGGAAAAGCATAATATTAAGTTACAGAAAAAAGGAAAACGGGCTATTCGATGGGGATGTGTCCTTTTTTCCATGTTCCTGTTCTGGATTATCATTTACGCATTACTGATGATGGTGCTTCCTCAGTTGATCCGAAGTATCATGAGTATTATTTACAGTTTTCCGTACTATATAAAAGTTATTGAAAAGTGGCTCAATTCATTTGTTGAGCATGGATGGAAACTGAATCCTGAAATGCTCGATATGATCAACCAGTACTCTGCAAAAGCACAGGAATATCTTACTACTGATATTCTTCCGCAGATGCAGGATATGCTCAAAAATGTTTCAGCAGGTATTTTTGATATCCTGATCTTTATGAAGAATTTTCTGATCGGTGCCATTGTAGCTTTGTATGTACTTGCAGACAAAGAGAAATTTGTTGCCAAAAGCAAAATGATGGTATATGCTATATTGCCTCATAAATGGGCAAATATGCTTATACGCGTTATGCGTTTTACAGACAAGACTTTTGGTGGTTTCATATACGGAAAACTTCTGGATTCTGCTATTATTGGAATTTTGTGTTATTTTGGAATGTTGCTTTTGGATTTGCCGTATCCAATTCTTATCAGTGTAATTATCGGTGTGACAAATGTCATTCCGTTTTTTGGTCCTTACATCGGAGCCATTCCATGTATTTTGCTTATTTTAGTAGTAGATCCCATAAAAGGTCTGTATTTTGCAATTTTTATCCTGCTTCTTCAGCAGTTTGATGGAAATATCCTTGGTCCGAAAATTCTCGGAGACTCTACCGGACTTTCCAGTTTTATGGTTATTGTTGCCATCATGATCGGGGGCGGTCTCTTTGGGGTTCCGGGAATGATTGCAGGAGTTCCTGTATTTGCCGTACTTTATGCTCTGATCTGGAGACTGATCAATCATTCTCTTAATGAAAAAAAAATGCCGGCAGAAGAGGAGACATATATAAGTATTGACTGTCTGGATGAACAGACAGGTGAAGTACTTCCTCTTTGCAAGGAAGAAAAACACAAGGTTTCACCGGAAGAACTGGAAGCGAGAAAAAATAATTTCTTTATGAAAATATGGAATCCGCTTTCCGGACTGGTCATAACTATATGGAAATATCTCCTGCGGATTTTAAACATAATATGGGGATATATCAAAAAAGCAGGGATTTTCCTGAAGAACAGATATGTTGAATTAAAGAATAAACGAGAGAAAAATAAGTAAACCTTCACAGTTACAAAAAACACACACACAGGAGTTACTATGAAGAAAAAAAAGTTATATTTGACAGCTTTTCTTTTGGTTCTGGCACTGGCTCTGCAGGGTGGAATCTTTTCCGGTTTCTCTGTACCGGTTCAGGCTGCAGCAACTTCCAAAAAGCAAACAGGATTTGTGAAAAAAAACGGAAGCTGGTACTATTACGATAAGAACGGAAAAAAAGCTACCGGCTGGTACAAAAGTGCTGCAGGAAATCAGTACTATTTCGGCAAGACCGGTGCAGCCAAAGCCGGAATTCTGACCATCAGTGGAAAAAAGTACTGTTTTAATGAAAAAGGTAAAATGCTTACTACCTGGCAGACAGTAAATGGAAAAACGTATTTCTTTGATGAAAAAAAAGGGTATATGCATACCGGATGGGTTACTACAGCTGCAGGGAATAAATACTATTTCTGGAATGACGGGGTGATACGATCCGGTTTCCATAAAGTAAATAATGTATATTACTGCTTTAATGAAAAAGGAAAAATGTATAAAAACTGTTTTCGCAAAAGCGGGAATTCCACCTATTATCTTCAGGCCAATGGCACTATGGCAAAAGGGCGTCTGAAAGTAAAGGGAAGCTGGTATTCCTTTAACAGAAATACCGGTCAGCTGGTCAGAAGCGGATGGTATAAAGAAACAGACGGTTCTTATTATTATGCAGCTTCAAATGGTAAACTTGTCAAAGGCTTCTATAAACCGGATTCCTATTATCGGTATTTCAGGAAATCAGATTGTAAACTGGTTACGGGATGGCAGACGATCAACGGACACAAGTATTATTTTAAGAAAACTAATGGAATCCGTTACGATGATATTATCCTGAAATCGTCATCTGGGAAAAGATATTATTTTGAGTCTGACGGAAAACTTGCCAGCAGTAAGTGGATCACGAAAAACAGTGCTCATTATTATGCGAAATCGGATGGGGTGCTGGCTTCTGGATGGCTGACAGTAGACGGAAAGAAATATTATATGAATCCTTCTACATGCGAACGTGAAAGTGGGTGGGTTACTGTAGATGGAGAGAAGTATTACCTGAATTCCTCCACAGGTGCTCTGGTTACAAATCAGTGGATTGATGATAACCATTATGTTGGAGAAGATGGTTCTCTTATTCCTGACTATCAGAACGGAGTTTCTTTCCGGTGGCCTTTAAGCTCCGGTTATTCCTATATCAGCAGTTATTTTGGAAACAGGGAATCTCCGGGAGGAGTCGGTTCTACCAATCATAAAGGAATTGACATTCCTGCTCCTACAGGAACACCGATTTATGCGGCAGCATCAGGAACCATTGTTGCCATGCTTTCACCGGCAGCGTCAGGCGGTGCCGGATATTATACCAAGATCAATCATGATGGAAAGGGACTTATCACAGAATATATGCACCAGTCTAAATTTAACCCAAATCTGAGTGTAGGAGATAAGGTCAAAAAAGGTGATATCATCGGATATGTAGGAAGCACCGGGAACAGCACCGGTCCTCATCTTCATTTTGGGGTTATGGTTAATGGGGTAAATCAGAATCCTCTGAATTATGTGAAGAGACCGTCATAATTAACCGGTTTCAGCTAGAGCGTGTCTGAAAAATCATTCCCGCAATCTGCACGCTCTCGTACATCGTTTCGCAGACAAGCGAGTGGTATAGTTATTTTCATTTTATAAATATATAAAAAAGGATATATGGTATATGAAGGAAGAATCAGAAAAAACATACACTTATTACAGAAAAGCGCAATATCATGAAACAGACCAGATGGGCATTATCCATCACTCTAATTATGTAAAATGGATGGAAGAGGCCAGGATTGGATATATGAGCCGGATGGGTTTCAGCTATAAGAAAGTAGAAGAGTTGGGAGTGATCTCCCCTGTTGTGGAAATTTCAGTTGCATATAGAAAGCAGGTTTTCTTCGATGATGAAATCCGGATCCGCGTTGGCATTAAGCAGTATAATGGAATTTCTCTGGAATTTAATTATGAATTTTTTAATGCGAGCAGAAATGAAATCTGCACAACCGCTTATTCCAGACATTGTTTTCTAAAAGATGGGAAACTGATCGCTCTCAAAAAAGAGCTTCCGGAATTGAATCGCATTATTACAGATTGTCTGTAAAACTAATGACTTTGGAAAATCACGTATAGTAGTGATCAAATCCCGGTTGGGACAGCCTATAGCGGCTTTTTCGGGAGATGACGTGTACTGGGAAGTTCCGGAAGACCTTCCAAAAATGACGAAACTTATGGTTGACGGAAAAGCCTTGTATATACATCGGGCAAATTACCAGATTATTGACAAAAAATTGCTGTAGAAAGAATTTAAATTGAACGCTAAGTAATTCAATCAATGTTTTTGACATGAAGGCAGAAAAAAGTTATTATTTGATAAATACAAACAATTAGCACGCAAAAATAAATCCGGAAACAATAAATGGATGTGCTGGTTAGCAACAATAAGATAACATAAAAACATACGAAAGTAGTGTGTTTTATGTTATCTACATCTATACGACAAACGCGAGTTTTTCATATAGATGTAGGCTGCAGCTGTCTTTGCGCTGTAATCGTTTATTGACAAAGGCATTTTCTCTGCAATTATTAATCATTATCAACTTTGATGATTTATATGTCTTAAATATTCTCAACAATATTCTTAACATTAAGAAGTTATAAAATAATTTTTTTTAGGAGATTTTTTATGGATAAATATATTGATTATTATAATGATAGCAAGAAAGTCACTTACCACGAACAGACCGATATTTCAAATATTTTGAAGCTTCGAGCTGTTTTGAAAACACTGCCTGATTTCTGCAAAGATTATTTTCGTGCTATGGATCCGCTTACTACTACCAAAACACGAATTTCCTATGCGTATGATATCCGAATCTTTTTTCAGTTTCTCCTGGATGAAAATCCTGCCTTTAAGGACTATTCCATGAAAGATTTTACCGTTGATGTTCTGGATCAGCTTAAAGCTATAGATATCGAGGAATATCAGGAATACCTTAAAGTATATAAAAATGGTGATAAAACAGAAACCAATGGTGAACGTGGCCTGAAAAGAAAAATTTCTGCATTGAGAAGTTTTTATGCATATTATTATAAACATGAATTTATCCAGACGAACCCAACTGTTCTTGTAGATGTTCCGAAAACTCATGAAAAAAATATTATACGTCTTGATGCTGATGAAGTTGCCATGTTATTGGATCATATAGAGCACTGCGGCGATGAGCTTACCGGACAGAAACGTGTTTATTATGAAAAAACCAAGGAGCGTGATCTTGCCATCGTTACTCTCCTGCTTGGTACCGGGATTCGTGTATCTGAATGTGTAGGACTTGATGTTGAAGATGTTGATTTTAAAAATAATGGGATTAAAGTCACCCGAAAAGGTGGAAATGAAATGGTTGTATATTTTGGACATGAGGTAGAAAAAGCTTTGAAAAAGTACTTGGAAGTTCGTAAGAATATCGTTCCTGTAGCAGGGCATGAACACGCTCTCTTCTACTCTACCCAGCGAAAAAGGATTGGCATCCAGGCTGTTGAAAATCTGGTAAAAAAATACGCAGGTGCCATTACGACCACAAAAAAAATCACACCACACAAGCTTCGCAGTACTTACGGTACTACTTTGTATCAGGAAACAGGCGATATTTACCTTGTAGCCGATGTATTAGGTCACAGAGATGTAAACACCACAAAGAAACATTATGCAGCTATGGATGATGCAAGACGTCGTAAGGCGGCCACAGCGGTGCATTTACGCGAAGATTAAAAACATAAAAAATAAGTATGAAAAATGACAGATATGTCTCTGGAGTTTTGTATAGACTTTAAATAACAGACATAAGACATATCTGTCACATACTTGATTCTGTTTGGGTTATGATATGTTTTTCAGAATTCTATTTACTAACTGTTAAAGCTATTTTTATTTATCAAAATCAGTTTCAAATACGCCTTCCGGAGTACGTATTGTCAGTAACCCAAGATTGAATTCATCATCCATTACAGTAATATGATATTCAAAAATAACATCATCTTCAACCTTGGAAAGTAAAACGTAAGAGCCATTTTCTTTTCCTTCAATTTGGTCGCAGATATCTCCGTAAACCATTTCACCGGAAATTGCTCTTGGATATCCTGCATCTTTAATTTTTTGCTCAATTATTCTGTATAATTCTTCCATATATCTCTCATCTCCTAATATTTATTGCTTTTCCATAATAACAGGTATGCTTACAAAATGCAATAAAAAGGATATCTGCTGAAAATATCTTAACAGGTATCCTTTTTATTTATGTTATGTAGTTTTTAGTATTAATAATAAAAGATGGTTATAAAGCTACACTGATCTTACCATGGAGCGCTTCAGGAATCTCTTCTTTGTCTAAAGATACGCTAATTACAAAAGTAACATTAAATTGTTTACCAATCTCATCTAACTGTCCCAGAGTACCTGTAATGTCTTTATCTTCCAATTTTGCTACCTTAAGGAAACTGTCAAGATAAATCTGCTCAAGATCGTGATCCTGAGAAAGGATACCACAGATAAATCCTACAAATTCATCTGCATTCTTAATAGGGAATCCGGATACATCAATAAGACGTACTTTATTGTTGAGTTCATACATATGTTTTGTGCTCTTGTCTAAGTAGACAATACTTCCATTTGCCTCTTTTACCGCACCATTTACCTTATCTAACAGTACTTTTGTTTTGCCCTTGCCTTTCTTTCCTACAATCAGTTCAACCATGCTGTTTTCCTCCTTAGACACATATAATATTAATTTAGACTAAAAACTTTAATTAATATGTTTTATATTATAGTGCATATTATTCAAAAACACAAGTGGTATTTACATTTTTTTGTGAAATTTTGTTGAAATTATAAAAATTATATGTTTTTACTGGATTTTTGGAGATATTTATCACTATGAGATATTTCTATTCTATTTCATAACTCTATGTATTTTCTTATATCTTCTTACATCTTGGTATGTGTTTGGTGCAAAATTGGTGTAGTAAAGCCCTTTTTGACCGTTTCAGAATCAAATTGGTGTAAGCTTATTGTTACAGAACTGTTAATTTTGGTGTAAGCTAGCTATTTTTTATCTAAAAATGGTGTAAGCTTATTACATTATGAAATACGTCTATTATTTAGCTTCTGAATTTCGTTTGTCAAGCGTTCATCTGTAACATGATTATACAATTCCATCGTCATTTTCATAGAAGCATGACCCATGATATCCTGCAATGTTCTTGGAACAACTCCGGCTTCTGCCATACGAGAGCACGATGTATGTCTCAGGAGATGTGGATGTATATGTGGTAATGGCTTTATTGTTCCACCAAACTTTTTGATATCAGAATTATAATCATCTACAATACGATTCAGAATACGTCCAATAGTTTGTGTGATAAATGGTTTATTTTGCCTGTTAGAAAATACAAAATCCTTATATCCATCTATTTCAATCTCTGTTTTCTTATCCATCTCAATCTGATTTTTCATCTGTTCCATAAGAGCATCCCTTGCGGCATTTGATAATGGAACATTACGAACACCAGATTTAGATTTAGGAGTAAGTATTTGATATTGACAAGCATCTTTTCCTACATTGTTGTATTGTAACTGGTGAGTGATATTTACAAAGCCATGTTCTAAATCTACATCATCCCATGTCAAACCACAAACCTCTCCAACTCTCAGAGCAGTTTCAAGCATAAATACAAACAATGGATAATAATATGCATACTTGCTATTTTTAATGTATGTAAGAAAATTGTCCTGCTGCACCATTGTTGATATACTGAACATCAAACTTTGTCAGATGTTCAATGATTAAACAGTTCTTATACCACACCTTAATATTAAGAATATTCGGCACCATTGTTGACACTCTAAGATCAACTTCATCTATGCGTTGGCTCTTACACTCTTCTACTTGTTCACTTAAAGGCTTAATTCCAGAATGTGCCAATGACTTATAATATTCGTTAGCTTCATCATAGGTTGAAAATATATCGCACAAATTATATGGTGGATAACTTATAGCAAAATCGCAGCATTGATCTCCAACCCAAACGATATATTTGCCTTTATATTTTGTCATTACAACATAAGCAGGTATATGATTCTCATTGTACGATGACTCTTCCTCAAAGAATCCATAAACATCACTTTTAATTTCTTCGGTATCTTCCAAATCATCAATATAATCAATGAACTCTGTAATTTTATCTTCCGTATCTAATCCAATTGCCCGAAATTTTTCATTCATATGAATTGATTCTCCTTTTATCTATCCGCATTGAAATCAACAAAAAATATCTGTCTCTCACATTCATCCTTATATTTCGGATATGTATTAGCAATTTTTTCAAGTACCGCAATTTTAACTTCTGGATAAGCTTCTACTGATCCTACTTTTCCATCAATACTGCCAAGAAAATTATCATAACTTACCAAATTATGTCTGATATAGTTTACAATCCAACGATTGATAGTTTCTTCATCGGCTGTATAAGCATTTTTCATATATGGCTCATCAATCCAATCACCATTTAAAGAACATGGATGACATTGATACCACTCTTGTTTTGCTTTTAGTGCCTTAGTTTTTAATTCTTCATCCGATAAAACCTTTATAGTAATTGAATCTATAAACAACTGAACACTATGATTCATATTGCTATACTTAGTTTCGACTGCTTTACTTGCTGATTTCTTACGCTTATTAGCTTTCTCCATAGCATCTTGAAATTCTGATGTTGTCATTACCTGCTTAACGGTATCTTCATCCCACAATCTCATAGGAGCAGCCTTTCTATAATGAGGATTCGCTTTCAATACTGGATCTGGAAGAAATTTACTGATTAAACTTTTCGTCCATCCATACTCTTCAATAATTCTTGACTGAGTAATCATTTTATTATCATTCATAATACATAGCTCTCCTTTCTCTCAGTGGACAGATGCAACTCCATCCACTGATATTGATATATATTTCTCTGTGTGTCTTAAAGTTCCACTACATATTTACGTGATGGAATCTCAATCTCTTTATCAAGTTTAATTGACTGATTCACAATCATTCTGAGGACTTTGCAAACATACTCTTCGTCACCTCTGATTTCAGAAGGCTTTATCAGTATCAGATATGGATCAAGTTCATTGGCATGTTTTACAAGAAAATCAGCATATTCTTGTGAAGTAATCGATAAAATGCTACATAAATTAGTAGAAGATTCTGGACTAATGATGGCTATATTATCAGCGCCATTATACGATTTACCCAATTATAATAGGCGCAAATTTTTTAAAGAATTCTCATTATTGCTAGAAAAATATAGCAATTCTTCTGATTATTAAATCTTAATTTTGAAAAGCCCCCAGGATTAACTCCCGAGGACTTTCATACTGCTCATATTAAATTGTGATCACATTATTCAAGCAATCAGATTATTAATGGATTCTAACTCATATACAGTAAATGGATCAATGTCAATACAACTGGATTCATCTCTGTTGCCAGAAAGATCCCATGCAAGAGTACCATTCATAACGGTACAAGCTTCCTTAAATGCATCAATATCTCTTAATGGCTTAAATATTTCTGTTTTCAAATCTTCTGTAGCATCATAGTCTACAATCTTACCGTCATCAAAGAATACCTGTACATGAAAATTATCCAATGGTATCACCTGTACTACTGTTGGAAAATATTCGTTCATATTGTTATAGTCCTATTATTTTAATCAAAACAAATCACTATGACTTCCAGTTCTTGTCAAATATAGGAATAGTTCATCTTCATAGACTTCATAAATCAACAACCAATCAGGAGCAATATGACATTCTCTGCAATTACTATAATTTCCTGAAAGATTATGATCTCGATTCTTCGGCGGTAATATTTCACCATTTGCCAATTTTTTGATGATATCAGTCATTAACCTCATATCGTATCCACGTTTCTGAATACGTTTTAAGTCTTTTTGAAACTTACTGGTCGGCTTAACCGTATATTTCATGCTAATAATTCCTCCATCATCTTGTCCACATCTGTATATGCTTTTCCAAGAGAAGGATTCTGTTTCATCTGCTGCACTTCATTAATTGCTGATATTGTTTCACTGTTTGGTATTTCTCTGGTAATCTCAAACGGTATTCCCTGTTCTCTGATTGCCTGTTTTACAAAAATTGTGAATGCAGTTGTCAGATTCATACCTAAATCATTGAAAAGATCTTCTGCTTGTTTCTTTAAATTATCATCCATTCTAATTGATACATTTGCCATAAATCCACCTGCTTTCTAATCTATTTATATTATCATTATATAGCTTATGCAATGCATTGTCAATACTATGCATTATTTCAAGAATTATATCTTTTCCATCCTTATATAAATATCTGCATCGGCAGCAGACATCTTATACTCGTTTCTACACAATATATTAATGAACTAACCATCAAATTTCAACGATAATGCTTTAAGGGTAAAGTTGTTAGGGTAGATGGTTTTCGTTGGAAATTTAAGGTTATATATAAGGATTTTCAGCATAGAATTGATTCTGTGAGGGATGGTTATGGTTATACGGATGACTGTATTAGTTCCCTTCCGTTATTATAAGCAGGATAACGGAAGTCTTATGAAAAAGCCCTCCGTCCTGTCTATAGAAGTAAACTAAATATTACTTCCGTTCCTGTTTCTAAACAACTGACTTCGGTTTTTAAACAATGAATTTATCGCATTTTTCCGTTGTCTGATGCGTTTCTAAACCGACAGAAATTTGAACCTACCCTTAAAATCCCATCACATCAGGTTCTTCCCATTGTTCCGCTGTGACTCCCAACGATTCCAGAAGCTTATCAATCGGTGCTTCATCTTCATTTCTGTATTATTTAATTCCATTACTTCTCTAATCCTTTCTCAGCCATATTATTTTCATCAATTGTCCTGTCAGCCATTGGACACCACTCTGGACTTGTCTCAGGTAAATTATCCTCGCCCAGTTTACCCATCAAATTTACTCTATTTCTATTATCACAATAATACATTTTCTTATTGACAGCATAGCATTTTACATATTCACAATCTTTACATCTCATTACTCTTCTTCTCCTTCTTCGTATTCGTCATCTTTATTATTTGCTTCTTCTTTGAGATAATCTCCATACGCTTCGCAAGCACGATTTAACACAGTACCAGATTTAAACTTTGCCTTATATCTTTCTGGAATCTCATACACATTTTTGCCTGTTCTTTCCATTCCAGAACATGTTTTTTTTCTTTATAAAATTTAGGTTCTACAGTGAAAAATCCTAATAATACCAGTTTATCTCCCTTAGCCAAAATATCCTCTATAGTGCGAAGCATATAACGAATTGTCCAGTATGTATTCCAGTAGTCTCCACCTATCCTATTTTTTGGTATTCTCTCATATTCTTTGAATCTATTAGCTTCTCTCATTTTATCATGTACCATTTTGGTAAATTCTGCTTCATATATTGTTTTGTTCATCGTCTTTTCCTCCTTGCTTTTGTTCTATGAAATCACCATTTCTTTGATAATATTTTTAAGCACTAAAATAAGCCCACGTACCTATTGTTATAAAAGTACATGGACTTATTCAGATGTTTAAATGTTCTTGTATTGTTATAGATGTAATGCTATATTCTGTGGTGTAAATTTGGTGTATTTATACCTGTTTAACACCTGTTTTCCCTTGATTTTACGGGATAAAATCGTAAGTGTGATATTATATGCATATTATTCAAAAACACAAGTGGTATTTATATTTTTTTGTGAAATTTTGTTGAAAATATGTTACTGTTCACACACCACTGTCCCGCGAGGTGTTTTGGCATATTCATGCCAAAATCCCGAGATATTTATTTTTTTTCAATGGGTAAAAAAGCTATACAATTCCAGGTATTCCTTTTCTGTTTCCTCGAAAGCCCGTACCGTATAATCTATTGTAATATGAATCTCCGGTGCTTCCCTTTCCTGGGGTTCATTTAGCAGGTATGTAAGGTCAAACCAGAGCATAGCATCATCGATTTCTTTTAATAATTGTTCTTCTTTTGCGTTTAATGGGCTCCCAAGATATTTCTGATAGATCAGATCCAGCAGATTTTTCTCCTGCTCTTTATATCCTGAGAGGGTTTTCTTGAATGGTCTTGGCACATCAGATAAATAACATTCGCTGGCATCGTGCAGAAGGCAGGCAAATGCCACACGCCTGGAATATCCTCGCGCAAGGGCTTCTCTGGCACAGTTGATGCAATGCTGACCTACTGAAAAAAAAGTTTTTACCTGTCCGTTTCCGCGGCAGATCAAAGATAAGGCATGTGCAATATCTTCGATACAGATCATATCCGGATCCGGATGTAATGGATCTATATGTCTGCCTGTGTATGTTGTAATACAATTGTTATTCATGATCTTTCACCTCGTTCTTTTATGTAACCGGAATTCTTGTAACAGCAAAGTGGATGGTCTTGTACGACCCCTGTCGGAAGACTTTATTATGTTATAGGTGTTATAAAAACATTGCGGAGAATTTTCTATAACATAAAACGGATACAATTAATGATAACTGTATCCGTTTTATGTTGACTAACTGTTGATATTCTGAAGCAGTGAATTCATCTCCTGATACAGAAGTTCTTTCGTAGCAGCTCCCATTACAATTGAAACAAAAGTTTTTCCGTATGCATTCTGTGTAAGGATTGCAAGACAATTGCCGGCTACTTCTGTTGTTCCGGTTTTACCACCGAGAATTGTAACATCTTTTGGGGCTGTTGCCTCTCCGGTAAGATAATGGTCTGTTGCGGTAAGCGTGGTGCTTTTTTCTGTTCCGTCTGAGCCTGTATAGGTTACTGTATAAGACGGCAACTCTGTAATTTCTGTAAATTCAGGGTAGGTGAATGCTTCATTCAGCATCAGATAAATATCATATGGTGTTGTATAGTGATTTTCATCCTGCAGTCCATGTGGATTGGAAAAATGTGTTCCTGTACATCCAAGCTTTGCGGCATAATCATTCATCATCTGTACGAAGTTCTCTGTACTGCCTCCAACATATTCCGCAATGGCAGAAGCTGCATCATTGCCGGAATATACAAGCAGACAGTGGAGAAGCTGATCAAGGGTAACCTGATCGCCGGCCACAAATCCGCAGACCTGTGATCCATCCTCCAGTGTAACATTATCCTGAGTGATCGTGACAGTGTCATTCAGTTTTCCACTTTGTAATGCAAGCATTGCTGTCATGATCTTGGTAATACTTGCAGGATACACCTTATCATAAATGCCGTTTGCATACAGTACTTTATGATTGCTCAGACTGAACAGCAGCCCTTTCTGTCCTTCTTCCAGCTGGGCATTCTTAATACAATCAACATTTCCTTTGGAGGAAACACATAATTTCTGGGCAAAAGATTCTGTTCTCATATTTTCCTTAGCTGCAAGGGCATTTGTGAAAACTTCAGAAGAATCAAAAGCCTGTTCAGGAGTACCAAAATAATTTCCGCTTAATATATTCCATCCGTAAAAAACACCGCCGGCAGCTGCAAGAATCACAAATACACCAACCAGAATCCTGAATATATGTTTTAATCTCTGACGCTTTTTATGATATTTTGTACGCAGCAGAGCCTGATGCTCCTCTGTTTGTCTGGATGGCATCTGCGATTTCGGCAGTTTGACTGTCTGAAGCGGTCTGGAAGGTTTGTGTCTGTGCGGAGCTGCAGATTTGTATGGAACAGCAGATTTCTTTTCCGGTATTTTACCGGAAGATTTCTTTTTTGTTCTCATAAGTAATCCTCTCTTCTGTCAATTTCTTTTTGAATAATTTCTTTATTGTATGTGCTGCTCTGAAGTCCTACATTGAGTACAAGCCCCATACCAATATACAGACTTACCAGCGAAGTCAGTCCATAGCTTACAAAAGGAAGGGGAGTTCCCGTATTAGGCGCAAGACCTGTTGCAACACAGATATTAATGAAGCTCTGTAGTGCGATCAGGCCGCCGATTCCACAGCAAAGAACCTTTCCTGACAAATCTTTTGCCCGAAGACTCATCCGGATACATTCAAAGGCAATTGCCAAAAGCAGCAATACAATTATCACGCATCCAATAAATCCGTACTCTTCACCTGCAACAGCAAAAATAAAGTCTGTCTGATTCTCTGCCACGAAGTTTCCCTGATTTACAGAAGTTGTACTGTCATCACCGCTTAATTTCTTACCAACCAGTTCCCCTGAAGCAATTGCAGTTTTAGAGTTATTCTGCTGTTCAATATCATCCGAGTATTCTTCGTTTTCCGGATACAAAAAAGACATGATACGGCTTCTCTGGTAATCCTTAAGCAGTTTCTGATCCGGCTGGACAACAATTGATAAAAAAATAATGGTCAATGGAACAGCAATAAGCAGTGCTCCTCCGATGATCTTATAGCTTAAACCTGCAACATAGATCATAATACAGAAAATTATTACAACAGTAATTGTATTTTTCAGGTCCGGCTGTTCCAGGATCAGGAACAGAGGTACTGCCAGTAATACGCCGGATAATGCCAGCGTTTTAAGTGTATTCAGTGTCTCCTCATGATCCATAAAAAATTTTGCAAAGAATACGATCAGGATAATCTTTGATAATTCTGTCGGCTGAAATCGGAAAGATCCGATACCGATCCATCTGGCAGCACCGTTAGCACTGTCACCCGCAATACGCACAACGATCAGCATGATAATATTAAATCCATACATGATCCACTGAAAGTTCATGATCCATGAGTAATCCAGCAAAGAAAGGATCAGCATGACAATAAGTCCAAGTATTACTCCGGCAAACTGCTTTGATCGCAGGTCCGATGCTGCTGTGCCTACCAGTGTAACTCCTATCAGGCTGATCGCCAGCAGGAAAATGATCAGTCTGAAATTGTAAAATCTTAATTTATATTGCTTTAACATAATTTATCTGTCCTTTTTAGTAACTGTGAAGATACCAAACGGTTATCCTTTTTGTTTAAAACAGGAATATACGCATGGAGTACTGCAGGTTCCTGCGTAATCTGGATTTTTACCTGTTCTTCATCAATAGTAAGGTATTTTTTTACGGTATGTATCATATCATTCCGCAACATTTTCATCATCTGTGGAGAGCAGTCGATACGTTCCGAGATCAGCAGAAGCTTCATGCGGTCTCTTGCATATCCGGCTGAACGCTTCTTTTCTTTAAAAAAAGCTTTCACACAGATTCCCCCTTATAAATACAGGCTACTTTTTGAAAAAACTACCTATTTTTCTTAATAACCCCTGCTTCCTGTTAATGTCTGCAAACGGAATCTCTTCACCTAAGAGGCGTTTACAGATATTCATGTATTCTTCTTCTGCCTGAGAAGATTTCCCGGAAAGAGGCTCCCCCTGATTTGTGGCAATCACAATCTGTTCATCATCCAGAATTGTTCCGATCAGATCAACAGCAAGGATATCCGTTACATCATCTACGGACATCATATCACCTCTTGCAATCATATCCGGCCGCAGGCGATTGATGATCAGGCTGATATCTCTGATCTCGTTGGCTTCCAGGAGTCCGATGATCCGATCTGCATCACGTATCGCAGAAACCTCCGGCGTGGTAACTACCAGGGCTTTATCAGCACCTGCGATCGCATTTTTAAATCCCTGTTCAATTCCTGCCGGACAGTCCAGAAGAATATAATCAAACTGTTCTCTCAGATCGTCGGTCAGTTTTATCATCTGTTCCGGAGACACAGCGGATTTGTCTTTTGTCTGCGCAGATGGCAGAAGACATAATTCCGGATGTCTTTTATCCTTGATCAGAGCCTGTCGCAGACGGCAGCTTCCGTTAATGACATCCACCAGATTATAGACAATCCTGTTCTCCAGGCCCAGAACAACATCCAGATTCCGCAGACCGATATCTGTATCAACCACAACAACTTTTTTGCCCAGCATAGCCAGACCTGTTCCGATATTGGCGACAGTTGTGGTTTTTCCTACTCCGCCTTTGCCGGAAGTAATCACAATGACTTCACTCATAGTTACAATTTCCTCCCTGAAAAAATTTCCATTCTTCTGGTATTCTCCTGTATGGTAGTTTCAGTCATTCGAAGTGTCACTGGTATCACTTGCCGCAACACCGGTAAGAATAGACTTTTCATCAGTTAATTCAAAGATATATTTAAAAATATCATCAGCTGCAAGACACGCATTACCGGAAGCATATCCATTCTCAATACGCACTGCAATCGCATATTCAGGATCTGAAGCCGGGGCATATCCCACAAACATACCATGGTTTGGATGATAAACATTTACCTCGGCTGTACCGGTTTTACCTGCCACATCCACGCCAAGTCCGTCAAACTGTCTGTGAATCTGTACTACCCGGTACATTCCGTCGTGAATATCATCCCACACATTCTGTGATACATCAACTGTATTAATGATATCCGGCTCATATTTTTTTAAAGTATTACCCTTGGAATCTGTCTGTCTGTCAAGTAAAGTCAGATCATAAACATTTCCACTGGTAGCGATCGCTGTTGCATAACGTGCCAGCTGACTGGTGGTATAAGCATTGGTACCCTGTCCGATATAAGACGGGACTGCGTAGGAATCTGACACATGAGGTGCGGATTCTGTGATCTCGATACCTGTTTTCTTATCCAGACCAATCTCTGAAGCATATTTTTGCAGTACACTCAGGCTTCGGTTTTCTGAAAAGTTTCCGTCTGCATCCTGACCAAGTTTAAAACCAACCATGTTGAAATAAGAGTTACAGGACTGCTCAATCGCCTCCCTGATCTCGATTTCTCCATGTCCCTGTTTGTTCCAGCAGTTGATCGGAGGTGTTACAAGATCAAAGGAGCCGGTACAGTTAATGTATGTTCCGTCATCGATCACTCCTTCAGACATTCCGGCAATTGTAGACAGAATCTTAAATGTAGAACCTGGTGCTGCTGTCTGTTGGGTTGCTTTATTGAAAAACGGACTGGATTTATCTGTAGATAATTTCGCATAATAATCCGTATCCATGTTATTTACCAGACGGTTATTGTCATATCCCGGATAGGATACGCATGCCAGAACATCTCCTGTTTTGACATCTGTGATTACCGCAGAAGCGGAACATGGCTCCAGTGCAAGCTGTGCCGGTTCAATCTCAAGATTATAAATCTTATTAATCATAAAATCATAGGCTGTCATGGAGCCGGAAGCCAGAGCCGCATAAGCGTCATCATCTTTTGATAAGATTCCCTGTTCATACAAAACCAGACAGATCTCGCTTCCGGAGATGGTATCCTCCTGAAGCATATACTTATACAGAAGTTTTGAGAAATTGGTGTCTTTTTTAAGATAATCGATCAGATAATCTGTAAGAGCCTGATATACTTCATCGGAATCCAGATAATCTCCTTCTGTAGAAAATTTGGAAATATCGATCCAGTTCTGACTTGCCGCATATGTCAGATAATCTTTCAGACTGATATCTTTATCGGTTGTCCATTTCTGATAAGTACTGTCAGAGGTATCAATGGCATTCTTTGAGATAATCCCCAGCGTATCTCTGAGAAGATCATCACAGATATAAGTAAGATATTCTTGGATCTGATCATCTTCATCTTTTACGGCCGGTGGATTCTCAGCTGTCAGCCTGTTAGTTATTGTATCAAAAACCTGTTGCTGTTTTTGTTGAAATTTGGCATATAAATTTTTTTCTGTATCGGAGGCGTTGGCATCACTGAATTTACTGATATCAATGACACTGTTGGCAATCAGGGCATTATATACATCATAGATCGGTATCTTAATCTGTGCAGCATCATTTACACTGAAATCATAGGTTTTGGATGCTTCGATCTTGGATAAAAGGATTCCGGCAACTCTCTGTTTCAGTATCTGATAGATGGCGGACTGCCAGCTGCTGTCTATGGTAAGATAGGTATCGTTACCTGCGACAGGTTCTACTCTCGTGCTGTCGTCAATCTTAAGTACTTTACCAAGGTTATCGACAGTGACAGTTTCTTCACCGTCTGTTCCCTGAAGAGATGTTTCCATATATTTCTCAATTCCCGATTTACCGATAATCGCATCATTTGAATAATCAGGATTCTTCTGTCTCAGTTCTTCAAGCTCTTCTGAAGAAGCCTGTCCCGTATAACCAAGAATTGGTCCCATGCTTGCATCATCAATGTATTTGCGGACAGAATCCTCTACAATGTCAATTCCCTGAAGCTCCGGCTGATTTTCTCTGATTGCAGCTACAGATTTTTCACTTATATTTGAAGCGATCGTAACGGCCATGTACTTCTTGAAGCTGTTAGTGCTCAGTGCATAGCGGATTTTGGAAAGCTCAAGTATATCCTGCTTTGACAGGTTCTCCGGAAGTCCATGGGATGTCAGTTCTTCTTTGGTATAAGCATTATCGCCGTAAAGAACAATGGAAAATCCCTCTTTTCCGCTCATAAACTCGATCATCTGATCTGCAGTGGCATTTTTCTGTTTTTTTGTCAGGTTATCAATCAACGGTTCTCCGTAAATATCCGCACGAAAACGGTTCAGAGTAAATCCCTCATCAACATCAAAAGCATAATTCCCGCTCTCATCCAAAACAATATGGAAGCCGGTACTGATGGAATCCCCGTTGGACTCAAGGATTTTCAGGACTTTATAGGCAATCCCGTTCAGTGTAAGATTCTTTTCTCTGGTAGAATCATAAGTTCCATTATCCTCAAAGGTAACAGAATAAGCCAGCACATTTGTTGCCAGCTCCTCACCATTTCTGTCATAGATATTGCCACGCGTACTTTTGATCACACGTTTTTTTGTTGTTCTTGATTCAAATTTGCTGATATAAGCCTCTCCCTGGATGATCTGCAGTTCAAAAAGCTGACGGACCAGAGTGGCTGACATAAATACAAAAACCAGTACCAGTACTGTGGTACGTTTTATTCGTATCTTTTTAAAAAATCTTTTTATTTTAGTACCCAAATAGACTCACTTTCTTTCATTGATGGATTCTTCATGAAATGATAATTAATATAATGAAATACCCGGTAAACAATCAGTGTAAGGATCACTGTATAAAAAATCTCCGGTAAAATAATCCGGTATAAATAGGTTCCGAGCCCCAGACGTCCCCTGAGCAGAAACTGCAATGCATAGACAGAAAGTCCGTACAGTAAATCCCCGATACCTGCAAGCATAACCGGAACCTTTATGTCATCATCATAGCAGATCCTGTGGGCATATCCGCTTAAAAAGCCAATATACATATAGATCAGAGCGTAGAAACCAAACACAGAGCCATAGAACATGTCTACCAGAAATCCACAGAAAAATCCTGTCCACAGTCCACTTTTTCTTCCGCGCATCAGCCCCATGGATATACACAGGATCAGGATCAGATTCGGCGTGATAGAACCGATGGATATCACATGAAGAAGAGTACACTGAAGAAGAAAACTGATCAGGATCATAAAAAATAACGCTATCTTACTCTTCATTTGCAGTCGCCTCCTGAGCTGCCTGAGCATTGTCATTAACAGAATCCTGTTTATTTACTGTAATGACAAGTACATTTTTCAGATGCTGGAAATCTACAGGTGTGACAATGGTACCTGTTTTGGTCAGATTGTTGCTGTTTTGTTCCACCTCACTGACGTATCCGATAAACAGTCCCTCTACATATTTCTCACTGATATTGGAGGTAACGATGCGTTCCCCCACTGTTACTTTATTATTCTGGTCATACAACTGGCTGAAGCTTAATTTACCCTCATCGATGAGTTCCAGATCTCCTTCCACCACACAGTTATCCTGTGTGCTGACAGTCATGGCACTGACATTGCTGCTGTCATCGATAATGGAACGTACAGTCGCCCAGTGAGTTCCGACCTCTGTCACGATCCCGACCAGACCTTTATCTGCAAGTACATTATTATCCACACGAATGCCGTCTGCAGATCCCCGGTTGATCATAAAGGTATCATACCAGTTGCCCGGATCTTTGGATATGATTTCTGCAGCAATCTTTGGATATTCGGTATACTGCTGGTCAAGATTATACATCTGCTGTAATCTTACATATTCTGTCTGATCCTGGATCAGTTTATTGTTCTGTTCTGTGAGACTGTCTATCTGTGCCTTTAAATTTTCGTTCTCACTGAGGATTTCTTCTTTATCACGCATACGGTCCTGCATTCCTTTCAGAACTGAACTGATCCGATTGATGCTGTTTTCAAATGGAACGATCAGTATCCCGGCGGCATCCTGCAGCGGTGCAGTGGTTACGCCGGATGAAAAAGTGGCAGCAATACAGCTGACGCAGAAGATCGACATAATGACCAGAAGATGTTTACTTTTTAATTTAATCCTAAAATGTACTTTCTTTTTCAGGTTTTTCATTGATGCACCCCTAAAAATTATAGTTTTCTCTGCGTAACCGGTACTGCCCATTCACGCAGTTCTTTATTTCTGATTATTTTCTCCAGACCTGTAACTGCCGAGGTTTCATAAAAATCTGACAGATTAAAGGTGAATCCCGTATAACTGGCAAGGTATTTATCAATATAAGGAAGTCTGGTACTGCCTCCGGTTATGTAAATCCCCTGTTTCGCAATATGGTAGGAAATCTGGGGAGGAATTCGCTCCAGAAATGTTTTCATCTCTGCTGCAATCTCATTCAGACAGTTCATGATACCGTCATTTACCACATAAGAAGAAATGATTTCTTCTCTTGGCAGTCCGGAAATACAGTCAATTCCTACAACCTTACGTACTTCCTTTTTCGGATCACTGAGGCGTCCCATGACCATCTTAAGCCTCTTGGAAGTCCTTGTGCCAATCTGCAGATTATATCTTTTACGTATTTCACTGCAGACAGATTCATTCATCTGTCTGCCTCCCAGCGGTATTTTCCTGCTGATAATGATCTTTCCTCCGGTGATGATCGATACTTCTGTACTCTGTGCACCGATATTTACGATCATATTTCCTTCCGGATCTTTCAGATTGACACCCATGGCAATGGCATCTGCAATGGGTGCCTCTACCATAAATACGCGATTTTTCTTTAACCAGTGACCATTCGCCACATGAAAATATGCCCGTTTCTCAACCGCAGTCATATCCAGAGGAACAGTAAAATACATTGTTGCGCCAAATCCCAGGATATGATCAATCTTTCGGATCATACTGTAAAGAACAATCTCCTGAAGTTCCAGATTAGCGATCATGCCAAATGTCATTGGCGAAGTAACCGTAATATCTGTGGGGGATTTCTCAAACATATCGTATGCTTCATTTCCCATTGCAATGATCGTGTGTCCCTTGGACGCGATCATATTTTTCTCGATATAAGTTTTGTTTCTGAAAAAAGAATAGACTTTTACGGAACTGCTTCCCAAATCTATTCCATATGTTTTCTCAAATAGCATATTCTGCCCCTTTGTTGTTGCCTTATTCTGTACATGTATTCCATAATCCTTCTTCTCTGAAGCTGCAGTATCTCTGATCCCCGATCACAATATGATCCAGCAGATGTATTCCCAGCAGTTCCCCCGCCTGATAAATCCTGGCTGTGATCTGTAAGTCATCCGGACTTGGTGTAGGATCACCACTTGGATGATTGTGTATCAATATCAGACTGACTGCATGGCGGCGCAGGGCTTCCATGAAGATTTCCCTTGGTGTTACCAGCGAACCGGTTGCAGTTCCCCGGGTCAGTATCTTATCTCCCAGAAAATGTCCTTTCACATCTGACATCATACAGATCACCAGTTCCTGCTCTTCATGGCGGAGTTCTTCCATATAATAAGCTGCTATGGAGGAGGGATTGTTCATAACTATCTGCGGTCTGGCAGCAGCCTTGGCAATTCTTTTGGAAAGTTCTCCAATGCATTTTAACTGTACTGCTTTTACCTGTCCGATTCCATGAATCTTCATAAGATCCTGTACAGATACATGCATAAGCCCCATAAGGCCGGGATAGGAGGACGACTCCATAAATTTCAGGATCTCCTGTGCAAGTGCCAGTGAATTCTTTCCTGAAGTGCCGCTGCGCAGGATTACTGCCAGCAGTTCAGTGTCATTTAATGAACCCTCACCCTGCATAAAGCATTTCTCATACGGCCGCTGTTCCCTGGGAAGCTGCTTCATAATATTATTTGCATTATTCATAAGTCTGCCTGTGCTCTCTAAAGCCTCTGGGCAAATTGCAAATTATATTCTAGCATAAAAGAGGAGAGATGTACACTCTCCTCTCTGATTTTTATGTGAACTTTATAGTTACTGGGTTACTGGTTATCGGTAATATCCCGCTTAAGAGATCAATTGTTTTTTATAGCCGCATATTTTCGGCATACAGTCTCAGCAACTTTGATTCCATCCATGGCAGCACTTGTGATTCCGCCTGCGTAACCTGCACCTTCGCCACATGGATAAATTCCTGCCATATTTGCTGTGAGCTCCTGATCACGTACGATTCTTACAGGAGAAGAAGTACGGCTTTCAATGCCACTGAGCAGTGCATCCTCTCTGTCAAATCCGGAAATTCGTTTTCCGAAGGCTCTGACACCTTCTTCAATAGAATCGCCTACTGCTTTTGGCAGAACAGAGCGTACATTTGTCAGTATATATTCTCCCTTCATACAGGGAGTAACCTCTCCTAATGCTTCACTTGCCTGATTTTTGCAAAAATCACCAAACAGCTGAACAGGAATTTTTCCTTCTCCGAGCTCCCATGCTTTTTTCTCCAGATCACGCTGAAATTCTACGCCGCCAAGAACTCCTTTATCCGGGAAATCTTCTGGTGTGACTGTGACGATCATGGCACTGTTTGCATTTCTGGAATCACGTGCCTGATAGCTCATTCCGTTCACTGCGAGACGGCCGGGTTCAGAGGATGCATTTACAACATATCCGCCCGGACACATACAAAAAGAATAAACACCTCTGCCATTTGCACACTTATGGGTTACTTTATAGCTGGCTGCACCAAGTAATTCATTCTCAGGCTCTCCATAAAGATCCATATTGATCATTTCCTGAGGATGTTCAATACGCAACCCCACTGCAAATGACTTTGGCTCCATATAAACACCACGTTTCTGTAACATTTCAAAAGTATCTCTTGCACTGTGTCCTGGTGCCAGTACACAGACCTGTGCAGGGATTCTCTTATCATTGTTGATCTCAATTTCTTTTAATGTATTGTTCTCAAAAATCAGATCTGTCACCTTGGAACGGAAGCAGAATTTTCCTCCCATTTCTTCGATTTCATGACGCATTTTTTCAACAATACCAACTAGCACATCCGTTCCCAGATGTGGCTTCTGCTGATAAATAATTTCTTCCGGTGCGCCGGCAGCTACGAAACGCTTCAGTACCTCATGATTACGTCCGTAAGGATCTTTTACCAGCGTGTTCAGCTTTCCGTCGGAAAAGGTGCCGGCGCCGCCCTCTCCGAACTGTACATTGGACTCAGGGTCAAGAACACCATTTTTCCAGAAATTCTCTACTGTTTTCTGACGTTTCTCAGCCTCTTCTCCGCGTTCAAGTATTATTGGACAATATCCGGCCTTCGCAAGATACCATCCGCAGAAAAGCCCTGCAGGACCACTTCCCACAATAACGGGAGAATGTAAAAGAGGTGTCTCACCCGGAGAGGGAAATTCATATGGTTTCTCTTTAGTTAACATAATGTTGTTATTGTTAACTTTTTTGACGAGTTTCTGTTCATCTCTGATCGTTACATCTACAGTATATACAAAGATTTTGTCATTTTTGTGTCTGCAGTCCAGAGATTGCTTTCTTATTTCGTAAGTAAAACTGTTTCCGGGATTTTTTAATGTTTTTGCAATCTTTTTTTCGAGCTGTGCCTTTGTATGTGTGATTGGAAGTTTCAGCTGTGAAATTCGAATCAATTTTTCTCCTCCTTTGCTGCATTTTTGCCGGCCACTGCGCCGCTGCTCCATGCCCATTGCAGATTATATCCGCCGCATGTACCGTCAATATCCAGAAGCTCCCCTGCAAAATACAGACCCCTACAGAGCTTTGACTCCATGGTTTGAGAATTTACCTGTGAGGTATCTACTCCCCCGGAGCAGACCTGTGCCTGTGAAAATGACATACCATCCTGCACTTCAAGAGGAAATTCCCTTATGGCAGAAACCAGTTGTTTTTGTGATATAAGGATTTTGATAAGCTTTTCCGGGAAAAGTCCCACCAGGAGTTCTTTTTCTTTTTTATAGGGACATGCCTTCTTTCGTGCATACAGAAGTTTCTTTAATTCTTCTTCTGACAGCTCCGGCATGAAATTAATGCGGAGCTCTGCTTTATGTCCTTCTCTGACTGCACGTACTGCATAAGTGCTGAGCTGAAACACTGGGATTCCGGAGATTCCGTATTCTGTAAGCTGTAGCTCGCCATGTTCAGATTTACAGAATTTCCCGTCTGTAAAAAGAGAAATCTCTCCTTCTGTACGTACGCCTGCCCATGCCTTAAAAGAAGAACCTTTACACTTCAGGGCAGTAAGTGCCGGATAAACCGGGACAATGCGGTGATGAAAGCTCTCTGCCAGCATATATCCGCTGCCGTCTGAACCTGAAACAGAAGATGCCCGGGATCCATTGGCAAGTATCAGTGCATCTGCATCATAGTGCCATCCTTTTGTCAGGATTTGGAAATTCTTTCCATTTGTCCCGGTTTTTATTTCTGTAACCTGTTCGTTTGTCTTTATTTTCACACCCAAACTGGCAGCCTCCATACACAGTACATCTACAACACTCTGCGCCTGATTGCTTCTCGGATAAAGATAGCCGTTCCTGTTTAAAGGATAGATTCCTATCTCTTTGAAAAACTCAATGGTATTCTCGACAGAAAACTCTCTGAGTGCTTCTTCGACAAATTTCGGATGTTCGCCTCTGTATGCATCATCCGGTCTTGCAAGATTGGAAAAATTACATCTGCCGTTTCCTGTAGCACAGATTTTCTTTCCGGGTTTCTCGTTCTGTTCCAGAACAGTGACTGCTGCCCCGTTTCGGGCTGCCATGATCGCTGCCATCAGTCCACAGGCTCCTGCTCCTGTGATCACTACCTGTCTTTTTTTCATAAAGTTACAAGTCCTTTATCAACCATTTTCTGCAGGGACATCAGAACACCCAGTTTTGCATGTTCCCAGGTAAGTCCTCCCTGAAAATACACTGCATATGGAGGCTTCATCGGACCATCTGCAGAAAGTTCGATAGAAGAACCCTGCACAAAAGCACCTGCTGCCATGATAACCTGACTGTCATATCCGGGCATATCCCATGGCTCCGGATCTACATAACTGTCAACCGGTGCTGCTGCCTGAATACCCTTACAGAATGCGATCAGACCTTCCGGTGTGCCAAGGCTTACCGCCTGAATGATGTCCTGACGTGGCTCTGTGGAATCCGGGATTACCGGGAATCCAAGTTTCTCATAAATATTTGCCGCAAACACAGCTCCCTTTAACGCCCCCTTGGTAACCATTGGTGCAAGGAAAAATCCCTGGAAGAAAGAACGGTTGACTCCCAGAGTTGCGCCTACCTCACTGCCAAGTCCGGGACAGGTCATTCTGTAAGAAGCATTTTCCACGCACTCCTTAGTACCTGCAATATAACCGCCGATAGGTGCAAGTCCGCCGCCCGGATTCTTGATCAGAGAACCAACAATCATATCAGCTCCCACATCACTTGGCTCAATGGTATCTACAAACTCACCGTAGCAGTTATCCACCATACAGATCACATCCGGTTTAATACTCTTTACAAAAGAAATCAGTTCTCCAATCTGCTTTACAGAGAAAGACGGACGTGTCTGGTATCCTTTGGAACGCTGGATCTCCACAAGACGTGTTTTTTCATTGATTGCTTTACGGATGCTGTTATAATCAAAGGTTCCGTCTTCTAATAGTTCCACCTGACGGTAACTTACTCCATATTCTGCGAGAGAACCTTTTGACGGGCGGATGCCGATTACCTCTTCCAGAGTATCGTAAGGCTTTCCGGCAGGTGCCAGAAGTTCATCACCCGGACGGAGATTACCGAATAAGGCAATGGCCAGCGCGTGAGTTCCGCATGTGATCTGCGGGCGTACCAGACAGGCTTCCGTATGGAAAGTATCTGCATAAACCTTTTCAAGTGTTTCCCTGCCAATATCGTCATATCCATAACCGGAAGAACTTCCGAAGCATTCTGCGCTTACTTTATTTTTCTGCATGGCAAGAAGCACCTTCATCTGGTTATATTCTGCCGTTTTATCAAATTTTTCAAATCTTTCTTTTAAAGATTCCTCAATCTTATGACCAAAGTCATAAACCTCTGAAGAAATCCCAAGCTGTGCGTACATTTCTTTCATAATTTGTTTCGTCCTCATTTCTGTTTGCATTATTATCTTTATTTTATCTCTGAATTTCACTTATTCTGTATCAGTGATTTTTAAGAAAAATTCGGTTATAAAATTCCTCTGTCCCTGCATACCTTCAGCATTTCATCAAGGATTCTGTCTTCATTATAGTCAAATTCATCCTTATTCATCCAGATGGTATCCTTCTCCCTGCGAAACCAGGTCAGCTGGCGTTTTGCAAAATGTCTGGTATCTCTTTTCAGGATCCTGACCGCTTCCTCTAACGGATACTCGCCATCCAGATATGCAAGGATTTCTTTATATCCAAGTCCCTGCATGGAAACCATCCCCCTGTGGTATCCCATATCTTTTAACTTCTGCACTTCCTCAAGGAGTCCCTCTTTTAACATCTCATCAATACGGTCATCAATCCGTTTATAAAGAAGTTCCCTTGGTACATTCAGCACAAAATATGCCAGATTATAAGGGATTTCGTGTTCCTTCTGCTCCTGATTATGTGCGGAGATCGGCGACTGGTTCTGATGATAAAACTCCAGTGCCCTGATCACACGTTTTACATTATTGGCGTGGATTTCCCCGGCACTGACAGGATCAACATTCAAAAGCATCTGATGCAGATATTCATTTCCCTTCTCTGCAGCAAGCTGTTCCAGCTCCTGACGGTATCCGTCTTCCTGCTCTGCCTGAGTAAAATCAATATCCTTTGTAATAGCCTGTATATAAAATCCGGTTCCTCCTACCAGAACAGGAATTTTCCCCTTGGCATAAATTTCTTCCATGGCAGCTTTTGCCATCTGCTGGAATTTCACGATATGAAATTCTTCCTGAGGCAGCAGTTCATCTACCAGATAATGCTTTATTCCCTGCATCTCCTCCGGCCGGATCTTAGCTGATCCAATATCCATATATTTGTAGACCTGCATGGAATCAGCAGAAATGATCTCTCCGTTTACTGCTTTCGCAAGAGCAATGGATAGATGGGTTTTTCCTGCTGCCGTCGGTCCTGTAAGAACGATCAGTGGCTTTTTCATAATAGCTCCTTTATATAAACTATACAATACGTTTAAATTTCTTTTCCAGTTCTGTTTTAGTCATGGAAATAATCGTCGGTCTTCCATGAGGACAGTGATAGGGGTTCTCCAGTGTGAGCAGTTCATCGATCAAGGCATTTGCTTCCCGGTCGGACATCTGGTGATTTCCCTTTACCGCAGCCTTACATGCCATGGTGGCTAGTCTGGAAGCAAAGATTCCAAGTGGATCCTTATCCTTCTCAGAAGCAAGATTGTCAAGCATTTCCAGAAAAAGTTCTTCCTCCGTAAGACCGTACAGATTGGACGGGACTGCATTGATACAGTATTCCTTACCGCCAAAAGGTTCAATCTCAAATCCAAAATCCTCGAAATACTTACGGTTAGCCTTAAGAAGAGCTTCTTCCTGAAGATTCAGGGATACGATCAGCGGCGGGCTGAGGTACTGGGATTCTACTGTCTGCTCACGAAACCTTTTTACGAAACGTTCATAATAAACCTTTTCATGTGCCGCATGCTGGTCGATAATAAAAAATTTATCCTCAAACTGAACAAGCCAGTAAGTATCAAAAATCTGTCCGATCAGCTGATGATGGCTTCGGGATTCAGGAGCAAGAAGTTTCTCCTCAAATAATTCCAGCTGCTGTGGTCTGATTTCTTCTGATATTACATTTTTGTTTTGTTCTATCTGTTTTCTGTTTCCTTCTGAATCCACAGCAGTCTTCAGATATTCTGCAGTTTTCTGTTCTGCAATTTCCTGCTTTGTCTCTGAAAATACCGGTTGTTCTTCATTCTTTTTATCGCTTAGTGTTCCCTCAAAAAGCTGTTCCTCTGCCTTGGTAAGAGGATCCCTGGTCTGATAGATCTGCTGTTCACGCACTGCCTGTTCTGCCATTGTAACAGTTCCTCGTGGTAGTGCGGTATGCTCAGAAACCCTGGAAGCTGTATTTACAGTCTGTGGACGATACTCCGGAATTTCAGCCCGACGTCTGGTTTCAAATGGCTCCGGTACATCCCCCGGTTTTACCACAGGCTGCTGCTTTTTAATCGGTTCTTCTTTTCCAAAAGGCACTGTCTGGATCATTTCTCTTGTGGTAAGAGCCTTGTGGACTGTCTCGTAAACTGCATCATAAACTTCTGTTCCTCTTGCAAACCGCACCTCCATCTTGCTTGGATGCACATTTACATCCAGATCATTTCCCTCCATCTGAATATGAAGAGAAACAAAGGGAAACTTATGCTGCATGAGAAAACCCTTATAGGCATCCTCTATCCCCTTTGCAATGATCCGGTTCTTTACAAAACGTCCGTTAATATAATAATTCTCAAAGGTACGGTTACCTCTGGAAATCTCCGGTTTTCCCACAAAACCCTCAATCTTCATGAAATCATTCTCGTAGGATACTTCAAGAAGTGCTTTGGTAATATCTCTTCCATATATATTATAAATCACATCTTTTATATTGTAATTACCGGATGTGTGAAGCTTCACCTGTTTATTCTGGATATATTTAAAAGAAATCTCAGAATGGGACAATGCCAGCTGTTCCATCAAAGTGCTGACATAATTTCCCTCCGTAGTATCTGATTTCAGGAACTTGCTTCTTGCAGGTGTATTATAAAAAAGGTTTCTCACTAGGAAAGTAGTTCCTTCCGGAGCCCCCGTATCCTCTAAAGACTCCTGTACACCACCATTGATCACATAGCGGACTCCGCTTAATGCAGATGGGGTCTTTGTGATCAGTTCCACCTGTGCAACAGCGGCGATACTGGACAAAGCCTCACCGCGAAATCCAAGAGACGCAATGTGTTCCAGATCCTCAACCTTCTCAATCTTACTGGTGGCATGACGCAAAAATGCCAGGGGTACCTGATCTCTTTCCATACCCCCGCCATTATCTGTGATACGTATCATCTTTTTGCCGCCGTCTGTGATCTCCACTGTTACAGCAGTTGCTCCTGCATCAATTGCATTCTCCACAAGCTCCTTCACAATGGAGGACGGACGTTCCACTACCTCACCGGCAGCGATCTTATCTATGGTCTGCTGGTCTAATACTGCAATTTTTCTCAACTTTTATCACCATCTGTTCTTAATCTTGTTCTGCAGGTTATAAAGTGTGTTCATTGCCTCGATAGGAGTCATGTTTCCCATATCAAGACCCTTGATTTCTTCTATGATGTCATCATCTTTAACGGTATCAAACAGGGACATCTGTGCCATATCCATCTGATCGTATACAGGCTTTTTCTTTTTCGCAGACGTCAGGTCTTTTACTGCTGCCGTAATATCCGCATCACTGAGTTCCTCCACCAGTTCCTTTGCTCTCTGGATCACAGAATCAGGAACACCGGCAAGCTTGGCAACCTGGATACCATAACTTTTGTCTGCGCCGCCCTGAACAATCTTGCGCAGAAATACAATATCGTCCCCTTTTTCCTTGACAGCGATACAGTAGTTATTGACTCCCGGAATCTTGCCCTCCAGTTCAGTAAGCTCATGGTAATGAGTAGCAAATAATGTTTTGGCGCCACAGAGCTTCGTATTGCTGATATGCTCGATCACTGCCCATGCAATTGCAAGACCGTCAAATGTACTGGTACCACGTCCGATCTCGTCCAGGATCAGAAGACTTCTGGAAGTGGCATTTCTCAGAATATTCGCAACCTCTGTCATTTCCACCATAAAGGTACTCTGACCGCTTGCCAGATCATCCGATGCACCAACACGAGTAAAGATTCTGTCAACAATTCCGATGTTTGCTTTTTCAGCAGGGACAAAGCTTCCAATCTGTGCCATCAGTACGATCAGGGCAGTCTGTCTCATATATGTAGACTTACCTGCCATATTTGGGCCTGTGATAATGGATACCCTTTTTTTATGGTTGTCCAGATATGTATCATTTGCAATAAACATATCGTTCTCAATCATCTGCTCTACAACCGGATGACGGCCATTCTTGATGTCAATCACACCTGTTGTGTTTGTTTTCGGACGTACAAAATGATTTCGTTCTGCAACCAGTGCAAGAGAAGCAAACACATCTAATGCGGCTACTGCCTTGGCTGTTTTCTGAATACGCACAACCTCTTTACCGACAGTATCACGCACATTACAGAATAATTCATATTCCAGCGCATAAAGCTTGTCCTCTGCACCAAGAATTAAATCTTCCAATTCCTTCAATTCCTGTGTAATGTAACGTTCTGCATTAGAAAGTGTCTGCTTACGAATATAGTTGTCAGGTACCTGGTCTTTAAATGTATTGGTAACCTCCAGTGAATAACCAAATACACGATTATATTTAATCTTCATTGTCTTGATACCTGTACGCTCACGTTCCCTTGCTTCCAGTTCGGAAAGCCATTTTTTGCCATCTGTTCTGGAGCGGCGGAATTTATCTACATCTTCATTATAACCTTCTTTGATAATACCGCCATCCTTCTGTGCAAGAGGCGGATCTTCCACGATGGCACGTTTAATCAGATCTGTTACATCTTCCAGAGAGTCCATATCTTCATAAATTTTTTGAAGCAGGGGAGTCTTAAATTCTTTTAATACCTGTTTTATATATGGAAGCATTTCCAGTGAAGAAGCAAAAGCGATCAGATCCCGCGGATTAGCTGACTTATAACTGATACGGCTGATCAGTCGTTCCAGATCATAGACAGGTCCCAGATATTCCCTGATCTCGTCGCGAAGCATTCCATTTTTATTTAACTCTTCCAGTGCTTCCAGACGTTGTTCGATTTCATCTCTGTCGATCAGTGGCTGCTCCACATAACTGCGGAGAGTTCTTGCCCCCATTGCTGTTTTTGTCTTATCCAGTACCCAGAGAAGAGAACCTCTTTTCTGTTTCTCCCTCAGGGTTTCCACAAGTTCCAGATTCCTGCGGCTGGAACTGTCAATAAGCATATATTTCTCTGCTGCATAGGGACGGATAGTTGTCATATGGGACAAGGCTGTTTTCTGGGTTTCTTTCAGATATAAGAAAAGAGCTCCTGCAGCAATGATCCCGCAGTCATAATCACCAACGCCCAATCCCTCCAGAGAACCTACATGAAAATGATCTTTTAGCGTGCGGCGGCACAACTCGTCATCGAAATACCAGGAATCCAATGAAAAAACACAGATCCCAAGACGGTTCTTCAAGTCATCTGTATCTATATTAGACATATAAAAAGAATCATTACAGATAATCTCTGCAGGAACAAATTTATTGATCTCATCAAGAAGTTTCTGAGGTTTGTCCACCTCAGTAAGGAAACAGTCACCTGTTGTAATGTCTGCAATAGCGCATCCGAAATGTTCTTCCATAGACACAATAGACATCAGGTAATTATTCTTTGTCTCATCAAGAGCAGCAGCATCCAGTGTGGTTCCTGGGGTTACGATCCTTACAACCTCACGCTTTACCAGTCCTTTGGCTTTTTTAGGATCCTCTACCTGCTCACAGATCGCTACCTTATGTCCTCTCTCGATCAGACGATTAATATAAGTCTCCGCAGCATGATAAGGGACACCACACATGGGTGCCCTCTCCTCTAATCCGCAGTCCTTTCCTGTAAGGGTAATCTCCAGTTCCCTGGTGACAAGTAATGCATCATCAAAAAACATTTCATAAAAATCTCCCAGACGGTAGAATAAAATGCAGTCTTTATATTGTTCCTTTGTCTTGCAGTATTCCTGCATCATCGGACTCATTGCCATTTAATTGTTATCTCCTATCTTCATAACAGCTCACTGCTGTTTTTTATCTCGTATATATTGTATTTTTGACATCTTAAGATTTTAACATGAATAAATAGAAGATGCAAGATAGAGTATAAACATTTATTCTATCCCTAAAATGAAGCGCTGGAAGGATAACTGGGACGCAATCTCGCCGATCTTTAAATTTTCAACGACGGTCAGAACGGTGATTTATACTACAAATGCTATTGAATCCCTGAATTCTACCTACCGGAAACTGAATCGCCAGAGAAGCGTATTTCCAAGCGATACAGCTCTATTAAAGGCACTGTATCTTGCTACATTTGAAGCTACAAAGAAATGGACCAGTACGATCCGCAACTGGGCACAGGTGTATGGTGAACTGAGTATTATGTACGAAGGACGCCTCCCAGAGTAACGAATAAACAGGCGAATAAGACGGGCGGAAAACCGCCTGCTCTTGACATGCCATTCAACAACTGTTATATATAAAACAAGGGTGAGAAGCCTGATTTTCAGGCTTGCCACCCTTGCATATCATAGAAGAATCTTATTTACAGACTTTTTCTCACAGTCTCCCTTTTCATCAGGAAACTGTCATTACTTTTCCCATAAACAGTATTTCGTCATTGCTCCTGTCATAGATCAGGAAGGCAAAAGGACGAGTGAGTTCCACATTTTTGATAACTGGTTCTTTCTCCTCTACAGCTGACATACATTCCATGATAACTGCTGTCACCGCTGCTGCTTTCGTGCCGTTTTCATCCAGTTCCAGTTTTGTTTTCTGCAGTATCGTATCTACATTTACATTTTTGTCTGCAATACCGGAGAAATCAGCATTGCTGGAAAATATATTACCAAGCCCCAGACTTGAGAGCATGTCATTTAGGATGGTGGTAGTCTCAAAATCAAGTTTTGGCATCTTACATTGTACTTCGTCATACTCTGGCTGAGATTTCAGAAGTCCACCAATATCCAGATCCTCAAGTGTAAAATCGCCTTCATCGACAGGCAGGATTCCGACAAAACTCAGTCCGTTTGCATACTCTCTGTCAAATGCTGTTGCCTTATCATTTTCATAATACCTGTCTCCGGCACAAGTCATGTATTTTGTCTTTTCATTGTTTCCAAACTTCTCTTCTGTATCAGAAACATTCCAGGGTTCTCCACTCCATCCGGACTCAAAATATAGTGAATTAGTTAAGCACAGTCCGGTAGTATCATTGATCAGATCCGGGGTTATGATTTTCGGGATCAGCCCTTCCGTATTTTTGTCACACCAGGAATTAATGATACCGCATGTTTTCTCTGCAGCGGAAAAATCTACATTTTCCACTTCAGCCCCAAAACCGTTCGTTACTGAATTTTTAAATTCTTCCTGTAATGTCAGATTATTATCCACCCAGACTGCATCTGCAATCTTTAATTTTGACTTATATCCGTAACTCTCATCTTCAGTATTATATTCTTTAATCTTGTTCAGATATTCCTTTGCATAAGATGCAAAATCATCGGTTCCCAGGTAATTACATAGAACTTCTTTTGTCTCTCCTTTTGCACCTTCTGCGATCATGCCCAGCGCAAAATTAAGGCTTGTGGGACTGAACATAATATTTTCTCCATTGACTGCCGCAGAGATTTGGTCTGTCATTTTTACGGAATCCTGTAATGTCACGGCTTTGTCGATACTGGCTCCTTTATTACCGGACACCGTGTCTTCATTGCTGCTTTGGATTTCACTGGCTTCTGCGGAACCGGCATATATGCCGACAGCTGGCAGTGCAACAGTCATAGCTGCCAGTATTCCGATTAAGAGTTGTTTTCTTATCATAAGGCGTTTCCTCCTCTGGCATTTTCTTTAGTTTAACATATTTTTCTTTCGGTTTTGTAATCTGTGGAAAATAGAATACCTTCAACATTGCAGGTACATTGGTGTTAGGGGATTCCGTATCAGGAATGACAAAGCAAGCTTATCCCGCTTGATCTCGATAAGAATTACTTTTCCATTTTTTTGGATAATTATATCAAAAAGCTCCAACTGTAATTTTTATGCAATGAAAGATTTCCTTTTCAAAGAAGCAAAAATATTGTATCATAGTAATAATTTGGGCTTTTTGCCCGATGTATCTGTCATGTACAGAACAGTAACTTATGATAAAAATTCTGTTGAGAGGAGAATTTATGTTCGAAACGATCATTGATACAATCAACACATTTCTTTACAGCAAATTGCTGATTGTGATATTAATTGGTTCCGGTATCTATTTTACTATTCGGACCAGATTTCCGCAGGTACGTTTATTCCGGAAAGCCTGTAATGCTGTCATGGAGAAGCCAGAGGGAAAAGAAAGTGTGTCATCCTTTCAGGCACTGATGGTCTCTACGGCATCTCGTGTAGGGACAGGCAACATTGTGGGAGTATCTTCCGCTATCTGCATCGGTGGTGTAGGTTCCGTATTCTGGATGTGGATCATTGCCATTCTTGGCAGTGCATCAGCTTTGGCAGAAAGCACACTGGCACAGATATATAAGAAAAAAGGGGAAGATGGCAGGTGTTATGGTGGTCCTGCTTATTATATAGAAGCAGCACTGCATAGCAGAGGATTGGCAGTGGTTTTCTGTATAGCCATGATCCTGACTTATGCATTTGGATTTAATATGCTAGCTTCTTACAATCTTCAGTCTACCTTTGCCGGCCAGCCATTTTACAATGCAGATATCACGCCTTGGATCATTGGAGGAATTCTGGCACTGGTAATGGGATGGTGTCTGCTGGGTGGCGGTAACAGAATTGTAAAAGTAACCTCTACCCTGGTGCCATTTATGGGAATTGCATATATTCTGGTATCCCTGTTGATCGTAGTATTGAACATCGGACAGCTTCCGTCAGTTATGGCACAGATTTTCAAAGAAGCATTTGACTTTAAAGCCATTTTTGCCGGTTTTGCCGGATCGGCCATGATGCAGGGAATCCGAAGAGGTCTGTATTCCAATGAAGCAGGTATTGGTTCTGCACCAAATGCAGCAGCGTCTGCAGTAGTCAGCCATCCGGTCAAGCAGGGACTTGTACAAATGTTGTCTGTGTTTATTGACACATTATTATTGTGTACTGCAACTGCCATGATGTGTCTGGTATCTGGTGTGATACCTGCAAAAGAACTTCAGGGTGCACCATGGGTGCAGGCAGCACTTCACAAGACACTTGGTTCTTTTGGCCCATATTTTATCATGATCGCCATGGTATTATTTGCTTTCACCACATTATTGGGAAATTGTTTCTATTGTGACAATCTGCTGACTTATATTCATAAAAAACAACCGGACAGGAAATTTATGACAGGATTTCGCATTGTATCAGCATTGGCGGTATTTTGGGGTGCAGGTATGGAAATGACATTACTGTGGCATATCTCCGACGTATTAATGGGGGTAATGGCGTTGATCAACATTCCGGTGATCCTGATACTGTCCAATACTGTAGTAAAAACATTAAAAGATTACGAAATACAGATTCAGCAGAAAAAGAATCCTGTATTTTTCAGTAAAAATATTGATCTGAAGCAAAAAACAGATTACTGGAATGAAAAAAACTAACCAATAGTTAATAAAAATCCCAGACGGAAAGACAAAAATGCAATGTAAAAAAATTCCCATTGAAATCAGACAAAAGCAGGGCAGAAACAGCATTAAAACTGTTTCTGCCCTGCTTTTATATATTCAGATGATATCATGTTTTATCATTTCACAGTAACCGTCAGTGCCGCATATACACCATTTTGTGCATATACCCATATCGTACAGGTTCCTTTACCAACTGCCTGGATAAGCCCCTCCGGACTGACAGTGGCTACTGCTGTATTGCTGCTTTCATAGCAGAGATTTCTGTGGTGTTTGATCTTTTTGTCCTTCTTTATTTCTTTTGCTGTGATCTGTGCTGTTTTTCCTTTTTTCAGGGTGATTTTTAAAGCATTCTTTTTGTTTCCAATCTTAGTTACGGAAACAGATCTTGCAATTCCGTATTTGCTGCCCTGTGTGATTACATGTATGGAGGCAGATGTATCTGTCACTATCTTTTTGCCATCTACTATCTTATATGCTTTTACGATATATTTATAGAAAGTACCTTTTTTCAGGTTTCTATGTGTCCATGTACGTCCGTTTGTAATAGTGACAAGTTTTTGGTATTTGTACGTCTTTGTACTTGTATTGCAGCGGTTTCCATATACCAAATATCCGTCCACACCATCAAGTTTACTCCATTCTAAGGTTATGGAAGTTTTCGTCTGGTTTACAGAACGGACTTTTAAGCGTCCGAACCCTTTTGTTTTGTTAATTACAGGCTTATCAGGGATCTTCACTGTGATTATTATTGAAGCTGTGTTTTTTCCATACTCTGTAGTTACTGTGATTATTGCCATTCCATTTCCGATTGCTGTTACTTTACCATTCTCATCTACAGCAGCAACCATTTCATTGTCAGACTTCCAGATCAGCTTCTGAGCGTCTGCGTTCTCAGGTTCGATCTTAACTTTCAGTTCTGTGGATTCACCAATCTTCGTCAGTGTTTCCTTCTCTGCTTCAATCGAGATCTTCTCAATTTCTACAGGAATCTTTACGGTTACGGCTACCGTTGCGGTATAATTTCCGCTTACGGATGTGACTGTGATTGTAGCTGTTCCATTTCCAACGGCGGTTACTTTACCCTTTTCGTCTACAGTTACCACACTTTCATCACTGGACTTCCATGTTACCCGCGTATTATCTGCATATGATGGAACCACTTCCGCGGAAAGCTGTGCAGTCTCGTCCTTCTTTGTAAGCATAAGGGTGTCCTGAGATACCTTGATACCTGTTACAGGGTAGCTTGGGATGTAGATCGATGGGATTGTTTCTTTTTCTGTGTATCCACAAACCGTACAGGTTCTTTCCTTCTCTCCTTCTGCTCCGATTGATGCCTGTTTTGTCACTACCCAGTTACCAAATGTATGTGCTTCTTGAGTTGTATTCTCATTTCCAATGCTGCAGTGCTCCCAGTGATTTGTTTTATCAAACTGCCAGGAATAAGAATGTTCAAACGCAGGAATTACAATAGATGCTGTCTCTGTGGAATTCACTCCTGCTTGACTTGTAGCTGTTACCTCCACTTTATAGGTTCCCGCCTCAGAGACTTTAAGAGTTTCTCCTGTCTGACTATTCAGGATCTGACCATCTTTATACCATTGATAGCGGTACGTAATGCCTTTATCGTCAAGCACATGCGTTGCCTTTGCCGTTAAAACAATTTTAGAAGACGGACAGCCTTTTTCTTTATCCGGTGTAATTGTGATTTTTGGTTTCACCGGAGCCCATTTTAAATACTTTCCATCTCTTACCAGTGTGCTCATACCATTTGAATAGAATTGTGACTCAAACGATTCAGCTGCTGAATCATTCTCATATTCAACCGCAATTAAATCAGCTTTTCCATATGTAGGTGTCACCAAAATATGTTTGTCTGATAATTGCAAAGATTTACCTACATATATACGAGGCCCATAATTATTATCATCTGAAAGTGTTACGCTTCCCGTTATTACCGGACTGCCACTAAGATTCAGATCTGCGAAACCGGTATCTTCAGTCAGATTCGGATCCCACCCCATCAAGACGATCGCATTTTCTTCTTCATTCTCTCCTGTTCCGCTGTAATTATTTGTTATCGTTCCACCGGAAATTATCACATCCATATTATGTTTGTTTCCCCTAGAACATATAGCGAATATACCGGCTCCGCTTCCATTCACATGATTGCCGCTGATAGTTCCACCTTCTATATTAAGCAGACTAGAATCATTTGTCGTTCCCTCTGTGTATATCGCACCTCCACGGTAACCCGCACTGTTATTACAGATTTCTGCATTTCCTTTGATGGTTACTGCTGAATACTTTGCTGAAATTGCACCACCTAATCCGCCCCGGATATTACCGTTTTCGTCAGGAGCTGCAATGGCTGTATTTTTTTTGATGGTTCCAGATTCAATTTCTGCTTTAGAATAAATCAGAAAAATTCCGCCACCTTCGCCGTGCATATCTTGAGGAGAAGGTTCTGTTGTTACTGTATTTTGGGTGATCTGGCAGCTTTTCCCATTTTCTTCTTTCATAACCAAGTTAGACATATCCAAGTAGACACCTGAGCCCTGTCCACTTTTATTACCAGCAATGCTGCCTCCTTTTAAACTTACATTTGAATATTCTATCGCACATATTCCACCGCCATACGTTGACTGATTTTCACTGATTTGACCTCCGTTTATGTTAATGCTTGAGTTATACGCATATATTCCACCGCCATACTCAACTGTGTTCTGCTTATCTCCCAGGATTTCACCACCATTCAGATTTACAGTACTATGTGGTAATGCATAAATACAACTTTTTCCCGGGAACGGTCCAATCTCAGTGCCATCCTTTATAATCAACGTTCCTGCCACCTCAATAGGATCAACAGAGAACTGGCAAGGCTTATCATCCGGTGTTGTATTATTTATTATTATATTTTGTAACGTTACATCACCCCGTATATACAGCATACGTGACATATTGCTTCTTCCCGGACGAAGTGTCACATTCTCCAGAGTGAGATTTTCATTGATATCTATAGGATTAAGCAGATAGATAATTCCACCATTGGCAATCTTTATAGCCTTCACAAGAGTCCTTACGGCATTTTCTACACTGCTTCCATCATTTGTGTCATCTCCTGAGTTCGGATCCAGGTAAACAACAGTATTTCCTTCTGTCTGCGCAGCCGGAACACTGTTATCGGAAAACTCGCTGACAACTTCTGCATCATTCCCGCCGGAAAATTCTGCATATTCCGGATTGTCAAACTTTTCTTCCGTTTCCGACAAGGGCGCAGACTCTGTCAGGTTTTCCTCTGTACTGGCTACATCTCCGCAGTTCGTAGCAGACTCCACATCAACTGTCGGAATCTCTGCGTTCTCGGAAATTATCGACTGGCTGCCATCTGTAAAAGCGTCTGCCAATACCGGAGTTCCCGTCATCGTTACAGACATGACGATACATAATGCCAATGAAATAGTTTTTTTGAAACACTTTTTTCTCATACTTTACACCTTTCCTTTCTTCAAACATAATCTTCTGCATCTTGACTCTTTTGTCCTTTTTTTCTGAATTTGATACATAATGCGGTAATCACGACTG
>ENA-ORNZ01000057-ORNZ01000057.1-human-gut-metagenome-genome-assembly--contig:-NODE-57-length-170921-cov-17.491625_pt1 | contig 170921 bp, 154 predicted proteins | sample MGYA00242124_ERZ509040 | MGnify/ENA primary metagenome ERZ509040 (study PRJEB26280, sample SAMEA2338733) | human gut metagenome | biome: human gut; feature: human-associated habitat; material... | reverse complement strand
TGTAGATACTTGGCTCAGTAGAGCCATTGAGCAAGAAGCCCCCACTTCAAAATCTATGATTTAAGTGGTGGGAGCATGTCACTAGATATATAGTATAGTTCTTTTATAACAATAAATTTGTAAAGTTAAATTTTCTAAGGGATTCAAGGAGTGTTTGAAAAAATTCTGGTATAGGATAGTGTATTAGCTGTTTAGTAATAATAGTTTATGGACAATCATTTGGCAGTTACAACAAAAGAGTCACGAATCAAACTATATCCAACAATACTTTAGAAGCTAGAAGGAAGAAACACTGGTATGTTACGAAAAATATACAAATTCAGAATCTGTAAATGGACAAATAAAAAATAGGAAAGTAAGAGGAAGAAATCCAAATGTTAAAAGTAATTATTTCCCCAGCGAAAAAAATGAAAATAAGAAACGATATTTTACCGTATAAAAATATCCCATTTTTTATAAAAGAAGCAGAGAAGCTTTTTTCTTACATGGGAAATATGTCATTTGATGAGCTAAAAGATTTGTGGAAATGCAGTGATAAGCTTGTGGAAGAGAATGAGCGACAGTTTCGAATAGGAAACTTAAAACAGAATCTAAGCCCGGCGATTCTTTCCTATGAAGGAATCCAGTATAAATATATGGCTCCAGCAGTATTTGAGGAGCAGGCTTTTACATGGTTAGAAAAACATTTACGGATTTTATCAGGCTTTTACGGTGCACTATCTCCATTTGACGGAGTAATTCCATATCGCCTTGAAATGCAGGCACGCTTCCACAAAGAAGAAATAGATAATTTATATGACTTTTGGGGACAAAAACTGGCAGACTACGTCTTAAAAGACTGCGATTGTCTCATTAACCTTGCCTCCAAAGAATACAGCAAAAGCATTTTAAAATATATCCCTGAAAATGTACGAGTTATAACCTGTGTATTTGGAGAACTGATCGATGGAAAAATAAAAGAAAAAGGAACCTACGCAAAAATGGCAAGAGGTTCCCTTGTACGCTATATGGCAGAACATCAGATAGAAAATCCAGAGGAAATTAAACAGTTCGATGAACTTGGATATAAATACAAAGAAGAATATTCAAACAGTACAAAATATTGCTATTTAATTCATTAAGCGAACTACAGACGAAGGCATTGCCCCCAATAAGGCATATTTGTGATTTTAGTCGCTGCGATTTAAATGTTCGCTCATGCGCTCACATCCAAACCGCAGCGACTAAAGTCACAAATATAGGATATCGTATCTCTTCTCGGGCGTCTGTCCCTTAATGAATTAAATAGCAACAACCCTATTTTGGTGTTTTATGTAGACTGGGATATGTTTTTTGTGTAAAACCCGGATGACAGGATAGACAATGAAAAGTTCTCCTTCAACGTAAACAGCATCTGGTTTATATTTTAAAATGCCTTTCACATAGTCTTTAATATAAGATGCAAACTCCTCTTTTTCCATAGAAATCTCACCCAAGTTTCTGTCAAATGTAAGTGCGGGCATTTTCGGTAAGTCACAATGGATAATTGCTGCATTTTCCATATGAGGGATTTCTTTAAGGATTTCATCCATTTTGGAAGAACCTCCCAAATTTATAATGCAAGAAGTTTCTGTAAAGTTTTCAAGGCTTATTTTGCAGGCAGAAATTGCATCGTTTACATCATCGACGGTCATGATAAAACCGCCTTTGTGGCAGAAGTTTGCGCTGGTTAAGCCAGTTGCCTGTTTTAATTCGTCTCTCTCTAAACCAAGCCAGTTTTCAGGGAAGCTGCATTTGTAATTGAGAGAATGTTCTTTTTTTAATGGCTGGATGCAATAGCCTCCGCGGTTTGAGGGGAAAATAATAAAGGCAATATCTGTTTCGCGTAATTGTTTCTGGCATGGGACGAATTCAGGGAGAACGAGAATTTTTGCTTCGATTTCAGATTTTTCCCCAGACAAAACAGAAGAATTATGTGCGGCTAAAATTTCTTCTACACGTTTCTCGGCACGTTCATTTCCTTTATATTTTTCGAACATATTTACAAGAATCATTCCAGCTGTCTGTACCGCTCTGGAAAATGCTTCATTTTCTCCATTTTCCACATCCCAGGAAGGATTAAAATTGCCAATTAAAGTGGCAAGTTCATTTTTCTCGCCGGTATTGTCGTTAATATCAAGTGGCTGGATAAATGACTCATCGAACTTTGCGGCAAGTTCTTCGCCAAGAATTTCTGCACCAAGTTCTTCCCATAAAAGACCAAATGCAGCATAAGGAACACCATTTTCACGGATACGGCTGTCGCGCTGGTGATGGTCGTATTTTCCCCTGCCAATATCAAAAACGATTCCATCAAAATCTTTTGGAACTTTATTTCCTCGGGTAATTGTGATTGCAGGATTTAAATATAACAACAGTGCATAGGAGAAAACATCGTCTGCATGAAATTTTCCACTATGTGTAAAAGCTTTTGCATTTTTCTTTTTAATTTGTTCTAATAGAGTATTCATAAAATTCACCTCAGAATTTTTATTTCAGTCGAGAAGCTGCTCAATCTTCAGTATCAGTATAATAGTATAGCATAAAGTTATAGCAGAATTATACAAAAAAATACAAAATATATCCCCCTGGGGAGCTTGTGAGAAAAAATAGAAAGGTATATCCTAGGTTTAAAACATAAAAGCTTTATAGGAGGAAAGAAAGATGCATATACCTGAAAATTATTTGAGTCCTTCGACCTGTGCGGTAATGGCCGCAGCAATGGTTTCGGTATGGACATACTCTGTTAAGAAAGTAAAAGAAGAAATTCCGAAGGTGAAGATGCCATTGCTTGGAATTGGAGCAGCGTTTTCTTTTCTTGGAATGATGTTCAATATCCCGCTTCCGGGAGGTACGACAGGACATGCAGTAGGAGGAACATTGATTGCGATTCTTACGGGAAGTCCATCGGCAGGCTGTATTGCCGTTACGATCGCACTGCTTATTCAGGCATTGTTGTTTGGTGATGGCGGTATTCTCGCTTTTGGAGCGAACTGTTTTAATATGGCTTTCATATTGCCATTTCTCGGATTTGCGATTTACAAGCTTATCTGGGAAAAAACAGGAAAAAGAAAGTTAGCAGCAGGAATTGGTTCCTACATCGGCATTAATGCAGCAGCATTTTGTGCAGCGATTGAGTTTGGAATTCAGCCATTGCTGTTTACTGATGCAGCAGGAAAGGCACTCTATTGTCCATATCCGCTTACTATTTCTATTCCGGCAATGATGATTGGACATCTTACATTATTTGGAATTGCAGAAATAGTTCTTACTACAGCAATCCTTGCATTTGTGGAAAAGATATCACCGGAAACATTAGAGGAAAAACCAGCACAGTCCGCATTTAAGCCATTATATATTCTTATGGCAGTTTTGATTATATTCACACCATTAGGTCTTCTGGCAAGTGGAACCGCCTGGGGAGAATGGGGCGTTGAAGAGATGGCATCCCTTGTAAGTAATGGAAAAGCACTTGGATATACACCGGCAGGAATGGAAAAGGGCTTTAGCCTTGCTTCACTTTTCCCGGATTACTCTATGGCAGGAATGCCGGAATGGATAGGATATATTTTATCTGCAGTTGTTGGCGTAGCGATTATTGTTATCTTCTTTAAACTTTTAGCTGGAAGTAAAAAAGATAAAATAGATTTTTCAAAAGGGCAGTCAGTGTAATGCAAAATCAGGAAAAAAATAATAGTTTTCTTCCATCATGGATGTGTGAAACGGAGCAATATGTTCCGAGTATTGATAAAGATGGATTTATTACAAAAAGTACGCAGGCAGTTCTTGGTGTACTGTCAAAATTAAAATGGAAAGAAGGGAAGGACGGGTGCCTAAGCGCCAGTCCTTCTTTAAAACTATGTTATACATTCCTATATATTTTACTTACTGCCTGTTCAAAAAACTATGTATTTTCATTAATTATGGCAGGCGGAACTATTCTTGCACTTGCAACTTATCCGGCAGAAACAATGAAACAGATACTTTCGGGGACATTTGGAGCAGTACTTTTTTCTGCACTAATACTTTTACCGGCAGTGTTTATAGGAAATCCGCAGATTTTGCTTATTATCACAACCAAAGTGTTTGTATCCGTTACGCTTATAGGTATTCTGTCAGCGGGAACATCCTGGAATAAATTAACAGCAAGCCTCCGCTCATTTCATATACCGGATATCTTTATTTTTACATTGGATATTACATTAAAATATATTGCCGTACTCGGAGAAATCTGCATGGAAATCCTTACGTCACTTCGCTTACGATCTGTAGGACAAAACAGGAAAAAAGCACAGTCCTTTTCTGGGATATTGGGGATTTCCTTTTTAAAATCAAGAGAAATGGCAGAGGAAATGTATGCAGCGATGTGCTGCCGTGGATTTGTTGGAGAATATAAAACACAAAAAACATCTACCTTTCGAAAACAGGATATCTTGAGTCTTCTTTTGATGATAGGAGTAACAGGAATATTCATTTATTTCGAGGGTCTGTGGAAATAACACGAAGCAATCAATCTAGTATCAAAGAGGGTAAAAGACCTTTTAATCCTAACATATAGCAATTTTCTATGAGAAGAGAATAAAAAGTAAAATCAAGAATAACAAAAGTAAAATCAAGAATAACAAAAATAAAAGGAAGATTCAAAATGATAGAATTAAAAAATGTATGTTATGCATATGGGAATGAAATTGCATTACGATACATTAATTTAAATATTCAAAAAGGTGAATCTGTAATAATACAGGGACCAAATGGATGTGGTAAATCTACATTGATAAAAATATTGAACGGAATCATATTTCCGATGGAAGGCAGTTATACCTATGAAGATCACGAAATAACAGAAAAAGCATTAAAAGATTCTCGCTTTGCCAAATGGTTTCATCAGCAGATGGGTTATGTTTTTCAAAATGCAGATACACAGCTTTTTTGCGGAAGTGTAGAAGAAGAAATCGCCTTTGGTCCAACCCAGATGGGACTTTCCGAAGGCGAAATCAAACAGAGAACAGACGACTGTCTTAAGTTATTCGGAATTGAAAAACTAAGAGAACGCCCACCATATCATTTAAGTGGCGGCGAAAAACGAAAAGTATCGTTAGCTTGTATCCTGTCCATGAATCCGGAGGTACTTATTCTTGATGAACCACTGGCTGGGCTTGATGAAAGTACGCAGAAAATGCTCATAGACTTTCTGAAAAAATTTCATGCGGCGGGAAAGACACTTATCATTATTACACATAATAATCAGCTTGCGAAAGAATTGGGAACTCGATTCATAAAAATGAACGAAGATCATGAACTTGCTATTTAATTCAAACAAAATCCAACCAAAGACAGCCCGAGAAGAGAATGGATATCCTATATTTGTGGCCTCGGAGCAAGGTTTAGATGCGAGCGCATAAAGCGAGCATTTAAACCGCCGCGACTAAAGTCACAAATATAGGATATCCATTCTCTTCTCGGGCGTCTGTCTCTTAATGAATTAAATAGTAATAGTAAACGATTTTCCGATTTGTTTATAGTCGGAAATGGTAATTTCCTGAGCGGTATCGGTATGTTCACTATCGACTTTAATTGCAGTAGATTCGGTTTTATCAGAGGCTGTATCTTTGGTAGCTTTTTTTGTAGATTCTGATTTTGATACAGAAAAAGTCTGTGTATTTCCACTGCCAATTATTTTGGCAGAGTCGGCTTCCTCTGTGGCATTTGATTCATTCGAGCTGCTATTAGAGGAAAGGTTAGAGTAATCAGCACAATATGGAGTTAAAGTAAGGCTGGTGGCTTTAGGGGAGATAGATCCTACTGATTTATCTACTCTGAAAGTGCCGCTTGTTCCGTCTGATTCATCAAGGAAAAACTCTACAGGGTTACCGAGATTGTCTTTTCCTTTTAAGAGGATATCTTCAGAAAGTCCGGCATTGTCTGGGAAGATAGTAAATATTATTTTCTGATCGATTATATTGCTTCTATAATTTTTCAGAGTTATTTTTGTTTTATCTGGCAGAGTAAAGGATTGATTTAAAGCTACATTTTTTGTTTTAGCATTTAATTCTTTGCCGGAAGCTGCAAATTTTAATTTTCCAATAGTAGTATTTGATTTATCTAATGTGTAAAAATTAATCGTAAAATTAGATTTGTCAGATAGAACGGAAGAATCATTTAATTGTATTTCGCTTTCGGAGATAGAGGTCAGTTTGTCTATAGGAGTAGAGTTGCTTCCGATGCTGTTTACAATATTTTGTCCACCGATAGTAACGTCTGTATCAATTGGAAGTTCAGTAATGCGTTTAATATTTAAATTTTTTAATGTGGCATTGTCTTTTATTTTTGTTTTATAGGAAATGATGAGGCTGTGTCCGTCAAGAATTACTTCATTTAATGTAACAGTAATCCCGTTTTTAGATACAGATTTACCAACCACAGTACTATAAGGACTAAGGTCTTCCTCAACACCTAAAAGTGTGGATAAACTCTCCATAATCTGCCGTGATTGTGCGTATACGTTCTGTCTTACCGGGGCACTGCTTCCGCCGAGAATGAGGACAAAAGCGGCTGCAGCGGCAACGTATTTTTTCCATGTATGCTTTTTGAGGGATGCTTTTTTCTTTGAAGTAAAGGACTGCTTCCAGTTTTTTAAATCAGTACTGGTAATATCGATATTTTCAAAAGTGTCTATCTGATTATCAATATCATTTAATAAATCATAAAGATCATTTTTCATAAAAACTCCTTTCAGTTGTCATGAAAACACATTTTTTGTGGTAGATAATTGACAACGGGTATACTAGTAATATTCATTGATTTTGTTACTATGATTCGTTTCATAAGCTGAGTGATTTTTGTGTACATTAAGTAATATTCATTGATTTCGTTTTGGGAAAAAGGGCGCGCAGTTTCTTTTTGCTGCGAAAAAGTCGATTGTAGAGTACCGGCTTTTTTGTATTCATTTCCTTCGATATTTCGTCAAATGGTTTTTCTTCCACATATAGTTTGATAAAAAGTTCTCTGTCCTGTGGTTTCAAACAGGATAACATTTGTTTAGTTTCTTCAGAAAATTCCTCATCAAACTGCGTCTGTAATTCAATAGCATCGTCAATACCCTTTGTATGCGGTGAATTTTCCCAACTTGTCTCTAAAAGAAAGTGTGCATATTTTCTTTTGTAATCTAAAGCCTTTAACCGAGCAATCCCGCCAATCCAGTTAGCAAAAGGATTTCGTGCGGAATCATAAGAGTCGATATGTTCCCATACAGCGAAGAAAACATCATTAATACATTCTTCTTCATATTGAGAAAGGACATTTAGATAACGATGTGTAACAGACTTTACAAGTCCGCCATAATGAACCATCACATATTCTAAAGCTTTCTCATTTCTGTGGGATAACTCCTCCACGAAATTTGATTCATTTATTTTCATAGGCTACTCCTTTATGTACATTCGAATGTAAAAAATATATATGATTATATCGGTTACACTATATATTCGCAAATGAAGGGGAGAATCTCTCACTTTTTTGAAAATTTTTTGGATTTTTTGAAAAGGCAGACGCTCCCAAAGAGAGAAGCCATCCTATATCTGTGACTTTAGTCGCGGCGGTTTGAATGTTCGCTTGGATGCTCGTATCCAAACCTTGCTCCGAGGCCACAGATATAGGGTGGCTTTTCTCTTTGGGAGCTGACTTTGGTAACAAAAATAAAAAAGTGAATATTGGAAAAGGGAGAGATTGGTGGTGGATTTAGGGGAGGTGACAGAAGGGGCAGATTTCCTGGAGGGGATTTCGCCACATTTAGAGGTAACTTTTGAGCAAGTGGAAACTTAAAATTTTTCATTCCTCTGGATTTTCAAAGACAGGAAATAAGGGCATCGATAGAGAGCAAATGTGGCCTGGGAGCAAGGTTTGGAAGCGAGCGTTCAAACCGCCGCGACTAAAGTCACATTTGCTCTCTATCGATGCCCTTATTTCCGTCTCCCAAACTGTAGAGAAAGATTTATTTCCTTTGAATGTTACCCTAAAACCTGTTAAGATGGGAGTATAAATTTTCGAAAGAGGAAATATACTTATGGATTATATTGATATTTTTATAAAGAACGACTATATAAATTTAAAACAAATCGCAGAAAGCGGCCAATGTTTTCGTTGGAAGAAGATGTGTCCGGGAAGATATTTTGTCATTTCTGATGGGAGGGCAGCGTGTTTTTTTCAGGAAAAGACGGGAATTCGTATTTTATGCAGGAGTAAGGATGAGGAATATTTTAGAAGATATCTGGATTTAGATACGGATTACGGAAAGGTGATAGAGCAGATTGATGAGAAAGATGATTTTCTTATCGGTGCGGCGCAGATGGGAAGGGGGATTCGTATTCTTCGCCAGAATCTGTGGGAAATGATTATTAGTTTTATTATCAGTCAGAGAAATAATATTCCACGTATTATGAAGAGTATTGACGCTTTGTGTGAAAAGCTTGGAGAGCAGATTGTTTTTGATTATGAAGGCGAACATCTTGTGGGATATACCTTTCCTTCTCCAGAAGTAATTGTTGGAGCGGATTTGTCAGAGTTTAAGTTTGGATACCGGGAGAAGTATATAAGGCAGACTGCGGAGAACATTTTAGAGGGAAAGTTTGATTTAGAAGAGGTAAAAGATGCTGTGGATGAAGGAAAAACTCCAGAGCAGGTAAAGGAGATGCTAAAGCAGCTAAAAGGTGTGGGAGAAAAGGTCGCATCCTGTATTCAGCTTTTTGGCCTTCATCAGTTAGAATTGTTTCCGATTGATACATGGATTGCAAAGGTGGAAAAAATGTATTATAACGGGCATTTTCCAGTAGAAAAGTATAAGGACACGGCAGGAATCATGCAGCAGTATCTCTTTTTTAGAGTGCGTGAGGATGCGGATAAAAGAGCGGTTCTTGAGATGAAAAGCGAGGTGGGTGAGAAGGCTGCTTCAAAAACTTCATTTAAAGAAGAAATGACAGAAAAAATAGATAAGCAAACAAAGAGAAAAAATGAAATTTCTCCAGAAAATAACAGTTTAGAAGAAAATAGATTAGAAAAAAGTAGATTTAAAAAAGATAAATCAGAAGAAGCCAGATCCGAGGCTAATAGATATAATCTTTCTGGTAAAATGCTATATGTATCTGATTTAGATGGTACATTATTAAACAGTGATGCCCTGTTGAATGAAGATGTGCCAGAACGACTGAACCGCTTGATTGATAAAGGACTTTGTTTTACTGTTGCGACAGCAAGAACTTATGCGACAGTGAATTCCATTGTGAAGGATGTGCATTTGACATATCCGATGATTTTGATGAATGGAGTCATGCTCTATGATCCGGTAAGTAAGAGCTGTATTAATGCGGAGATTATTGAAAGAGATTCTGTGGAATATATTTTAAAAGGAAGAAAGAAGTTTGGAGTGACAGGGTTTGCCTATGCGCTTTCGCCGGAAATTTCGGAAGAAACTTTAGAATCAGAGATAGCTTCAAATTTAGAAAAGAATTTGAAATCAGGTGTAGCTTCAAACCTGAAGAAAAATTCGAATACAGGAGAAGAGAACCAAATTCAGAAATCTGGGCGCAAAATGGCCACCTATTACGAGAAAATCGCGACAGAACACATGGAAAAATTTTATGTAGAGCGGAGAGATGTGTATCATAAGCCATTTAGTAAGGTAGAAAAATTAGAAGATATTTTAGAAGAGGATATCATTTATTTTTCCATTTGCTATGAAGAAGAAGTTTTGCGGCCATTTTATGAATATTTGAAAAAGGATGAGAAGTTAAATCTGAATTTTTATAAGGATGTTTATGGAAATGGATTGTGGTATTTAGAGATTTCGCATAAGAATGCTTCCAAATATCATGGAGTTCAGAAGCTTCGGGCAATGCTTCAGCCGGATGCGATTACGGGAATGGGAGATAATCTAAATGATATTCCATTATTTGAAGCCTGTGACCGCTGTTGTGCAGTAGGAAATGCACATAAGGAGGTAAAGGAGCGGGCAGAATATGTTCTTGATACGAATCTTAATGCTGGAGTGGTGAAATTTCTGGAAGAAGAGATGATGTCTTGAAGGCAGCAGGGTATTTTCATATTGAAGTGAGATGATAGATTTAAGAAGGTGATGGGGTTAACTCTGGCCAGCGGAAGTTATTTTATGAAATGATAGAAATTAGCAGAATAAATTGCAAGATTTACCTGAGACTATTATAGAAGAGAGTTGACAAATAGTTTTACCAATATTAAAATATAGATATGAAAACTATGTTACATGGAAATGAGAACACAAACTATATCTCAGAAGTTTCAAGCTGATATTTTGTAAATAGGGATTTCTTTTTTAGAATATATATCCTATTTTTGATATGGAATTCTCTGTGATGTAAATATATACCTAAACGTGTTGGAGGAAGAGATGAATTATAAAATTATTAGTGATGGCTGTTGTGATTTAGAAAAAGAGATCATTGAACAGTATAATTTACGTATTATACCTTTTTATATATCATTTGATGAGGAGACATATTATAAAGAGATTGAAGAAATCGGAATTCGTGAAGTATATGAGCGAATGGTAGGGAATCCAGATGTATATCCGAAGACCTCTCTTCCATCTGTACAGAATTATATTGACGTTTTTACGGAATATGTGAAAGAAGGAACACCGGTAGTCTGTATTTGTTTTACTCCATCTTTGAGTGGTTCTTACAACTGTGCATGTAATGCCAGAGAAATTGTTTGTGAGGATTATCCGGATGCCAAAATTGCGGTGATTAATTCTGAAGCAGGAACAGTAAGTCAGGGTCTTATGGTTATTGAAGCAGGAAGAATGTGTCAGAATGGAGTTCCTTATGAACAATGTGTAGATATTCTTGAGAAGATGAAAAAGACGAATAGAATCTTCTTTACAGTCGGTAACACAGATTATTTAAAACATGGCGGACGAATCGGAAAGCTTGCAGGAATCGCAAGCAGCGCCCTTTCCTTAAAGCCTCTGATTACTTTAGTAAATGGTGAGATCGAAGCTTCAGGAATCGGACGAAGCCGTAAGAAGACAGTTGCCAAAACGATTGCGTTAATGGATGACTATTTTAAAGAAACCGGAGATGCGATGGAAGACTATTCTTTCCGCGTTGGTTTTGGTTACGATATAGAGGAAGGCAAGGAATATTATAATACCGTTGCGAACCATATCTATGGAGAGAGCCATGTAGATCAGGTGGGAATCTGCCAGATTGGGGCAACCATTGCGGTACATACCGGACCATATGCGATTGGAATCGGGTGTGTTAAGAAGTATGAGAATTATTTATAATCTAAGCCAATCCTATTCAAATAATAAAAAAGACCCCACGGAATATAGCTTCGTGGGGTTTTTACTAAATAGAGTTTGAATAGTAAGAAATAATAGAATGTATAAACCAGAAGATATGGTTATTACTTCTCACATTTGCAGAGGCAACTATTATTCTACTTTCTCCGGGAGCGTCTCTCCCTGCCTGAGGCAAAATACTATTTATAAAAATACCAATTATATAAAATGTTTAAGAGAAACTTATTTTACTTTCACAGTTTTCACTTTGCTGTATGCCCCATAAGTCTTAGTCTTTCCAACCTGCTTGTAGGAGCGTACTTTTACAAAGTATTTCTTTTTAGATGTTAATTTCTTTACTACTTTGCTTGTTGTCTTGTTACTCTTTACTACAATTGTTTTCTTTCCTTTGAAAGATTTCTTTGTGGAATATGTGATTTCGTAACCGGAAGCTTTTTTATCTTTTTTCCAGGATACTTTGATTTTTTTCTTTCCATTTGCTTTTACTTTTGTAGTCTGTTTTGCAAGTTTTACTTTTGTGGCTGTTGTGTTTGGCTTCTTTGCTGTAGTAGCAGGTTTTGTAGCTGGTTTAGCAGCAGTTGTTGTATTTGGTTTAGAAGCTGTTGTACTGTCCGGTATGGATGGTGTTGGAGCTTCTGTGGATTGATATGGTTTTAATAATTCAGTAAGTTCATTGATTAAATCAGCAGCATCGGCACTGGTAGAACTTTCGTTTGCTAAGAGTTCTGCTGCCTCATTTTTATGTGCTAATAATACACTATCATCAGCACCGGCACCTTTTAATGCAGTTTCAGCCTGTTTGATAAGTTCCTGTAACTGTGCTTTTTGAGCTTCTGTTACAGGGATTGCAACGTGGATATCAGCGTAGTTATCACAAGAAATAGCAACGCTGTAAGTTCCACCTTCTGCATCAGATGGGATAGCATTTAAGTCAAGAGAAACGCTTTTTGCAATAGCTCCGGAATACAGAGTATAAGGAGTCTTCATATGACCTGCTCCAACAGTATATGTTACAGTTAATGTTCCGTTTTTTACAGTAGGAAGCTGATTTAAAGTAAATGATTTCATATCGTCACTGAAAGTACCGCTGATTTCTTCAGAGTAAGCTGGTTTTATAAAGATTCCATCAGCGAAAGTATAAACATAGTTACCTTCTGGTGTTACATAAGTAATCTTATTAATTGTTTTATTGACAAGCTTTGCAAATTCAGCCGTATTATCTGATTTTGCAATTCCCATAGTAGCTGCTTCATTGGCAACATTAAAAGATAATTTATAAGGTTGTACCCAGATATTTGAAAGATGTTCCAGACCTACTTTATATCCTTCTGTTGTTTCAAGAATGATTCCCTGAATAGTAGAATTGACAGGGAATCCCTCATCTTGTCGGGAATTTCTTAAGTATTTTGTGCTTGTTTCCACCACATCAATCTCGTATTCACCCCAGGTGGATCCTGTTGTTAATGTTGGTACGGCATCAGTTACAGTAGCGACTGTCTTGTTATTAGAAACATAAGAACCGTTTTCCTGAAGTATTTTATACTGAGAAGGAACCTGTGTAGGATTTTCATTTAATGTAATATCAGAAGCTTCCTCATATGCTTTGCTTAATTCTTTGTTTGCATCTTTTAAAATAATAGATTCAACATAAAGGTCAGAATCAACAGCAATATTTACATTCGCAACACCTTTTACATGATATCCCCCTGCAGCTTCTGCACTTTCCTTCTTATAATCTGTCCAGGCATTAGATAAAACAGAATACTTAGAAGTGCTGGCAGTAGTAACGACATCAAAGCTGTCTGTGCTGCTTACGTCACCAGAATAAAATTCTTTGTAAGTTAAATTAGATGTTCCATATATCGTTCCGGAAAAACCTGTACCGTTAGTTAATTTATAATATAATCCACTGTTTCCAATCTGAGTATAGCCTTCTAAAGCTTCTGCAGAATATGTGTAAGTGCTGCCTGCGATAGAAACGGATTTTGTTCCTTCTGCTGCAAATGCAGGAACAGAAAGCTGGCTGACAGACATAAATACTGCCATAGAAGCTGCCAGAGCCTTAGTTAATAATTTTTGTTTTCTCATTAAATTTGTAGTCTCCCTTCTTCTCTTGTATACTTTTAGAACCTGATTATGAAATCAAACATAAAAAATTCCAAAAGGACATATTTGATAAGAAAATAAATATATAAAAATCTGTGCACTGATTTTTAAGGCAAAAAATTAGAGAACTCTCCCTAGCGCGCATACGGAGTGCGTTAGTGGAGGGTCCCCTACCAGGTTTTCATGCATGAATATCTAATAAAAAGATATTAAGCACCGAAAATTCAATTCAAATCTTGTAAGTCTGAGATAGAAAATATATCTCGCAATTAGAGAATACTATATAAAATTAGTTGTGTCAAACAAAAAATACCAAATGAAAAAAGTTCTCAAAAAAGGGAATGCTTAAATACTAATTTTCGTTTCTTTTTTCGTCTACACGAAATCTACAATTATTATTTTGTCTTCACAGTTTTTATTGCAGACCATTTTGATGTAGCTGACTGATATCCGGCTTTTGTATATACGGCGCGGATGCGGACTTTATATCTTGTTTTCTTTTTCAGTTTCTTAAGCTGAGCAGATGTGATCTTAGCCTTGGAAACTTTAATTGTTTTTGTATCTTTTTTGTTACCGAATCCTTTTGTTGTGTACTGGATTTCATAACCGGTAGCCTTCTTAACTTTTTTCCATGTAACTTTTGCTTTGTTCTTTGTTGTTTTTCCAACTTTAAGAACAGGTTTGGAAAGTTTTACGTTTGATTTCTTTAATGCTGGTTTAGTAGCAGGTTTTTTAGTTGTTGTTGTGTCTGGGTTAGAAGGCGTTGCAGGTTTAGAAGGAGTAACAGCTTTTTCTTTTAAGCCTGAAAGAGCTTCTGTAAGTTTTGTGTTTGCAGCATCAACAATTGCCTGTGTGTTAGCGGATTTTGCTTCTTTTGCTTCTGTTAAAGCAGTCTGAAGTGCTTTCCAGGTTTCAGCAGTATATTTGCTGCTATCAAGTGCTTCTGCTTTTTTGATGGAAGCTTCAAGGATAGAAGTATTCAGCTGTACAGTTCCAGATACAGATGGGTAACCGGTTGATGTAAGCTCTATTGTGTAAGAAGCAGATTTGTCTGCAAATACAGGTGTGGAAGAACCATCTTTACCTTTAATTGCTGCATTGAAGTTAATGTTTCCGTCTGCATCAAATAAATCAGTAGCTTTAATTCCGCCTTTTCCTGTTTTTTCTACCCCATTAATTTTAATAGATGTAATATTATTTACATATTTTTTAAAGTTGACACCGGCAGGAAGAGTAACCTGATTATTTTTATTAATGGAGATATCTCCAGTCTTGTAGCCAGATTCTAATGTGAAGGAGGCTACAATATCAGAGTAAGTATCATCTGTAAATACCATAGAATAGGAACCCACACCAGTATTATCTGTAGCTTTTATCGTCAGAGTATTGTTTGCGTATGTATAATCTGTACCTTCTGTCAGGACAGTTTTTCCCATACTTACGCTGCTTAAAGTATAATTAGAACCAGAAGGAACAGCAGTAGTATCAACAGAAACGGTTGCACCATCTTTAAAGTTATCATTAGCGGTAGCTTTAATGCTGTCAGAACCAGCTAAAGTTTTACATTTTAAGTTAGTATTAATAACAATATCAGCACCGTTTTTTACAAGATAAGTAACTTTTTTAATTGTTTTACCTTGTAAAGCTTCATGACGATTATAATCAATTGTGTTTCCATGCTTTTCTTTAAATCCATCTGTTACGGCAAAGGAGAATTTGCCTCCAATCCAGATGTTTTCCAGATGCTCCATACCGTATTTCTTGCCATCTTCGTCTTCAACGATGATACCAAGTAAGGAATCTTTAGCACTTAAATTAGAAAGAGGGCTGTTTTCAGAAGTTACAGGATCTACTTCATATTGTCCGTAGGAAGACTGTGTTTTGATAGTAAGTGTATCAGAAGTATCTTCGGTAACCTCAGATTTCATAGCTGTCAAAGTACCATCACCATTTAAGATTTTATATTCAGATGGTGCATTATCAGATAATTTCATAGAACCAATAATTTCCAATAATTTGTTGCTGCATTCTTTGTTTTCGGAAATAGCCTTTTTCGCATTTTCATATAATGAAGTTGGAACAGCGATATTTACGTCTTTCATACCGATAATAGAGCCACCCTGTCCGTTTGCATTATCTTCTGAATACGTACTGGAGAAGAAAGATTTATATTTATTAGTTGTTGCACTACTTACTGCATCATACATACCACTTTCACGATAAGAAGCGGCTTTATCAGAAGTGAGGTCTAAAGTAGTATCCTCTTTTACGTCATTTAATTCTCCGTAATAGAAGTCTGCATAAGAAAGATTCGCTGTTCCGTATTCATATTTATCAAGAGCATTTTTAGCGGCTGTAAGATGTTCAACTGCTTCATTGATTTCTGCCTGAGTAGGAGTCTCTTTTGCTAAAATGTCTTTTGCTTCATTTAATTCTGTTTCGAAGCTATTCCAGCTTTTTTCTGTATAATCTGATTTCTTTAACTCTTCCACAGAAGAAACAAGTTTGTTTAACTCAGTTGTATCGCCAGCATTTGTGTCAGGTTTTACAATGTTTGCATCAGTAGCTTCAAAGTTATATGTAGAATCAGCGTATCCAAGAGCATAAATGGTTAAACTCCAGTAGCCAGTTCCGTCATATCCTTTTGGAAGCTGGCAGCGAATAGAATTTGTAAGACCTAACTGGATTCCCATACTTTTATGCATCCAGTTATCAGCAGCAAACTTTGTTCCGTAAGTGGCAAGTGCCTTAGAACGTGTGCTGTCATTTCCATAGTAGGTCCATTTTACAGCCTGCATATTAGCGCCAAGATCGCCGTAATTTTTTGTGAAATCTACACGAAGAAATTCACCGTAGCTACCGCTTGCATCCTTTACAGTTGCTCCCATATTGTTTAAATCAGCAGTTTTAAGAGTCTTATCTTTAATACCAGAAGAAGAGCCGTTACTTCTTTGGGTAAATGTGAAGGAACCATCACTCTGCTTTTCGGCAGTCTTTAGGCCATTGGTATCCTTATCAACAGATGCAGTAACGTTGTTATAAGCCTGTAGATTTTTTTCTCCATAGCCGCCAATTAAGGTACCGTTATTTTCTACAACGGAATATTTTGCTTTGAAAGCTTCAAAATCAGAAGACTTTACTGCAACAGGTACATATTTAAGACCATAAACTTTATAATCTTTCATAGTATCTTCAGTGCCATCACTGGTTTTGATTGCGCCCCTAGTAAAGGTGATTTTTTCTCCATTAGTGAGGATTGCAGTATTAGCATCTGTCCAGTGAGATATATTATAAGTTCCCTTTTCACCTTCAATAATCGCAGTACACTGATAACTTCCGCGGTGAAGTCCGTGATTAACAGTAGCTCTTGTTACTGCATCAAAGGCACCTTTATCTTTTTCACCGTGTGAATCAGCTGTATCAGAAGAAGTGGTATCTCCGGCTGCCCAAACTCCTTCAGCCTTCCAATATTCAGCCCATGTCAGGCCTGCATAGCAGTAAACGTAGTCATCACTATTTTCTGCTGTCTGTGTCTGTACTGTAGATACACTTGCTGCTTTTACAACTGCTGGAGTAATACTGGAAAATACAGTAGTACAAGTCATTGCAAGAGCAAGAGTACCTGCTACAAGTAATTTGTTTCTCATAAGTTCCTCCTTATATTATAATTGGTATTTGAGTTAGCTTATTCTAACGAAAAATATAATAGTATACTATTATTAGTTGTGTCAAACTATATATATATTAATGAAAAAAGTTCTCACTTATTTATAAAAAAATTGCATTGTCAGAATATTTTCTATATAATGTATAAAGTTAGAAAGAACTAATAAAAGTAAGTTTCAAGATAATGGAGGATTGTTGTGATAAATTTTAGAAAAAAAGCAGTTGCGATGTTACTGGCCACTGTGTTCACTGCAGGAATGCTTTCCGGATGTGGAACATCAGTAGATACAGAGAAAAGTAAGAATGATAGTAGAAAGGCTGTGGAGCAGACAACACAGGCAGAAGCGGATACAAATAGTAAGAATCAAAATGAAGAGGACAAATCAGAATCAAGAGATATTTTTGCGATGGATACGTATATGACTTTAACGGCTTACGGAAAGAATGCTAAGAAAGCGTTGGATGAGGCGGTTGATGAGATTAACAATATTGAACAGCTTGTTTCTACGGGGATTGACAGCAGTGAAGTTTCGCAGATTAATAAGAATGGAAAAGGTTCGGTATCAGAAACAACAGGATATCTGATTAAGCGCTCAAAAGAGATTTATGACAGCACGAATGGAGTGTTTGACATTACGATTTATCCGATTATGCAGGCGTGGGGGTTCCCGACGGAGAACTATCGTGTTCCCGGAAAGAAAGAGCTGAAGAAGTTAAGGGGACTGATGGGAGCAGATCACGTTTTATATGATGAAAAAAAACAGGAGGTCACTTTAAATAAGGAAGGAATGAAGATTGACCTTGGTGGAATTGCGAAAGGATATACTTCTTCAAAAGTAATGGATATTTTTAAAGAAAATGGGATTTCGAGTGCAGTGATCAGTCTTGGCGGTAATGTGCAGACACTAAACGGAAAGCCAGATGGTTCTGACTGGAGAGTGGCGGTTGAGAATCCGGCAGATACGGGAAGTTATATTGGAGTGCTTTCTATAAAGGATAAGGCAGTGATTACTTCTGGGGGATATGAGCGTTATTTTAAGCAGGATGGAAAAACATATCATCATATTATTGATCCGGCTAATGGATATCCGGCAAATAATGGTCTGACGTCTGTTACGATCGTATCAGATGACGGAACACTTGCAGACGGTTTGTCCACATCATTATTCATTATGGGACCGGAAAAAGCACAGAAATACTGGAAAGAACACAGTGATGAGTTTGACACGATTCTTGTAAAAGATGACGGAAGCATTCTAGTTTCAGAGGGACTCGCAGAGTATTTTACCAGTGAGTCTGATTTTACGATAATAAAAAAATAATGATACAAAAAATTTCTCATAAAATCAAGTACAAAAAGATTTCGAGAATATAAGAATACAAGAGTACAGGAATACAAGAATACATTCAAAAAGAAAGGGAGATATGATGAGAGAAAAGTGGAAAAAATATGTTGAAAAATTTAAAAGTCTTGGTGATAAGGTTTTAGGTGTGAAAGGAATTACAGCGATAATTCCGGCGGTTTGCCTGGCGGTTCTTATGGTGACAGTACTTACCGGATACAAAACCCCACAGGCAAAAAAGTATGAAGCTTCAGAGACAGAAGACATCAGTCAGATTAAGGAAGCGCTTGCGAAGGAAAGTAGGGCAGCAACGGCAGAAACAACGAAAAAGAATACAACAAAGAAGGGAAAGAAGGGGGCTATTGATGTAAAAGATGGAACGTATAAAGGTTCTGCAAACGGATATGGCGGAAAAGTTACAGTAAATGTTACTGTAAGCAAAAAGACGATGACAGCGATTGATGTTGTCAGTGCTCCAGGTGAGACGGATTCTTTCTTTCAGCGTGCAAAAGGGGTTATTGATGAGATGCTTACGGCACAGAGTACAGATGTAGATGTCGTGTCCGGAGCAACATACAGTTCAAATGGAATTATCGGTGCAGTAAAAAATGCACTTTTTGGAACGGAGTCTAATAATGCGACAGCGGCAGCAGCGAACGCAGGTAATGCAGGTGGTTCGGCTCCGAGTGTTTCTAAAGTAAGTGAATCCGGTACATGGAAGGATGGAACTTACACTGGTTCGGGCAAAGGATTTGGTGGAACTATTTCTGTAAAAGTAACAGTAAAAGATGGAAAAATCAGCGCGATCGATGTAACAAGCGCATCAGGAGAAACTGCTTCCTATTTTAGTAAGGCAAAAGGAATTATCCCAAAGATGATCAGCGGACAGACTATAAATGTGGATGTGGCATCCGGAGCAACCTATAGTTCCAATGGAATTATTACCGCAGTAAGAAATGCTCTTTCAAAGGCAGAAACAGGAAAAAGCAGTACGAAAAAGAAAAAGAAGAAAAATAAAAAAAATAAGAAAAAAAACAGTGGTTCTAACAGCAATAATAACAACAATAATATTGCAGCACCGGCAGAAGGGTATGAAGACGGCACCTATACCGGAAGTGCGGCCTGTTCGGGAGAGCAGTTTAAGGAATATAGTGTAACGGCAAATGTAACGATTAAAAATGGAAAGATTTCTGCGGTGGAGATTTCTTCTACAGCAAAAGGAACCAACCTGAAACAGTTTATGAGCAGAGATGAGATTAAGAATCTTCCATCACTTATTGTCTCTAAAAACGGAACAAGCGGAGTAGATGCTGTCAGTGGAGCAACGTACAGTTCCCATGCTATTTTTAATGCGGTAAATGATGCTTTATCAAAGGCGAAGAAAAACAGTTCTTCTACGGAAAAGAAAGAAGAGACAACAACGGAGAAAAAGGAAGAGACGACAACAGAAAAGAAAGAGGAAACGACCACAGAAAAAAAGGAAGAGACAACAACGGAAAAGAAAGAGGAAACGACTACAGAGAAAAAAGAAGAAACAACAGAAAATCCAGACGAAGGGAAAAACTACAAAAATGGAACATACAAAGTAAGCATAACCTGCGAGCCGGATGAAGATGAGGATTTTGATCCGTATACGATTTCCATGGATATCACAATTAAAAAAGATAAAATTACAGAAATTTCTAATATTACCGCAAATACAAATTCAACGAATAAAGCATATACAAACGATGCAAAGAAAGGAATGGTTTCTAAAATTATAGCAAATGGAAATGCAGACGGTGTAAATACTGTGGCAGGAGCCACCTGTTCTTCTAAAGCAATCAAAGATGCATGCCAGAAGGCATTTAATGCGGCAAAGAAGTAATTTTAAAGAGAGTAGCTTTTGCGTTTATTTAAGAAAAAGTTATTTGAATACTTAAATATAGTAAGAAAATTTATAAAAGACAATAGAAAGCATTTTAGAAGGGACAACGAATGAAATATAAAAACTTTTTAATCCGTTTATTTGATCTTATTCTCGTTCTGGGGCTTTTAGCAGGATATCAGGCTGTGATTTACAGTCGTGATAAAGAAGCCACAATTGCAGAATTAAAAAGCCAGGTAAATCAGCTTCAAGGAGAAAAAGAGGATATTCTTGAAGCGGCAAAAAATTCTGGAAAGTTAGGGACCGATGGTGCATCTGCCGGTCAGGCAGGAACGTATAAAGATGGAACATATACTGGAAGTTCGCAGGGATTTGGCGGAGAAATTAAAGTAAAAGTAACGGTATCCGGGAAGAAAATTAGTGCGATAGATATTATAGAAGCAAGTGGGGAAGATGAGGCTTATTTATCAATGGCAAAAGATATTGTGAAGACAATACTTGATAAGCAGACGACAGAGGTTGATACAATAAGCGGAGCAACCTATTCATCTACAGGAATAAAGAATGCAGTAGGACAGGCATTAGAAGGAGCAGCTAAATAATGAAGAAAAAGAAAAAAATATCGGTGCAGACAATCATAGAAGTGATGATACGGGCAGTATTTTTTATCATCTATCCAGCGTTATTTTCCACTGCATTTACCGGAATAAAATTAATTGTAGAACAAATTACACAGCGTGCAAGTCTGCAGTGGAATTCCTTTGTACAGACACTTGTGGTATTACTGGTCTTTACCATTGTGTTTGGACGATTTTTCTGTGGATTTGCCTGTGCATTTGGAACCTGGGGGGATTTCGTTTATTTTATTTCATCTATGATTCGCAAAAAAAGAAAAAAGAAACCGTTGAAATGTTTTTCAAAAGCGGGAAAGATACTCCGGTATTTAAAATATGTTGTCCTGCTTGTTGTCCTGCTTCTTTGCATAAAAGGTTACAGTAGTGCCGTTGCTGTACATAGTCCGTTCAGTGCATTTTCCCGTTTCCATCAGTTGAAGATGGCAGACAGCCTTATAGGAACAGGTCTCTTTTTATTGGTTACAGCAGGAATGGCATTGGAACCAAGATTTTTCTGTCGTTTCTTATGCCCAATGGGAGCAGTATTTTCCCTGATGCCGGTGTTACCATTTTCTGTAATCAAACGAAACAGAGAAAACTGTATTCCAAACTGTAAAGCGTGCAATTTAGTATGTCCGGCAAACCTTGAGATACCATCGGATAAAGAAGGGGATAATGCGACATCCGGTGAATGTTTCTCCTGTGGAAAATGTATCGGAAAATGTCCAAAGCAAAACACACATAATGGTTTTTTGGGAAAGCTATGGTTACCAATGCTTGTAGGAAAGGCTGTGATATTATTCGTGATATTTAGAATATTGTATTAAAAACTTTTCCAGATTTTGTCTATCAGATAAATTACTATATCAAAAAAACTTTTTCGTGTTATAATGGACAGTAATCTGTGTATAAAATTCAGTTTTGCCGTCCCAGCAGGAAAGGAGCATTTTTTGAATAAAGCGAATTTGATTATAGAAGAAGTGAATAAAGTAATTATTGGTAAAGAAAAGGTCATCCGTAAGGTGTGGATGACGATTCTCTCTGGTGGACATGTTTTGCTTGAGGATGTACCTGGTGTGGGAAAGACAACGATGGCGCTGGCTTTTTCAAAGGCTTTGGGACTTTCTTATCGAAGAATACAGTTTACACCGGACGTCATGCCATCGGATGTGGTCGGTTTCTACTATTATAATAAGGAAAATGGAAAGTTTGAATACCGTCAGGGAGCAGTTATGACGAACCTTCTGCTGGCAGATGAAATTAACCGTACTTCAAGTAGAACGCAGTCAGCACTTTTGGAGGTTATGGAAGAAGGACAGGTAACGGTAGATGGTGTGACAAGAAATATACAGGAACCATTTTTTGTTATTGCAACGCAAAATCCGCTTGGTTCTGCGGGTACGCAGATGCTTCCGGAGTCGCAGATGGATCGTTTTATGGTTCTTTTATCTATGGGATACCCAACAATAAAGGAAGAAATGATTCTGATGAGTCAGAGAAAGGTGAGTGATCCATTAGATGATGTGAATGAGGTTATCTCAAAAGAAGAATTACTTTCTATGCAAAAGGAAGTGAATGAGATTAAGGTTTCTTCTTTAATCTATCAGTATATTGCAATGCTTTCTGATGCGACACGAAGACATGATATGATTCAGCTGGGTGTCAGCCCAAGAGGATCTCTGGCCTTGTGCAGAATGGCAAAAGCGAGTGCATTTTTGGCTGGCAGAGATTATGTTGTGCCGGAAGATGTTCAGGATGTTGTAAAAGATGTTTTCCGTCATCGTCTGGTATTAAAGTCAAGAGCAAGGTTATCGAGGAAAGATGTGGATAAGATTATGGATGAAATTTGTGCCACTGTACATGTGCCAGATCGAAGAGCGGCAGGAGGAAGAAGATGACCCGAAAAAGATTATGGATGAATCGAATTAGCGGGATTGTCTGTCTGTTACTGTGGATTGCGTTAGTCATTTTTCTTTCTGGAACAACAGGGAAGATTGCCGGGATGGCATTAGGAATTATGTTGCTGGTGGCTGTCATTTATAATCTTTATCTTCCAAAAGAAGTTTCTACTCATCTGATTATTCCTGCCTATGCGCAAAAGGAAGAAAAAATTACCGGACGACTTTGTATCAGCAATACAGGAGTGTTCCCTGTTTTATCTGGGAAAGTTTTTTTACAGGTAAAGAAGACGATTAGTGGGGAACAGGAAATATTTTCTATGAATATCAGGGCAGCGGGACGAAAAAATGGTGCGGCTGCTTTTGTTATAGATTCGGAATATATGGGATTTTTGGAAATCACGATTTTGCGGGTGGAACTGTACAGCTTTTTTGGATGTATGAAAAAGGTAACATATGTAAATCAGGAGAAGGTGGTAATGATTCTGCCACAAACAACGGAACTGCATTTTCCAGTACAAAACAGCGGAGCTGCCTGTTCTTTTTTTGATGAGGAACAAAGTGGTAAAAAGGGAAATGGTCCGGGGGAATATTTTGGAATCCGTCCGTATGTTGATGGAGATTCCATGAAGTTAATTCACTGGAAGCTAACAGGAAAAACAGATGAATATATGGTAAAAGAAGTGGAAGTTCCTATGATGCGGATGCCACTTATTTTTCTCGAAACAAGGGTAGAAAAGCTGGATGCTGCTATGATTGACGGGTTGTTAGAAGCATTTTTTTCTATTTCACAGCATATGGCACAGGAAGGACAGAAGCATTGTCTTTGTTGGTGGGATAAAAAGACCGATGGATGGAATTTTTACAATGTGGCAAATGCAATGCAGTTGGAAGAAGTGTATGCCCATGTATTTCAAAGTATGTTTTTTTCTCAGGGGAATGCAACGATAGATTCTTTTGAAAAAGAAAGAAAAGAACAGTTTTCAGAAGTGATTTATATTACAGAGTATTGGAACGAGAAACAGGCAGTTTTCGATGACTGGAACCTGACTTTATTATTAGAACGACGGGAAGCAAGAAAAGAAGAAGGGGAAGCGTTAGTACCGTATATTTTTTCGGCAGAAACCATGGGAGAGGATATTGATCGGATTTTGACAGCGTACAGGAGTGTAGATTATGGAGCATAAAAACTCATTTCACATTAAAAAATTGAATCATCAGAGTGGATTTGGCTGGGCAGAAATGATGCGGGCCGGGTATGTGTGGCTTGCTGCGCTGTTATGTTTTATCTGGTATGCTGCCGATCGTTTTGAAATGGATACAGCAGGTGTTGCTCTTTTTATCGGGGCAGCCTTTTTTATATTATTGTATTTCGTTGGGATATCTGTTGGAAAAGGTTTTACGGTTTTTATAAGCGGTTTGTATTTTTTTGTTCCATTTTTCATTCTTTCTATGGAGAATATTCGAAGAGCTTTATTGATTTTCTCCCGAACAGTCTTTGATTATCTGGCAGATTATGGACAGAGCAAAAATATTTTTCATCGTATAATTCAAAATACATCGGTAGATATGCAGACAGGAAATGTGGAGTTTTTTCCATTTGTTGTCGGAATATTGGGGATAACTTTGTGGCTTATTCTTTTTATGGCATTGTTGTGGAAAGTCCAGCCTTGTATTTTATTTTTTACCGTAGCGATCTGCTTTGCTTTTCCATTTTTTGTATGGGGAGTTCGGCCAGAATTGTTTGCAGTGTTAAGCTTTCTCATTTTTTGTTTCTTTTTCTTTGCTCCGTCTTTTTGGGGAGGAGTACTTGGAACTTCAATTCTTATTATTTTACTTCTTTTAGGAACTTTCTCAGGAATGACAAATACCGGACAGATGTCGGCAATTCAAAAGAAGTGGAATAAAGAACGATATAAAGAGGATGTATCTGTTCTTCCGGAAGGTCAGCTTACAAAGGCAAAGAAGATGAAGCGGACAGGTGAAGAGGCTCTTAAAGTAAATATTTATAAGAAAAACAGTTATTATCTGAAAGGATTTGTTGGAACAACTTATGAGAATAATTGTTGGAAAGCAAGTACAAATAACTGGAATATTTTTGGCTCAGACAGGAGTATGCTTGCAGCTTCTGACCGGGAGGCATACGAATCTTTATTATGGCTTCATAATAAAGAATTTTACGGAAATACAGTAATGTATCATTTTGTAAGGCAGAAAAAGCTTTCGGAAGGGAAAACAGATCCGTCTCTTTACAGTTTATCTGTAAAAAATGTAGGGGCGAATCGAAAGTATCTTTATCTTCCTTATGAGAGTGCTGTTTTACCAACAATATATGAAGAAGAAGGGACGGCAGCGATTAATAAAACAGAGAATATATTCGCTTCTGGAATAAAAGGAGCAGGAGAATATTCTTTTAAAGCAATGGAAACAATGGCTGGAAAGTTGAAATCGTCTACCAATATTAAGACGGAGGATAAGAATCTTTCCTCAAAAAAAATGACGGAAAGCTATAAAGAATATGTAAATGCAACATGTCTTTTCTTAAATAAAGAAACAAAAACATTGATTTCTTCTGCAACAGAAGGGAGTCTTCAAAGTAATCTATCGGTATTAGCAATTATAAACCGGGTAAAAAGCTTCATGAAAACATCGATTACCTATAATGAAAATCCAGGAAGTATCTCGGAAGATGAAGATTTTGCCCAATGGTTTTTTGAAGATAAAAAAACAGGATACGATGTGCAGTATGCGGCGGCAGCAGTAATGATGTTTCGTTATTATGGAATTCCATCCCGTTATGTGGAAGGATACCTTCTTACACCGGAAACGGTAAAAGAGGCAGGAACGGCAGAGACGGTGACTGTTTCACAAAAATACGCGCATGCATGGCCGGAAATTTATCTGGATGGAATGGGATGGATTCCGGTAGAAGTTACTCCCAAATATGAAAACATTATGGGAACACCGTATTATGAGACACAGGAAACTGCGGTAAGTAATTCAAGTTCGTCAGATCAATCTTTAGAAAATGACGATAAGAAGAAACAAGAAAAACAGCAGGAACAAAAAACACAGGAAAAAGAACAGACAACAGAAAAGAAATCAGAAAAGAAAACAGTAGAAACACCGCAACAGATTCCGCAGGATCGATCAAAGCAAAGTAAAGGTGGAAGAACCGTTCATAAAATCCTGTATATTCTATGTTTCTTTATTTTCATAGCAGGTCTTTTGCTTTTTGTATTTAGAAAACGACTGCAAAAAGTATACCGAAATTATAAAACAGATAAACTTTTAAAACAGCAAAAGTATAGTCAGGCAGTTATGTTCTGGTACGATATTTTGTGTAAAACAATATATGGAAAAGAAAAAATAAAAGATAATCGTGTAAGAACCTTTGAAAAAAGACTTCGTACCTTTGACAGAGAAATGGAACCGAAAAAGTTACATCTTTGTATGAGGATTCGCCAGAAAGCGGTGTATTCACCAGAAGGAATCACTAGAAAAGAAGCAGAAGCTGCAGTACATTTTCTGAAAAAAGAGTGTGAAAAACTGAAATAAAGGTATTTTAAGTTTCGTTTCTATTGACAGGGAAAACTATAGCGATTAGAATATTTTCATAATTAGATTTAAATTAAGCGAGGAAAAAATATGTGGTTAGCAGATAACTGGAAAGAATATGAAGTTATAGATTGCAGCGAAGGTGAAAAACTGGAACGCTGGGGCAAATACACCCTTCTTCGTCCAGACCCTCAGGTAATCTGGAATACAAAAAAAGAAGATAAACACTGGAAACATTTAAATGCACATTATCACAGAAGCAAAAAAGGTGGCGGAGAGTGGGAGTTTTTTGATTTTCCAAAGCAGTGGGATATTCATTATAGAAGTCTTACCTTCCATTTAAAACCATTCAGTTTTAAACATACAGGGCTTTTCCCAGAACAGGCAGTCAACTGGGACTGGTTTTCTGATAAGATTAAGAAGGCAGGCCGCCCAGTAAAAGTATTGAACTTATTTGCCTATACTGGTGGAGCAACACTTGCAGCCGCAGCTGCGGGAGCATCTGTAACTCATGTAGATGCCTCAAAAGGAATGGTTACCTGGGCAAAGGAGAATGCGGTTGCTTCTGGTCTTGGTGATGCACCGATTCGCTGGCTTGTAGATGACTGTGTGAAGTTCGTAGAAAGAGAAATCCGCCGTGGCAATCATTACGATGGAATTATTATGGATCCACCATCTTATGGACGTGGGCCAAAGGGAGAGATTTGGAAGATTGAGGAGAAGATTTATTCTTTAGTATGTCTTTGTGAAAAGCTTCTTTCCAAAGACCCGCTGTTCTTCTTAATTAATTCCTATACAACAGGATTACAGCCTGCCGTTCTTTCCTATATGTTAGGAACAGCAGTTGCGAAAAAACATGGTGGAAAAGTCAGTGCAGATGAGGTTGGTCTTCCTGTCAGTGCAAATGGACTTGTTCTTCCATGCGGTGCTTCCGGACGATGGGAAAAGAAATAGATGGGAGATAGCATATGAGTGCTAAAAAGACAGCTTTTTATGGAATGTTTCTTGCGCTTGCTTTAGTAGCAGGATATATTGAACAGCTTATACCGATTAATCTTGGAATACCCGGAGTAAAGCTTGGACTTGCAAACATTGTTACAATGCTTCTTCTTTATATAGTAGGAGTCCCTGCAGCCTGCCTGATTTCCGTACTTAGAATCCTATTATCAGGATTCCTCTTTGGAAGCGGATTCGCAATGGTCTACAGTGCAGCAGGAGCGGCAATGAGTATGCTAGTTATGGCACTCTTAAAGAAAACAAAGAAGTTTTCTTCTGTAGGAGTAAGCGTAGCAGGCGGCATATTCCACAACGTAGGACAGATTATCGTTGCCATGATTGTATTGGAAACAAAGGCATTAGCCTACTATCTCCCAATTTTAATCCTTTCTGGACTCGTAGCCGGAATCTTAATCGGAATCTTAAGCGGGATATTAACAAAGAGATTAAATCCGATAATCAAGCAGCATTTTGTATAAACAGACGAAAACTCTAAACATCCTATTTTGACAGCTGCTTTATAGTCGCTGCGTGTTGAATGTTTGCTTTTGCGCTCGCATCCAGCACTTGCTCCGAAGCCGCATCTGCCAAGATAAGATGTTTAGAGTTTTCTGTTTATAGAAATACTAGAGCGTGTTTGAAAAATCATTCCTGCAACCTGCACGCCCCAATTTGCGGTATATTTTGCCTTCATTCGGTTGACGTAGCCCGCTACGCCGCCCTCATTCAGGCGAAATCTCCCGCAAATTGTAACGCACATCTTGCAGAAAGCATTTTTCAAACACGCTCTAAAGGAATGCTGGATTAAATTGGATTACTATCCCCTTTCTTCTTCAGAGATAGAAATCGGATATGGAATAGTGCCACTTTTGAGCAAGTTCATAATGCGGGCGAGCATTATGAGCGCAGTGATACGGAACAGCTGCCATATATCTATTAGCTTAGTTTCGTCTGTCAAATGACGAGATAAAGGAGGAAACACAAATGGAAATTACATACGATTACTATCGCATATTCTATTATGCGGCTAAATATAAAAGCTTTTCAAAGGCGGCAGAGATTCTGATGAGTAACCAGCCGAATATTACGCATTTTATGAATAATCTGGAGAATCAGCTTGGCTGTCGTTTGTTTATTCGTTCAAATAGAGGAGTAACACTTACAAGAGAAGGGGAGAAGCTATACAAGCATGTAACAATTGCATATCAGCATTTTCAACTGGCAGAGTTAGAACTGGCGAATGATAAAAGTCTGCAGAGTGGAATTATAACCGTTGGTGTAAGTGAGATCGCATTACATTTGCTGATCTTACAGGTAATGGCAGACTTTCGAAAAGCATATCCGGGTATCCGCATCCGCCTTTCCAATCATTCTACTCCGGAGACGATTCAGGAAGTAAAAGATGGTCTGGTTGATCTGGCAGTAGTATCTACACCGGCCGATATCCCTGCTACATTAAAATCTACGTCTTTGATGGATTTTTCAGATGTAATGGTAGTGAGCAGCTCGCATAAAGAATTATGTGAGAAGCCGATACATCTTTCAAAGATGCAGGATTATCCACTCATTTGTCTTGGGAGAGGAACAAAGTCATATGAGTTTTTCAGTAATTTTTATCAAAGATATGGTTTAAAGTTAAATCCAGATATTGAAGCCGGAACAATTCATCAGATTCTTCCGATGGTTGTCTATGATCTTGGAGTAGGTTTTTTACCAGAAAATGTAGGTATAGAAGCCTTAGAAGATGGGAAAATAATAAAAGTACCCCTTATAGAGAAAATCCCACAAAGACAGATCTGCCTTGTGGAGTCAAAAAGAACACCGCTTAGTATAGCAGCTAATGCATTAAAGCAATTTATAAATAATTATATTGAAACGAAATTAAAAGACAAAGCGTGATTATTTAAAGAAATTTCCAGGTATGTTATAAAGATATAACAATTATGATTGAAAGCTAATTTATAGTGATTCAGAGATATACAGACTTTCAAAAAATAAAAATAGTCTCTATATTTTAAGAATTATGTCCGAATTGTTATAATAATTTGTAATTATTCTTTCTTTTTTTCTTAAACATTCTTTATCAAATCTGACTGATTTCTGACAAGATTTCTCATATTCATACAAATCGTTTTGTCAAATTGAATAAAAAAATCGTATTTATATGAGAAATCTTTGCACTATGTAAAATTTACATGATAGATAAAAATATAAAACATTTCCACATAAATAAAAAGAGGGGTAGAATGTGTAGCAATGGTTCAGGGCGAACAATCTCTTCCTATTAAATAGGGTAGCAAAGAAGATTGTCACCAATATAAGAATCAGGAAGGAGTGTGGCAGATGGATGCTCTGGTCAATGAACTGATGAAAGAGTTGAATTGCGACACTGTCTTTACGATTCCGGTACTCGGAGGAATCCCGGTTAAAGAATCTGTAGTAGTAACATGGATCATCATGGCGGTCATTCTGGTACTTTGTATAGCGTTAACCAGAAATTTAAGCGTAGAAAATCCAAGTCGTGGACAGATCATACTGGAAACAATCGTAAGCGGCGGACACAATTTCTTCAAGGACACACTGGGAGAACATGGAGCGGAATATATACCGTATCTTATGACAGTGACCCTCTACATCGGTATTGCCAATCTTATCGGACTGCTTGGTTTTAAACCACCGACAAAAGACATGAACGTGACGGCGGCATTAGCATTTATGAGTATTGTCTTAATTGAGGTAGCCGGCATCAGACAAAAAGGAGCAAAAGGATGGGTAAAGAGTTTTGCGGAACCAATTCCAATTATCTTACCGATCAATATTATGGAGATTTTTATTAAACCATTATCTCTGTGCATGCGACTTTTTGGTAACGTACTTGGTTCTTTCGTTATCATGGAATTATTAAAGTTAATTGTTCCGGCAGTATTACCGGCAGTGTTTAGCTGTTACTTTGATATTTTTGATGGTTTGATTCAGGCCTACGTATTTGTATTCCTTACATCGTTGTTTATTAAGGAAGCGACAGAATAAGAAAACAACAAAAAATTTAAAGAGAAAAGAAAAGGAGTGTTGTAATTATGTCATCAGCATTATTTGTAGCAATTGGAGCAGGAGTTGCAGTATTAACAGGTATTGGAGCAGGTATCGGTATCGGTAAAGCTACCGCAGCCGCAACAGATGCAATCGCAAGACAGCCGGAAGCAGAAAGTAAGATCAGTAAAGCATTATTACTTGGTTGTGCGTTAGCAGAGGCAACAGCTATTTACGGTTTCGTTATCGCATTATTAATCATCCTTTTCCTTAAATAATAAAAGCTTAAAAGGCTATTTGGAAACTTACAGATTTTTAATGAAAAAGGAAGGCGGACGAAGAATATGCTTAATATAAATCCATGGAATATGGTAATGATTGTAATAAATCTTCTTGTATTATATGCGATTTTTCGTAAGTTCTTATATAAACCGGTTATGAATGTAATTCATCGGAGAGAAGAATTGATTCAGGGACAGTTTGATTCTGCTAAAAAAACGCAGGATGATGCCCTTCAGTTAAAGGCTGATTATGAAGAAAAATTACAGAAGGCAAATGTAAAGGCTGATGAGATTATTCTTGCAGCAAGAGATCAGGCAAAAGAAGAGCATGAGAAAGCAGTGCTTGAGACACAGGCGAAGACGGACAGAATGATCGAGAAAGCAAAAGCAGATATCGAAAAAGAACAGAAACAGGCACAGCAGGAAGTGCAGGGTGAGATTGCGAAACTTGCACTTATCGCCGCAAGAAAGATTATAGAGACAGGTGAGGCCCATGACGCAGAAGGCAGTAAATAATGCGAAAGTATTATACCGTCTGAATATTTCAAGAAGCGATGTAGAAGAAGCCCATAAAATTTTCACGAAGGCCCCTTTCCTTCTCGAGACTCTGACAAATCCAGTTGTTTCAGAGGAAGCGAAAGAGGTAGTGCTTGACAAAATTGCGAGACAGAGTGGAATGCCGGAACTTCTTGAGAATTTTATGAAGATGATGTGCCGGATTGGTGAAATCGGACAGATCACAGATATTTTTAACTGCTATTATGAATACTGGGATAAAATGAATCACATTCTTCACGCAAAAGTCATTTATGCAGATGACAAGGCAAAAGAAGAAAAAGAAGCAATTCAGAAGCAGTTAGAGAGCATTTATCCAGATGAAAAGGTTGTTCTTTCGGAAGAGACAGATGCTTCCCTTCTTGGTGGTTATGTTGTTCGTGTCGGTTATGAAGAGTATGACCACAGTTATGAAGGTAAACTCAGACGGTTAGAAAGAAAATTAACAGGGAGGTGAATCTTGTGGGCGCAATCAGTGCAGAAGATATAATCTCTATTATACAGAGTGAAATCGAAAATTTTGATGTGGACAACACAAGTGAAGAGACAGGTACGGTCATATATGTAGGTGACGGAATCGTTACTGTTTATGGTATTGACCATGCGATGTACGGTGAGGTTGTCGTTTTTGATAATGGAGTAAAAGGAATGGTTCAGGATATCCGTCAGAACGAGATTGGTGTAATCCTTTTCGGACGTGATACTGGAATCAAAGAAGGAACAAAAGTAGTTAGAACAAAGAAAAAAGCAGGTATTCCTGTTGGTAACGAATACATTGGACGAGTAATTAATGCGTTAGGTGAGCCAATTGACGGCGGCGCAGAGATTAAGGCAGATGGTTATCGTCCGATTGAGGAAGAAGCACCTGGTATCATTGAGAGAAAGTCAGTAGATACTCCAATGGAAACGGGTATTCTTTCCATCGACTCCATGTTCCCAATCGGACGTGGACAGCGTGAGTTAATCATTGGTGACCGTCAGACTGGTAAAACTTCTATTGCAACAGATACGATTCTTAACCAGAAAGGAAAAGGAGTTATCTGTATTTACGTTGCAATTGGACAGAAGGCATCCAGCGTTGCCAAGATTGTAAATACCTTAGAGAAATATGACGCAATGGATTATTCTATCGTTTTATCCTCTACAGCAAGTGAACCTGCATCCCTGCAGTATATTGCACCATATGCAGGTACAGCGTTAGCAGAATATTTCATGCATCAGGGAAAAGATGTGTTAATCGTATATGATGACTTATCCAAACATGCGGTAGCATACCGTGCGATTTCCCTGCTGTTAGAGCGTTCTCCTGGACGTGAGGCTTATCCTGGAGATGTATTCTACTTACATTCCAGATTATTAGAGCGGTCCAGCCGTCTTAGTGATAAGCTTGGTGGAGGTTCTATCACAGCACTTCCAATCATTGAGACACAGGCCGGCGACGTATCTGCTTACATTCCTACAAACGTAATTTCTATTACAGATGGACAGATATTCTTAGAGAGTAATCTTTTCTTCGAAGGTATGCGTCCAGCGGTAAACGTTGGTTTATCCGTATCCCGTGTAGGTGGAGCAGCACAGACAAAAGCAATGAAGAAGGCATGCGGAAGTATTCGTATTGACCTGGCACAGTATCGAGAGATGGAGGTATTTACCCAGTTCTCATCAGACCTTGATGATGCAACAAAGGCACAGTTAGCACATGGACGTGCAATCATGGAACTGTTAAAACAGCCATTATGCCATCCGTTATCCTTACATGAGCAGGTAATTACATTATGTCTTGCAAACAATGGTATCTTTGATATCGTTATGCCAAAAGAAGTAAAGAAATATCAAAAAGATATTCTTTCTTATCTTGATCTCAAACATCCTGAAATCGGAAAAGAAATTGAGAAAAAGAAAGATTTAACTGATGAATTGATTGCAAAGATTATAGAAGCAGCAAAGGAATACACTGATAAATAACAGGCAGGTGTTGGTATGGCAAGTGCAAAAGAAATTCAGGACAGGATGCGAAGTATCAAAGATACATTGAAAATTACAAATGCAATGTATATGATTTCTTCCTCCAAACTGAAAAAATCAAAAAAAATGTTAGCGGACACAGAGCCGTATTTCTATACCCTTCAGTCTGAAATGAGCCGAATTTTAAGACATCTTCCAGATATGAACAGCATTTATTTTAAGACAAATGCAGAAATTCCGGAAAGAAAGAGAAAAGCCGGTTATATCGTCATTACAGCAGATAAGGGACTGGCTGGTTCTTATAATCATAATATTTTAAAACTTGCAGAAGAAGAACTTGAAAAAAGAGATGATTATAAACTGTTTGTTCTCGGTGAATTAGGACGGCATTATTTTGAACAGAAAGGAATTAATATTGATAAACAGTTCCATTTCGTTGTTCAGGATCCATCTTTAAGCCGTGCCAGAAGAATTGCCGAGGATTTATTAAAGCTTTACCATGAAAATCAACTTGATGAACTTTACATTATATATACAACCATGGTAAATGCAATGCAGGAGGAGGCACAGGTTGCCCAACTCCTGCCACTGAAAAAAACAGACTTTAAGATTCCAGTTCCGATTGATATCCCATTAGAGGGACTTGCATTAAAACCTTCTGCTGAAGAGGTTATGGACCACATCGTTCCAAACTATGTAGTAGGTTTTGTGTATGGTGCGTTAGTAGAAGCATTTTCCTGTGAGCAGAATGCCAGAATGATGGCAATGGAAGGTGCGACAAACAGTGCGAAACAAATGTTAAAAGAACTGGATATTGAATATAACAGAGCCAGACAGGCTGCGATCACGCAGGAGATTACGGAGGTAATAGCCGGAGCGAAGTCGCAGAAGAAAAAGAAGAAATAAAAAGCGGAAATAATATAAGGAGGCTTTTTTGATGAAAACAGGAAAAATTATTCAGGTTCTTGGACCTGTAGTCGATGTTGAATTTGAAAATCAAGAATTGCCTGCAATCAGAGATGCTCTCGAAGTACAAAATGGAGATAAAAAATGTGTGATGGAGGTTGCACAGCATATTGGTAATCACGTTGTAAGATGTATTATGCTGGCAGCCAGTGAAGGTCTTCACAGAGATATGGAAGTTACTGCTGAGGGAAGCGGTATCAAAGTACCTGTTGGAGAGAAAACATTAGGCCGTCTCTTTAACGTACTCGGTGAAACGATTGATGACGGAGAGTCGATTAAAGACGCTCCAAAGATGGTAATTCACAGAGAACCTCCGACATTCGAAGAACAGAACCCGGCAGTAGAGATTCTTGAAACCGGAATTAAAGTTATCGACCTTCTTGCGCCATATGCAAAAGGTGGTAAGATTGGTCTGTTCGGTGGTGCCGGTGTAGGTAAGACCGTACTGATTCAGGAATTGATCAGTAATATCGCAACAGAACATGGCGGATATTCTATCTTTACCGGTGTAGGAGAGCGTTCCAGAGAGGGTAATGACCTTTGGACAGAAATGGGAGAATCCGGCGTTCTTGCTAAGACAGCTTTAGTGTTTGGACAGATGAACGAGCCACCTGGAGCTCGTATGAGAGTAGCAGAAACCGGACTGACTATGGCAGAATATTTCAGAGATGAAAAGAAACAGGACGTGTTATTATTCATTGATAACATTTTCCGTTTTACACAGGCAGGTTCCGAGGTATCCGCCTTACTTGGACGTATGCCTTCCGCCGTTGGTTATCAGCCAACATTAGCAACAGAGATGGGTGAATTACAGGAGCGAATTGCTTCTACAAAGAACGGTTCCGTAACAAGTGTACAGGCAGTATATGTACCAGCCGACGACTTAACTGACCCGGCTCCAGCAACAACATTTGCTCACTTGGATGCAACAACTGTACTTTCAAGAAAGATTGTAGAACAGGGTATTTATCCTGCCGTTGACCCACTCGAATCCTCATCCCGTATCCTTGAGGCCGATATCGTAGGAGAAGAACACTACGAAGTAGCCAGAAAGGTACAGGAAGCATTACAGAAATACAAAGAATTACAGGATATCATCGCTATTCTTGGTATGGAAGAATTATCTGACGAAGATAAGACAGTCGTATTCAGAGCAAGAAAGATTCAGAAATTCCTTTCCCAGCCATTCCATGTAGCAGAGAACTTTACCGGTATCAAAGGTGTTTATGTACCAGTAAAAGAAACCATTCGTGGATTTAAGGCAATCCTTGATGGTGAGATGGACGAATATCCGGAAAATGCATTCTTCAATGTCGGAACAATCGAGGATGTAAAGAAAAAAGCTGAGGAAATGAAAGCAGCAAACTAGGAGGGGTAGATATGGCTTCAAATACATTTAGTTTAAAAATCATATCCGCCAACCGTGTATTTTTTACAGGAAGATGCCAGTCTGTTATCGTTCCGGGATATGACGGACAAAAAGAAGTACTGGCACATCATGAAAACATGGTTATTGCTGTCAATGAAGGAGAGATGCGTTTCCTTCCAGAAGGGGAAGAGAAATGGCAGTATGCTGTAGTCGGCATCGGTTTTATCGAAATTGTTAATAACCGTGTCACTCTTTTAGTAGAAAGTGTCGAACGCCCAGAGGAAATCGATATCGCAAGAGCACAGGAAGCAAAGGAGAGAGCTTTGGAAAAAATACGTCAGAAACAGAGTATTCAGGAGTATTATCATACACAGGCTTCCCTTTCCCGTGCGATGGCGAGACTTCGGGTTGGACATAGACAGAAACATGTTTAAGATGCTTTAGAAAGCTGACGAAAATCGAATAAGGGTATCGTATACAGATGCTTCAATCTTATATGTGACCGAAAAAGTTAAAAAATAAAAAAAGAATGGTTTTATTCCGTTGCGCTAAACATTCCATTCTGCCTCGAAAAACGGAAACTTCATCTCAAAACCTCCACTGGAGCTTTTTTCGAAATGCTCAGGCAGGAGAAAGCAGTCCGAAGTTTCCAGAGTCAGAATTCCATAGCGCAAAGTCATAAAATCATTCTTTTTTATTTTTTGACTTTTTCTCTTCAAGTTTATTGGAGAAGCATCTGTTATAGAAGGTTTTGCTCGATTTTCTGTGTGTTTTAAAGCATTTCTGGTTATGTTGCGCTATACAGAACTATGCCTTCTTTATGAATATTGGAATAGAATGGGTAGTTAATAATCCATTTTTTGAAATGTGCATCGCTTTTGGCGATAGGCTTAATATCTAAAGTGTAATCTAAATTAAAATCGTATGTCATATAAGAAAGTTGTTGTGCATATGCTTTTAATTCTAAATCTGACATATCGACTAAAATCATAATATCCACATCTGAATCTTCGTGTTAAAAAACTTGATAAAAGACAAGACGAGTTCCACGATTACAATCTTACAGCACTGGCTTACACATCAGATGGGGATGTGTATCATATTAAAGCAGGAGTGGGCGAATATTCTGAGAACGATATTGCTATAGAGGAAGCGTGTTATGAAGGAACAGAAAATGTAGTACGGTTACTGGAAAAATAGCTTCTATAGTGATTTTACAGAATACTATCAAAATCTTAATACTTCAAGGCATAGAAATAAAACAGACCGTTAGATTTGACATTCATTTTGATATGAGTTGTCAAACCTAGCGGTCTACTTTTAATACTATTAACTTATTCTATTTCTTATTTCTTACAGAAAAACGTCAGTGATTTCTGTTTTGTCAGATTATCTTTATTCTTTGCTCACAAGCTGTTCACAAATCTACAGTATGATAAAACCATCAAAAACAACAACAGATTTTTGATAGATTTTTTCATACTTTCCTCTCTTTTGAAGCCGGCGTTATGTCGGTTTCTTTTTTATCTATTAAATTGAAGCTTACTCATTCTCTATAATTTCTCGTACCTCCTCGGCTGTCATATCTAATATATCACTTATCTGCTCTGCTTCATATCCTTTTCGGGACATCTTAATTATAGTCTCGGCAATTCCTTCTTGTTTTCCAATGGCGATTCCATTCTCAGTACCTTCCACATATGCCTGTTCTTTTATTCCCTGACTCAGATTACACATATCATTCACATCCTTTCTAATGTCACTTTCCAATGGAATATCAAATTCGTTTCCTATAATATCAAACTTCTCATCTACATTTAATTTTGCGGATAATAACGCTCCCAGTAAACGATGAAGTTCATATCGTTCCTCTTTTTCTGGAAGGTTTTCTGCTAAACCTATTAAGACAATATTTGCAAGGTCTATGTCACCTTTCCACTGATAAGTACCGACTACACTTTCCTGTGTAAAATGAATATAATTCATACAGTTTTGCGACATATTCATACAAATCCATATGGAATATACTCGTTTTATATCATTATAATTGGAATTTACAAATTCTCTACCCTTCTGTGAAGAAATCATCCTGCTGACATAGAATACTGCTCTATTTATTATATCATATGCTGATGGTTCTGCTTTCTGTGCTTCTATATTCACAATAACCTGTGATAAACCATCTTTCATCCGCACATAGAATATAATGTCAAACCGCACCAGTCCTTCATTGAGTTCGCTGTTTTCTGTATTTAATCCAATTACTTTTTCTCCGTCTTGTTCTTTTTCTACATTTGTGCTTCCTGCATCTACTGGAACTGTGCTAATATATGGTTCTCCTTCAATATACTGCACGACATCTTTAGGGTTCATTCCTTTAAATTCATCAATCGTCTTTACAAGTATATGTGCAAGTATAATTTTATGCCCCAGTAGATTCTTTGCCTTTTCATCATATTGTGCATCTTTATCGGTCGCTGATATTGATTTCTTAATATCTTTGTCCACAGATACGCTCCTTTCTACTACAATGAAAATATCTTATTTTGTCATTTTCATTATAGCTCATGCTATATCTTTATAGCAAATACTTTTTCTTTTTATTTACCAAGATTTTCCTTTTGTAGATATTTTTTTGTATAGTTTCGCAAATGGAGAATGATTACTTTCATTTTTTGAGTAATCTGACAAAAAATATACGGTGGGCGCAGTAATATTTACTTGGAATAAAACAAATTTCTCCGGGATTAAATAGTAATTTTTCCTCCAGCCAATTCCAGCTCTCCAAGAAAGAAGATATCCTATATTTGTGACCTTAGAGCGAGGATTGAATGTGAGCCATTAAGCGAATGTTCAACCCGCAGTGATAGAGCCACAAATATAGGATATCTTCTTTCTTGGAGAGCGTTAGTTTTGCCTGTGGCAAATTCTATTTAATGCAAAGGACTTTACCTGTTATGAAATCAAGTATATAATACAAAAAAGTACAGTTGGAATTTTGATTTCCTCGTAAAATCAGATATACAAAATCAGACAGAAAAAACAGGGAGAAAAATACAATGAAATGGATGATTGCATCAGATATACATGGTTCTGCATTTTACTGTGAGAAGATGCTTAAGGCATTTGAAAGAGAACAGGCAGATAAATTACTTTTGTTAGGGGATATCCTCTATCATGGACCACGAAATGATTTGCCGAAAGGATATGCGCCCAAAAAAGTAATAGAGCTGCTTAACAACATAAAAGAAAAGATTCTCTGTGTTCGTGGAAACTGCGATGCGGAAGTGGACCAGATGGTATTAGAATTCCCGATTATGGCAGACTATGCGATGATCACAGAGGGAGATTTGAATATCTTTGTGACACATGGTCATCATTTTAATGAAAAGAAGCTGCCGCCGATGTTTGAAAAGACACAGGAGGGGTTGATATTATTGCATGGGCATACCCACGTTCCAGTATGCAGAGTACATGAAAGTTATACTTACATGAATCCAGGCTCTGTATCTATTCCAAAGGAAAATTCGGAACACAGTTATATGATACTGGAGAATGGAGCGTTCTGGTGGAAGACATTAGACGGTGAGACATACCTTAATTTTAAAGGAAGTAAGCCGGAAAGAGGGTATTGCAGAGAGGAGTATAGATAGTATATCAGATGTGAGATGACTCCAGCATCTCACAGCAAGAATGCCGGGGCATTCTTGAATCTTGAGATATTAATACAGAACAGGAGGTGTGCTATGAAAAGAACGGATCAATATCTTTATCTTGCGAATGGAAGACTGCATCGGTCGTTATTTGGTGCAATCAATGAAAAAGGAGAAGTTAAGATTGTAAAAGATAATCAGGTGTTAACTAGGATGAATGAGAAGCAAGCGAAAGCGTTAGGGAATATAGCAAGAAAGATTAAAGAATTGGACAATCAAAAATCAATATCTGCTGTATATCTTTATGGAAGTGTTGCCAGAGGGTCTGCACATGGAATGAGTGATTTGGATATTTTTATTGTATTAAACGATAATGATTTAACGCCAGAAGAGTGTAGAAAGTTTCGTATAGAAAATAGCTCGTTTAACGATATAGATATAGATATTCACTTTGAAAATAGGAATATTTTTTTGAAATCAAATAGCACATACCATACAAATATAAAAAAGGAGGGATTAGAATTATGGACAGCATGACTTATTTAGATTTTGCAGAAAATGATTATAAATATTTTATGCATAGTTATGAATCAGGATATGTAGCCAATAATATGGCTGCGAATGCACAGAATACTGCCGAGAAGTATTTAAAACACCTGATAGACCAATATGACCATGATGAGCAAAGACTTGATTTGCGAACGAGAACTTTACGAACACATAACTTATCTCAGTTGATGAATTATTTATCTAATGAAATGGGTATGGAGATTCCGCTGAGAGTAAAACGTGATATCAATGCTTTAAATAACTATTATTTTAATGCAAGATATCCGGGAGATAATTCCTTTTTTGTAAGTAAGGATGACATAGAAATATGTAAAGAAGGCTTGGATTCTTGCAGAGAATTGGTGTTGAGCGTAGATAAGGAAATGAGGACAAAAAATAAAGAGAAAGAACTAATATCTGAGAATATTCCAATAGTGGAAGACGAGGAATGGGATATCTAATATGAAAAAACAAATTTTATCTATTATTATGGCAGGCTGTCTGCTCTTATCTATGACAGCATGTTCTTCAGACAAGAAAAATACGAAATCAGCATCCGAACAAACAACAGCAGATGCTTCTACATCAACTACCTCACCGCAGGAATACAGCAAAACCAATTTCGTCATGAGCACCGTCTTAAGTGAAAAAATATACGGAACAAAAGATGTTACACAAGACATAAAAGAAGAACTCGATAAACTAGAGAAAGAACAGCTTTCCTGGCGAGAAGACAGCAGCGTTGTTTCAAAAATTAATGCCGATGCACAAAAAGGCACAAAAACCAAACTGGATTCTGCTATGACTTCGTGGGTTGAAGATTCCTTAGAGCTTGCCAGGCGAAGCAACGGAGCCTTTGACCCAACCATCGGCAGACTCACAAGACTGTGGAACATAGAAGGGGACAACCCTAAAGTTCCATCAAAACAGGAAATAAAGAATACTTTAAAAGATACTGGGTATACTAAAATACATCTGGAGAAAGTAGAAACCCAGAATACAGATACTACTAAAAAGAACGTAGATAAAGACATAAAAGATAATACAGATAAAAATGGAGATGCAGCCAAAGATACAGACAATAACACGATAAATAGTACCGCCCAGAATACAGCTGATAACATGGTAAACAATGAAGCTAATAATACGCCTGACAATACAGCTCTAAATGAAGAAAGATTAGAGACGACAGACAAAAAGACCAATACAGATGAAAGTATTTCTTCTATATATATAGAAGACCAATGCACCCTCGACCTCGGAGCAGTAGGCAAAGGAATTGCCTGTGACGTAGCACAGAACTATTTAAAACAACAAAAAGAAGTAAGCGGAGCGGTCATCGCCGTTGGAGGCAGCATCCTCTTATATGGAAGCAAGGTAGACGGAACCAACTGGAATGTCGCTGTACAAAATCCAAGAGGCAAGGATGGAGAAGCAATGGGAGTCCTGTCCCTCTCTGGCACAACCAACGTTTCCACATCAGGAGACTACGAAAAGTACTTCATGCAAAACGGAAAAAGATACCACCACATCCTAGATCCTTCAACCGGTTATCCAGCAGAAAGCAGTCTGATCTCTGTAACAGTAGTAAGCGACAATGGCTTACTCTCCGACGGTCTTTCCACCGCCTGTTTTGTCCTCGGCAAAGAAAAAGGAGAAAGACTACTAGAAACCTATGGAGCAGAAGGTGTATTCATTGATCAAAATAAAAAAGTTACTGTTACAAAAGGACTCAAAGATAAATTTACAATATTAAACGAAGAATATACTGAGTAGATGAAGGATAGAAAAAATCAAAAGCTTTTCCACAACCATCTGACCTATTCCTCAAATACTTTCCGATAAATCAAAAAGTTTACTCAGCTATTGAGGAAGCACACTAAGAAGCAAGTATAGAAGCTTTTCAGCAAAGCTGTACTGCATAAGCGGTAGTTAATTACTCAACGTGACAAAACAAAGTGCTTCAAAACGGAGCTGCAGAAGACAGAAACCTTAGACTTTCTCCTAATAGAAAGTCTAAGGTTTCGTCAGCCTTGTCAACACCCCATTGGAGCTACTCTTCGTCAATCTGCACAAAAACTTTCTTGATATTCCTTTAAAACTTTTTGAAAAAAACACTTGATTTATTCCTGGAATCGTGTATAATAAAAAGCGTTGTGTGACATGATAGCAAAGAAGCGCGAGGTTGCTGTGATGGAAAAATCCATTGCAGGTTTTCCGTGGAGCGAATGTCAAGTTTAGAAACTGGCGACAAGTCACTGTACAATATTTACAATCTACAAATTCAGCGTAGAGACGCAGTGTGGTATCATAGATGATACACACGGAGGAGTGTACAGTCACCGCTTGTCGTACTAGATTAAGTGCGAAAAGGAGGCGACTTTTTTTATGGCAAGTCAAATTATGAGAATCACGTTGAAAGCGTATGATCATCAGTTAATCGATGCATCCGCAAAGAGCATCATCGAAACTGTAAAGAAAACAGGATCTAAGGTGAGCGGTCCAGTACCGATGCCAACTAAGAAAGAGGTAGTTACAATTCTTAGAGCGGTTCACAAATATAAAGATTCCAGAGAGCAGTTCGAGCAGAGAACACACAAGAGATTAATTGATATCATTACACCAACACAGAAGACAGTTGATGCATTATCAAGACTCGAAATGCCAGCAGGTGTTTACATCGACATCAAGATGAAACAGAAATAATTTTACGTCCTATAGCTAGTATGATTATCCAGGCTAGAACGTAAGACATTTTGAGAGGGTAATCCGCTGTAGACTAGAATGATTGCATCAGATGTTTGAAGCAATCCGCTGTAGAAAATTAGGAGGAAGACGAAATGAAGAAGGCTATTTTAGCAACAAAAATCGGTATGACTCAGATCTTCGCAGAAGATGGTGAATTAATTCCGGTTACAGTATTACAGGCTGGACCTTGTGAAGTAACACAGGTTAAAACAGTTGAAAATGACGGTTACAGTGCCGTACAGGTTGGCTTCCAGGATATGAGAGAAAAGTTATCCACAAAGCCAATGAAAGGACATTTCGAAAAAGCAGGAGTATCTGTTAAGAGATTCGTCAGAGAATTTAAATTAGACGATGCAGAGAATTACGAATTAGGTCAGAAAATCACAGTTGATGTTTTTGAAGCTGGTGATAAAGTTGATGCAACTGCTATTTCAAAAGGTAAAGGTTTTCAGGGAGCTATCAAGAGACATGGACAGCATACAGGTCCTAAGACACATGGTTCTAAATACCATCGTCATGCAGGATCAAACGGTATGGCATCTGACCCATCCAAGGTAATGAAAGGCAAGAAGATGCCTGGACAGATGGGACATGTACAGATTACTATCCAGAATCTTGAAGTAGTTAAAATAGATGCAGAAAATAATGTTATTTTAGTAAAAGGATCCGTTCCAGGACCTAAGAAGTCTTTAGTAACATTAAAAGCAGCAGTTAAAGCGTAGGCGCTTAAGGAAGGAGGACTTACAAATGGCATCAGTATCTGTTTATAATATGGAAGGTGCTCAGGTTGGTACAATCGAATTAAGCGATTCTATCTTTGCAGTGCCTGTGAATGAACATTTAGTACATCAGGCTGTTGTAGCACAGCTTGCAAATAAACGCCAGGGTACTCAGAAGGCTAAAACACGTTCTGAAGTAAGAGGCGGCGGAAGAAAACCATGGAGACAGAAAGGAACAGGTCATGCAAGACAGGGATCTATCCGTGCTCCACAGTGGACAGGCGGCGGAGTTGTATTTGCTCCAACACCAAGAGATTATTCCGTAAAGATGAATAAGAAAGAAAAACAGCTCGCAATGAAATCTGTTTTAACATCTAAAGTTAATGAGAGCAAATTCATCGTATTAGATGAGTTAAAATTAGCTGAGATTAAAACAAAACAGATCAAAGCAGTTTTAGATAATCTCAAAGTTGAGAAGGCTTTAATCGTAACAAAAGAAAAAGACGATGTTGTGGTTAAGTCAGCTAACAACTTACCTAAAGTAGCAACTACTGCATTAAACAACATCAACGTATACGATATTCTTAAATACGATACAGTTGTTGTTACAAGCGAGGCAGTTGCAGCAATCGAGGAGGTATACGCATAATGGCAGATTTAAAATATTATGACGTCATCTTAAAGCCAGTCGTTACTGAAAAAAGTATGACTGCTATGGGCGAAAAGAAATACACATTTTACGTAAATCCAGATGCAACTAAGACTCAGGTTAAAGAAGCAGTTGAGAGAATGTTCGAGGGTGCTAAAGTTGCTAAAGTTAACACAATGAACTTAAATGGTAAAAAGAAAAGAAGAGGCATGGTTTACGGAAGAACTGCTGCTAAGAAAAAAGCCATTGTTCAGTTAACACAGGATAGTGCAGATATTCAGATTTTTGAAGGTCTGTAAGATTTAAAGATAACAGGAAATTATACGCATAAAAGCGTGATATCAAATATTCGGAAACGAAAGGAGTGAAAGTAATGGGAATCAAAACTTATAACCCATATACACCTTCCAGAAGACATATGACCGGTTCTGATTTTTCAGAGATCACAAAGAAAACTCCTGAGAAATCTCTCACTTATTCTTTAAAGAAAAATTCCGGCCGTAACAACCAGGGTAAAATCACAGTTAGACATCGTGGCGGCGGTGCTAAGAAGAAATATAGATTAATCGATTTCAAGAGAAATAAAGATGGTATTCCAGCAAAAGTTGTTGCTATCGAATACGATCCAAACAGAACAGCAAACATTGCTTTAATCTGTTACGTAGATGGACAGAAGTCCTACATTATTGCACCTAATAAATTAGAGGTTGGCACAACAATCATGAACGGTCCAGACGCTGAAATTCATATTGGAAACTGCCTTCCACTTGAGAATATCCCAGTTGGTACAGAAATTCACAACATTGAGATGCATCCTGGAAAAGGAGCTCAGTTAGTTCGTTCCGCTGGTAACTCCGCACAGCTTATGGCTAAGGAAGGAAAATATGCAACATTAAGACTTCCATCCGGAGAAATGAGAATGGTTCCTTTAAACTGTCGTGCTACAATCGGTCAGGTTGGAAACATCGAACATGACCTTATCAACATTGGTAAAGCAGGACGTAAACGTCACATGGGAATCCGTCCTACAGTTCGTGGTTCTGTTATGAACCCTAACGATCATCCACACGGTGGTGGAGAAGGTAAGGCTAGTATCGGTCGTCCAGGTCCATGTACTCCATGGGGTAAACCGGCACTCGGCTTAAAGACCAGAAAGAAAAACAAACATTCTAACAAATTGATCGTAAGAACAAGAGACGGAAAGAACGTTAAATAATTAAGGAGGTAACTCATGGCTCGTTCATTAAAAAAAGGACCATTTGCTGATGCAAGTTTATTAAAAAAAGTAGATGCGATGAATCAGTCCGGCGACAAGAGTGTTATTAAGACATGGTCCCGCCGTTCTACTATCTTCCCATCCTTCGTAGGTCATACCTTCGCAGTTCATGATGGAAGAAGACATGTACCTGTATATGTTACAGAAGATATGGTTGGACATAAATTAGGAGAATTCGTTGCAACCAGAACATACAGAGGACATGGAAAAGACGAAAAGAAGAGTAAAGTTAGATAGATAACAGCCTGAAAGGAGGGTTCATCCATGGCAAAAGGACATAGATCCCAGATTAAAAGAGAGAGAAATGCAAATAAAGATAACAGACCATCTGCTAAGCTTTCTTACGCTAGATGTTCTGTAACAAAAGCATGTTTCGTACTTGATGCCATCAGAGGTAAAGATGTTGAAACAGCTTTAGGAATTTTAGAATATAATCCAAGATATGCTTCAGAAATCATTGGAAAGTTATTAAAATCTGCCATTGCAAACGCAGAGAACAATAATGGCATGAATAGAGAGAACCTTTATGTAGCAGAGTGTTACGCAGATAAAGGACCTACAATGAAGAGAATACAGCCTAGAGCACAGGGCCGTGCTTACAGAATCGAAAAGAGACAGTGCCATATTACTGTTGTTCTGGATGAAAGATAAGGAGGTTTACAATGGGACAGAAAGTTAATCCTCATGGTTTAAGAGTCGGAATCATCAAGGATTGGGATTCAAGATGGTATGCAGAAAAAGATTTCGCAGACAATCTTGTTGAAGATGATAAAATCAGAAAATATATTAAAAATCGTTTATACAGCGCAGGAATTTCTAGAACAGAAATCGAACGTGCTTCTGATCGTGTAAAGATCATTATTCATACAGCAAAACCGGGTATCGTTATTGGACGTGGCGGTTCTGCAATCGATGAGTTAAAGAAAGAACTTGAAAAACTTACAGGAAAGAAACTCATCATCGAAATCAAAGAAGTTAAGAGATTTGATGTAGATAAAGATGCTCAGTTAGTAGCTGAGAACATCGCACAGCAGTTAGAGAATCGTATTTCCTTCCGTCGTGCAATGAAGTCCTGTATGCAGAGAACTATGAGAAACGGCGCATTAGGTATCAAGACATCTTGTTCCGGCCGTTTAGGCGGAGCTGATATGGCCCGTACAGAGTTCTACAGCGAGGGAACAATTCCACTGCAGACACTTAGAGCAAATATTGATTATGGTTTCGCTGAAGCTAACACAACTTATGGAAAAGTTGGTGTTAAAGTTTGGGTATACCATGGTGAAGTACTTCCTACAAAGGAAACTAAGGAAGGGAGCGATAAATAATGTTAATGCCTAAAAGAGTAAAACGTCGTAAACAGTTCCGTGGTTCCATGGCTGGAAAAGCTACAAAAGGAACAGCTATCACTTATGGTGATTTCGGACTGGTAGCTTGTGATCCATGCTGGATTAAATCCAACCAGATCGAAGCTGCCCGTGTAGCCATGACTCGTTATATGAAGCGTGGTGGTAAAGTTTGGATTAAGATTTTCCCAGATAAACCGGTTACAGCAAAACCTGCAGAAACTCGTATGGGTTCTGGTAAAGGTTCACTGGAATATTGGGTAGCAGTAGTTAAACCAGGTCGTGTAATGTTTGAAGTTGCTGGAGTACCTGAAGAAACAGCGAGAGAAGCTTTACGTCTTGCAATGCATAAATTACCTGTAAAATGTAAAATCGTATCTCGTGCAGATTTAGAAGGCGGTGATAACAGTGAAAACAACTAAGTATGTAGAAGATTTAAGAACAAAATCCATCGCAGAACTTAATGAAGAATTAGTAGCTGCTAAGAAGGAATTATTTAATTTGAGATTCCAGAACGCAACAAATCAGTTAGATAACACCAGCAGAATTAAAGAAGTCAGAAGAAATATTGCCAGAATCCAGGGAATTATTGCTGAACAGAATAGTGCTGAGTAATCGGGAAGGAGGAATTTGTTGTGGAAAGAAACCTTAGAAAAACTCGTGTAGGTCTCGTAACAAGCGATAAAATGGATAAAACAATCGTTGTAAGTGTAACAGACAACGTAAAACATCCTTTATATAACAAGATCGTAAAAAGAACTTATAAATTAAAAGCTCATGATGAAAACAATGAGTGCAGAATTGGTGACAGAGTAAAAGTAATGGAAACAAGACCTTTATCTAAAGATAAGAGATGGAGACTTGTTGAAATCGTTGAGAAGGCTAAATAGTTAGCACGGAAGGAGATATAGTATGATCCAACAGGAATCTAGACTTAAAGTTGCTGATAATACTGGAGCAAAAGAACTTCTTTGTATCCGTGTTATGGGTGGCTCAACAAGAAGATATGCTAATATCGGTGACACTATCGTTGCTACAGTTAAAGATGCAACACCAGGCGGTGTTGTAAAAAAAGGTGACGTAGTTAAAGCCGTAGTTGTACGTACAAAAAAAGGCGCTCGTCGTAAAGATGGTTCTTACATCAAATTTGACGAAAATGCTGCAGTTATCATCAAAGATGATCTGAATCCAAGAGGAACCCGTATTTTTGGACCAGTTGCTAGAGAACTTCGTGAGAAGAAATTCATGAAGATTGTTTCCTTAGCACCGGAAGTATTATAAGGAGGTAACTACTGTGGCTCAGAAAATTAAAAGAAATGACATGGTAAAAGTTATTGCCGGTAAAGATATCGATAAAGAGGGAAAGGTTCTTTCCGTTGACGCTAAGAATCATAAAGTTGTTGTAGAAGGCATCAACATGGCTACAAAACATACAAAACCAAGCATGCAGAATCAGGCAGGCGGTATTGTTCAGGAAGAAGCAGCAATCGACGTATCTAACGTTATGCTTCTCCACAACGGACAGCCTACAAGAGTTGGTTTCAAGTTTGTAGATGGAAAGAAAGTACGTTTCGCAAAATCAACTGGCGAAGTAATCGACTAATTTAAGAGAGGAGGCTGACCGAAGTTGACTAGACTGAAAGAACAGTATGACAGCCAGATTAAGGCTGCCATGATGAAAAAATTTGGCTATAAAAATGAAATGCAGATTCCAAAACTCGTTAAGATCGTTGTAAACATGGGTGTTGGTGATGCAAAAGAAAATCATAAATTATTAGACTCTGCAATCGGTGATATGGAAAAAATCACAGGTCAGAAAGCTGTAGTTTGTAAAGCAAAGAAATCCGTTGCTAACTTCAAGTTAAGAGAAGGAATGCCAATCGGATGTAAAGTAACTTTAAGAGGCGACAAGATGTACGAATTCGCTGATCGTCTTATTAACCTTGCTTTACCACGTGTACGTGACTTTAGAGGTGTTAATCCTAACGCGTTCGACGGAAGAGGAAACTACGCACTTGGTATTAAAGAGCAGTTAATCTTCCCTGAAATCGAGTACGATCAGGTAGACAAAGTTAGAGGTATGGATGTTATCTTCGTTACAACAGCTCATACTGATGAAGAAGCTCGTGAATTACTTACTTTATTTGGAATGCCGTACGCAAAATAGTTAGGAGGATTTCTAATGGCTAAGAAAGCAATGAAAGTTAAACAGCAGCGTAAACAGAAATTCTCATCTAGAGAATATTCTCGTTGCAAAATTTGTGGCCGCCCACATGCTTATTTAAGAAAATACGGAATCTGCAGAATCTGTTTCCGTGAATTAGCATACAAAGGTCAGATTCCTGGAGTTAAAAAAGCAAGCTGGTAGAAATATTAGGAAGGAGGCAGCTAATAATGACAATGAGCGATCCAATTGCAGATATGCTTACTAGAATTCGTAATGCAAATACTGCAAAACACGATACAGTAGATGTTCCTGCATCTAAAATGAAAATTTCCATCGCTGATATTCTTTTAAAAGAAGGATATATCAAAGGTTATGACATCATCGAGGATGGTGCATTTAAGACAATCCGTATTGCATTAAAATACGGTGCTGATAAGAACGAAAGAATTATTTCTGGATTAAAGAGAATCTCTAAACCAGGACTTCGAGTATACGCAGACGTTGAAAATATGCCAAAAGTACTTGGTGGTTTAGGCGTTGCAATCATCTCCACAAACAAAGGTGTTGTTACAGACAAAGAAGCTCGTTCTATGAACGTAGGTGGAGAGGTATTAGCATTTGTATGGTAGTTCTTTAAGAACTGCATTACATTAACCGTATAGGTTACGGGATTAGCTTAAGAAGAAAGGCTTTATTAAAAGCCTTTTCTGAAAAGCTCATCGCTAAGACGATGAGAGATATATATACTACTGAAAACAGAAAAGACATGGTCTTTTCCGACAATTTAAGGAGGTGCAATATGTCACGAATTGGTAGATTACCAGTTGAAATCCCTGCAGGTGTTGAAGTTACTGTTGCAGAGAACAACGTTGTGACTGTAAAGGGTCCTAAAGGAACACTCACAGAGAGTCTTCCAGTAGAAATGGACATTAAAGTTGAAAATAATCAGGTAGTTGTTACAAGACCTAACGATTTAAAGAAAATGAAATCTTTACATGGTCTTACAAGAACTCTGGTTGCAAATATGGTAACAGGTGTTACAAAGGGATACGAAAAAGTTCTTGAAATCAACGGTGTTGGTTACAGAGCTCAGAAACAGGGCAAGAAACTTATTCTTTCTCTTGGATATTCTCATCCTGTAGAAATGGAAGATCCAGAAGGTCTTGAGTCTGTATTAGACGGACAGAACAAGATTACTATCAAGGGAATCGACAAACAGAAAGTTGGACAGTACGCAGCTGAAATCAGAGAAAAGAGAAAACCAGAACCTTACAAGGGAAAAGGTATCAAGTATGCTGATGAAGTAATCAGACGTAAAGTCGGCAAGACAGGTAAGAAATAATTAGGAGGAAGTAAGAATGATTAATAAAAAATCAAGAAGTGAAGTTCGTGCTAAAAAACATAGAAGACTTCGTAACCGCATCAGCGGAACTGCTTCTACTCCACGTTTAGCCGTATTCAGAAGCAACAATCATATGTATGCTCAGATTATCGATGATACCGTTGGAAAAACTCTTGTTTCAGCTTCTACAGTACAGAAAGAAGTTAAGGCAGAGCTTGAAAAAACTAATGACGTTGCAGCAGCAGCTCATTTAGGAACAGTAATTGCTAAGAGAGCAATTGAAAAAGGTATCACAACAGTTGTCTTCGACAGAGGAGGTTTCATTTACCAGGGTAAGATTCAGGCACTGGCAGATGCAGCCCGTGAAGCTGGTCTTAATTTCTAAACAAGGAGGATATAACATGAAGCGCGAATTAATTGATGCTAGTCAATTAGAATTAGAAGAAACAGTAGTATCAATCAAACGTGTTACTAAGGTAGTAAAAGGTGGACGTAATATGCGTTTCGCTGCTTTAGTAGTAGTTGGTGATAAAAACGGTCATGTTGGAGCTGGTTTAGGTAAAGCGATTGAAATTCCTGAAGCTATCCGTAAGGGAAAAGAAGACGCTATGAAGAAACTGGTTAAGGTTCCTGTAAATGAAGTAGGTTCCATCCCACATGATTTCATTGGAAAATTTGGAAGTGCAGAAGTTTTATTAAAAGCATCTCCAGAAGGTACCGGTATCATCGCCGGAGGTCCTTCTCGTGCGGTTCTTGAACTTGCAGGATATAAGAATATCCGTTCCAAAGCATTAGGTTCTAACAATAAACAGAACGTAGTACTTGCTACAATCGCTGGTCTTAAAGAGATTAAGACTCCAGAAGAAGTTGCAAGACTTCGTGGCAAATCAGTTGACGAACTGTAAAAGGAGGAAAGAAAGATGGCAGATAAATTAAAAATCACATTAGTTAAGTCTCCTATCGGTGCTATTCCTAAACAGAGAGCAACTGTAGAAGCATTAGGACTTAAAAAAGTCAACAAAACAGTTGAAATGCCTGACAACGATGCTGTACGCGGAATGATTTGGCATGTTAGACACTTGGTAAAAGTTGAAGAAATTTAATTGCAGATAAGGAGGTACCCGTAAATGAATTTATCTAATTTACATCCTGCTGCAGGTTCCAAACACAGCGATGCTTTCCGTGTAGGTCGTGGACATGGTTCAGGAAACGGAAAGACTGCAGGCAGAGGACAGAAAGGTCAGAAATCTCGTTCTGGCGGAAAAGTTCGTGTAGGTTTTGAAGGTGGACAGATGCCTTTATACAGAAGACTTCCTAAGAGAGGCTTCACTTGCATCAACTCAAAGAAAATCATCGCAATCAATGTTTCCGAACTTGAAAGATTCGAAGCAGATAGCGTTGTAACAATCGACACTTTAATCGAAAGTGGTTTAGTAAAAAATACCTTTGACGGTGTTAAAATTCTTGGAAACGGAGAATTAAGCAAGAAGCTTACAGTTCAGGTTAACGCATTCTCTAAGAGTGCTGTAGCTAAGATTGAAGCTGCTGGCGGAAAAGCTGAGGTGATTTAATGTTCGAAACTCTCAGAAATGCTCTGAAAGTGAAGGATATTAGAAAAAGACTCCTATTTACATTAGTAGTTTTAATTATCTGCCGATTGGGCAGTCAGCTTCCAATACCGGGAATTGACACTGATACAATCAGCCAGTATTTAAACTCTTTGTTAGGAGATTCTTTTAACCTGTTGAATTCCTTTACTGGCGGATCATTTGAATCTATGTCATTGTTCGCGTTAAACGTAACACCATATATCACGGCTTCTATCATTATCCAGCTCCTTACCATTGCCATTCCGGCATTGGAAGAGTTGTATCGTGATGGCGAGGACGGACGTAAGAAGATTAACAACATCACAAGATTTGTTACCCTCGGACTTTCCCTTCTTGAAAGTGCCGGTCTGGCAATCGGTTTTGGAAAACAGGGCCTTTTGTCAAACTATGGTCCGCTGATCGTAATGGAGATGATTGTTTGCTTAACAGCAGGATCAGTCTTTGTTATGTGGCTTGGAGAACAGATTACAGATAAAGGTGTAGGAAACGGTATTTCCATCATCTTACTTTGTAACATCGTTTCCCGTATGCCAAGTGATTTATATAATCTGTACCAGAAATTTATGGAAGGTAAACAGATTAGCAACGTAATTATTGCCGGAGTGATTATTTTCATTGTTATCATTGGAACGATTATTCTTACAATTATTTTAAATGATGCAGAGAGAAGAATCCCTGTGCAGTATTCAAGAAAAATCCAGGGTGGAAGCCAGCTTGGAGGATTAGGATCAACATTACCTGTAAAAGTAAATACAGCAAATGTAATGCCAATCATCTTTTCTTCCTCACTGTTACAGTTCCCACTGGTAATCAAGCAGCTCATTGGAGCAGATCCAAAAGGTGCTGCCGGATTTATTTTCAACGCATTAAATCAGTCAAACTGGTGTAATCCAGATCACTGGAACTGGTCTATCGGTTTAATCGTTTACCTGGTTCTCAACGTAATATTCGCATATTTCTACACATCGATTACATTTAACCCGTTAGAAATATCCAATAATATGAAGAAACAGGGTGGTTACATTCCAGGAATTCGTCCTGGTAAGGCAACCGTTGATTACTTAAATTCAATTTTAACTTATATTATTTTTATCGGTGCAGTTGGTCTTTGTATCGTTGCAGTAATTCCGATTTTCTTTAACGGATACTTTGGTGCGAATGTCTCCTTTGGAGGAACATCTATCATCATTATCGCTGGTGTAGTATTAGAGACAATGAAACAGATTGAATCTCAGACATTAGTACGTCAGTATACCGGATTTTTAACAGAATAATATTCGAATTTTTTATAGAAAACCTGTGTTGTTGAATCTATGATTGAACAGCGCAGGTTTTTTTGTTGTAGGACGGACGAAGGCTATCCGCTCTCTTTGGGCGCGTCTGTTGACCACCCACAAGGGTAATTTTTTGTTTTTGTATCGGGAATTTTCCCAAACATCGTGGAAAAATACAAAAAATTAAGCACATTTGTAAAAATGTATAATTTACAGAACAAAGAAAATGTTGTAATATATACATATAGAAACGGGTGACATAAGCGGTAATATTTGTGCGATTTTATCGGAATGTATTTTTTTGTAAGCAATTGGCTGGTGAATTTTATTTCTTTCCGATATATTTTAATGCTCAGATAAGCAGAAAGGGAATGCGTAGCTTTTTGTCATGCGGCCAAAACAAATGGAGGTATAAGAAGATATGTATGACATTATTGTAATTGGTGCCGGTGTTACTGGTACTTGTACTGCAAGAGAGTTGTCCAAGTATCAGGTAAATATGTGCGTAATCGATAAGGGTGATGACGTTGCATCTGGAACATCCAAAGCAAACAGTGGTATTGTTCATGGTGGATATGACTGTAAACCAGGAACTCTTATGGCAGAGATGAACGTAAGAGGTAACGAGCTTCTTTATGAACTGGCAGAGGATCTGGATTATCCAATTAAGAAAAACGGTTCCCTCATTGTCTGTACTGTACCGGGAGAAAGAGGCAAGTTAGATGTCCTTTTAGAGCAGGCAAAAGAGAACGGTGTTCCAGGATGTCGTATTATTGATAAAGAAGAAGCTCTTAAGATGGAGCCTAATCTGACTGATAATACAGTAGCAGCTCTGTATGTTCCAACAGGTGGTATTATCTGTCCATGGGGACTTGCGATTGCTATGGGTGAAAATGCTGCAATGAACGGATGCGAATTTAAGTTTGAGCATGCAGTTGAGAACATCATCAAGAAAGATGACCACTACGAAGTAGTAACCAATAAAGGAACATTTGAAACTAAGATTGTTGTTAATGCAGCAGGTGTATATGCAGATACTCTTCATAACATGGTTAGCGAAGATAAGAAACATATTATCGCTCGTAGAGGTGAGTATCTCCTTATGGATAAAGAATTAGGAGATTACTTCTCAGCAACAGTATTCCCACTTCCTGGTAAGATGGGTAAAGGTATCCTCTGTGCACCTACAATCCACGGCAATATGTTCGTAGGACCATCTGCAACAGACGTTGAAGGTAAGGATGCAGTAGAGACAACACAGGAGATTCTTGATGATTTAGCTTACAAAGCACAGCACAGCTATCTCACAAGAACAAAACTTCCTATGAATAAGATTATCACTTCTTTCGCCGGACTTCGTGCTCATTTACCAGAACATGAATTCATTATCGAAGAAGCAAAAGATGCACCGGGATTCTTTGATGCATTAGGAATCGAGTCTCCGGGACTTACAAGTTCCCCTGCGATTGCTGAGAGAATTGCCGGACAGATTCAGGATAAATATCATTTCCCAGAGAAAGACAACTTCATCGCAAAACGTAAAGATGTTATCCATATGGAAGACCTTACTTTAGAAGAAAAGAATGCTTTAATCAAAGAAAAACCAGAATACGGCAGCATCGTATGTCGTTGTGAGATGATTACTGAAGGCGAGATCATGGATGCAATCAATCGTCCACTTGGTGCAAGAACTATGGATGGTGTAAAACGTAGAACTCGTGCAGGTATGGGTCGTTGCCAGGCAGGTTTCTGTACTCCTAGAACAATGGAAATTCTTTCAAGAGAGCTTGGTATTCCAATGACAGAAATCACTAAGAAGGGTGAAGGTTCCAATCTGTTAGTAGGAAAGATTAAAGAAGACTAGGATCAGTATTGAAAGAAAGTGAGGAATAATACTATGAAATCTTATGATGTCGTAATCGTAGGTGGAGGTCCTGCTGGTTTAGCTGCTGCAATCGCTGCTAAAAAAGAGGGCATCGACAGTATTTTAGTTATTGAAAGAGATAATCAGCTTGGTGGTATTTTAAATCAGTGTATCCATAATGGATTCGGTCTTCATACATTTAAAGAAGAGTTAACCGGTCCGGAATATGCAGCTCGTTTTATTGATCAGGCAGCTGAGTTAAATATCGAGTATAAGTTACATACAATGGTATGTGATATTTCTAAAGATAAAGTAGTAACCGTAATGAACCGCGAAGAAGGTATCGTTATGTATCAGGCAAAGGCAGTGATCTTAGCGATGGGATGTCGTGAACGTCCTCGTGGAGCCCTGAACATTCCTGGATATCGTCCGGCAGGTATTTATTCTGCAGGTACTGCACAGAGACTTGTTAACATGGAAGGTTTCATGCCTGGTAAAAAGGTTGTGATCTTAGGTTCTGGTGATATCGGACTGATCATGGCAAGACGTATGACATTTGAAGGAGCAGAAGTTAAGGTTGTAGCAGAAGTTATGCCTTACTCCGGCGGCTTAAAGAGAAATATCGTACAGTGTCTTGATGATTATGACATTCCACTGTTATTAAGCCATACTGTAATCGATATCGAAGGAAAAGACAGACTGACAGGCGTAGTGATCGCAGAAGTTGGTCCAGACAGAAAACCAATCCCTGGAACAGAAGTACATTACGATTGTGATACACTTCTTCTTTCCTGTGGTCTTATTCCTGAGAACGAATTATCAAAACAGGCAGACGTAGCAATGAACCCTGTAACAAATGGTCCATTAGTAGACGAAAGTCTTGAGACAAACATCGACGGTGTATTTGCCTGTGGTAACGTACTGCATGTACATGACCTTGTTGATTACGTTTCAGAAGAAGCAGCAACAGCAGGTAAGAATGCAGCACTTTATGTAAAGAACAACTGTGGCAAAGATGCACAGAAATCTGATAAAGTAGTAGAAATTAAAGCAATCGATGGTGTTCGTTACACAGTACCAAGCACGATCCATGTAGATAACATGGCAGACCTTCTGACAGTACGTTTCCGTGTAGGCGGTGTATTTAAGAATAGCTATATCAGCGTATACTTAAATGATGAAAGAGTACAGCATCGTAGAAAACAGGTTATGGCTCCGGGCGAGATGGAACAGGTTATCTTAAAGAAGAAAGATCTCGAAGCATATGAAGGTCTTGAGACCATCACTGTAAAGATTGAGGAGGAGTAGTATCATGGAAAAAAGAGACTTAACATGTATTGGATGTCCTCTTGGATGCCAGATTACAGTTACAATGGAAAACGGTGAAGTAACAGATGTAAAAGGTAATACTTGTCCTCGTGGAGATAAATATGCAAGAGAAGAAGTAACAAACCCAACACGTGTAGTTACATCAATCGTTAAGGTAGAAGGTGGAAACCTTGCCGCTGTATCCGTAAAGACAAAAGACGTTATTCCAAAAGGAAAGATTTTTGATATTCTTGATGAAATTAAACCGGTCGTAGTAAAAGCACCAGTTAAGATTGGTGATGTCATCGTTCCTAACGTAGCAGGAACAGGTGTTGATGTAATCGCAACAAAGAATATCCAGGCAGTATAAAAGTAAGCTTCTGATTTGCCGCAGGCAAAGGAGACGCATCCTAAAAAAGAAGAGAACCTATATTTGTGACTCTATCACTGCGGGTTGAATATTCGCTTAAAGGCTCATATTCAATCCTCGCTCTAAGGCCACAAATATAGGTTCTCTTCTTTTTTAGGGTGCTGTCTTTGGCTGGTGGAGACAAATCAGAATTCATGTTGGAAGATTTGGGGATTCTTCAGAAGGTTGTTTTTTTATTTTGTGGGATTCTCATTTTATCTCGTATATATAGGTAGAAGCAGTGATGGCTTCAATAAAGATTATCTTAGAAAGGATGAGTAAAATGAGAAAGACAGAAAGAAATTTTACAAACAAGGTTTTAGAAAGTAAGCGAGGAGATGTACAGGCAGTAAAGAGTAAAATCAAAAGCTCCGTAATGGCAGTAGCTTTTTTGTTTGCTGCAACGATGCCGCTTACTATGGCTGTTTCATCGAGAAATGTGCAGGCTGCTGTCACTCAGCAAAAGCAGATTCAGACTGTAAATCAGAAAGTAAAAACAAATACGTCAAAAGCAATCAAAACGATAACTCCTAAAAAAGTAACATCAGCAACTATGATAAAGGCATATAAAAAATATTTAAGGAAAAATGTAAGTAATAAAAAATATTATGCCATCGTAAATATTGGGGACAATAATGCCCCTGTACTTTTAAGAGGAACACAAGGAGCAGGAAACGATAAAACGGGCAGACATTACACAGGATGCCAGATTTATTATTATAAAAATGGCAAAGTAGTAAAGATGGATACATTTAAAGATGGAGGCAGATGGCTTTTACTTTCAAAAAAAGATGGACAGAATTACCTTACAAACGGCGGTTCAGATTTCTCTATCCGAATTTGTGTTAAAAATGGAAACTTATACAGATATCAATATTATAACAATCATAACTGGAAAAAGAATCCTGAAAATAAATGGGCAACATTCATTGTAAAAATGAACGGTAAAGTTATTAAAAATATGGGATATTTGGATGGGACATTATACAGAAGACATACTGGTTATTATACTTATTTAAAGAATCCAGAAATCAGCTTTACAAAGAATGTGAAATAACTTCTGCTTGTTCCTATTTTACAAATTTATTGGGGATTTGGAAATGGGAGCAGGAAGAATAGGAAATCTGTTTTTACTTCAGTAGCCAAAGAACAGCCTCCAGAAAGAGAAATAAGCTATATTTGTGGCCTGGGAGCAAAGGTTGGATGTGAGTGGTTAAGCGAACATTCAACCTGCAGCGACGAAAGTCACAAATATAGCTTATTTCTCTTTCTGGAGGCGTCTCCTTTGTTGCATAAGTCAAAATTTTTCTTGTATTTCCTGCAAAATAGGGTTAGAATAAAATCGTATATGTTTAAATATATGATGATGTTAAATCTGGAGGTTAATAAATAATGAAGATTATTATGTTAGGCGCTCCTGGCGCAGGTAAAGGAACTCAGGCAAAGAAACTTTCAGAGAAATATGGTATTCCTCATATTTCCACAGGTGATATTTTCCGTGCTAATATTAAGAACAATACAGAACTCGGACAGAAAGCAAAAGGATACATGGATGCAGGACAGCTTGTACCAGACGAACTGGTTGTTGACCTTGTAGTAGATCGTATCAAAGAAAAGGACTGCTTTAAAGGATTTATCCTTGATGGTTTTCCACGTACTATTCCACAGGCAGAAGCTCTTGACTATGCACTGAACAATCAGAATGAGAAGATTGATTATGCAATCAACGTAGATGTTCCTGATGAGAATATCATCAATAGAATGGGCGGAAGAAGAGCCTGTGTTGGTTGTGGTGCTACATATCACGTAGTAAATATGCCACCTAAGAAAGAGGGTATCTGTGACCATTGCGGAGAAAAGTTAGTTCTTCGTGAAGATGATAAGCCAGAAACCGTTAAGAAGAGATTACAGGTTTATCATGACCAGACAAAGCCTTTAATTGAGTACTATGATAAGAAAGGTTCTCTTTTAACAGTAGACGGAACTTTAGATATCAATGTAGTATTTGAAAAGATTACAGAGGTTCTTGGATAGAGTGTGTTTGAAATGAAAAGGGCTGTCGCGGTATCACTCTTATAGTGCGATAGCCTTTTTTATTATAAAGTATTATAAATGAGAGGGTGTCTCATGGAGCATACAGGAATAAAACCAAAAGTAATAGAAGAGATACGAACTTTTGCAAGAAAATATAATATAGATAAGGTTATATTATTTGGGTCAAGAGCCAGAGGTGACTACAGACGTACCAGTGATATTGATTTGGCTGTTGTAGGTGGTGACTTTGCAAGATTTGCTCTGGATGTTGATGAAGAAACATCAACATTATTAGAATATGATATTGTTGATATGAGCAGGGAAATGCAGGATGAGCTGCGACAGTCTATTATGCGGGAAGGGAAGATTTTATATGAAAAAGTATGAGAATTTTTGTTCGGCTTTGTGTAATATGAAAGAAATTTATAAATATGACCCACCGTATGATACGGTTATTTTAACAGGTCTGGTTGGCTTGTTTGAAGTATGTTTTGAACAGTCATGGAAAATGATGAAAGAAATTCTGGAATCACATGGGTATGAGGAGGGAGCAACCGGTTCTCCTAAAATTATTTTAAAAACAGCTTATAAAGCAGGTATGATTAAAGATGAGGAACTGTGGCTTCGTGCTTTACAAGAAAGAAATAATGTGGCACATTCTTATAATGAAAGAATTGCATTAGGTATTGTTATGCGGGCAAAAGAATCATTTTATGATATGTTTTGTGAGCTAAAAAAAGAGATTGATAAAAACTGGATATAGGAGAAAACAATGGCAATTACAATAAAGAACGAGCATGAGATAGCATTGATGCGTGAGTCAGGACGTTTACTGGCATTGGTTCACGAGGAAATGCGTAAGGAATTAAAAGAGGGGATGACAACAAAGGATATTGATCAGATTTGTGAGACAATGATCAGAGACTTTGGCTGCATTCCTAATTTTTTGAATTATCAGGGATTTCCGGCTTCTGTATGTGTGTCGATTAACGATGAGGTTGTTCATGGAATTCCTTCTAAAAAAAGATATATTCAGAATGGAGATATCGTGAGTCTTGATGCAGGGCTTATTTATAAAGGATATCATTCTGATGCAGCAAGAACACATGGTGTTGGAGAAATCAGTCCGGAAGCACAGAGGATTATTGATGTTACAAGACAATCTTTCTTTGAAGGTATTAAGTTTGCAAAACCTGGCAATCATTTAGTTGATATTGCAAGAGGTGTGCAGACCTATGCAGAGAGCAATGGGTATTCTGTTGTCCGTGACCTGACAGGGCATGGTATTGGAACCCATCTTCATGAGGCACCGGAGATTCCGAACTTTGTTCAGAGAAGAAGAGGGGCAAAGATGCAGAAGGGCATGGCGCTTGCTATTGAGCCGATGATTAATGAAGGAACTTATGATGTTTACTGGCTTGATAATGACTGGACAGTAGCAACGGCAGATGGAAAGCTTTCTGCTCATTATGAGAATACGATTGCGATTACTGATGATGGATGCGAGATTCTTACGATGCTGCCAGAAGAGAAAGAGGCACTTGGAGTATTATAAAAACGATACAGCCATGAATAATAAACAAAAAGAAAAGTAATTTTTTTATAAATTTTTACTTGGTAATGGAGAAGATTTATGCTAGAATATAAATTAGGTTATTTTGCCACATCCCTTTGTGGTCATGATAAAGGAAAAGTTTACATGATTGTAAAGCAGGAGGGTGAGATGATTGGGTTATCTGATGGGGGAAGAAGAACCATTGATAATCCGAAGTGGAAAAAGAAGAAACATATTCAGATGATACGCTCTGAGAGAATGGCAGAAGCTTTTCCATCCCTGATTTCTTCGGAGGATGCCAATCAGAGGATCTGTGATGAGATCGCTGGAATGGAAGGGCGTAAAGTAAGAAAGCAGGAGGATTAAATATGTCAAAATCAGATGTTATTGAAGTTGAAGGAAAGGTAGTAGAGAAGCTCCCTAATGCTATGTTTAAGGTAGAGCTTGAGAATGGTCATCAGGTACTGGGACACATCAGCGGAAAGTTACGTATGAACTTCATTAAGATTTTACCAGGCGATAAAGTGACAATTGAACTTTCCCCATACGATTTAACAAAAGGCAGAATTATCTGGAGAGATAAATAGATTAAAAGGTTTTGTACGATTTGACTGAAGAATGGCTGGAATTCTGTCGTTTTTCGGAAGATTTGTGCTTGCTTTTAATATAGAAAGATGATATAATAATTGCCGAACGTTTTGGAAAGGAGAGAAAATCGTGAAGGTTAGAGCATCAGTTAAGCCTATCTGCGAAAAATGCAAAGTCATTAAACGCAAAGGCGCAATCAGAATCATTTGCGAAAATCCAAAACATAAACAGAGACAGGGATAAGACCTTGCTTCCGGGTTCAGCAGAATTTGGGAGTGAAGAGTATATTCTTGATTTTGTTGTGTCATTGGTATGATATCCTTTCAATCTGAGTATTTACGTCAGATGCAAGAGAGACTATTGAGTTTTGCGGATATCATCAACTATTGCCACCGTCATGGCGATTAAGTAGTTTTACGAAAAGCGGCTGTGGTAATTATTTACCAATATTTTTTCGTAAAAGGACAGTGCGGAAAGACAGCACTGTCAGGCAGCGCGAAAGAGTTTACAGTTTGTCTGTAACGATAAGACGGTCACGCTGTAGTCCGGGAATACATTGTATTTCATGACGTTAAACAATAATATTATATTAAGGAAAACAAGACGAATCCGAACTTAAGACACGCTGATCATTTCACCGTACGCGGCAGCGATGGATTTTGTCGGATGAATATTTAGTGGAGGTGCACACATGGCTCGTATTTCAGGTGTTGATTTACCTAGAGAAAAACGTGTAGAAATCGGTCTTACTTATATTTATGGAATTGGAAGAACAAGTGCAGATCAGATTTTAAAAGCAGCAGACGTTAATCCTGACACACGTGTACGCGATTTAACTGATGACGAGGTTCGTCGTCTTAGCGATATCATCAATGCAGATTATACTGTAGAGGGTGATTTACGTCGTGAGATCGCTATGAACATCAAACGTTTACAGGAAATTGGTTGCTACAGAGGAATCCGTCATAGAAAAGGATTACCTGTTCGTGGACAGAAGACAAAGACAAACGCTAGAACACGTAAAGGTCCTAAGAAAACTGTTGCAAACAAGAAGAAATAAGTAATTTAGTGATAAGTAATATAGATTAATCCTATAGGAGGGTTTCGTCAATGGCAAAGAAAGTGACCAAAAAGGTGACGAAGAAACGTGTTAAAAAGAATGTACAGCACGGTCAGGCTCATATTCAGTCATCTTTTAATAATACAATTGTAACATTAACTGACTCTGAAGGTAACGCTCTTTCTTGGGCAAGTGCTGGAGAAATGGGCTTCAGAGGCTCCAAAAAATCTACTCCATATGCAGCACAGATGGCAGCTGAAACAGCAGCTAAAGCAGCAGTGGTACACGGATTAAAGACTGTTGAAGTTATGGTTAAAGGACCAGGTTCAGGAAGAGAAGCAGCAATTCGTGCACTTCAGGCATGTGGTCTGGAAGTAACAAGCATCAAAGACGTTACACCAGTACCTCATAACGGATGTCGTCCACCAAAACGTAGAAGAGTCTAATAGGAGGTAAGTAAGAATGGCAATTGATAGAACTCCAGTCCTGAAGAGATGCAGATCCTTAGATATGGATCCTGTATATTTAGGAGTGAATAAAAAATCAAACAGAAAGTTAGTTCGTTCCAGCAGAAAGATCAGTGAGTATGGTCTTCAGCTTCGTGAAAAACAGAAAGCAAAATTCATCTACGGTGTTTTAGAAAAACCTTTCAGAAACTACTATGCTACAGCAGAGAGAATGAAAGGACTTACAGGTCCTAACTTAATGGTTCTTCTTGAGTCCAGACTGGACAACGTAGTATTCCGTATGGGATTTGCAAGAACAAGAAAAGAAGCTAGACAGATTGTTGGACATAAGCATGTATTAGTTAACGGTAAATGCGTTAACATTCCATCTTACAGAATCAAAGCTGGTGATGTTGTAGAGATTAAAGAAAACAAAAAGACAATGCAGAGATACAAAGATATCGTAGAAGCAACTGGCGGTGTTCTTGTACCAGCATGGTTAGACGCTGACATCGAAGAGTTAAAAGGAACAGTTAAAGAACTTCCTTCCCGTGACATGATCGATGTTCCAGTTAACGAAACACTCATTGTCGAGTTATATTCTAAATAATAAATGATTCTTCAAATTGAATGCCTGCTATTACACAGGCATTCAATTGTAGTATATGGAAGCTGGTAAACTTGGAATTGATTTTCCAATTAATTACCCAAAAGGAGGGTCCCATTCGTGTTTGAATTCGAAAAACCGAGAATTGAAATAGCAGAGATTTCAGAAGACAATAAATATGGTCGTTTTGTGGTGGAACCACTGGAAAGAGGGTACGGCACAACTTTAGGTAACTCCTTAAGAAGAATCATGTTATCTTCCTTACCAGGTGCAGCAGTAAGCGCAGTGAAGATTAAAGGCGTTCTTCATGAGTTCAGCTCTATTCCTGGAGTAAAAGAAGATGTCACTGAAATAATTATGAATATTAAAGAACTGGCTATCAAGAATAACAGTTCTTCTAACGAACCAAAACGCGCTTTTATTGAGTTCAGCGGAGAGGGTGTAGTTACAGCAGCAGACATCCAGGTTGACAGTGATATTGAAATCATTAATCCGGATTTAGTTATTGCAACTTTAAGTGGCGGTGCAGACAGCCATTTTGAAGCAGAGCTGACTATCACAAAAGGCCGTGGATATGTAGGCGCTGATAAGAACAAATCGGAAGATCAGTCCATTGATGTAATTGCAGTAGATTCTATTTACACACCAGTAGAGCGTGTAAATCTTACTGTACAGAATACTCGTGTAGGTCAGATTACAGACTTTGATAAGCTGACTCTTGATGTATTTACAAATGGAACACTGGCACCGGACGAAGCAGTCAGCCTTGCTGCTAAAGTTCTGAGTGAACATCTTAACCTTTTCATCGACTTATCTGAGAATGCTCAGAAAGCAGAAGTTATGGTAGAGACAGCTCAGGATCCGGTTGATAAAGTATTAGAGATGAATATCGATGAATTAGAGTTATCTGTTCGTTCATATAACTGCTTAAAGAGAGCAGGTATCAATACTGTTGAAGAACTTACAAACAAGACACCTGAAGATATGATGAAGGTTCGTAACCTTGGACGTAAGTCTCTTGAAGAAGTATTAGCTAAATTAAAAGAATTAGGTCTTTCCTTAAACAATAGCGAAGAGTAATTCTTACCATAAACAAAGTAATATAGACCCGCTTAAGCTGAAGGTATTAGTAAGCATGGCGAAAAATAAACAGGAGGTCCATTAAAATGGCAAAATACAGAAAATTAGGAAGAACATCTAACCAGAGAAAAGCTTTATTACGTAACCAGGTTACACAGCTTTTATATCATGGAAAGATTCGTACTACAGAAGCTAAAGCTAAAGAAATCCGCAAAATCGCTGAAGGCTTAATCGCTCTTGGTGTTAAAGAAAAAGACAACTTCGAAGTTGTTAAGGTTCAGGCTAAAGTAGCTAAAAAAGACGCTGAAGGCAAGAGAGTTAAAGAAGTAGTAGATGGAAAGAAAGTAACTGTTTATGAAACAGTTGAAAAAGAAATCAAAAAAGATTTACCATCCAGACTTCATGCTAGACGTCAGATGTTAAAGGTATTATATCCTGTAACAGAAGTTCCTGTAGAAGGAAAAGGCAGAAAAGCAAACACAAAGAAAATTGATCTTGCTCAGAAGATTTTTGATGAGTACGCTCCTAAATACGCTGACCGTAATGGTGGTTACACAAGAATTGTTAAGATTGCTCAGCGTAAAGGTGATGCTGCATTAGAAGTTATTATTGAATTAGTTTAATTTTAACTTAATAAATGAAAAGCAATGGAATCGCATTTAGACATCTGTCTAAGTGCGATTTTTTTATTTAATTTATCAGGCAAGGGAGACGTCCCGAAAGAGAGAAGAGAACCTATATCTGTGGCCTTGGAGCTAGGATTGAATGCGAGCCGTTAAGCGAACATTCAACCCACAGTGATAGAGTCACAGATATAGGTTCTCTTCTCTCTTTCGGGCCTGGCTTCGTCTGTTGAATACATCGAATTAAATCAAACCAGTATCTTTTTGAGAGAAAATGGGTTATAATATTTGTTAGCTTTGTCAAACTTATGATAAAGGTGAGATGCAGTTTTACGAACAATGATTATAGTGGAGAAAAGTCAGATGAATTTAATTGACGTTAAAAATCTTTTATTTAAGTATAAAATGTATTCTGGAGAAAAAGAAGAAGTTATAGAACATACGGCGATTGACAATATTTCTCTTTCTATTAAAAAAGGAGATTTTGTGGGAATTCTCGGTCATAATGGTTCTGGAAAATCTACGCTTGCGAAGCAGCTTGCAGCATTATTAAAGCCATCGGGTGGTATTATTTACGTTGGTGGAATGGATACTGCAAAAGAAGAACAGATTTTGGATATTCGGAAGACAGCAGGGCTGGTATTTCAAAATCCTGATAATCAGTTGATAGGAAATATCGTGGAGGAAGATGTTGCATTTGGCCCGGAGAATATGGGAATTCCAGCGGAAGAGATAGAAATGAGGATTACGAAAGCATTGGCTTCTACGGGAATGACTGCTTATAGAGAAGCATCACCGGGAGCGCTTTCTGGAGGGCAGAAGCAGAAGATTGCGATATCTGGAGTTCTTGCGATGGAACCGGAATGTATTATATTTGATGAACCGACAGCAATGATTGACCCGGAAAGCCGGAAGGAACTGTTGGAAGCTATCTATGATTTAAAACGTTTGAAGAATATTACCGTTATTTATATTACACATTTTTTGCAGGAAGTCAGTCAGGCAGATTATTTATATGTAATGAGCCATGGTAAGATTACGCTTAAAGGTACACCAGAGACATTATTTAAAATACCAGAAAAATTAGTGGAAAATAATCTGGAACTGCCATTTGAAGTTGCTTTGATAGATGACTTAAGAAAAAAAAGTGTGGATGTGCCGGAAGAGATTTACACAAAGCAACAGTTACTTGAGTTTTTGAAATATCATTTTCAGAAGGACGAGTCTGATAATATAGTCTTGTCTGAGTATAAATCTGAACGGAAGACAATAAGTGAAAGTAGCAAGAGTAATGTAAAGAGTCAAGCTAAGGAAAACAGTCGATACGGAAACTGTCTTGAAAAACAATCTGATTCTTATAGTATCTCTGTAGATGATAGAAATGAAAAATTAGCTGACAATTCTTTAGGTGATCTGAACTTGGCTGATGAAACAGAAGTATCTAAGAAATCGCATGAATTAAAAGAAACATCAGATATAAAAGAAGACGCATCTAAGAATATAGATGAGCCTAAAAAAACAGAATCAACAAAAGGAATTACTCTTAAAAACATCAGTTATCAGTACAAAAAACAAGACTCCGGAGAAGAAAAATATGCCATAAAAGATATTTCACTTGCCATAGAACCTGGAGAATTTGTGGCGATTATAGGTCGTACGGGTTCAGGAAAGTCTACTTTAATTCAGCATTTTAATGGGCTTTTTCAGCCGAAAAGTGGGGACTATTTCTTCAATGGAGAAAATATCTGGGAGAAGAAATATGATTTAAAAAAGCTTCGACAGAAGGTAGCACTCTGTTTCCAGTATCCAGAATACCAGCTTTTTGAAGAAAATGTATTAAAAGATATTGCATTTGGTCCGAAGAATCTTGGCTTTGATAAAAAGGAATGTGAGGAAAAAGCCCGTCATGCGATGCAACTTGCAGGACTTTCTAATGAACTTGAAAAAGTGTCTCCATTTTCTCTTTCTGGTGGACAAAAAAGGAGAGTAGCATTAGCTGGAATTCTTGCGATGGAGCCGGAATACCTCATTTTAGATGAGCCGGTTGCCGGTATGGATGCACCGGGTAAAAAGATATTATTTGACCTCTTGCATCATTTAAATAAAGAGAGAGGAATCACTATCGTACTGGTTTCACATAACATGGACGATGTGGCAGATCATGCAGACAGAGTTCTGGTGATGGAGAATGGGCAGATTAAAATGGATGGCAAAACAGAAGAAGTCTTTGTGCGAAAAGATGAGTTAACAGAAATGGGACTGGGTGTTCCACAGGCAGTAGAATTTTATCTGGATTTAAAAGAAATATTAGAAGAGACAGATATTGATTTAGACAATGCTTTTTCTCATGATATGCAATACAATCAAAAGAACCGGGAAGTATCTCAGAAAACGATAGAGTTATCCCAAGAAAACGTAGAAATAAATCAGAAAGAAACAAAAGAAAAAGGCACAGAAATGCATGAGAAAAAGATAGAAGCTTCGAATGAAAAAGCAAAAGAGTATATAAAAACAAAAAGAACAAAAAATGTAGGGATTCCATTAAATATAGATGAATTAGCAGCGTATATAGCAGGAGGCAGCTTATGATTCGGGAAATGACATTAGGACAATATTATAAAGCTGATTCCATTCTTCATAAACTTGATCCGAGGGTAAAACTTTTAGGAACATTGCTTTTTGTTATTACATTATTTTTTCCGAAAAGTTTATTAAGCCTTGGGATTGCGACAGTATTTCTTATTTTGATAGTGAAGTTTTCTAAAGTTCCAGTGTCTATGATGATTCGGGGAGTAAAGCCGCTGTTTATTATCATTTGTTTTTCGGCAATTATAAATATGATTAGTGTGAGTGGAGATATTCTTGTAAAAATTGGGCCGATAACAATCGCGAAACAGGGATTATGGATGGCATTCTATCTTGTTGTACGGTTGGTTTATCTGGTCATCGGTTCATCCGTAATGACATTTACGACAACGCCAAATCAACTTACCGATGGACTTGAAAAAGGGTTTCATTTTCTAAAAAAAGTGCATGTGCCAGTACATGAGATTGCCATGATGATGTCCATTGCTCTTCGGTTTATCCCGATTTTAACAGAAGAATTAGACAAAATCATGAAAGCACAGATGTCAAGAGGCGTTGACTTTGAAAGCGGAAATATTTTAGAGCGGGGGAAAAAGTTAATTCCTGTTTTAGTTCCCTTATTTATTGCGGCAATCAGGAGAGCATCCGACCTTGCGATGGCGATGGATGCAAGATGTTATAATGGTGGGGAAGGAAAGACCAGACTGCATCCGCTTATTTATGAAAAACGAGATTATATTGCGTATGGAATCATGTTGCTTTATGTGGTAATTATGATTTTTTGCAGTTTTATTTTAAAGAGATTTTTCTAAATAAATTATGAAATTGTAATGCATATCTTGCAGAAAGCATTTTTCAAACAAATTTTAAGATGTAAAGTTCTTATTAAAAATTAAAGATAGAGAGAGAATGAGATTTATGAAACGATTTAAATTAGTAGTTGCCTACGACGGAACCAATTATTGCGGCTGGCAGATTCAGCCAAACGGGATAACCGTAGAAGAAGTATTAAATAAAACATTGAGCCGTTTTTTAAAAGAAGAAATACACATAATTGGAGCAAGTCGAACCGATTCAGGAGTACATTCCTTTGGAAATGTAGCAGTATTTGATTCAGAAACAACGATTCCACCAGAAAAACTTTGTTTTGCATTAAATCCACAGCTACCAGAAGACATCCGAATTGTATCATCAGAGCAAGTACCCGGTGATTTTCATCCAAGATATTGTGACACAAGAAAAACATACGAATATCATATCCAAAATGGAAAGATTCCTCTGCCAACAGAGAGGCTTTATTCTCATCTTGTCATCTTTCCATTAGATGTAGAAGCGATGCAGGAAGCCGGCCAATATCTTGTTGGAACACATGATTTTAAAAGTTTTTGCGCTTCAAAAACACAGGTACAGACAACAGTAAGAACTGTGACAGGAATAGAAGTAGAAACTCATTCACTTTCAGAAGGAGAATATCCATCTCAGAAAGTAATAATTCGCGTAACAGGAGAAGGTTTCCTCTACAACATGGTCCGCATTATTAGCGGAACCTTAATAAAAGTAGGACTGGGAGTCTATCCCCCTGAACATGTCAAACAAATCCTTGAGGCTTGCGACCGCTCACAGGCAGGAGAAACCGTTCCGGCAAAAGGATTGTTTTTAAAGAAAATTGAATATTTATAATCATTATAGCGATTGGGATCATTAAATTAAAAAATCCCACATTTTGTAGGAAAAAGGTTATTGACACACACGAAAGAGTGTTATATAATATGAAATCGTGGTATGCATATAAAATGTAATCTCAAAAGCCCCGAGATGCATTTTGTCATATACCTGCGATAGCAGGATTGATATGATGGAGGGTCCGGACAGCCAGGAAGTCATATCTGAACCGTTGATTTTTAAAGAATAAACAGGAGGAGAACTACTCATGAAAAGTTTTATGGCTAGCCCATCTACCATCACAAGAGACTGGTATGTAGTTGATGCTACAGGACATACATTAGGACGTCTTGCATCAGAAGTTGCAAGTGTTTTAAGAGGAAAGAACAAACCTATTTTCACACCTCATATGGATTGCGGTGACTATGTAATCATCGTTAACGCTGACAAGATCAAAGTATCTGGTAAGAAGTTAGATCAGAAGATTTACTATCATCACAGCGACTATGTTGGTGGAATGAAAGAAACAACATTAAGAGAAAAATTAAACAAGAAACCAGAAGAAGTTATCGAACTTGCCGTAAAAGGTATGCTTCCTAAAGGACCTCTTGGAAGACAGATGTATACAAAGCTTTTCGTATACGCTGGACCTGATCACAAACATGCTGCACAGCAGCCTAAGGAATTAGCAATCTAGTATTAATTTAAGGAGGAAAAGTAAGTGGCTACTACAAGATATTACGGAACTGGTAGAAGAAAAAGCAGTGTTGCAAGAGTATATCTCGTACCAGGAACAGGTAAAGTAACAATCAATAAAAAAGACATGGATGAATATTTTGGATATGACACATTAAAAGTAATCGCTCGTCAGCCATTAGAATTAACATCCACAGCAGATAAATTTGACGTATTAGTTAACGTACACGGTGGCGGATACACAGGACAGGCTGGTGCTATCAGACACGGTATTGCAAGAGCATTACTTGAAGCTGACCCAGAATTCCGTCCAGCATTAAAGAAAGCTGGATACTTAACTCGTGACCCACGTATGAAAGAAAGAAAGAAATACGGTCTCAAGAAAGCTCGTAGAGCACCTCAGTTCAGCAAACGTTAATTTCGTTTACCCGAACTACAAATTTCAAACAGCAGCAACGACCTCTCAGGGGAGCAATCCTTTGGGAGGTTTTTTTGTAGAATGTGCACTCGTAATCTCTTGCACCTGCCGTTGTGGATAATTTTCCGTCAGATTCACATAAATTTCATCAACCTATGTTCCGCGTACGCCTCAAAAATTTGTGTACAACTGACGAAAAATTTTCTCGCAAAAACAAGCACAAAAATACTCCGATACTACATTCAGCAGGAATTGGATAAGCTTTAGTTTATTATAGTTTGAAAGTACAGTTGGTTGAGATGAGTTTAGAAAGTTGGAGAGAGTTTGATTGACGAGAGCGTCTTGTTATAGTAAAGTCATTATAGTAAATTTGATAATAAATAGAATTTTAAGGAGAATTTATGAGTATTTTAAATGTAGAGCATTTAACCCACGGTTTTGGAGACAGAGCGATATTTAACGATGTTTCTTTTCGACTGTTAAAAGGAGAACACATCGGTCTTGTCGGTGCAAATGGCGAAGGAAAGTCCACATTTATGAGCATTGTTACCGGGAAAATGATGCCGGATGAGGGAAAAGTAGAGTGGGCGAAAAATGTAAATGTCGGTTATCTTGATCAGCATGCAGTATTAGAGGCTGGAATGACGATTCAGGATGCATTAAAATCTGCCTTTGATCCTTTATTACAAAAAGAAGAGCGAATGAATGAAATTTGTGATATGCTCGGTACTGCTGATGAAAAAGAAATGGAAATTCTCATGGAAGAACTCGGCATGATTCAGGATGAGCTTACTTTGCATGATTTTTATACTATTGATGCAAAGGTAGAAGAGGTTGCAAGAGCATTAGGACTTTTAGATCTTGGTTTAGACCGTGATGTTACAGATTTGAGTGGCGGACAGAGGACAAAAGTACTTCTGGGAAAGCTTTTATTAGAAAAGCCAGATATTCTTTTGTTAGATGAGCCTACCAATTATCTTGATGAGGAACATATCGCCTGGCTTAAAAGATACCTTCTTGACTATGAAAACGCATTTATCTTAATATCTCACGACATTCCATTTTTAAATGAAGTTGTAAATATCATTTATCATATGGAGAATCAGGAACTGAACCGTTATGTCGGGGATTACGACCATTTCCAGGAAGTCTATGCGGTAAAGAAAGCACAGCTTGAAGCGGCATATCGCCGTCAACAGCAGGAAATCAATGAATTAAAAGATTTCGTTGCGAGAAATAAAGCTCGCGTTTCCACAAGAAATATGGCAATGTCCCGTCAGAAAAAACTTGATAAAATGGACCTTATCGAATTAGCCGCAGAAAAGCCGAAGCCAGAATTTAATTTCCGTTACGGCCGTACTCCAGGGAAAATGCTCTTTGAAACAAAGAAACTTGTAATTGGTTATGATGAGCCATTATCAAAACCTTTAGATTTTTATATGGAAAGAGGACAGAAAATCGCCTTAATTGGAACAAACGGAATTGGAAAAACAACATTATTAAAAAGTTTACTCGGACTAATCCCACCTCTTTCAGGAAGCTGCGAACAGGGCGAAAATCTTCAGATTGGCTACTTTGAACAGGAAGTAAAAGGCGAGAATCCCAATAGCTGTATCGAAGAAATCTGGGAAGAATTTCCTGGATTTACCCAGTACGAAGTACGTTCCGCCCTTGCAAAATGTGGCCTTACCACAAAACATATTGAAAGCAAAGTTCGTGTATTAAGCGGAGGAGAACAGGCTAAAGTCCGTCTCTGTAAACTCATCAATAGAGACACCAATGTACTTTTGTTAGATGAGCCTACGAACCATCTTGACGTTGATGCAAAGGATGAATTAAAACGTGCTTTGCTCGATTATCGGGGAAGTGTCTTACTCATCTGCCATGAACCAGAGTTCTATAAAGACGTGGTGAATGAAGTTTGGGACATGAGCAAATGGACCACGAAGATTTTGTAAACTCCTGATTTGCCGCAGGCAAAGGAGACGCTTCCAAAGAGAGCCGATACCCTATATTTGTGACTTTAGTCGCTGCAGGTTGAATGTTCGCTTAACCGCTTACATCCAACCTTTGCTCCGAGGCCACAAATATAGGGTATCGGCTCTCTTTGGAAGCTGTTTGTTGGCTGCCCATGCAAATTCAGAATTTATTTTGAGAAAGATTTAAGGGAGGCTTCAGACAGTTGTGACCTTACAGGGAGTTGGCTAGAGCGTATTTGTGAAAAATATTTTTTAAACTGATTTGAGATTTTATCTGTTTTTTATAAAATGCTAGAAAGGATATTTTTATGTCACTGATTGTATTAAAAAAGATTATTGAGATGTTCATCATATTACTTGTAGGTGTAATCATCTATAAAGCAAAGATTATTAATGATGTCAGTACAAAACATCTCTCGAATGTATTATTATTGCTGGTTTCTCCGTTGTTGATTATCCAGTCGTATCAAATTGATTTTAACAGAGAACTTTTGCAAGGTTTAATATGGGCGTTTGCTGCATCATTTCTTACGTTTTTGTTTATGATTGTTGCATCGGAGTTTCTATGCCACGGGGATAGGAATCGAAGTTCAGTGGAGAAGATTGCAGTGTCCTATTCGAATTCTGGATTTATTGGTATTCCTTTAATTAGTGGAGTCCTTGGAGATAAGGGCGTTTTTTATATGACGGCATATATCACAGTTTTTAATCTTTTACTTTGGACACATGGTATTATTTTAATGGGAGATAACGATGGATTAAAGGGAGCATGGAAAAACTTTTTAAGTCCGGCGATTCTTTCAATTGTGATAGGAATCATACTATTTTTATTTCAACTTCGCCTGCCGCAGTTCATTGAAAATCCATTAGAAATGATTGCTTCAATGAATACGCCCCTTGGAATGATTGTCGCGGGAGCAAATCTCGCACAGGGAAATATTTTAAAGAGCCTAAAGAACAAAAGATTATACTATTTGAGCTTTATAAAGCTTATTGTATATCCATTGGCAGGACTCGTTGTTTTATGGCTGCTGCCACTTGAGTTTGAGGTGGCATTTACAGTATTTATTGCATTGGCATGTCCGGCGGGGGCATCCGTGATTATGTTTGCACAACGATATGACAGAGATGCATACTATGCATCGGAGATATTTGTTATTACAACCTTGCTGTCAGCGGTGACGATACCATTATTATCAGTAGTGGCAGTGAGCTTGTTAAGTTAAACAGATTTTTCACTTTAAGAGAGAATAGCGGCCTTGAAAAGTTTTGATAATTTTGATAAGTAAGTTGAAAATATTTTTTGAAAGTGATGCATAAAAATGCAGAAAAACGTATACATATTGCATAAAATGTGCTAGAGCGTGTTTGAAAAATCATTCCTACAATCTGCACGCCCCAATTTGCGGTATATTTTGCCTTCATTCAGTTGGCGTAGCCCACTACGCCGCCCTCATTCCGGCGAAATCTCCCGCAAATTGCGCCGCACATCTTGCAGAAAGCATTTTTCAAACAGGCTTTAGATTTTAAGATGAATTAATTAAAGAACATTTTTTGGTGAGACTTTTTCCAGAGCCAAATCATATTCTGCGTTGGTATAGTCCAGCTTTAAAATATCTTCCTTGCTGTATCCAAGTTCAATCATTTTACAAATTTTTGAAATAGCAATTTCATTACATTTTTTCTGGAGTTCTTTTTGGAGTTCTTTCTGAACTTCTTTCTGTAATTCTTTTTTTACTTCTTTTTGAACTTCTTTTTCTAAAAGTTCTGCTAAAAATCCACTCATTTTTTCAACACCTCTTCTTTCATTTTTTAAATATTTTACTCCCTCAGTAAGATGGGGAAACTTTGGATTATCTATAGCTGTTTTCTTTAAAAGCTGTAAATATTCTGCGATAGTACTTTTGTCATTAACGATAGTGTTAGCATATATTTCAAGAGTGCCATCATCAACAGTCTGGTCAGTTTCGATAACAGATTTTCGAATGTGGTAAATGGTTTTTCCTTTTTTGAATATATCAAAATCAGAAATATATAAACTGTATACTGTTGGTATATTTTCAAAATCAGTGCCAGGATCTGTTGCTTGTGTAGTTACGCAGGCTTCATTGTAACGAACACGTTTTAAAAGATTACGGATGCTATGCTGTGCGTGAATGTCTAAGACGATTAAATCAGGACAATCAAGTAAAACACGAAGCATCTCTTCGCATACGCCAGGTTGTTGTATTAGCACTTCAAAAAAGACATCATCCATAGGACGTAATGCCTGAATCTGGTCATGGTATTGTTGTAAATCAAGACTCATAATAATAAAATATTCTCCTTTATTAAAAAAATAATAACTATAGAATGAGTACCCATGTCCTTGCAACATAATCCGGATAAAGGTAATTGCCCTTTTTATATCTTTTGTTATAACCATTGTATCATGTTTTTAAAAGAAATCAACTAAAAAATGGAAAAAATGTAATTCTATTTAATTCATTGGACACGCTACAGTCGAAGCCATTGCCCCTTTCCATCTAATCCCTACAAATTCATTAACCAACTAACAAACGAAGCCAATCAACAAAATCATCTATATTTGTGACTTTCGTCGCAGCGTCTTGAATATTCGCTCACTCGCTCACATCCAACGCTTGTTCCCAGGCCACCAATATAGATGATTTTGTTGATTGGTTTCTGTGCTGTGGCTATAGAAGATGAATTAAATAGTAAAATAGTGTATTATAGGAGATAGAATATTTTATTTTAAGAAAGAAGGACGAATCATGAAATACATAATCCTCGTCTGTGTTAAAAAATATTCTCTCGATTCCTGTATTCCATTTATCCAAAATATTTCCCATAAAAATACGATAGTTGTTCCGATATTAAATGTTTATGGAACGGGTGCGTATCTTCAGGAGAAACTCTCAGAACTTCTTGTGACAGATGGCTGTATTTATTACAATAAATCGGTATTATTACTTATGGGATCTGGTAGAATTAGAGTTATAATTATGTAGAGAGAAATATCAAGGAGCAATTGTTAGATGAAAAATAATCTTATAACAGAAATGAAGAACGGATTTGAAACAGCCTACATTAATAGTTCAGCAGCTTCAAATCTGGCATATCGCCCAGAATTTATTTCGAATAACTATAAAAGAGGCAAAAAAGTATTATCATCGATCGAAGACGAGTTGTTGAAATGCGATCAATTTCAAATTAGTGTAGCATTTATTACTTTAGGTGGAATTACACCATTGCTACAGACATTAAGAGAGTTAGAGGATAGAGGAATAAAAGGTGAAATTCTTACAACAAATTATTTGACGTTTACTGAGCCGAAAGCTTTAAAAAAGCTAAATGATTTTTCCAATATTACATTAAAAATGTATAATGTGGATGTTACGATAGAAGATTTTCATACGAAAGGATATATTTTTAAAAAAGAAGAGATATATCGGATTATTATAGGAAGCTCGAATATAACAAAAACAGCACTTACTACTAATCGAGAGTGGAATACCAGACTAATTTCCACAGAAGAAGGAGAAGTGACTCAAAATATCATAGAAGAGTTTAATGAATTATGGAATAGTGAATATGCTTTAAATTTTGATGAGTTTTATGAGCAATATAAAGAAAAATATAGGATTATAAAAAAGCAGAGGAAAATTGCACTTGGAGAAGAAATCCCTTCTATTGAAAAATATCGTTTAGAGCCCAATTCTATGCAAGTTGGATTTATTATCAATCTCAAGAAGATAATAGAATCAGGGGAGAAAAAAGCATTACTAATTTCGGCTACAGGAACGGGGAAAACTTATGCGTCTGCTTTTGCTTTACGTGAATTAAAATTTAAAAGGATGTTATTTTTGGTACATAGAGGACAGATTGCGAAGCAGTCTCTAAAATCTTATAGAAAAGTATTTGGTAATGACATATCTATGGGATTAGTAACGGGAAAGCATCAAGATTATGATGTGGATTTTATTTTTGCAACAATACAGACTTTAAGTAAAGATGAAGTGTTGAAGAAATATGATAGACAGGCTTTTGATGCGATTGTAATTGATGAAGCGCATCATAGCTCAGCTAGTAGTTACAAAAAAGTAATGGATTATTTTACTCCTGAGTTGTGGCTTGGTATGACGGCAACGCCGGATAAAAGAGATGATAATCTGGAAGGGCGAAATATTTATGAGATTTTTAATCACCAGATTGCATATGAGATTCGTCTACAAGATGCAATGGAAGAAGATTTACTTTGTCCATTTCACTATTTTGGAATTACAGATTTAGAGGTTATTTCGGATGTTGGAAAAACTGTTCAAGAAAAGGAAGAAAATTTTAGGTATCTTACGTCAGATGAACGTGTTTACAATATTATGAAGCAGGCACAGTTTTTCGGATATTCAGGAGAAAGAGTAAAAGGATTAATTTTTTGTAGTCGCATTGATGAGGCAAAAGAATTATCTGAAAAGATGAATGAAAAAGGTTGGAGAACTTTGGTGCTCAGTGGTAGTGATTCAGAAAGTGTAAGAACGAATGCGATTGAACGTCTTGCTGGAGAAGAGTCAGAAGAAGCCTTAGATTATATATTATCAGTAGATATTTTTTCAGAAGGTGTAGACGTTCCAGAGATTAATCAGGTTATTATGCTTAGACCAACGGAATCGCCAATTATATTTATTCAGCAATTAGGACGTGGATTAAGAAAAGCAGAGGGGAAAGAATTCGTAGTAATCATAGATTTCATTGGAAATTATAGAAAGAATTTTATGATACCAATTGCGCTTTCAGGAGATCGCAGTTATAACAAAGATAATATTCGGCGTTATGTTACAGAAGGGGGAAGGATAATTCCAGGTGCAAGCACAGTGCATTTTGATAAGATTTCAAGGCAGAAAATATTTCAGTCGATTGATAATGCTAATTTTAGCGATATTAAATTAATTCGCGAGAATTACAGGAATCTTAAAGATAAATTGGGACATATACCGGCTTTAGTAGATTTTGATAAATATGGGGAAATGGATGTTTTAAGAATTTTCGATAATAATAGTTTGGGTTCATATTACAAATTTCTTGTGAAATATGAAAAAGGGTACACAATTCGTTTATCAGAAGACGAAGAAAAAGTAATTGAATTTATTTCAAAAAAATTAGCTAGTGGTAAGCGGATTCATGAATTAGAATTATTAAGAAGATTAATGAAATATCGTCATGGGTTGATGAACATTTTAAAAAAATCACTGCAGGAAAATTATGATTGTTTTATGGATGGAAATTGTGAGGAAAATGTAGTTAATGTGATGACAAATGAATTTCCTACCAGTGCAGCGAAAAGAACATATACGCAGTGTGTTTTCATAGAAAAAGAAGAGGAGGATTACGGAATATCCAAGTCATTTGAGGCGATGCTTCAGAATCCAGATTTTTATCAAGTATTAAAAGAAGTGGTAAATTTTGGAATTGCGAGATATCAAAAAAATTACAGTGGGCATTATCAAGATACAGAGTTAGTTTTATATGAGAAATATACATATGAGGATGTTTGTCGTTTGCTTAAATGGGAAAGAAACGAAGTACCATTGAATATTGGTGGTTATAAATATAATAAGAAAACGAAAACATTTCCTGTATTTATTAATTATGATAAGCAGGAGAACATTAGTGATACAACAAAATATGAGGATCATTTTATTAGTTCAAATCATTTAATCGCAATCTCTAAAAGTGGAAGAAGTTTAGAATCAGAAGATGTGCAGAATTTTCTTAAAGCAACAGAACGAGGAATAGATGTGCAGTTGTTTGTAAGAAAAAATAAAGATGATAAAATATCAAAAGAATTTTATTATCTTGGAAGAATGACAGCGACAGGGCAGGCAAGGGAGTTTATCATGCAGAATACAGACAAAACAGCAGTAGAAATTGAGTGGATATTGAATACACCTGTTAGGGAAGATATTTACGAATATATAATTAATGAATAAGCAAACGAGATATTCAATAGAAATACATGGAATGGAGAAAAAATGAAAACAATAAAAGTAGTAGCGGCAGTAATTAAAAAGCAGAACAAAGTTTTTGTAACACAGAGAGGTTACGGAGAATTTAAAGATGGATGGGAATTTCCTGGAGGAAAAATTGAGCAGGGAGAAACACCGCAGGAAGCGTTAAAAAGAGAGATTAAGGAAGAATTAGATGCAGAAATAGAAGTAGGTAAACTTATAGATATAGTTGAATATGATTATCCTACTTTTCATTTATCAATGCAGTGTTTTTGGTGTGAATTAAAGCAAGATAAGATAGAATTAAAAGAACATGAAGCAGCAAAATGGTTAAACCTTAATGAGAAAGAGATGCTGAGTGTAGAATGGTTGCCAGCAGATAGAGGATTAATAAAAAAGATTTTGTTGTAAAGTAAATGGAAAAGAGAGTGTAGATGTTATTATTAAATTATTTATAGTAGAGGTAGATATAAATGTCCAAATGAATGTCTGAATTATAGGAAATAAAGGTATAGATGATTTTTAATTACTAAGGAAACTCTAAGTTGCTTTCCCGCCATCTCCATTTCTGCTATCATATCCCCAAGGGAGGTGCACGAGATGGAAACAAAAGACATTATTTTAGAACTCCACAAAAAAAGAGGTTTATCCCAAGACGAATTAGACACCAAGGTCATGGTCACAAGACAGGCGGTATCTCGTTGGGAAAACGGAGAAACGATTCCCAATATGGAGACATTAAAACTGTTATCTAAAGAATTTAATGTGTCGATTAACAAACTTTTGGGGGAACCAAGATAGCTCATTTGTCAGTGCTGCGGAATGCCGATGGAGGATGACTTGATTATTGGGCGGGATAGTGATGGAACATTAAATGAGAAGTATTGTAAATGGTGTTATGATGATGGAGTTTATACTTACAACAATATGAATGAATTAATCGATGTCTGTGCCAAGAATATGGCGAATGAAAATTTTACAGAGGAGAAGGCTTGTTCGTAATTCAGGCGAAATCTCTCGCAAATTGCGCCGCACATCTTGCAGAAAGCATTTTTCAAACACGCTCTAGAAAAATATTCTGTCATGTAAAGAAAATAACATAATATAATAGTGTCATGCATAGAAAAGAAAAAGAGGCTAAGATATGAGCTTCAAATGTTGAGGTTACATATCGTTGGTCTCTTTTTTTTCGTCTCTTTAAATTGATATACCATTTACCTTATAGGTAAATTAAAACATTGACCATTACACTAAAACATGCTATAGTGAATTTACCTTATAGGTAAATTTATAGAGAGGTGATGTGTTGGACATAACGTACAAAAATCGGAAAATAGAAAGAATTTGTACTAATGCCAAAGTTGCCGATCGAGAATATGGAAGCCAAATGTCAGCAAAGATTCATATGCGTATAGATGAGATTAGAGCAGTGGATACTGTAGAGGAGATGATTCAGTTTCGTATCGGTCGTTGCCATGCATTAAAAGGAAATCGTAAAGGGCAATACGCAGTAGATTTGGAGCATCCATATAGATTGGTTTTTACAAAACACGGAAATGAAATTGAGATTGCTCATATACTTTAGATAGTAGATTATCATTAATGAGAACAATGAATGGGAGGTAGCACTATGGTGAGAAGTCGCAGTTTTATTGCAACACCACCTGGAGCGACAATTAAGGAGCAGCTTAATGACAGAGGGATGAGTCAGAAAGAGTTTTCTGCTAGAATGGATATGTCAGAAAAGCATATTAGCAGATTGATTAATGGAGATGTTCAGTTGACTTCGGAGGTGGCAGTAAGATTAGAGATGGTACTGGGAGTACCGGCAAAGTTTTGGAATAATCTTGAAGCAATCTATAGAGAGAAATTAATTAAAGTTGAAGCGGAAAATACAATGGATAAAGATGAAGTTTTAGCCAAGCAATTACCTTATAATCAAATGTCTAAGTTTGGATGGGTTCCGGAAACAAGACTTATGAAAGAAAGGGTGATTAATCTTAGAAAGTATTTTGAGGTGGTTGAACTTTCTTTATTGGAGAATAGACAAATTACAAAAATTGCGTGTAGAAGATTGGCGATTACTGAGAAAGGTGATTTTGCATTGATCGCGTGGGCGCAGGAGGCTAAAAGGGTAGCAAGGCAGACTGATACAACACACATTAATATTGATAAATTGGTTCGTGTTTTACCGGAAATTCGAAGTATGACATTAGAGACACCAGCGGAATTTAGTGCGGAGCTAAAAGATAAATTGGCACAGTGTGGTATTGCACTTGTTTTTTTGCCACATTTACAAGGCTCTTTTTTACAGGGGGCATCGTTTATAGATGGCAAGAAAATTGTGATTGGTCTTACGGCAAGAGGAAAAGATGCCGATAGATTTTGGTTTAGTTTATTTCATGAACTTGGGCACATTGTTCTGGGACATATTGGAAAGACTGATGAAATTACAGAACAGGATGAAAATGAGGCGGATTTATGGGCGAAAGATGAGTTGATTCCAAAGGAAGAGTTTGAGCAATTTAAGAAGACGCAGGACTATAGTTCAATAAGTGTGTGTGATTTTGCAAATAAAATAGGTATTGCACCTGGAATTGTTGTAGGAAGATTACAAAAAGAGCGTTGTATTACCTATAATATGTTAAATGAACTTAAAGAGCAGTACGAAATTGCAATGTAGAAGAGGAAATATTATTATATTACCGAAATATGTGAAAGGTTTATGTTAATCAGACATTCCCGCATTGTTACATTATTTCTATAATTACCGTCTTGTCCCCCTCTTCCTCTTATTGTATAATAACCACATCGACAAAATTTTTGGAGGCTTGAAATGAATATACGAATCGCTACGCCGGAGGATGCTTTTGCTATCCAGAACATTTACCGGTATTATGTGGACAATACGGCGATAACTTTTGAACTGGAAGTTCCTTCGGTGAAGGAGTTTCAGGAACGAATCACGAAGACATTGGAGAGGTATCCTTACCTTGTTGCTGAGGAGGAGGGAGAGGTTATTGCTTATGCGTATGCGGGGATTTTTTATGACCGCAGGGCGTATGATTGGTCAGCGGAAATGTCTGTTTATGTGCAGAGAGGAATTCACGGAAAAGGTGTGGGAACGGCTCTTTATGAGAAGATGGAAGAGTTGTTGAAGAAGCAGAATATCGTGAATTTATTTGCCTGCATTACTCATCCGAATGCAGAGAGTGAAGCGTTTCATGCGGCGCGTGGATATGAGAAGAAGGCACATTTTGAACAATGTGGCTACAAGCTTGGCAAGTGGTGGGATATTGTATGGATGCAGAAGGTGATTGCATCGAATGAAGGAAAACCAGAACCTTTTCAGAGATTTACAGGAGGATTTTAGAAAGATGAAGAAGAATTTGTTAGTAGCACAGTCTGGAGGACCAACAGCAGCGATTAATGCAACATTAGCAGGTGTTATTAAGCAGGCGATAAAGGAAGAACAGATTGATCAGGTATATGGGGCTTGTTATGGAATTCAGGGAGTGTTAGAACAGAAATTTGTGAATCTTACAGAGAAGGTTGACACAGAGGAAAAGCTGGAGAAGTTAAAGAGAACTCCGGCGGCAGCGCTTGGTTCTTGTCGTTTTAAGCTTAATGATATCAAGGAAGATGACAGTCAGTATCAGGAGATTGTTGATATTCTTCATAAGATGAATATTGGATATTTTGTTTATATCGGTGGGAATGATTCTATGGATACGGTAGCGAAGCTTTCTGCATACTGTAAGGAGAAAGGTGTAGAGGATATTAAGGTTATTGGTGGACCAAAGACGATTGATAATGACCTTTGCGGAATAGACCATTGTCCGGGATTTGGTTCAGCAGCTAAGTATATTTCTACAGTTTTCTGTGAGCTTGAACAGGAGATTACCGTATATGAGCCGAAGAATGTAATTATTGTTGAGATGATGGGACGTCATGCCGGATGGCTTACTGCGGCTGCTGCATTAGCGGAAGGTAAGAATGGTAATGTGCCATATCTTGTTTATTTAGAAGAAAAACCATTTTCATTGGATCGTTTTATTGATGATGTGAAGGAAAAGCTGGCCTCAACGAATGCTGTGCTTGTTGCGGTTAGTGAAGGTGTACATGATACAGAGGGACGATTCTTATGTGAACAGGAAGAATCTAGAGAGTTAGATGTATTTGGACATACGAAGTTATCTGGTACTGGAAAGATTTTAGAGGAAGCGGTTCGGGCAAAGATTGGCTGTAAGGTTCGTTCGATAGAATTGAATCTGTTACAGCGCTGTGCAGGGCATATTTTAAGTAAGACGGATATTGAGGAGTCCGGTAATCTTGGCGCGAATGCAGTTAAGCTTGCAGTAGCAGGAGAGAGTGGATTAATGTCTTCTCTTACAAGAGTGTCTGATGCTCCATATACGGTAGAGTACAGTGGCGTTGATATTCGTGAGGTTGCGAATAAAGAGAAGAAGATTCCTGTAGAGTGGATTAATGAGGCTGGCAATGGTGTGAAAGAAGAGTTGATTACTTACTTAACCCCATTGGTTCAGGGCGAAGTAAGTAGTATTTATGAGAATGGTATGCCAAGTTATCTTCTTTTAAAATAATTTTTAAGAGGAATGGGATATACGTTTGACAGTGATATAGCCTCTGGCGGGATTGCAGAGATGTGCAGAAGAAGTATGTCACTATAAGTACTGTACTGGAAAATGTACTTGCCTTTCATTTCTCAGATGTTATAATAAGACTATGATAAAAAAATAACAAAACAATAAAAGAATAATTATCTAAGATTATGTAAATCAAAGTTATGCAAGTATATAGTAACTGATATTTAATTTTGTGAGTCTGGATAGTTATAATAATAGAAAGATAAATATCGACTCTGACAGTAAGGTTTTCCGCGCTGGAATAGTTTGAAATTATTTAGAATTTGCAATTGAAAATCGAGTAGTAAATCTGTATATAAGTTGTATAGAAATGGAGATATTTTTAATTCAATTATATTAAGATTACAAATACGCTTGATTTTCTATAATTGTATAGATTCTAAATAGATACGATTTGTTTTAAACAAAGAAAAGAATAGTAAGAATAAAGTACGAAAAGTGCAAAACTCTTCTGTTCTACCTTACGGTCAGTCTGTCGGTCAGGGGTAGAATAGAGGAGTTTTTTTATGTTAAAGATTGCGGTTTATGGCAAGGGCGGGATTGGAAAGTCCACGGTGACCAGTAATTTGGCAGCGGCATTTGCCAGTATGGGAAAGAAGGTTATTCAGATTGGATGTGACCCGAAGGCAGATTCTACGATTAATCTGCTTGGGGGTACGACACCGATTCCGGTAATGAACTATATGCGTGAATATGATGAAGACCCAGAGACAATTGAGGATATTTCAAAGGTAGGTTACGGTGGAGTTCTCTGTATTGAAACAGGTGGTCCGACACCGGGACTCGGCTGTGCTGGTCGTGGAATTATTGCGACATTTAGCTTGTTAGAAGATTTGGAATTATTTGAGACACACCAGCCTGATGTTGTGTTATACGATGTTCTTGGTGATGTTGTCTGTGGTGGATTTGCGGCACCAATTCGTGAGGGGTATGCGAGTAAAGTGTTGATTGTGACTTCTGGTGAGAAGATGGCTCTTTATGCTGCCAATAATATTAATAATGCAGTGAAGAACTTTGAGGACAGAAGCTATGCGAAGGTGTATGGTATTGTGTTAAATCACAGAAATGTGGAAAACGAGACAGAGAAGGTTACTGAGTTTGCGGATTCCGTAGGGCTTCCGATTGTTGGTGAAGTGCCAAGAAGTGACGAGATTACCAGATGTGAAGATAGGGGAATGACTGTTGTCGAAGGTGAACCAGAATCTCCGGCGGCACAGGCATTTTTAAATCTTGCAAAAGAACTTCTGGAAAATGCACAGGATACAGCGGAGGAAGATGTATGGTAGAAATCATGGCAAAAGAGACAGAGAAAAAGAAAGCAGAAGAAGCGTATTTTATTACCACAAAAGAACTTGCCGAAGCAGGCCGAGATAATATTCCCGAAGAATTGATTTCCTCAAAGCACCTTATCTATAGTTCACCGGCTACACTTGCGTATAACTCGCCGGGAGCGCAGGGGTTTGGTGTAAAGAGAGCAGGCCTTGCGATTCCGGGTTCGGTTATGCTTTTGTTAGCACCGGGCTGTTGTGGAAGGAATACAACGATTTTAAGTGAGCTTGGCGGATACAGTGAGCGATTTTTCTATCTGATGATGGATGAAACGGATATTGTAACGGGAAGACATTTGAAGAAGGTTCCACAGGCAGTAGAAGAGATTTATGATTGTCTGGAGACAAAGCCATCGGTTGTTATGATTTGTCTTACTTGTGTAGATGCTTTGCTTGGAACCGATATGGAGCGTATTTGTAAGAGAGCACAAAAAGCAGTTGGAATCCTGGTTCTTCCTTGCTATATGTATGCGTTGACCAGAGAGGGAAGAAAGCCGCCGATGGTTCATGTCAGACAGTCGATTTATTCTCTGTTAGAGCCAAAGAAAAAGAAGAGTACTTCCGTGAATCTTCTTGGACATTTTGCTCCGTTAGAAGATGACAGTGAACTTTATGATCTGTTAAGACAGCTTGGGATAAAAAAGATTCGCGAGATTTCCCGATGTAAAAACTATGATGAGTATCTTGATATGGCAGAGGCGAATTTTAATCTGGTATTAGATGCGGAAGCACGTTTTGCGGCGGCTGATATGCAAAAACGACTGGGAATTCCGTACATAGAACTTACAAGGCTATATCAGCTTGATAAAATAAAGAATCAATATACATTATTTGCAGCAGCATTAGGAAGTAAATTTGATGATGATGCTTATTTTGAGGAAGCACTTGCAGCAAAAGAAGCTTTTAAGAAAAAGTATCCACATGCAGTATTTGCAATTGGAGAAGGCTGTAACGCCAATGCATTTGAACTTGCATTTGCGCTGATTCGATATGAGTTTGCGGTAGCAGAAGTATTTGGAAATCTGTCGAAAGAGGATTTTGTTTATATCGAAAAGATGGCGAAGTTAAGTCCAGAAACAAAGATTTATTCGAATCTGGAGCCAACGATGATTTACTATGAGCCGGGCGAGAATCCAGTGGATATCGTTATCGGAAAGGATGCTGTTTACTATCATCCAGAAGCAGCACAGCTTGAGTGGAGTGACGATATACAGCCATTTGGGTATCGTGGAGTGAAGCATTTCTTTGAGGAGTGTGAACGGGTACTGGATGAGAAAAATACGAAAAGTGAAGAAAAAAATTTGAAAAATAGTACAAAAAATATAAAAGAAGAGAAAACACTGGAAAGGGGGACAAATTAAATGAAGGGACTTAGAAAATATCTCTCCCCATTTGCTCCGGACCAGTCGGGCGCAGCAGCGGTATTATGTGAATTTCACGGACTGATTATTATTTTAGATGCCGGCGGCTGTGCGGGAAACATATGCGGATTTGATGAGCCAAGATGGTTTGAGAGTCGTAGTGCGATTTTCAGCGCAGGACTTCGTGATATGGATGCGATTCTTGGACGGGATGACCGCCTAGTAGAAAAGATTGGAAAAGCCTGCGAGAAGCTTTCCGCAGATTTTATTGCAGTGATTGGTACGCCGGTTCCTGCAGTAATCGGAACGGATTATCGCGCACTTTCCCGAATGATTGAAAAGAAAACAGGAATTCCGGCGCTTACAATCGACACGGACGGAACAAAGCTTTACGATGATGGTGAGAAAAAGACATGGAAAGAATTATTTAAAAAGTTCGCTGTTGAAAAAGACGTGGAGCCAGGACGTATTGGAATTATCGGGGCAACCCCTCTTGAATTTGGCGGTATTTATGAAGAAGATTTCCTGAAAAAGTATTTTGCCGAAAAAAGTTTTTCAAAGGTTGTATGTTATGGAATGGGCGATGGCTTAGACGCTGTAAGAGAAGCGGCAGCAGCAGAGAAAAACATCGTTGTTTCGCCGGCAGGAATTGCAGCAGCAAAGTATTTACAACAGAAATTTGGAACGCCATATGAGCTGTTTTGTCCACCGGAGATTATTCCAGAATGGAAAGAAAAAAAAGAGCAGATAGCAGGACTGTTGAATGTAGAAGAATTATCTGAGAAAAAGATATTAATTGTTCATCAGCAGGTGCTGGCGAATACGTTGAGGGAAGAATTTATTTCTGCAAATATCAATGTTGCATCCTGGTTTATGATGAATAAAGAGCAAAAGAAAGAACAAGATATTCTTTTTAAGGAAGAAGATGACTGGATCACTTACATCAAAGAAAATGAATATGACATTATTATCGCCGATCCGCTACTGAAGAAAGCTGTGCCATTTTATAAAGGAGAATGGTATGACTTACCGCACTTTGCAATCTCAGGAAAGAAGAGACAGAGCGTATGAGAGTCTGTATCAGAGTATTTGGAATTGTGCAGGGGGTCGGCTTTCGCCCAACGGTAAAGCGTCATGCCGATGCCTGTGATATTGCCGGAAGTGTGAGTAATAAAGGACCTTATGTGGAAATCTTTGCAGAGGGCAGCGAAGAATGTGTGTATAGCTTTATAAAGCAGATTCAGGAAGAGCCTCCCAAACGGGCGGTTATTTTGAAACTGGATGTGGAGAATGTGGAATCGGGTGAGGACGGTATTCATAAAGTTGAATCTGAAACAGACTCCAAAGAAAAGTTCCAAATCATAGAGAGCGAAAAAGAAGAAGGAGAAATCTTCGTATCCCCGGACATTGCCATTTGCCCGGAATGTAAGAAGGAACTTTATGATAAGAACGACAGAAGATATCTGCATCCGTTTATCAATTGTACCTGTTGTGGACCGCGTCTTACAATCTTAGATTCCATGCCGTATGACAGAGTACGGACGAGTATGGGAAAGTTTCCGATGTGCGAGAAATGTGAGTATGAGTACACGCATGCGGAAACGAGAAGATTTGATGCACAGCCAGTCTGCTGTAACGACTGCGGGCCAGAAGTATATTTGCTTGGGAGGAAAGAACGGGGAGCAGATGCGATTCGTTATACAAGAAAGGTGATCAGCGAGGGTGGCATTGTAGCGGTAAAGGGAATCGGCGGTTTCCATCTTTGCTGTGATGCGGCGAAGGAAGAAACAGTTGCAAGATTACGACAGAGGAAAAAACGTCCGATGAAACCATTTGCTGTTATGATGAAGGACTTAGATGTTGTGAGAAGAGAATGTGAGACAGAACCACATTTAGAGGAGATTCTTGACGGGCATCAGAAGCCGATTATTTTACTTCCGAAAAAAGAAGGGGGAACGCTTTGTGAGAGTGTTGCACCGGATAATCCAAAGATTGGAGTTATGTTACCATATGCGCCAGTGCAGCTTTTGCTTTTTGATTATCAGGACGAAACGAAGGTTTCTGATTGCCTTGTGATGACCAGTGCGAATACTTCTGGAGCGCCGATTTGCCGTGACGATGAAGATGCATTAAATGAGCTGAGCGGGCTTTGTGATGTGATACTTTCCCATGACCGGAAAATACGGCTTCGTGCGGATGACACGGTTATGGATTTTTACCGGGGAGAGCCGTATATGATTCGGCGCTCCAGAGGCTATGCGCCTCTTCCATTTATGATGGGAAATGAATTTAAAGGTCAGGTGCTTGCAGTCGGTGGTGAGCTTAAGAATGCGTTTTGTATCGGAAAGAATCAGCTATTTTATCCATCGCCTTACATTGGTGATATGGGAGATGTACGGACGGTAAAGGCGTTAAAAGAGTCTGTGAAACGAATGGAAGAACTGCTGGAAACCAAGCCGCAGATTGTTGCCTGCGATATGCATCCGTCTTATAATACAAGAGCGGCGGCAGAAGAGATGGGGCTTCCTGTATTTCTCGTACAACACCATTATGCTCACATCCTTTCCTGTATGGCAGAGAATGAATGGACAACCGAAAAAAAAGTTATCGGTGTTTCTTTTGACGGAACGGGATACGGAACCGACGGAACAATCTGGGGTGGAGAAATTCTGTTGGCAGACTATGATTCCTTTACACGCTGGGGGTGCATCGAACCATTTGCACAGACAGGCGGCGATGCTTCTGCAAAAGAAGGCTGGAGAATTGCCGTATCTCTTCTTGGAAAGATTTACGGAAAAGAAAATGCCCTTCTGATTATTGAAACATTAGGACTTTGTGAGCCAAAGCTGGCAAAACTTCAGTTTACGATGGAAGAACGAGGAATTAATACTGTACAGTCTACAAGTGCCGGAAGATTATTTGATGCGGTGAGTGCGATTCTTGACATCAGAAAGTCCTCTACATTTGAGGGGGAGGCATCTACATCGTTACAGTTTGCGGCCGAAAAATGGCTGGATGCCCAGAAGAAAAAAATAGCAGGTTCTGAGGATTTTGCAGAATCTGGAATAATTACAGACTATGGAGAACTAAAAAGTATTTCTGATGTAGCGCAGAAGAGTGTTGTAGAGAAAAACAACTCTATAAATCGGAATATAAAAGCGGATTTATATTATTTACCAACATTATCTCTTGTCAAAGAAGTAGCAGAGAGAAAATTAGCAGGAGAAAACAGCAATCAGCTTGCCTTACATTTCCACAGGAGATTAGCAGGGATGATTGTCTCTGCCTGCGAAAAAGCAAGAGAAGAAACAGGGATTAATACCGTTGCATTAAGTGGCGGTGTTTACCAGAATAAATTACTTTTAGATTACAGTGTAACCATGTTAGAAGAAAGAGGATTTCATGTGCTGCGACACCATTTACTTCCGCCAAATGATGGGGGAATCAGCCTTGGACAGGCGGTGGCAGCAATGAGAAGTTTACAAAAAGGGGAATAAATTATGTGTGTAGGATTACCAGCAAAAGTTATGACAATGAAAGATGGAATGGCGGTTGTAGATGCGTCAGGAGCGAAAAGAGAAGTTTCAGCAGAACTGATAGAGAATCTTGAACCGGGCGATTATGTAATGGTTCATGCAGGAATTGCGATTGCAAAGATTACAGAAGAAGATGAGGATGAGGCAGAAGATCTTCTGGAGGGGTTACTATGAAAGAACAATTAAAAAAAGCAAAAGCAATTATTGAAGGCTATGATGGTCCTGCTGTCCGTGTGATGGAAGTGTGTGGAACACATACCCATGAGATTTTTCATCTTGGTGTGCGAAAGATTTTGCCGCCGCAGGTGGAACTGATTTCTGGTCCGGGTTGTCCGGTCTGTGTGACACCGGCAGATTTTATTGATGAGGCAGTATGGCTTGCTTTGGAGAAAAATGTAACGATTTGTACCTTTGGCGATCTGGTTCGTGTGCCGGGAAGTACAAAGAGTCTTGCAGATGCCAGAAGTCTTGGCGGCAAGATTCAGATGGTCTACTCTCCGATGGATGCCTTTGAATATGCCAAAGAGCATAAAGACGAACAGGTTGTCTTTCTTTCCGTTGGATTTGAGACAACAACTCCGGCAAGTTGTCTTTCTGTAAAGATGGCAAAAGAGGCAGGACTTACAAACTATGCACTTCTTACTGCGAATAAAACAATGCCGGGTGCCTATGAGATGTTGAAAGACAGTGCCGATGTTTTCTTATATCCCGGCCATGTTAATGCGATTACCGGCAATGCATTGAACAGAAAGCTTTGTGAGGAAGAAGGAATCAGCGGTATAGTAACCGGCTTTACTGCCAGCGAGATTTTAACTGCATTTGCTGTATTATTAAAGAAGTTCCCGGAAGGCAACCCGTTTTTTGTTAATGCCTATCCAAGGGTTGTTACGGAAGAGGGAAGTATTCCGGCACAGAAACTGATCAAAGAATGGATGGAACCATGTGATTCTCAATGGAGAGGACTTGGTATGATTAAAAATTCCGGACTTCGCCTGCGAAAAGAAGCGCAGGACTTTGATGCAAGAGTGAAGTTTTCGATTCCGAAGATGGAAGGAAGAACGAGTCCTGCCTGCCGTTGTGGAGATGTATTACAGGGGAAATGCCGTCCGACAGACTGTAAAGTATTTGGAAAAGGCTGTACACCACTTCATCCGATTGGAGCCTGTATGGTATCGAATGAGGGAGCCTGCTCAGCTTATTATCAGTATAATAGCAGGGGAGAATAACTTTCACTTACAGAGTATTAGATATAATAAATTATAAATCTAAAAATATAGTAAAAAACAATAAGAGGAAAAATCATGGATAACTTAAAAGGAAAAACAGTTTCTCTTGCTCACGGTGCAGGAGGAAAACAGACAAGTGAATTAATTGACCAGGTATTTAAAGCACATTTTGCCAATCCAGAACTGACAAGTGACGATGCGGCAGTATTAAAGTTGAAAGAGGGAAAGATTGCATTTACCACAGATGGATTTATTGTTTCTCCTTCAGAATTTCCGGGAGGAAATATCGGAAAGCTCAGCATTTGCGGTACAGTAAATGATTTATCCTGCATGGGAGCAAAGCCACTCTATCTTTCCTGCGCCTTTGTTATTGAGGAAGGTTTCCCGATGGAGAAATTAGAGGCAATCGCAGCGGCAATGGAAAAGACAGCAAATGAAGCTGGAGTAAAGATTGTTGCCGGAGATACAAAGGTTGCCGGAAAAGGTCAGGTAGACGGTGTATTTATCACAACAACAGGTATTGGTGAGATTCAGGAGGGCGTAGAGACTTCTGGATTCATGGCAAAACCAGGTGATGCCGTTATTGTCAGCGGAGATATCGGAAGACACGGCTGTACTATTTTGCTTGCAAGAGAAGACTTCGGAATTGATGCTGATGTGACAAGTGACTGTGCACCACTTTGGGGAACAGTACAGGACATTTTATCTGTGACAAAGGATGTTCATGTTATTCGTGATGCGACAAGAGGCGGTGTTGGAACTGTTTTATATGAAATTGCGGAACAGAGTAAAACAGGAATCCGTCTGAATGCCGAAGCAATTCCGGTGCAGGACAGCGTAAAAGGTGTATGCGGAATGCTTGGATTAGAACCGCTTTACCTTGCCTGCGAAGGCCGTCTTGTCATTTTTGCACCAAAGGAAAATGCAGAAGCAATCGTAGCTAAATTACGAGAAGGAAAGTATTCTTCAGAAGCTGCAATTATTGGTGAAGTAACAGATGAAATGCCAGGAAGAGTTGTAGTCACAACAGAAATCGGAGCGGAAACTTTACTTCCACCTCCAGGTGGAGAACTTTTACCAAGAATCTGTTAATTGGAGAAAGGAAAATCATGGAAGACACAAGAATTGCCGTTCTTTCTATTATCGTGGAGGACAGTGAAAGTACAGCGAAATTAAATGAAATGATTCACGATTATGCAGAGTATGTTGTAGGCAGAATGGGTATTCCTTACCGAGAAAAAAATATTAGCATTATCAGCCTGGTGATTGATGCTCCACAGACGAAAATCAGTGAGCTGTCCGGCAAGATTGGACGACTTTCTGGAGTGACGGCGAAAGCTGCCTATGCAAAAGTGTGATAAAAGGAAAAAAGTATGATTAAAATAGCGGTATATGGAAAAGGTGGAATCGGAAAGTCCACGACTGTCTCAAATGTGGCGGCGGTATTTGCCAGCCAGGGACTCAGAGTTATGCAGATTGGCTGTGATCCGAAAGCAGATTCGACAGTTTTACTGCGTCACGGAGAAAAAGTAGAGACAGTTCTTGACTTAGTACGGACAAGAAAAGAAGATTTCACCTTAGAAGAAATGGTAAAAGAAGGCTTCGCAGGTGTTTGCTGTGTGGAAGCCGGTGGCCCTTCGCCAGGACTTGGCTGTGCCGGAAGAGGAATCATTGCGGCATTAGAGACATTGGAGAAAAAAGGTGCATATGAGAAATACCGTCCGGATGTTGTCATTTATGATGTTCTTGGCGATGTTGTCTGTGGTGGATTTTCCATGCCAATGCGCCGTGGCTATGCCGATAAAATATTTGTCATTACTTCTGGTGAAAATATGGCAATCCATGCGGCAGCCAATATTGCAATGGCAGTAGAAAACTTCAAAGACAGAGGATATGCACAGCTTGGCGGCCTCATTTTGAATCGCAGAAATGTAAAAAATGAGGATGCAAAAGTAGAGGAATTAGCAGAAGATATTCACAGTAAAGTCATCGGAACTTTATCAAGAAGTGCGCTTGTCACTGATGCAGAAGAACAGAAAAAGACGGTGATAGAAGCGTATCCGGATTCAGAAATGGCAGAGGAGTATCGGATTCTTGCAGGAAAAATCCGTACACTTTGTGGAATCTAAGAAGTTGAATATGAAGGATTTACAGGGAGGGATTTATTTTGCTTAAAATGCTTCACGGAAAAGCAAAAGACGAACAATGGAATAATCAGATAAAAGAAAAATTATCGCCTTCCTTACAGGAGGAGATTCCTTTTCAGGATGCGGAATGGCCGCTGCCTTTTGTCCCGGGACTTGAATATAACAGCCCGGCACACGGCACATGGAATATTGTACATATGGGAATGCTCCTGCCAGGTTCTCACCAGATTTATGTATGCGGCGCAAACTGTAACAGAGGTGTTATTCTGACTGCAGCAGAAATGAACGCAGGAGACCGTTTTTCTTTTGTAGAAATAAAGGAAGAAGATTTGTTCAACGGGCAGATGGAGGATCTTGTTATTGAAGGTGTCAGTGATATTCTTCACAAATTGCCGAAGAAGCCATCTGTTGTTCTTTTATTTACGGTTTGTGTGCATCATTTTATGGGATGCGACCTGGCCTATATTTATGATACGCTAAGAAGTCGTTTTCCAGAACAGTGTTTCGTGGATTGTTACATGGATCCGATTATGCAAAAGGAAGGGCTGACTCCGGACCAGAAGTTGCGAAATGCTTTATATAAGCCACTTCCCATGCGGGAAAAGAATTTAAAACAGATAAATATTATCGGAAATGATTTTCCGACAAGAGAAGAAACCGAATTAAAGACAATCGCAAAGGCAGCAGGATACACGGTAAAAGACATTACAGAGTGCGAGGGGTACGAAGAATATTTATCCATGTCAGAAAGTTTCTTAAATATTGCCTGCTATCCACTTGCAAAGTACGGTGCAGAACAGTTATCTAAACGACTTGGCATGAAGTTTCTCTATCTTCCATTTTCATTTCATTATGATGAAATTAATGCACAGTTAAAAAGCCTTGTAAAAGAAATGCCGGGAGCGGCGATGCCAGATACCAGCCTGTTACGAAAGCGGTGCGAACGCATTTTACAGGAAACAAAAGAGCTTGTTGGCGATACTAAAATCACCATAGATGCCACCGTTGTTCCAAGACTTTTAGGACTTACAAGATTACTGATTTCCCATGGATTTTCGGTAGAAAGAATTTTTACGGATGCTTTTTCGGCAGAAGAAAAAGAAGACTATCTCTGGTTAAAAGAAAATGCTCCTAATTTAAAAGTATGTGCAACGATACATCCAAATATGCGGGTATATCCAAGAAATCCACAGGAAAAAATACTGGCAATCGGTCAGAAAGCCGCTTACTTTTCAGGAACAGAGCATTTTGTAAATATGGTAGAAGGCGGAGGGCTGCATGGCTATGATGGTATTTGTGAACTCTGCCAGAAAATACAGCAAGCCTATCAGACAAAAAAGAACACAAAAGATTTGGTAGTCCGAAAAGGCTTGGGATGTGAAAGCTGTATATAAATGAAAGGATTTATTTATGAAACAAGTATCGGTAACATTATCAACCTATACAGCAGATGTATCAGGGGTATGTTCTGCCCTTTATGAACTTGGCGGCATGGTCGTTATCCATGACCCGTCCGGCTGCAATTCTACCTATAATACTCACGATGAACCACGCTGGTATGATATGGACAGCCTCATATTTATTTCCGGACTTTCACAGATGGACGCTATTATGGGAAATGATGATAAATTCATCAATGACATTGTGCGGGCAGCCAAAGAATTAAAACCTCGTTTCATTGCCCTGGTACGCACCCCAATTCCCTTAATGACCGGAACCGACTTTGAAGGAATCGCCCGCGTCATCGAAAAGCAGACACAAATCTCAGTCTTTTATTTCCCGACTAGTGGGATGCACAGCTATGTAAGCGGAGCAGGAATGGCGCTGGAGACAGTAGCAAGAGAATTAGTACTTCCAACAAATGCAAATGAGCATTTTAAAGAAAATGGAATAGAAATAGAAAATGTATCAAACGAATTATCAGTAGCTGATACAAAGAAGCAAAATCAGCAGAAGTTAAACCAATCGGAACAAAAGCAAATAGAAAATACAGAATCAAAACAGAGTAATTCCAAAATAAAAATAAACATTTTAGGAGCAACCCCACTTGATTTTTCCGTAAACTCCACCTTAGATTCCATAAAAGAATTCTTAAGCAAGCACTTTGAAATTATCAGTACTTTTGCAATGGGAAGCACCATAGAAGACATACAAAAAGCCGGCGAAGCCGATGTGAACCTCGTTATTTCATCCGTGGGATTTCAAGCCGCAAAAGTATTAGAAGAACGATTTTCAACACCGTATGTCATCGGTACACCAGTCAAAGGCTTTGCAAGTATCATTGCCGAGAAATTAATAGATGCCGCCTGGACGGGAAAATCACAGACAGCATATTTCTCTGTAACATCATCAGGAAAAAACATAAGCAGGGCAGCCAACGGAATTTATATCATAGGCGAATCTGTCATTTCCCAGTCATTAAAAGCAGCGATGGCACTCAAACAGGGAATAGATGCTACAGTCATCTGCCCACTAGAAACCGAACCAGAATATATCGGGGAAAATGTATTGCTTTTTTCATCGGAAGAAGAGATAAAAGCGGCAATAGCAGAAGCAAAAACAGTCATAGCAGATCCAATATACAAAACTATCTGCGCTGACGAAACAAACTTTATTGCACTACCACATGAGGCATTCTCTGGACGAATTTATAGAAAAGAAATCCCCAATTTAATGGAGTGGGTTACTATTTAATTCATTAGACAAACTACAGACGAAGCCAGTGAACTTCATAAGCCATATTTGTGCTTTTAGTCGCTGCGTGTTGAATGTTCGCTCCACGCGCTCGCATCCAACACTTGCTCCGAGACCACAAATATGGCTTATGAAGTTCACTGGCTTCTGTACTGTGGCTGGAGAGGATGAATTAAATAGAAAGTGGGAGGATTTGGGGGACAGAAGTCGATGTCTTCTACTTACTCGAGAATGACTGGGAATAGGGGGATGATTTGACTTGACTATATTATATTGGAGCAAGAAGAAGTAAGCTTCAATTTCCCTTTTCAACCTTTATAACTTCAATTTAAATGTAAAGCATCTGTTCACAATAATTTCAGAGCAAGCAGAAAATTTCTACTCTCTCCCCCAAATCCCCACAACTACTATTTAATTCAAACAAAATCCAGCCAAAGACAGCCCGAGAAGAGAACCGATACCCTATATTTGTGGCCTCGGAGCAAGGTTTAGATGTGAGCGCATAAAGCGAGCATTTAAACCGCCGCGACTAAAGTCACAAATATAGGATATCTTCTCTCTTCCCGGACGTCTGTCTCTCAATGAATTAAATAGTAAATCTAATGTGTTATATAATTAGCTATCAGATTATTATCCAGCACCTCCTTGCAAGTGTCTATAAGACTCTGAGCACGGTCGGAATATTTCTGGCAGAGTTTTTCGTTGATATTTTTCCGGCTGCCATCCAGAAGAGACATTAAACGCCCACTTGCTACAGTTCCGTCTTTTCCTATTGTAAATAGCATGTTATCATCGCTTGTGATAAAGGAGCCTTCTCCTACATAGGATATCTGGGCTACAAATCCCTCGTCTGCATTCAATAAATCATGTCCGAATACATAGGGCTGTTTTGTATCTAAATCCATAAGATTTGCAATTGTTGGCATAATGTCTACTTCGCCACCAACAGTGTCTGCTACCTTACTTTCATTTAATCCTGGAATATGAATGATGAACGGAACATTCAGCATCTCATCATAGTCGTATTCTTTTCCGAGGAAATCTGTCATTTTCCATTGAACGGACGGGGTTTCTTTATTCATTCCCTGATGATCGCCGTAAATAGCGATTACTGTATTATCGTACATATCATTTTTTTTCAGATATTCTATCAACTTTCCAAAGGCTTCATCCGTATATCTGACGGTCTGAAGGTAATTACCAAAAGTACTTCCCACATCACTGTCTTTTAGTTTAAGGCTTGCCAACGACTGATCCAATTCATATGGAATATGGTTTGTGAGTGTAATCATAAAGCTGAAAAATGGCTGTTGCTTTGTTTTTAAGATATCAACTGCCTGGCGGAACATCTCCTTGTCGGTAATTCCAAAGCCAGAAATCTGAGTCTGTTCCAGTTCTTCTTCCGAATAATAATGCTGAAACCCCTGATTCTTGTATGCCTCGCTTCGATTCCAGAACGTCTTTACATAACCATGAAACGCCATTGCACTGTATCCTTTTTCCCGGAACATCCACGGAAGACCGTTATATGTATTATCCACATACATTCGGTAACACTCTCTGATGTCATTCGGATATAAACTGTTTAACGCTGAAAATTCTGCATCACATGTATTTCCCACACCGGTTGTTGAATAAAAATGGTTGAAATAAATAGTATCCTTTTTCAATAATTTATTCAGATTCGGGGTAATTTCCTGACCGTTATATGTTGCCCCAATAACAAAGTTATTAAAAGATTCTGTCTGTATCAATATCAGATTCTTTCCCTTTGCCACACCTTTATAGGCTGTCCCAGATGACTTTGGCACAATGCTCTTCATCTTCTTTTGAATGGCTTTCTCGTCAACAGAACTTCTTTTTAACTTGCCGACTACATTTACTACTATATCATTCGTATGGTAGGTAAAAAATTCAATGTGGTTTACCTGCTGAACTGAGCGAAGATTCTGTGGATTCAATCCATAGTAATACCACGCACAGATTGCCACAATGTAAATAATGATATGCAATGCACTCTTTATCAGAGATAACATAAATTTCTTTTCTTTCCACACATTTTTAAAATGAAACTTTTCCGGCCAGCACTTTGCCAGTTCATCAAGCATTCCTTTTTTACCTTTATTGCGCAGGCGATACCAATATAAAACAAAAGGATAGTCAATCAAAGTCAGTAAACACCACGGACTTACACTCGCTCCAATCACATCTCCATCTCCTGCAATCTGTCCAAGGCTTGTAATCTGATAAAGCTGGTTGATAGATACATATTTTCCAAAATAGCTGCTATACGCTGCATCTGCCAGCATAATTAACGTAATTAATGTGTATACAATATAAAATCCATATCGTCTGGGTTTACTTTCTTTAAAAGAAAATGCCTCAAATACACAAAGTAAAAATAACAGACTTAATAATGGCACATCATAAATACTAAGCATATCCAGCCGCTTCGTCTGCCAATAATATATAAACATCTTTAAAATTAATACTGGATACACTAACCAGTAGTGAGCCAGTAGCTTTTTGATTATTGTTTTCATAGTTTTTCCCAATTTTTTAAAATAAGAAAATCTCATCAAAGTTCTGGAACAAACTCAAAACTCCTGATGAGATTTCTCTGATAGTACTTTTATATCATCCGGCTTCTGCCTTAAAGCGTGTTTGAAAAATCATTTCTGCAATCTGCACACTCTACTTCTCGGTGGTATCTACTTCTTCTACTGCCTCTGGCTGTGCTGCTACTTCTTTAATAGAAGTAACGAGGCCTGCGAGATTCTGAATCTCAGAAGGAATAATAATCTTTGTTGCCTTTCCATCTGCTGCCTTCTCAAATGCTTCTAGAGATTTCAACTTGATAACTGCTTCATCTGCTCCGGCTTCTCTGATTGCTCTAAGACCGTCTGCAGTTGCTCTCTGTACTTTAAGAATCGCTTCTGCCTGACCTTCTGCTTCACGGATTGTCGCTTCCTTTTTCGCTTCCGCATTAAGAATCGCTGCTTCTTTTTCTGCTTCCGCTTCAAGAATCATGGACTCTTTATGACCCTCTGCTCGAAGAATAGAAGACTTCTTCTCTCCTTCTGCCCGAAGAATAGCTTCACGACGTTCACGCTCTGCCTTCATCTGCTTCTCCATCGCATTCTGAATCTCTGTCGGTGGAATAATGTTCTTAAGTTCCACACGATTTACCTTGATTCCCCATGGATCTGTAGCTTCATCTAATGTCGCACGCATTTTTGTATTAATAGTCTCACGGGATGTCAGAGTGGAATCAAGTTCCAGATCACCAATAATATTACGCAATGTTGTTGCTGTCAGATTCTCAATCGCCATAATCGGATTGTCTACACCGTAAGCATAAAGCTTAGGATCTGTAATCTGGTAATATACAACAGTATCAATACGCATTGTTACATTATCCTTTGTGATAACCGGCTGTGGTGCAAAGTCTACAACCTGCTCTTTTAAGAGAACTTTCTTTGCAACACGGTCAATAAATGGCACTTTAAAATGCATTCCAACGGACCATGTTCCATTATATGCACCAAGTCTCTCAATAACATATGCCTGTGCCTGCGGTACGATTCTCACGCAGGATGTTACGATATACACGATTAACAATATAATGATAATCATAAAAATAGTTCCAGCCATACTTGTTACACCTCCTGTTTTTCCTTATATACTCTTGGATTCTTCTTACAAAATCAAATACAGAAAAATTCCAAGAGTACATTTTTAAATCGGTTTTACAATTACCTTCACTCCGGAAATAGATTCTATCATGACCTTCTGTCCTTCATGAAGCTGTACATCATCGGAAATACTTCTCGCTGTCCATATCTGTCCTTCGACTTTCACCTGCCCCTTCGCATTGAGGTTATCAATGTCCTGCGTTACAAGTGCTGTCTGTCCGATCAGACTGTCTGCATTCGTCCGAACCGTTCTGCTGTTAAGGTACTTCAATGCCCACGGTCTTGTCAGAATAAGAAGAATTACTGACACAATCACAAATGCGATAATCTGACTCCATAATGGCAGGGAAAAAGCAGCCATCACTGCACCTACTAAAGCTCCACCGGCAAACCATATTGTTGTGAGACCCATTGTGATAATCTCAATTACAACAAAGATTGCTGCGGCTCCTAGCCAATACATTACAGTCATACTTCCACCACCTTTCTTCACAGTAGAATATTTCCATCTGTGTGTTTATCCCTATTTTATCTTATCCACTATAAGAAGTAAACATAAATTTTCTTAATTTATTAAGCAGACGCTCAAAAAAAAATCATATCCCCTTTATCTGTGCCATTAGTCGCGGCATGTTGAACGTTCGCTCCATGCGCTCGCATCCAGCACTTGCTCTGAGGTCACAGATAAAGGGTATATGATTCTTTTGGGGGCTTCCTTCTCCGGTTTCGTCTGTCTTACACTTACAAAATCACTCCAGAACCAATATATACCAACCATGCTGTGATCCAGGCCACGCCACACTGCATGATGACAATTCCTATCGTTTTCAACGTAGAATGCATTTCCTGTTTAATGGCGGCAATTGCTGCTACACAAGGTGTATACAATAGTGTGAAAACGAGGAAACTTACTGCAGAACGAACGGTAAATAAAGTACCGAGAGCGGCAGATACATGGGCTGCATTGGTTCCTAATAATACGCTGAGTGTGGATACTACTGCTTCTTTTGCTGTGATTCCAGTTACAAGGGCAGTAGAAATTCTCCAGTCTGCGAATCCAAGTGGTTTGAAGATTGGTGCAAGTAAATGGCCAAGTATGGCGAGGAGACTGTTTGCACTGTCTGTCACAACATTTAACCGGCTGTCAAATGTCTGTAGAAACCAGATAATCATTGATGCAAAAAAGATAATCGTAAATGCTCTTTCTAAGAAGTCCCTTGCCTTTTCCCACATTAAAAGTAAAACGCTTTTTAAAGAAGGAAAACGGTAATTCGGAAGTTCCATGACAAACGGCATTGGCTTTCCGGCAAATAAAACCTTTTTGAAAATTAATGCCATCAAAATTCCAATTACGATTCCGCCAAAGTAGAGGCAGGACATAACAAGTACGCCTCTATGTGGGAAAAATGCTGCTGTAAATACGGTATAGATTGGTATTTTTGCCGAACAGCTTATAAATGGAATAAGCATGATCGTGAGATTCCTGTCTCTTTCTGAAGAAAGAGTTCTGCTTGCCATTACTGCTGGTACAGAACAGCCAAATCCGAGCAGCATCGGTACGAAACTTCTTCCAGAAAGACCAATTTTACGGAGAAATGTATCCATAACAAAGGCAATTCTCGCCATATATCCTGTATCTTCTAATATAGATAAGAAGAAAAACAGAATCAGAATAACTGGAAGAAAGCTTAGTACGCTTCCTACTCCTGTAAATATTCCATCAATTACAAGACTTTTTACCACTGGATTAATTCCATAGTTTGTGAGTAGTATTTCTATTTCTCTTGAAACCCAGTCAATTCCTGCACTTAATGCATCACTTAAAAATGAACCAAACGGGCCAAATGTCATCCAGAAAATAAATACCATAATGCCTGCAAATACTGGTAATGCCAGATAGCGGTTTGTGAGCACACTATCTATCTGCACACTTCGCTCATATTCCTTGCTGACCTGACATTTCACTACTGATTGCTCACAAATATTTTCAATAAAACTATAGCGCATGTCCGCCATTGCCGCATTACGGTCAAGTCCACGGTCTCTTTCCATTTCAATAATACTGTGCTCCATCATTTCAAGTTCATTTTCTGAGAGTTTCAGACGTTCAATAATATCCTCATCACCCTCAATTACTTTCACCGCTGCAAACCGTCCATTCATCCCGCTTCGGCTGGCATGGTCTTCTAATTGATGATACAAACCATGTATACAGCGATGCACCGGGCCTGGCGTACAAAAATCATAGACTTTTGGATATTGTTTATTTTCCGCAACTTCGTAAGCAGTATGTATTAAATCTCCCACACCTTCATTCCGAATCGCACTGATCGGAATAATCGGAATCCCTAAAAGACGGCTCATTTCTTTTACATTAATAGAACCACCATTATTTCGGACCTCATCCATCATATTTAAGGCAAGTACCATCGGAATCCTCATCTCAATAAGCTGCAGTGTCAAATACAAATTTCTCTCAATATTTGTTGCATCCACTATATTAATAATCCCGTCTGGTTTCTCCTTCAAAAGAAAATCTCTTGTGACAATTTCCTCATTCGTATAGGGACGGAGAGAATAAATTCCCGGAAGATCTACCACTGTCCCATCCACTGAAGCTGTAGTAAACTTTCCCATCTTCTGATCTACTGTTACACCGGGAAAATTACCAACATGCTGATTCGAACCTGTCATCTGATTAAATAGCGTCGTCTTTCCACAATTCTGGTTACCAATTAAAGCAAAAATCACTGGACAGATCCCTCCTTTAATACTATCTTCTCTCCATCCTCTTTTCGAATCGTAATATCATATCCGCGAAGATGAATCTGTATGGGATCTCCCATCGGTGCCATTTTAAGCACTTTCACTTTTGTCCCTGGAATAAGGCCCATATCTAAAAAACGACAGCGCAGATTTCCCTCTCCGCCTACCGTCTCAATAACTCCTTCTTTTCCCACAGGTAATTGTGCTAAAGTCATATTTCTTCCTCCTGTAGTTATCGTTAGTTTTAATTACTTCTATCTATATAAATATATAAATTATATAAATCTCATATGAACATCCAAACTCTATTTTTGAACACTTCCATATAAGTAGCAATTAACTCTAGTATAGCCTTAATGAGAATCTTTTTCAACATTATCAAGCTAATTGAGAATGTATTATCATATATGACTTTATTCACATTACCCAAACTGTCTCTTATTTCTGAAGCAAATAAAAAACTGTCCTTTTTGCATTATTTTTTTAATTTGCTATCGCTTTTTTTCTAAAAATGTATTATAATATAGTCAGATTAATTCATTTCATGTATTCTGAATAGGATTAATCACTATACTTTGCATAACGGGAAAAGGAAGAATGTTTTCGGCTGTTGGTCGCTGAAAGCATATCTTCCTTTTTCTGTTAATAGTATTTTGCCGCAGGCAAAATAAAATTCTAGCTCCATCCAAAAAGCCGCCGTAAAAGTTTTGTCGGATTGCTCAAAAAATACGAAAAAAGAACCGCTAAAAAATTTATTGAATTTTGTGACTTTGTGCTGCGGAATTTTGACCATAGAAACTTCGGACTGCTTTTTCCGAAGTTTCTGCTTTATTGGGCAAAATGGAGCGTTTAGCACAACGGAACAAAATCAATAAATTTTTTAGTGGTTCTTCTCAATACTTCTTCTGGCAATCCGACTAACCTCATTCTCTACAGCGGCATCCCCCTTGCCTGCAGCAAATCTCTATTCTTCTCTCAGCCATTTTGCCACATCAAGTGCATGATATGTAATAATCATCTGCGCTCCGGCTCTCTTCATTCCGATCATATTTTCCATAACGATTTTTTTCTCGTCAATCCAGCCGTTTGCAGCAGCAGCTTTTACCATTGAGTATTCTCCGCTTACATTGTATGCACAGAGTGGCATGTCTGTTTCCCAGGATGCTGTTTTTAAAATATCCAGGAAGGCGAGTGCTGGTTTGATAATGATGATATCTGCTCCTTCATCAATGTCATCCTGAATGTCACGCATTGCTTCTCTTGGATTATGGTAATCCATCTGGTATGTTTTTCTATCGCCAAATCCTGGTGCAGAATGGGCTGCGTCACGGAATGGTCCATAATATCCGGAAGCCATTTTTGCGCTGTAAGCCATGATTGGTGTCATCTTGCATCCTGCCTCATCTAAAGCTTCACGAATTGCTGCGATGTGACCGTCCATCATATTAGATGGTGCTACCATATCTGCTCCTGCCTGAGCGCATGTTACGGCAGTTTTTGCAAGTAAAGGAAGTGTCTCATCATTTAAAATGATACCATCTTTGATAAGTCCACAGTGTCCGTGAGAAGTATATTCACAAAGACAGATATCAGCGATTACAACTAATTCAGGAAATACTTTTTTAATATAGCGGATTGCTTCCTGAATGATTCCATGTTCGTTGTATGCTTCTGTTCCACATTCGTCCTTATGTGCAGGAATTCCGAATAAAAGAACTCCCTTTACTCCTGCCTCACGAATGCGGTCTAATTCCTCATCTATACGGTCGAGGGAATACTGATAAATTCCTGGCATAGAATCAATTGGATTCTTGATATCATTTCCTTCGATAACAAATAATGGGTAAATTAAATCGGATACACTTACCGATGTTTCGCGAACTAATGCACGTAAGTTTTCTGTTGCACGAAGACGTCTTCTTCTAATCATAATATATTCTCCTATCTGTATAAATACTATTAAAACATAACAACTATCCAGAACTTTACTAAACACAAAACATATTGCTTCTGTAATCTTAAGCCATATATCCAGTAAAATGACACAATCCCAAATAGTTACAAAAAGTACAATTTTAACGCTTATATTTTACCACACTGAATATAAAAAGCAACTTTACTGGAATGTGTTTGAAAAATGCTTTCTGTAAGATGTGCATTACAATTTGCGGGAGATTTTTCAAACACGCTCTAACCCTCTTCCCCAATCTGAATAAACTGAATCATCCCCGGACCTAAGTCCTCGGTTGGTCTGGCAATAAATCCATGCTTTTTATAAAATTCTTCTCTTCCTTTAGCGCACATCAGGTCGAACATCATTGTTGTTCCTTCATAGCCTTCCTGAATGACAAATTTCTTCAAAGTCTCCAAAATAAGTCCACCGATACCTTCGCCCTGTACTTCTGGACGAATAATCAAGTCCTGTACATAGCAGATAATCGCTCCATCTCCTACGATTCTGCCCATGCCGACTGCCTTTCCGTCTTTAAATGCAACTAATGTATACATACTGTTGCTAAGTCCCTTTTTCGCCTGATCCCTTGTTAACTTTCTAAAATTAACGGACTGGCGAAGTTCGAGATAGGTATCTATGTCTAATTTGTCTTCTACTAATTCAATCATTTTTGTCCCTGCCTTATTATTTCTTCTATTTCTTTTTGGGTGAGAACTCTTTCTTCTGCAAATGCCTCTGCTGCCGCTGTTTTTAAAATATACCGCCGCTGCGATTCTTCTTTAAAGTTTGCCTTTACATACTCGCGGAGTTTCCCCATAAAAACTGCAATATCTGCATAATAATCCGGAACAGCTTTTTCTATTTGTTTGCGAATGTGCTTGGACACGGTCGGACTTCCTGTCCCACTGTTAATCCCAATGCTAATATCTCCCTTGCGGACAACCGATGGGAAAATGAAACTGGATTCTTCTTCAGAATCTGCTACGTTTACAAGGACATTATAAGCGTGACAAAGTTCTGCAATATGGTGGTTTTCCTCACGATTACTTGTGGCTGCTACAACAAGAAAAGCTTTGCCAATTTCCTTTTCTAAAAAGGTATTTTTTCTGATTTTTAATAAATCTTCTGATAAATCTGCTGATAAACTTTCCAGTAAATTCTCTGAGATTTCCAAATCATAAGAAATGTTTTTTAGATTACTATTAGAACTATATCTTTTATCGAGAGTGTTTTCCAACTCTGTATCATATTTATTTTCATCTATATCCCATTCATTTTTATTACATCTATTTTTATGAATATATTTAAAAACGCCTTCAAAAACATTTTCCTCAGGTAAAACTTCTTTGATTTCTCCACACACTTTTTCTGCCATTACTACAACATCTGCACCGTATTGAAGCAGCGTATATACCTTTCTCGCTGCAACTTTTCCACCGCCTGCAATAAGGCATCGTTTTCCATCGATTTGTGTAAATATCGGAAAATATGCCATTGCTACAGCTCGATTCCTACACGGGAACTTACACCCTGATCAAATGGATGTTTTACTTTCTGAATCTCGGAAACATAGTCTGCATGATCCATTAATTTCTGTGAAGGATTTCTTCCCGCAAGAACAACTTCTAAACCAACTGGTTTTTCTTCAAGATGTGTGATTAATTTCTCCTCGTCAAGAAGATTACTTTTTATCGCATATACACTTTCATCCATAACTAACATATCGTAGTCTTTCGCCATTTCAAAAAGCTTGTCTAACATTTCATTATTATAAATACGAAGTTCGTCAAGTTCCTGCTCATTCATCTGGAATGTAAACTTCTGCATTTCTCTTCCTCTTACTAAAGTGATCCCAGGAACTTTTTCGAGAATATTTCTTTCGCTGGAACTGTTATCTTTAAGGAACTGATAGAAAAGAACCTTCTTGCCGCTTCCTGCTGCACGGATCGTTAAACCAACACTGGTCGTTGTCTTTCCTTTGCCGTCTCCGCAGTAAATATGAACTAAGCCTTTTCCAGAAGTATCATCTTTTTTCCCAGCGCAACGAACCATCTCTTTCTTCTCTCCAAATAATACTTTATAAATTGCATCCATATCCAGACTGTTTCGAATTAAATCTGCGAGCTTATTATACTGTATTTCTTTGTATTCCGCTATACTAAGATGATTTTCTGCAGGATTAATTCCCTTTTCTTTCATAATATCCTGCACAAGAGCAAATACGAGGTCCTCATTATCAAAGATTCCATGCAGATAACTTCCCCATACACGGCCGTCTTTTGTCATATATGCATCGGTTCTTCCATCTTCAAGAGTAATCATTGGAATTGCTTCCCCAAGATTTTCTGTTGTTCCCATATGAATCTCATAACCCTCTACGGATAAATTATCAAGGTTATAAATATTGTGTTCTTCAGAAATATGTCCATGAATTCTCGTTCTTGTCTTCGCTTCTTTAAATATTGTTTTGGTATCGAGAAGTCCAAGTCCACGCATATCCCCTCCATGTTCTACTCCGTCCGGGTCATGCATTTCCTTACCAAGAAGCTGGAATCCTCCACAGATTCCGATAACTCTTGTTGTTCTTGCTGCGCGGATAATCGCACCTTCTAATCCGCTCTCGATAAGCCATTCCATATCTCCCATTGTATTTTTTGTTCCCGGAAGAAGAATCAGATCTGGGTCTCCAAGTTCTTTTTTATCGGTAACATAACGAAGAGAAACCCCATCAATTAATTCAAAAACACTGAAATCGGTAAAGTTAGATATATGAGGAAGACGTATAACGGCAACATCAATTCCCTCGGTAATTGTTTTCTGATTCAAGCGGTCAGATAAACTATCTTCATCGTCCACATCAATTTTTTCCATTGGAATAACACCAAGTACCGGTTTACCTGTCAAATCTTCAAGCATAGTCAATCCTGGTTTTAAGATATCCACATCACCCCTGAATTTATTGATGACAATTCCACAAAAACGCTCCTGATCTTCCACAGGAAGTAACTTAATCGTTCCATATGCGGAAGCAAATACGCCGCCTCTGTCAATATCTGCAACAAGAATAACCGGCGCATCCGCCATTTTTGCCATTCCCATATTTACAATATCATTTTCAGCAAGATTGATTTCGGCTGGGGAACCTGCCCCTTCAATAACGATAATATCATTTTCTTCGGAGAGATGATTAAATGCCTTCATGACTTCCGGTGCGAGATTATCTTTCATTTTATAATATTCCTGCGCACTTAAATTATCATAAACCTCTCCGTTTACGATAACCTGGGAACCCATGCTGCTTGTTGGCTTTAAAAGGATTGGATTCATCCAGTGTGTCGGCTCTATCATTGCCGCTTCTGCCTGCATTGCCTGCGCGCGTCCAATTTCCAGTCCCTCTTTTGTAATGTAAGAATTCAATGCCATGTTCTGGGATTTAAAAGGAGCTACTTTATATCCATCCTGTTTAAATACTCTGCAAAGTCCCGCTGTAACAAAGGTTTTTCCTGAATTCGACATCGTTCCCTGTATCATAATTGCTTTTGCCATTATTCTTCCCCTTTCAAAATCATCCGTAATGCTTTTATGAGTTTTTCATTTTCCTCATGAGATTTCACCGCCACACGCCAGTAATCTTTTCCAAGATTCACATAATTGCTACAGTTTCGAATCATGATTCCATAACTTTCTAATCGTCTATCTAAATCCGTAATTCCCGGTGTCTGGAAAAACAGATAATTTGCCGCTCCATCATACAAAATAACCGGCAGCTTAAAAAACTCTTTCTTCATATAGGAAAGTTCCTCTGCCACCGTCTCTATTACCCTTTCTTTGTATACATTATCGGAAAGTGCCGCCACACCCGCACACTGTGCAATATGACTTACTGACCATGCCTGTCCGGTGCGATTTACCTTTGCAATCACATCTTCACTTCCTGCAAGAATGTAGCCAAGCCGCACTCCCGGAATCGCATATAACTTTGTAAATGACTTTAAAATAATAAGGTTTTCATATTTTTCTATAAAAGGCTTTACTGTATATTCACTCTCATTTTGACAGATTTCTAAGAAACATTCATCAGCCATCACAAAGGTATTCGTCTCTTTTGCCCGTTCAAGAACACGAAGAATCAATTCTTTCTCTGTAAGAATTCCTGTCGGATTATTTGGATTACAGATAACAACAAAATCCGTTTCTTCCGTTATCTGCTCTAAAATATCTTCTTTGATTACAAAATCATCACGCATAAGATAGTACTCCATCTGTGCACCTGCTGCGGACAATGCTTCCTCATACTCCACAAAAGCCGGAGCCGGAAGCAATACTTTTTTTGGATGTAAACCAAATGCCAGACGGTATAAAAGGTCAGCCCCTCCATTTCCACAGGTAATATGACTTTCTGGTACATTATCCTGCTTACTGATGGCTTCTTTTAAACGACTACAATCAGGGTCTGGATAATTTATTGTTCCATCAATCGCTTCTATCATTGCCCTGCGAATATGTTCCGGCAGGCCAAGCGGGCTGATATTTGCGGAAAAATCCAGGATATCTTCCTCCCGAATCCCCATCTCCTTCGCTTTCTTGTAAATGTTTCCTCCGTGTGAAATCTTCTTCATAACTTTAGCCTCAATTTTCTAAATCGTTGGTTATTATATATTAAGTGTTTAAAATAACTGCACATAAATCAAAAATGTAATCAGACAACATACCGCCATCGATAAAACTGCGCTGACATACAATAACTGATTGGTTCTTTTTATATCTTCATACTCTACTGGACGGATATCATCCCCTATCGTCGGTTTCACGACTGCTTTTCCAAAATAATTGTGGGTTCCCCCAAGCTGAATCTGCAATGCACCTGCCGCTACTGCTTCGGTCTGCGCACTGTTCGGGCTTAAATGTGCAAAACGATCCCTTTTAAATATTTTCACTGCTCCCTTAAAATCAAAACGTAAAATAAGTGAGGCGATCATCAGCATTACTGCGGCAAATCTCGCCGGAATAAAGTTGCAGATATCATCCATTTTTGCAGAGAAAAACCCAATGTTTATCAATTCTTCATTCTTATATGCAACCATCGAATCTAACGTATTGACTGCCTTGTATGCAAAACCAAGCGGTGCGCCGCCGATTGCTATAAAAAGCATTGGCGCAATAACACCGTCTGCCGTATTCTCCGCGATAGTTTCCACATCTGCCTTTGCCACTTCGCTCTCATCGAGGTTCTCTGTATCACGTCCAACCAGATAAGAAACTTCCTTTCTTGCTCCGATAAGATCTCCCTCTTTTAACTTTTTATAGACCTTCATAGATTCTGTTTTTAAACTCTTTGTCGCAAGAATCTGATAAATAAAAAATGTCTCTAAACAGAAGCGAAGAACCGGATGAATCAGATTTGCCACATATAAAATTCCATAAACAACGGCAAATGTTCCTGCTACAATAAAAAGCATTAAGAAGAAACCTGCTGTCTTTTCTACTCCTGCTTTTCTCTCGATTTCTTTTTCTCTCACTTCTTCATAGCTACAGCCGTAAATCATATGCTGCATGCCTTTTTTTAACTTATCGATAAACCACCCGATAATCTGTACTGGATGAATCAGCCCATGTGGGTCTCCAAAGATTAAATCCAGTATAAATCCGAGTAACATCGCATAAATCAGTCTCATTATTCTGTTTCCTCTCTTATGCTTTTTACATACTCAAATTCTTTGATATTTTCTCTGCCATATCTACAAATCGTTCTGCAACTTCCCTGCAGTTATGAAAATAAAAATGCGGATATCCTGCCATGATATTTTCTTTTACATAAAGACCGTTCCAGCATTTTCCGGAATACTTTTTAATCTCGCAGGAATCGCCTCTTTTGTCTGCCTTTGAATAGTGAAACTCATGGGCGCGAATATTCGTATTTTTCTTAAAAAATGCAGTATCACAAAGCGCATTTAGTGTCACATAGCCAAACTGCATGGACAGACGCTTTGTCATATGCACATCGGTATCAATCAGGCCAAGCATCTCCATCGAACTGTCATCCGTTTCCACTAAATGATTACAGACATACATAAAACCGCCGCACTCTGCAATAATCGGCTTGCCTGCTTTTGCTGCCTCGCAGATAGATTCTTTCATCGAAACATTCTCTGCCAGCTCCCTTCGATACGTTTCCGGATAGCCACCGCCAAGATAAATCCCATCGCTGCCTTCTGGAAGCTGCACATCATTTACCGGACTAAAATAGCAAAGTTCCGCTCCAAGCTGCTCCAAAATCTCCAAATTTTCTTTATAATAAAAACAAAATGCCTTATCCCACGCAACCGCGATTTTCGCCCGCTTTTCCGCTGGAACTTCCGGTCTTTTTACCGCTGTAAGAGGTTCTGCTTTTTCCCCGATTTCTAAAAGCAGATCAAGGTCAATGCACTCCTCCGCCGTCTCGCCAAGAAGACTTAAAATCTCGTCAAGATTATCAATCTCTGCTGCGGTCATCAGTCCCAAATGCCTGCTGCCGATATAGATTCCTTCTTTTTGTGGAAAATATCCCACAACAGAAATTCCAAGTTTCTCTTCAATTTCCGGCTTCATCAACTGATACATTCCCTTACTGCATCGGTTTAAAATAACTCCAGCTATCGGATTGTCCTGATATTCTACCATTCCTTTTATAAGTGGAATCATCGTGTGAGACATTCCCTTCACATTAAATATCAAAATGGTCGGTGTTCCCGTCTCTTTTGAAACTGTCCATGTACTCTTCTCACAACTGATACCAACACCATCATAATAACCCATGACACCTTCTGTCACAGAAAAATCCACATCCTGGCTATCCTTTCCTACAAGATACCTTAAGTCCTCTCCTGTAGAAAAAAATGGGTCCAGATTCCGACAGTTCCTTCCTGTAATATGACTGTGCAACATAGGGTCAATGTAATCCGGCCCACATTTATAGGATTGAATATGAAGTTCCCGGTTCACAAGAGCCTTCAAAATACCACAGGTAATGCTGGTTTTTCCACAACCACTATTTGCACCTGCAATCAAAACTCGTGGCATTGGTTTCATATTTTCCATATATTGATACACCTCCATATCACTTTTCCAAGACTTTTTACTTTCTTTATATTAGAGCGCATTGGGTCTGTCGATAAGAATCATCTTAATCCCTGTCTGCCTGCAGGCTTCCACTTTCACATCAACGCCACCCGTTTTTCCACTGTCTTTCGAAACAAGCACTTCTGCCTCTGTTTCCCTGATAATCTTCACATTATCCTCAACTGTAAAAGGAGGCATTTTCCCGAAAACATGCCCCTCTGGATAACCAGCTTTTGCACATCCTTCCAGAGATGAAACATTATCAAGCACACGGATAAAAAGGCGCTCTGCTCCATTTTCTACACCGGACATATATGCTGCCGCTGTGTTCACTCCTGTTGTAAGAAAAACATTTCCCTTCAACTCATTTAAAAGGGTAATCGCTTCCTGTACATCTTTTACATGAACAATGCCTTCATAATCATATTGGAGGTTTGTTCTCTCATATCGCTCATACGGAATATCTGCTGACTCTGCCACCTTTTTCACCGTCTCCGATACAATCTTTGCAAATGGATGGGAAGCATCAATAATCTTTTCACATGGATTCTCCTTAAGAAGTGCGAGAAAACCATCCTGATCAAGCCTTCCTACATGAACATCAATGTCATATTCAAGAAGCATTTCCTTTCCAAGTTCCGTAGCTACACTGGCAAGAATCCTTTCATTTGGATTCTCACCAAGCAGCTTCTCAATCACCTGTCTTGATTCTGTTGTCCCGGCAATCACCAAAACATTATATTTCATAATTACATCTCACTTTTAATAATCATTGTTGTGAAATATCCATACTCGCGGTCAGGAATCAGCGGACCAACATACTCGCCGTCCATTCCAACATTGCTGATAATCAATGCGTTATTCTCCATGCCGCGTTCAACCAATAGATCATACACTTCTTTCACGTGACTTCCAACCTTCATAATAACAAGGTTATCAAAAACACCAAGAGTCTTCTCTACCTGATCAATTCCTTTCAGAGATGGTATTACACCAAAACCTTCATTTCCCTCTACGATAGAAATACCAGCCTTGCTTGCTCCAGCACAGAAAGATGGGATACCGGAAACCATTTCCACATCATATCCCTCTTTCAACAAACGTTTATGAACATATGCATAAGTACTGTAAATTCCAATATCACCAAGCGCGAGCATCGCGATTGATTTTCCTTCATCAAGTAACTTCATAATTTCTTCGGCAGCCGCCTGACGGCAAGCCTCACGCTTTGTCTTATCTTTTGCCATTGTAAATACGATTTCCTGAATCTTTTCCTCAGGAATCTTAACAGCACCTTTTGCAATATTTAAAGCGACACTATCTTCGCCTTCTTTTTTCACCGGTACTGCAACAATATCACATTCTTCAATTAATCTTTTTGCTTTCAGAGTTAAAAGCTCTGGATCACCAGGGCCAACTCCGATTCCATATAATTTGCCTTTCATAATCTTCCTTTCCAGACGGATTTTGAGAAAGAAAAAGCAATCGTTTGAGTTATTATGTTTGAACCCAATTTTCAAATGAATATAAAAGAAGTTATTTTTGTTCCGTTGTGCTAAACGTTCCGTTTCGCCTGATAGTACAGACTCGCTCGAAAACGAGCTCGCGAGTCTACAGTCAAAACTCCACAGCACAAAGTCACAAAATATCTTCTTTTATATTCATTTGAAAATTTCACTACAGATAATCCAGCTCAAACTACTTTCTTTTTCTTCGTCAAAAATCCTGTCTATGTAAATCTATTGGTGGGTATAGTTAATTATTATCTACTCTTCCCTTCTGGAGCTAAAATCATTTTACAAAGACTCCGCCTTCTTCAGGTGTTTTACAAACATTTCTGCTATCGCATCAATTTCCCCTAAACCTTTCATGATAACTTCTGTTTCAAATCCATCTGCTTTTAAGATGGAATCCCAGGAGTCGGCTTCGGCTCCAGCGAGGTCATTTCGGGCATGATCGCCTGCTACGATCATAAGGGGCATAACATATACTTTTTTAATATCTCTTATTTTCAAACGACGGATAACGTAATCAAGACTAGGGAATCCTTCTACGGTTCCGACATATGTGCTTTCATGTCCAAGGTCTCTGAGCATGTTTTCAAACTGGCTGTATGCGCTGTTGGCAAAGTGTTCTGTTCCATGTCCCATGAATACAAAAGCTTCGTCTTTCGCTAATGGCTTTTCTAATTCCTGCATAACGATCTCGCAGGCTTCTTTGTAATCTTCCTCTTCGGTAAGAAGGGGGGTTCCAACCTTGATTGTTGGAATCTGATCTTTATATGCCAGAAGCATATTCATCATTTTGTCATATTCCAGTCCATTTATAATATGTGTTGGCTGACAGATCACTTCTTCGTAACCTTCTGCTACCAGTCGCTTCATCACTTCATCCGGATTATGGATAATGACATTTTTTGTTCTTGCCCATTTACGGATAATCATTCCAGATGTAAATGCTCGATAAAAGTCATAGTCCGGAAATGCCTTTTTACAGGTTTCTTCGATGTTGACGATTGCTGGAAGTGCTTCCTCAAAGCTTGTTCCAAAGCTTACTACTAATAATGCTTTTTTTCCCATTTTTTCTCTCCTGTTTGTTTCCTAATAACAATCAAAAACAGACTGTTACATTTTTACACATTCATTTTTTTGAATATATTATATGGCTACAATGCAAAATATTCTGCACTGTATAATTATACATTATCATATAGCCTTTAAATGTACGCTGTGAATATCATTACTGGATTATTCGTATCCATGATATGATAGCTGCCGATTTTTCTTCCCCGTCCGACTATCGCCTGAATGACATCGAAGTCTGGGGCGTATTTTCCTAAAAGTTCATTGGTTTCTGCGATAGTTTCGATTGTTACCGCAGAAATGACTACTTTTATTTTTTTAGGAAATGCCGCGATTGTCTCTAATATCTGAGACATTTCTTTGCCGCTGCCGCCGATAAATACTTTGTCAGGTTCAGGCAGCTTTGCTACGGTTTCGGCCGCATCCCCTTCGTAGACGGTTAAATTATCTGCCGAAAATTTTTCTTTGTTTTTGTAAATTAATTTTACGGCAGTTTCGCTTCGCTCTACACTGTGTACTGTTCCAAATGGAACCTGTCTTGCACATTCGATAGATACAGAACCTGTTCCTGCGCCAACGTCCCACACAACATCATCAGGATGTAACTTCATTTTATGTAAAATGAGTATGCGGATTTCTTCTTTGGTCATCGGTGTTTTATCTCGCTCAAAATCTTCATCTGATAAAAAACATGGACGAACAATCTGGCGTGGAGATGGATTTTTAATCATTGCGACACAAAGAGAGGGGAACTCTTTTTTTACCATTTCAGCAGGTGTGCCGGATGCAAGGATTTCATCTTCGTAGGAAAGATTCGCTCCGGCGCAGACAGTCACATCATCAAGCTGATAGTCCAGCATAATCCGAGAAAGCCATGCCGGACCCTGTTCTTTGCTGCAAAGGAAAAATACTTTCGGATGTTCTGTTACCGCAAGTGCAATAGAACCTGCTGTTTTCGCTCTTCCATGTACACTGATGATCAATGCATCTTCCATTGTTTCTCCGAATGCTGCACCGAGCATCTGTAAGGAACCAACGCCAGGGATAATGTCCATATCCCAATTCTCGCTGATCGGATCATTGCAGATTGTGCGATAAAGGCTGTACATAAGCGGATCGCCGCTTACCGCCATTACAACATCATGTCCCTCGGAAAGAATTTTTCCAATCTGCTCTAGCGTGTCTTTAATTTTCCCCATTGCGAAAAAAGATATAGAATCATGCTGCAATACAGACGCTGAATCACTGACATCCTGGCACAATTCTTCTAAAATCGGTAAAACTCGCTTTGCCGCAATTACGGTATGGGCTTTTTTCATTTTTTCAATTACTGCCGGTAAAATGTAATCGGCTTCACCTGGTCCGATTCCAGCTACGGTTAATTTGCTCATTCTAACCTCCACAGTTATTTTACTTCTGCAATTATTTTCTTTCTGATTTCGCCTACATTTTTGATTTCTGCAATTATTTCAAGCTATACATTACTAATCATTTCCTGCAGGCTGAAAGTACTTCTTTTATATTCTCGCTCGCCGCCAGAATTTCATTTTGTCCATCAAGGAAAATGATGCCTACTCTCGCCATTTTGTGGGCGGTTTTCTCGCAATACTCCGATGCTTTCTGTGCCATGTCCGGCCAGATATCCATCAGGCCTTCTTCTTCAACAATCTTCATTGCTGCCTTTGTCGTGAGACAGTCATAAATCTTTTTGATAACGGAAGTCGGTGCACCGTGAAGTGCTGCATGGGTACAGATAGTTTCGATTCGCCCGTCTGCCACATGACTGTGCGTATTCATTGTGCCTGAGGCTACTTTTACAAGTTTGCCGACAAAACCTCCGATTAAAATATCAGTAAAGCCTCTTTCCACCGCTTCTTCTATCATAAAGCCGATGTAATTGCTTACCTGCAAAATGCACTGAAATTCGCCGTACTGTTCTTTTAATGCAGTCTCTCCCGTTCCTCCAAGTACAAAAAGAATGGTTTTATGTCCCTGTTTTGCATACATATCAAGTTCCGCAATCAGAGAATCTTTCATCGCTTCCTCACTCATCGGCCGGACAATCCCTGTCGTTCCAAGAACTGAAAGTCCATCTACAATTCCAAGCCTTGGATTAAATGTCTTTTTGGCAAGTTCTTTTCCGCCGGGAATACTTACTGTTACATTTGCCTTTTTATTGCCGATAATCTTTCGGATTGCCTTTTCTGCCATCTGGCGGGGAACGGGATTAATCGCCGGCTGTCCCGGAGGAATCTTTAATCCTTCCTGCGTGATAGTGCCGACTCCTTCTCCTCCGAAAAAGGAAATGTCTCCCTCTTCCTCAAACAGCTCAACCTTTGTGACAATCTCGCTTCCATTTGTTACGTCCGGATCATCCCCGGCATCTTTTACCACGCCGCAGACTCCGAACTCTCTTGGAATAATATCAAGATAAAGTGTTTTCCCGATTGGGGTATCCACCTTCACTACTGAAGGACATTTACCCGTTGTCTGCCAGATCACGGAAGCCTCCGCTCCACCGGTCATACAGGAGCCAGTGGAAACTCCTTCTCTTAGTTTTTTCATAAATTCAATTCCAATATATTTTCATGAAAATAATCTCTTAAAATGATTTATTCAAATTCATTTTTTAGAAAATAATTTTTACAACTGATACAACATCGCGTTACAAATCGTTGCCGCAATGTTGCTGCCGCCTTTTCGTCCTTTTGGAACGATGAAAGGAACTCCGGCTTCCATAATCAGTTCTTTGGATTCTACTACATTGACAAAGCCAACTGGTGCGCCGATAATCAATGCTGGTTTTAACTTGCCTTCTTTAATCAGCTCATATAAACGGATTAAAGCTGTCGGTGCATTTCCAATAGCAAAAATAATGTTTTTCTCTTCTGCTAAAACCGCTCCTCTTTCCATGCAGATAGCTGCTCTTGTGCATCCGCGTTCTTTTGCTTCTTTTGCCACATCATCATCAGACATGAAGCAATGAGCTTCTCCTCCGAAAGATGCTAACTTTTTCTTGTTGATTCCTGACCATGCCATTCTTGTATCAGTTACGATATGTGCTCCATTTTTTAAAGCTTCTACACCGATATTCGCAGCATTTTCAGAAAAGCATAAATTATCTGCATAATCAAAATCTGCAGAAGTGTGGATACATCTTTTTACGATAGAGAACTCCGGCTCTGGCCAGGTTCTTCCGTTTAATTCGCTTGTGATGATTTCCATACTTCTTTTTTCGATTTCGGCAGGTTTTACGATTTGAATTTTATCTAACATTTCTCCTCCTGCATTTTATATTTAGTTCAATTCTTCATAAGTTCCAAAGTTCGTCTGCTCAAAGCTTGGTAATTCCCAGTATGCTTTAAATGCATAATCTGCAATCGTAAATCCCATAACCGCTCCGGTTCCCTCGCCAAGGCACATATTGGCAAAGATATATGGCTGTTTGCCGATAGCATCCAGTATCATACGTCCAGCAGGTTCATTAGAACAGTGGGATGGGAAAAGATATGGCGCACATTCCGGTACTAAGCGAATCGCAATTAACGCTGCTACGGATGAAATAAATCCGTCAATAAATACTGGAATATTGAGCGCCGCACCACCGATATAACAGCCAGCCATTCCGGCAATATCAAGACCTCCGACTTTAGCAAGTACATCAAGCGGGTCGTCCGCATTTACTTTATTGAGTGCGATACTCTGCCTGATGACTTCTATCTTATGTTCTAAATCTTTGTTTGTAAGACCAGCACCTTTTCCGGTTACCTTTTCTACACTCTGGTCAAGTAAAACAGAACAGACAGCACTGCTTGTCGTAGTATTTCCAATACCCATCTCTCCGGTAGCAAGAACGTTATAGCCTTTTTCTTTTAAATCAGCTACCATGCCGATGCCGACTTCAATTGCTTTTACCGCTTCTTCTCTCGACATTGCAGGGCCTTTTGCCATGTTGTCTGTTCCGTATTTAATTTTTCTTGGAAAAACACCCGGATTGTCACAATCCGTTGCAATTCCGATATCTACGGGATACACATCTGCTCCACTCATGGAGGACATAATACAGATTGTCGCATTATGCTTTGTCATATTTTCTGTTACTGTCTTTGTCACTTCCTGCCCTGTCTGGGTAACTCCTTCCGCTACAACACCGTTATCTGCTGCCATGACAATAACCGCTTTTTTCCTTAAATGCGGATTCTTATCGCGGTAAATTCCAGCGAACTGTGTCACCATTTCTTCGAGTCTTCCCAGACTGTGAAGAGGCTTCCCAAGAGTATTCCATCTTGCACGAGTGTACTCCATTGCCTCCTCATCCAGCGGCTGAATTTTTTTGATTGCTTCCTCCAGAGTCATAACCATCTTCCCTTCTGCTACTTTAATACCAACATATATTGTTCATATTTTTGTATAGTCTTGCTTCCACTTCATAAATTTATATTTTTCTACTTTCATATATAAATAAATATCAATAGTTTTTTCTACAACTTTCCTTCATCATTATCTCATTTTTAAAAACTAAAATGGAAATAATGATAATGGTGTCATTCCTGTATACTTTGTAAGAACAATAACAACAAGCAGTAATAATACTTCCGCAAGCTCGTTTCCTGCTCCCATAACATCTCCGGTGATTCCACCGATTTTCCCTGTGATATATACACGGAAAAGGTAAGCGAATCCAAAGAGAATCGCAAAGATAAGGACTCCCCAGCAGGAGAAGGCAAGTACCATTGCGATAAGTCCAAGAATGACGGTTCCGATTACTGTTCCAAGACTGACAGTTCCTACATAAATACCGATTCCTTTTTCACGAGGATAAATTGCTTTATACACAATCGCTCCCTGTACCATTTTTCCGGCGATTGGCATAAGAAGAATCATCAGCCATCTTATATCGCTGTAGTAAATTCCGGCAAACTTTAATGCCAGATCAAAGCACATCGCTACCGCACCGTTTGTTCCGATGCGGCTGTCTTTCATGATTTCAAGCATACGTTCTCTCGTTCTTGCAGAGTAGATTCCGTCTGCGGTATCCGAAAGACCGTCTAAGTGAAAGGCTCCTGTCAGACAGAGGTTCGCAAGCATTGCAAAAAGGATTCCAAATACTTCTGGTAAAATAAGACTTACAAGAAGAAATACTGCCATGTCACAAAGTCCGAGAATCAGACCGACTACCGGATAATATAAAAATCCTTTGTGCATGTCTTCATCTTTTACTTCGCCAAGATCTACATTGACAGGAATCCTTGTCATAAAGCCAAGTGTTAACAAAAAACGTTTTATCTGAGTTTTCATTTATTTCTGACCTTCTTCCACTGCATCCTGAATCATTGTTTCTACCATACCTCTTGCTGTATATACAACAGCAGTTTTTGCAATGGAGAGACCATTTTCCTGTGCAGTCTTTGTTGTAACCGGGCCAATACTGATATATTTTCCTTTGACCTCGTCAAGATTATCTACCATAGATACAAAGGCTCGAACTGCACTGGAACTTGCAAATGTTACATAGTCAGCCATCTTAATCAAACGATTCAATTCATCTGCTTTTCTCTCATCCGTTACGGTATGATAAAGAGAAATGCATGTGTGGGAAATTCCAGCTTCTTCTAATGCATCTGGAAGCACTCTGTTTGCTTCCTCTGCACGAAGGAGAAGAACACTTTCATCTTTTCCGATATGAGGAACCATCGCCTCTGCCATATCTTTTGAAGAATATGCTGTCGGAATAAAATCACAGAAAATTCCATGTTCTTCCAATGCCTTTTTCGTTCCGTCTCCAATAACAGCGAAGCGGACATGCGCTAAATCTCTGATATCTTTTCGGATTTCCTGCATTTCCTCAAAGAAACATTCCACACCGTTTGCACTGGTAAATACAATCCAGTTATACTTATCTATTTCCTTCAATGCGACATCCAGCTCTGGAAGTTTCATTCTTTCAGTACGGATTAAGCTAAAGGAAATGGCCTCTGCTCCCTCCTCTTTCAGAATCGGAGAAAGTCGGTCTACCATAGAAGTTGTTCCTGTCACAAGAACACTCTTGCCGGATAAAGGTTTGTGTCCGTACCAGTCAAGTACCTGACGTAAACTTACAACATCACCTACAACTGTAATGGCAGGAGTCTTAATTCCCTCGCGCTTTACAACTTCTACAATATCAGCAAGTGTTCCTGTTGCAACACGCTGTCTTGCGGTTGTTCCCTCCTGAAGCACACCGACCGGAGTCGCAGGATCTTTACCATTCTCAATAAGCGAAGCTACAATATTAGGAAGATTTTTGAGTCCCATAAGGAAAATCAATGTTCCTTCTTCTTTCGCAAGTGTCTCGTAATTTAATACACTCACACCATTTTTATGATTGCCTTCATGACCGGTAATCACATGGAAAGAAGATGCGAAATCACGATGTGTCACTGGAATACCGCAGTATGCCGGAACAGAATAAGAAGAAGAAATTCCCGGTACAACTTCAAAGTCAACACCAGCTTCTCTAAGTTCCTGTCCTTCTTCACCGCCACGGCCGAAGATATATGGGTCACCGCCCTTTAAGCGGACAACATTTTTTCCTTCTAATGCAAGCTTCACTAAAAGCTCGTTTGTCTCATACTGTTTTAAATGATGATTTGAAGAACGCTTTCCTGCGTAAATAAGTTCTGCGTCATCTCTCACTTCATTTAAAAGGGAACTGGATGCAAGGTTATCGTATACAACGACATCTGCCTCTCTTAAAAGCTTAAGTCCTTTTCTCGTCATCAAATCCTCATCACCAGGACCTGCACCGACAAGATATACCATGCCTTTGTTTACTTCATGAGCAACGCTGATACCAAGTTCTGCTGCTATTTCTACTTTACTTTTTCTTGCCGTATCTTTCTCTGTTATCTCTTTGTCTGTTTTAACAGCTTCTTCGACAGAAACGGCTGCTGCCACAGCCGTCCCAGCTATCGGCTTGCTGTCTGCATCTTTTTCCGCTATAGCATCTTCTATATTCACTGTCATATACGTCTTTCTGCTATGAATTCCATCTTTCACATACATGGCACGCATGGAAAATTCACCATTTTCCTCACGACAAAGTGCTGCCGCCGGTGCGTTACAGCTTCCACCGATTGTCTTTAAAAATGCTCTCTCTGCCATTAAAAGACATTCTGCTTTTTCACTGTGGATCGCCGCAAGGATTTCTGCCATCTCTGCATCTTCTACGCGGCTTTCTACTGCAAGGATTCCCTGACCTGCGGCCGGAAGAAATACATCCGGGTCAAGATACTGATAGTGAAGTCCCTCTTCCTTTTCATATCCAAGTCTTTCGATTCCTGCCGCCGCAAGAATAATTCCGTCATACTGACCGTCACGAAGTTTACTTAAACGAGTCTGTACATTTCCACGGAGAAGCTTAATCGTTACATAGGGATTAATTTCTTTAATTAATAATTCTCTTCGAAGAGAACTTGTTCCGACAATGCTTCCTGGCTCTAATTCTTCTAATTTTTTACCAGTTGTAGTAACAAAAGTATCTCTCACATCCGCTCTGTCAAGGACTGCACCGATTCCAAGCCCTTCCGGGAAATCCATCGGCATATCCTTTGCACTGTGAACCGCAATATCTACTGCACCAGAAAGAAGTTCGGCTTCAAGTTCAGCAGTAAATACACCTTTTCCACCAAATGAAGTAAGGGATTTATCAAGAATCTGATCTCCCTTTGTGTCAATCTTTACGATTTCCACTTCTATTTCAGGAAAAGCTTTTTTAATTTTATCTTTTACAATATCGGTCTGAATCAGAGCTAACTTACTCTTTCTCGTTCCGATTTTGATGATATTTTTCATCTTATTCCTCCACTCGTATAATAAGTTTGTAAGCAAAAAAACCGCTTACATACTCATCTTATTCTACATTCGCGAATCCGTATTTGTCTTCATATCCTCTCGGGGTAATCATCTTACCATCGCGTACATATGTGTTGGAATTGCCGACAATAACGATACTGAACATATCGATCGGTGCATCTTTTACTGCATCAAGTGTTGTAATATAGGAAGATTCCTCTTCTCTGCCCGCATGGCGAACAACACCAACTGGAGTCTTGCCGTCACGATATTTCATAAGAATTTCTGCAGCCTTTTCTACATAATCCGCTCTCTTTTTGCTCTTTGGATTATAGAGACATACGATAAAATCACCCTGTCCTGCACAATCCACTCTCTTCATAATAAGAGAGTAAGGTGTCATCAGATCACTTAAACTAATAATCGTAAAATCGTGCATTAACGGTGCTCCAAGAATAGATGCCGCTGCACTCGCTGCTGTCACACCTGGAACAGTCTCAATCTCAACATCTGCCTTTTTCTCATTGGCAATCTCTAAAAGAATTCCTGCCATTCCGTAAATTCCGCTGTCTCCGGAACTTACCATTGCAACTGTCTTCCCTTCAGCAGCTAAATCAACTGCCATACGGCAGCGATCCATCTCTTTTGTCATCGGTGTTGCCACGTACTCTTTCTCTGGGAAAAACTTCTTTAACATCTCTACATATGTAGTGTATCCTGTAATGATGTCTGCATTTTTAATTACATCAATTGCTTTTGCTGTCATATGTTCATATCCACCTGGACCGAACCCAACTGCATATAATTTACCCATTGTTTTCTCCTTCTAAAACCGGTATTCTGGTCTGTTTTCAATAATTTAGGAACAAATTTCTTTCTCCTGCTCAAGACCTGTCTATCATCCTTTTTAATGATCCAGGCACTGGAAAAATGTCTCCAAATCTTCCGGTGTGTTATTCTCTCTCACCCAATAGAAGAAATGGTCAAATGCCTTTTCCACACCTTTATGCTCTGCTACTTTTACAAAGTTATCTCTGACCTTTCCCATAACGGATAAAGACTTCTGGAATACCATCCACTGTTCAAACTGAAGTTCATACTCATCAAGAATCCCTGATGCGGCCTCTGCTTCTCTCAGTTTCTTCTGGTTATTCTCCCTTGCGATTCTTGTAAAATCATCAATATTATAGTAGCAGGTATCGTCCACCGCACTGATTTTTGCTTCGATATCCATCGGCACAGCCAGATCGACAAAGACTCTTCGCTTCGCTGTCGTAAGCTGCTTTTTCATCTTGCTATATGTCAGTGTGTAATGCGGACTCGATGTCGCACTTATAACGACATCCATCTGATCTAAATATTCATAACGATCTTCATAATCAATTGTCGTAAACTCGTCATTTCCATGCTTTGTCTGGATGAGCTTATTCTTACGCGTCGTAACATAAATATCTGCCTGATGAAGAGATTGAATATTCATCAGAACAATACCGCCAATCTTACCTGTCGCACCGATGATAAGAACCTTTTTATCTTTTAAAGTTCCAAGTTCTTCTTCGGCTACTTTCAGTGCAAGTGTCGCTGTTGATACAGAAGTTTTTGAAAGTTCTGTTTCGGTCTTTACTTTCTTTGCTCCTGTGACTGCCATACGGAAAAATGTATTCAGATATACTCCCGTTGTTCCAGCCTCTCTTGCCTGCTTATGTGCGGTCTTTACCTGACCGAGAATCTGGTCTTCTCCAATTACCATGGAATCAAGCCCTGCCGCTACCTGAAACAGATGATGAATCGCCTTTTTTCCATGATAAAATAAAAGATAATTTCCGATATCTTCTTCATCCTGTGCTCCTGCCTCACCAAGCAGCACATCTTCCATCAGATTAAATACACATCCCTTGCTTTCCGAATCAGAATACACATACATTTCCGTCCGGTTGCAGGTAGATAACACGATGCATTCTGAAACTTCCAAATGCTCTGTGATCTCCTGCATCATATGTTTTTGCTGCTCCTCTGTAAATGCAAACATTTCCCTTATATGAAGAGGTGCGATTTTATGACTGATACTAATTATCTGTATACCCATTTCTTATTTTATGCCTCCAGCAAAACCACATGGCTTACTCTTTTGCCTGTCTGAATTCGTGTGTAAATGTCTTGTCATAAAGTTTAGAAAGTTCGTACTCGTCTCCAAGAAAATCGCCTACAACTGTAAGAGCTGTCTTTGTGATTCCTGCCTCTTTTACTTTCTGTGCGATATTTGTCAGATTGCCGATAACAATCTTCTGATCTTCCCAGGAAGCTTTGTATACAACAGCAACTGGTGTATCCTCTCTGTACTCTTCTTTTAAAGTATCTGCAAGCTGTTCTATCATTCCTACACTTAAGAAAATAATCATTGTAGAATTATGTTTTGCTAAATCTCTTAACTTTTCCTTTGGAGGCATTGGTGTTCTGCCTTCCATTCTTGTAAGAATAACTGTCTGAGAAACTCCCGGTAAAGTATATTCTTTCTTTAAAGCTGCCGCAGTTGCAAGGAAAGAACTCACACCTGGAATGACATCATAATCAATTCCAAGACGGGAAAGCTCGTCCATCTGCTCTCTGTGTGCACCGAAAACGGCAGGGTCTCCTGTATGAACACGAGCTGTCATCTTGCCTTCAGCTTCAGCCTTTTTCATTACTTCAATAACTTCCTCTAAAGTCATTGTCGCACTGTTGTAAATCTCTGCGCCTTCTTTGGCTCCGGCAAGAACTTCCTTATTTACTAAAGAACCAGCATAGATAATTACATCTGCCTGATCGATTAATTTCTTTCCCTTAATTGTCAGTAACTCTGGGTCTCCAGGACCCGCTCCAATAAAATGTACCATTTTTTCTCCTTTGACTTTCTGTCTTATTTACTATATTTATAGTTATATTCATTTTTATAAATATGTTTTGAGACTTGTTTTATTTTTAAAATTTCGCCCTTGTTTCCAATACAGACTGCTTATTTATAAATTATTTCTATTTGCAATTATTCTGAATAAGTATAATATCTTTTATTTAATATCTTTCCTATTTTGTAAGCACATCAATAGTTCTCTGAATATCCTCATCAGAATGAGCTGCAGAAATAAACATCGCCTCAAACTGTGAAGGTGCCACATAGATACCATTCTCTAACATATAGTTAAAGTAATCTGCGTAAGCCTTAGTATCAGAAGATGTTGCCCCTGCGTAATCTTTTACATTTTCCCCTGTAAAGAAAGCGCTCATAAGAGAACCGATCTGGTTAACATGAATATTGATACCCTGTTTCTTCGCTCTTACTTTGTAAGCTTCCGCAAGCTTCTTTGTATTCTCTTCAATCTTTGTATAAAGTTCTGGATGGTCTCTTAAAATTTCAAGAGTCTTGATTCCGGCTGTTGTCGCAATCGGATTACCAGATAAGGTTCCTGCCTGATAAACCTTTCCTGTCGGGGAAATATTTCTCATAATATCCTTACGTCCGCCATAGATAGCCATTGGCATTCCACCGCCGACAATCTTTCCGAAAGTAGATAAATCTGGCTTAATTCCAAACCACTCCTGTGCACCGCCAACACCAAGACGGAATCCTGTGATAACCTCGTCAAAAATAAGAATTGTTCCATTCTCTTCTGTAATCTCACGAAGGAAAGGAAGAAAATCATCGTCAGGAATAACAACACCCATATTTGCTGCAACCGGCTCCACAATAAGAGCTGCAATCTGGTCTTTATTATTCTCAAATAACTCTCTTACAGAATCCTTATCATTATAAAGAGCAACTAAAGTCTGCTGTGCAAAAGAAGCAGGAACTCCGCTGCTGTCCGGTACAGACTGTGTTAATGCTGCAGAACCAGCCTGCACTAATAATCCATCAGAATGTCCATGATAACATCCCTTAAACTTAATGATCTTATCTCTTCCGGTAAATCCTCTTGCCGCACGAATCGCACTCATCGTTGCCTCAGTTCCTGAACTTACCATACGCATCATTTCCATAGATGGTACGCAATCTTTGACAAGCTGTGCTAGTTCATTCTCCTTACCAGTTGGCGCACCAAAAGTAAGACCGTCAAAACAGGCCTTCACTACTTCTTCAAGAACCTCTGGATGAGAATGCCCAAGAATTCCAGGTCCCCAGGAACAAACATAGTCAATAAACTTATTGCCATCCACATCATAAACATAGGAACCCTTTGCATGGTCAATAAATAAAGGGTTCCTTCCCACAGCACCAAATGCTCTGACCGGTGAGTTTACACCACCCGGCATCAGGTCAAGTGCTACTTTATATAACTCTTCTGATTTTGTTGTATTTAACACGTTATCCTCCTTAAAACAATACTGTTTTTACCTATTTTTTGTATTTTTCGTAACCTTCAGAACATGACATTCAAAAACCATCACTTTCTGCCTCGTTCGATTATACCATGAATCGCTTTTTCACTAAAGATAGTTTTCGTAAAAAGAAAACAAAAAAACACCATTAGCGGTAGAAAGTTTTTGCTAATAGTGCATTTTTTATCAAATTATATTCAAATATCATTATTTTGTGTGTGGAATATTACAAGTTGGGTGGAAAATTCTGAATTGCCGCAGGTAAGGGAGACGCCCTCAGGGAAGGAAAGAATTCAGAATTGTGACTTTAGTCGCTGCAGGTTGAATGTTCGCTTGAATGCTCACATCCAACCTTTGCTCCGAGGTTATAAATATAGATTCTTTCCTTCCCTGATGGCTGTGCTTTGGCTGGAGAGAAAAAAATTCAGAATTTGTTTTTGGAGAGATTTGAGGATGGTTTCAGATGTCTGTGACTTTCCAAGAAGTTAGGGTTTTGAAGGACTGACACTTGAACTATCAGTAAAGACAAGGAACAAGCAGAACTCCAGAAGATAAATAAAGCATATTGGTGACCTCGGAGCAAGTGTTGGATGTGAGCGCGAAAGCGAACATTCAACACGCCGCGACTAAAGTCACCAATATGCTTTATTTATCTTCTGGAGTTCGTCTGTTTATCACTCATCCGTCAAATCAGCCAAATACTCTCGAAGTTCTCCCAAAATCATCTCCTGACTCTCCCTCGTATGAACTAATGCGTAATACTTTCTTCCATATTTGCCATATCGTTCTTCTTCCTGTATCCCTGCTTCTTTTCCTTTTTCTGTTATATGTTTTACTTTTTCTTCGCCTTCTGTTGCTTCTTCAATATATCCTTTTTGTATCAGTAAGGTATTGACAAATGCTGCGGTTAGCTTTTTGCGGTTTTTCTGGTCTTCTTCGTCACAAAGTTCGTTAATCCGGTTCGTAAGTTCTGAAATCATACAGGTATCGGTCAGTTCCACTTCGTCTAATTTTCCCGGTGCGATATAAAATGGCAGTTTCTTTTCTCTTGCAGGAGAGGCTGCTACTGTTATTCCTGTTGTTTCCTCTATTTGCTCTGGTGTTAACTCTGTTGTTAATTGCAGAGTTTCTGCATCTGCTCCACCGGCTGCACTCTGTTCTTCTAAAAAGTCTATAATGATTTTGGTAAAATGTTCCCCATAACTTTGAATTTTCTGCACACCCATTCCGTACACTGTTTCCATATCTTCATTGTCTGCAGGACATTTTGCACACATATCTGTTAATGTCTTATCGGAACAGATTATATATGGTGGAACTCCTTTTTCTGCAGCAAGTTCTGTCCTGCACTTACGAAGCTGCTCGAACAATTCCTGCCCTTTCGGAGTCAGATTGGCAAGCTGGAACGCTTTTTTCTTTTCCTTTTTGGTCTGGATGTAGTTTTCCTCTTCCTCATCTTCCACAACCACACAATTACTACATTTATCGCAGGTACATGGACTGTTATCCCCGAAATATGACAAAATAAACTGGCGCAGGCACTGTTGTGTTTCGCAGTAATCAATCATCCGATTTAACTTTTGATAATCGTTTCTCCGTACCTGCGGGTCACTCTCTATACTTTCTGTACTCTTATATTCTAAAAGCCGCTTATTTATCATGATATCCTGCTTAGAAAAGAATAATACACACTCTGCTTCTTCCCCGTCACGACCAGCACGCCCTGCCTCCTGATAATAATATTCAAGACTCTGTGGCATATTATAATGCAGCACATATCTCACATTTGACTTATCAATACCCATTCCAAATGCATTTGTCGCTACCATAACACGAATTCGGTCATAGGTAAAATCGTCCTGATTTTTCTTCCGTTCCTCTAAGGATAAGCCCGCATGATAATGCCCTGCCTCAATGCCATACTGCTGCAAAAGTCCATATATTTTGTCTGCATTTTTCTTCGTTGCACAATAAATGATTCCACTCTCATCCTCATGCTTTTTGACATAATTAAGAACACTGTTGTCGGTCTCTTTTCCACCCTTTCGGGTCACTACGCGAAAGAACAGATTCGGTCGGTCAAATCCTGTCACAACTGTCACTGGATTTTGCAAACGCAGACTTCCCATAATATCCTGTTTTACTCGTTCCGTTGCTGTTGCAGTAAATGCACTTACAACCGGACGCTTTGGTAACTGTGCAAGAAAATCCGCAATTCCAACATAACTTGGACGGAAATCCTGTCCCCACTGGGAAATACAATGCGCCTCATCCACCGTCACCATAGAAATATCCACCTGGCATGCAAACTCCAGAAATCGTATCGTATTCAGCCTCTCCGGCGCCACATAAATAATCTTATATCTTCCCTGCGCTGCATAGAAAAGTGCAGTCCTTATCTGGTTTTCCGTAAGAGAACTGTTAATATACGCCGCATGCACACCGGCCTGATTTAACGCCTTTACCTGGTCTGTCATCAGAGAAATAAGCGGTGAAACTACAATCGTAATTCCATCTAACATCAGTGCTGGAACCTGATAACACAGGGACTTTCCTGCACCTGTTGGCATAATACCAAGGACATCCTTTCTTTGTAGAATTCCTTCTATCAGTTCCTGTTGTCCTGGACGCAGACTGTCGTAACCAAAGTAGTGTTTTAATGTTTCATTTATGTTCAAGAACTTCTCCTTTCCATTTTATTTTTGAAATAAAATCAAAATCTATAATTGCTGGTTCCATGATTATAGTAAGCAAATCGTTGTTTCCATTTTATTACAATCTTCGTACAAAAACAAGAAAATTCTACTAAAATAAAATTGCTGTGCAATGGCTATTTAAGCTATTGCACAGCAACTTTATCCTTTTCAAACACTCTCTAGTCCTCTAATTTCCAAATATCTCTGTTATATTCTTCAATCGTTCTGTCTGAAGAAAAATATCCTGCTTTTGCGATATTCACAAGCATTTTCTGTACCCATTCTTCTCTGTTTTCATAGTCAGCATATGCCTGCTCTCTTGTCTTTACATACTCATCGAAATCAGGGAAAGTCATAAACCAGTCTTTAGAAACAAGTTCATTAAATAATCTTTCTAATCTGTCTTTATCGCCAATTGCTTTTAATTCTTCTCCTGTTATGAAGTCTACAGCTTCTTTGATTGCTGCATTTTCATTATAATATTTTGCTGCATGATAGCTTCCCTGCGCGTATCTTTCAACAACCGTATCACTGGAATCTCCAAAAATATAAATATTATCATCACCTACGAGTTCATGAATCTCAACATTCGCTCCATCTTCTGTTCCTAATGTAAGCGCACCGTTAAGCATAAACTTCATATTACCTGTACCACTTGCTTCTTTAGAGGCAAGAGAAATCTGCTCTGAAATATCGCAGGCTGGGATTAATTTTTCTGCCCATGTTACATTATAATTTTCCACCATCACAACATTAAGATACGGACTTACTTCCGGATCATTATTAATAAGCTGCTGCAGACAAAGGATAAGATGAATGATATCCTGAGCGATTATGTATGCCGGCGCTGCCTTCGCTCCAAAAATAACGGTTATCGGTGTTGATGGTTTCTTTCCTACTTTAATCTCCAAATATTTATGGATGACATACAACGCATTCAACTGCTGTCTCTTGTACTCATGCAGTCTCTTAATCTGAATATCAAAAATAGAATTTTCATTAATCGTAACATTCTGTTTTTCCATCAATGCCTTCTTTAATTCCATTTTCTTAGCAGACTTTATCTCAAGAATCTGTTTTAATACCTTTTCATCATTTTTATAATCTAACAGCTTTTCTAACTGCGTTGCATCTTTTTTAAATCCATCCCCAATAAGAGAAGTGATAAGTTCTGTCAACTGTGGATTGCAGTGCAGCAACCATCTTCTAAAAGTAATACCATTTGTCTTATTATTAAACTTCTCTGGATAAATTTCATAAAAATGATGCAGCTCATTGTTTTTAAGAATCTCTGTATGTAAAGATGCCACTCCATTAACACTAGAAGAATAATGAATATCAATATGAGCCATATGTACTCTTTCTTCTCCATCAATAATATACACTGCCTGATTATGATATTTTCTTCTTACTTTATCATCTAAAACTTCGATGATCGGCATAAGCTGCGGCACTGCTTTTTTCAGGTAATAAATCGGCCATTTCTCTAATGCTTCTGCAAGTATCGTATGATTTGTGTAAGCACAGCTCTTTGTTACCGCTTCAATCGCTTCATCCATCTCAAGACCTCTCTCCACAAGCAGACGGATAAGCTCTGGAATAACCATTGTCGGATGGGTATCATTAATCTGAATCACTACATAATCAGAAAGGTCATGCAAGTTACATCCCTTTGCAACACATTCATCAAGAATCAACTGTGCTGCACTGGAAACCATGAAATACTGCTGGTAAATTCTAAGAATACGACCTGCCTCATCACTGTCATCCGGATAAAGGAAAAGAGTAAGATTCTTCTTTATATCTTCTTTATTAAAATTAATTCCATCCTCTACAATGCTTTCATCCACGCTTTCTACATCAAACAAATGCAACTTATTTGATGTATTATTATATCCAATAACATCAATATCATACATTCTTGATTTTACTGTCATCCCTTTAAACTTAATGTCATATGTCACATCCATTTTGGTAAGCCAGCTTTTCTCTGTAAGCCATGGATCCGGCACTGTTGTCTGCATATTATTTTCAAAAATCTGTCTGAACAGTCCAAAATGATAATTCAATCCAACACCATCGCCATTTAATCCTAAAGTCGCAATAGAATCAATAAAGCATGCTGCCAATCGTCCAAGTCCTCCATTACCAAGTGAAGGTTCATTTTCAAATTCTTCAATTTCGCAAATATCTTTTCCGTTCTGTGCAAGCTCTTCCTTTACCTCATCATAAATCCCAAGATTGATAAGGTTGTTCGATAATAATTTTCCGATCAGGAATTCTGCGGATATATAATATAATTTTTTCTTAGAATTACCATGCTGCTTACCAGAAGCCATTTTCTTTGTTAATGTAAGCAATGCATAATAAAGCTCCTCATTTGTACATTCTGAAATGGATTTACCGTACTCTGCTTTTACAAATTCTGAAAGTTTCATATTGTAATACCTCCCTGAAAAATAATGTATTCCCGAAAACTCTTGTATCTGATTTCAGATAGCTTCATAAAGTTCCTCACAACCTCATAAAAAATTTCAAAAATCATTTCTAAAAGTTTCTCGTGTATTTTTACTGTGATTATATTATAATACTGTTAAATACTGATTTATTGCAGTACAGTCTTATATTATTGTACAATACTATCTTTTTTTGATATTTAACTTTATAGATATGTAATATTACAGATATGAGATATATACGATATGCCCTGTATACATATCTAATCGTGCTTGGTATCTATATTATTAAGAAAGGAAACTCTCGAATTTATCTCCAGATTCGATACATAAATTCGACATGTAAAATATAGAAATGGATAAACTTCAATATAAAATATATCACGAAAATAAAACACATACCCCTGATGATTTTCCATACAACACCTACCTGTGCTCCATCCCCTTAGACTTCAAGTCAGTAAACCTTCACTGGCACGATGAAGTCGAGATTATTGTTATAAAAAAAGGAACCGGTATTGTCAGCGTAGACTTAACCACCTATTCTGTCAGCGCCGGAGACATTATTTTTGTCCTCCCCGGACAGCTCCACGCAATCAGCCAGAAAGACAGGGAGATTATGGAATACGAGAATATTCTATTCAAATCCAGCCTTTTAAAATCATCTGGCTACGACTTATGCAACGATAAATTCATTCAGCCACTTTTTTCAGGCAGCCTTAATATCTGCCCGGTAATCAATAACCAGACTCCATATTATCCTCCAGTCATCACCGCCATTAACGAAATCGATCACCTGTGTGATTTACGCCCTTATGCTTACCAACTGTCCATCAAGGCACATTTATTTCAAATACTATATACTCTCGTTTCAAACTGCGGGCAAAATAAAATCAAACCAATCAACCAAAAATCTCTCAAAAAAATAAAGACGATATTATCCTATATCGCCAACAATTTTCAGGAAAACATTGCGATTGAAGATATCGCAAATTATTGCTTTTACAGCAAATCTTACTTTATGAAGTTCTTCAAAGAAACTATGGGAGTAAGCTTTATTCAGTATCTTAATGACTATCGTTTAGAAATTGCGGCAGAACTACTCACTACAACAACCGATAATATTCTGGATATTGCATTCGCTACTGGGTTTAACAATATTTCTTACTTTAATAGGTGCTTCAAAAAGAAGTATGGGGTTTCACCAAGAAAGTATCGGTTTTGATAATATTTTTTATTTTTTATATATCCTACGGTTATGATATGATACAAATGTTGTCACACCCAATTCGGCAACGGAGAGGGGGGTCTACTTGGATTTGATAATTTCTTTCTTGGCTTCGTCTGTTAGTTGCTTAATGAATTAAATAGCAAGAAAAACCACTTGAAGGTGCCCTAAGGGCATCTTTTATAATTAAAATATCGAGATTCTGATTACAACAAACGAAAGGAGTTTTTATGAAAGGTATTATTTTAGCAGGGGGTTCTGGCACTCGTCTTTATCCTCTTACCATGGTAACTTCAAAACAATTACTTCCTATTTATGATAAACCGATGATTTATTATCCGATGTCTGTTTTAATGAATGCAGGTATCCGTGATATTTTAATTATTTCCACACCACAGGATACTCCTCGTTTTAAGGAGTTATTAAAAGATGGAAAGCAGTTTGGTGTGAATTTATCTTATGCTGTGCAGCCAAGCCCGGACGGACTTGCCCAGGCTTTTATTATTGGAGAAGAATTTATCGGTGATGATACGGTTGCTATGGTTCTTGGCGATAATATTTTTGCCGGACATGGACTGAAAAAACGTCTCTGTGCCGCTGTTAAAAATGCGGAAAATGGCAATGGTGCAACAGTTTTCGGTTATTATGTTGATGACCCTGAACGTTTCGGTATTGTTGAATTTGACCGCAACGGCAAAGCTGTTTCTATCGAAGAAAAGCCATCGCATCCAAAGAGCAATTACTGTGTAACCGGTCTGTATTTCTACGATAATCGTGTTGTAGAGTATGCAAAGAATCTGACCCCAAGTACCAGAGGCGAATTAGAAATTACTGATTTGAACCGCATTTACTTAGAAAATAATTCTTTAAATGTTGAGCTTCTCGGACAGGGCTTTACATGGCTTGATACCGGAACACACGAAAGCCTTGTTGATGCAACAAACTTTGTAAAGACAATGGAACAGCATCAGCACCGCAAAATTGCCTGCCTTGAAGAAATCGCTTACTTAAATGGCTGGATTTCTAAAGAGGAAGTTCTCAAAGTTTACGAAGTTCTCAAGAAGAACGAATACGGTCAGTATTTAAAAGATGTTTTAGATGGAAAATATCAGGAGAATTTATATTAAAAGGAGTATCTACTTATGACAATCATTGTAACCGGCGGAGCCGGATTTATCGGAAGCAACTTTATTTTTCATATGTTAAACAAATATCCGGATTACCGAATCATTTGTTTAGACTGCCTGACATACGCAGGAAATCTTTCTACTTTAGAGCCAGTGATGGATAATCCAAACTTCCGCTTTGTAAAAGAAAGCATCACGGACAGAGACGCTGTATACAAACTGTTTGAAGAAGAACATCCAGATATGGTTGTAAACTTTGCTGCGGAAAGTCACGTTGACCGTTCTATCGAAAATCCGGAAGTTTTCCTAGATACTAATATCAAAGGTACTGCTGTCCTCATGGATGCCTGCCGCAAATACGGTATCAAGCGTTATCATCAGGTAAGTACTGACGAAGTTTACGGTGATCTGCCATTAGACCGCCCAGATCTTTTCTTTACAGAAGAAACACCAATCCATACAAGTTCCCCTTACAGTAGTTCTAAAGCTGGCGCTGATTTATTAGTTCTCGCCTACCACAGAACTTACGGGCTGCCTGTAACAATCAGCCGTTGCTCCAACAACTACGGCCCATATCATTTCCCAGAGAAATTAATTCCGCTTATGATCGCAAATGCATTAAATGACAAACCACTCCCAGTTTACGGCAAAGGGGAAAATGTCCGTGACTGGCTTTATGTTGAAGATCACTGCCGCGCGATTGATTTAATCATCCATAATGGACGTGTTGGTGAAGTCTATAATGTCGGCGGACATAACGAAATGAAAAATATCGATATTGTAAAAATTATCTGTAAAGAACTCGGCAAACCAGAAAGTCTTATCACTTATGTTGCTGACAGAAAAGGACATGATATGCGTTACGCTATCGACCCTACTAAAATTCACAATGAACTTGGCTGGCTTCCTGAAACAAAATTTGCAGACGGTATTAAAAAGACAATTCAGTGGTATCTTGATAATAAGGAATGGTGGGAAACAATCATTTCCGGCGAATATCAGGATTACTATGAGAAAATGTATAAAAACCGCTAGTTGATTTTCTCACTCTTGCATAAAAAATATTATTTATTTTGAACACCTATTTCATGTCAACTACTATCACCTAAGGGTAGTGAATTTTCGCCCATGACAAACGAAAGTCTTTATTTGTGAAGTCAACAACAGATATCTATCCTCTTGTTGACTTCATATTTAAATTTGTAAATATATGAAAAGAGGAATTATACCATGAAATTTTTTGTAACAGGCGTTAACGGTCAGCTCGGTCATGACGTAATGAAGGAGCTTTCCTCACGCAGTTACGAGGGAATCGGATCTGACATTGCTCCAAAATATTGCGGGATTCAGGATGATTCTCCTGTAACAAAAATGCCTTATATTTCATTAGATATTACAGATAAGGAAGCTGTAACCCGTATTTTAAAAGAGACAGCACCAGACATTGTCGTTCACTGTGCTGCCTGGACTGCTGTTGACCTTGCCGAAGACGCAGACAAGCAGGAAACGGTACGCAAAATCAATGCCGCTGGCACACAGTATATCGCTTCTGCCTGTAAAGAACTTGATTGCAAAATGATCTATTTAAGTACAGACTATGTTTTTGATGGTCAGGGAACTACACCGTGGAAACCGGACTGCAAAGACTATAAACCACTAAATGTGTATGGTCAAACCAAGCTTCTTGGCGAGCAGGCAGTCGCTAATACTTTAGAAAAATACTTTATCGTCCGTATTGCCTGGGTATTCGGACAAAACGGCAAAAATTTTATCAAGACAATGCTTACTGTCGGCAAAAATCACGATAAACTTACCGTAGTTAATGATCAGATTGGAACTCCAACTTATACCTTTGACCTGGCAAGACTCCTTGTCGATATGGCAGAAAGCGAAAAATACGGCTACTACCACGCCACAAACGAAGGCGGTTATATCAGCTGGTACGATTTCACCAAAGAAATCTTCCGTCAGGCAGTTGCACTTGGACATACAGAATACGATGAAAATCATGTTACTGTCTTTCCTGTCACAACCGCTGAGTACGGCATGTCCAAAGCAGCCCGCCCATTTAACAGCAGACTGGATAAAAGTAAACTGGTCGAGGCTGGATTTACACCTTTACCAGATTGGAAAGATGCATTACAAAGATATTTAAAAGAAGTATTACAATAGAAAAGAATTTTCAATTAAAGGAGGTCTCTCTCTTGGGACAGATTAAAGTAAAAAAGAACGTGGGAGGAATCGAAGGATTATGTATTATCGAACCTACCCTTCACGGTGATTCCCGCGGTTATTTTATGGAAACCTATAATAAAAATGATATGGCAGAAGCCGGACTTACAATGGAATTTGTTCAGGACAATCAGTCTGCCTCCACAAAAGGAGTCCTTCGTGGCCTGCATTTTCAGAAACAGCACCCACAAGGGAAACTTGTCCGTGTAATCAACGGTACTGTTTTTGATGTTGTTGTTGATTTACGAAGCCACTCCGGAACATATGGAAAATGGTTTGGTGAAATTCTTTCTGCAGAAAATAATAAACAATTCTATATTCCAGAGGGATTTGCCCACGGATTTCTTGTTCTGTCTGATACAGCAGAATTCTGTTATAAATGTACAGACTTCTATCATCCGGGAGACGAAGGCGGACTTGCCTGGAACGACCCAGAAATCGGTATTGAATGGCCAGAACTCGTCGGAGAATATTCTGGCTGCGCTACTGCAAAAGGATATCATTTAAAAGACGGGACATCTCTTACCTTAAGTGAAAAAGATCAGAAATGGCTTGGAATAGCAGAGACATTTAAATTTAAATAAAATTTGTCTCATTTTTTCCGCTTTGTCTCACTTTTACGACCGTGTATTATTATCAAATTTTGTAAAATAAAACCATATGAATATGCTATTACGCATTACAAAATTTGATCGGAAGGTGAGATATTATGCCAAAACCATTCACGGCTACCGGTAAAAAGAATCTAATCGGTGCTAATTTAATTGCTTTAAGGAAAAAATATCATTTATCCCAGCGTGGACTTGCTCATGAATTACAGCTTGCTGGTTATGATATGGATAAAAATGTAATTACTAGAATTGAAACGCAACAACGGTATGTAACGGATATAGAAATCAAAGCTCTATGTGATCTTTTCAATGTCTCATTCGAAGATTTGATTAAATAGGCGTTTACCGCAGGCAAGATAAGACGCTCCCAAAAAGAGCAGAAGTTCTCTGCTTGCTCTGAAATCATTGTGAACAGTTACTATTTAATTCATTAAGAGACAGACGCCCGGGAAGAGATACGATATCCTATATTTGTGACTTTAGTCGCAGCGGTTTAAATGCTCGCTTTATGCGCTCGCATCTAAACCTTGCTCCGAGGCCACAAATATAGGATATCGTATCTCTTCCCGGGCTGTCTTTGGCTAAATTTTATTTGAATTAAATAGTGGTTGTGGGCATTTGGGGGAGAGGGTAGAAGTTTTCTGCTTGCTCTCAGAATATTGTAGATAGATACTTTTATCTAAATTGAAACAGTAAACATTTTAGAAGAACGGAATCCCACTACTTACTCTGAAATTATTGAAATATTCCGATGATAGTCATTAAAAAGATATATTTTCTTTTTATGAGTTATATGTACATACCTATGGTTGTTCCCAATCATTCTCGAGTAAGCAGAAGACATCAGCTTCTGTCCCTAAATCCCCTCTCCCTGTCTAATTCACGTTCTTCAGCCACAGCACAGAAGCCAGTGAACTTCATAAGCCATATTTGTGGTCTCGGAGCAAGTGTTGGATGCGAGCGCGTGGAGCGAACATTCAACGCGCCGCGACTAAAAGCACAAATATGGCTTATGAAGTTCACTGGCTTCGTCTGTAGTTCGCTTAATGAATTAAACAGCAAAATCCTATTGCTTTAGCATAAATGTCCGATTATAATTGTAGGGTAACATTTTTTAATAACTTAATAGCATTGGGGCATACAGATTGCTTTTTGATTTTTAAATATGCTCTATGCTATCAAATATACATTTTCAAGGAGGAATATTATGAGCGACGTATTAAATAAAATGAAATCAAGAAGAAGCATCCGTAAATTTAAACCAGACATGGTTCCACAGGAGATTTTAGATCAGATTATCGAAGCAGGTCTTTATGCTGCAAGTGGTATGGGACAGCAATCCCCAATTATCATTCAGGTTACAAAGAAAGAGCTTCGTGACGAAATTTCTAAAATGAACTGTGAGATTGGCGGTTGGAAAGAAGGCTTTGACCCATTTTATGGTGCACCTGCCATGCTGATTGTTCTTGCAAAGAGGGAACGTCCAACTTATGTATACGATGGAAGCCTTGTTATGGGTAACCTCATGCTTGCCGCACATGAACTTGGCATCGGAAGCTGCTGGATTCATCGTGCAAAAGAAGAGTTTGAATCTGACTGGGGCAGAAATCTCTTAAGATCTTTAGGAGTTAACGGTGATTATGAAGGAATCGGTCATTGTGCTTTAGGCTATGCTGATGGCGATTATCCTGCTGCTCCAGCGAGAAATGAAGGCCGCATATTCTATGTTAAATAATCCATTAAAAACATTAACTAAAAAAGAATGGCTTCTCTGGCTCGTTTCTCTTACTGTTGTCATTCTTTCAAATCTTGCAACTAACGATTTAGATTTATTGACATTAATCTCGGCACTCCTTGGTGTTACCGCACTGATTTTTGCCGCAAAGGGAAATGTCTGGGCGCAATTTCTAATGATTATTTTCTGCATTTTGTATGGTATCATTTCTTTCCGTTTTCACTACTGGGGAGAAATGATCACCTACCTCGGAATGACTTTACCAATGGCCGCTTGGTCAGCAATCACCTGGCTTCGAAATCCATCCGAAGAAAATGAAAATGAAGTGGCGATTCGGACATTAAATAAAAAGCACATTATCGGATTAACTATCAGCACAGTTATCGTTACTGGCATTTTTTATTATATCCTTGCGTGGCTTGATACCCCAAATATTATGTTCAGTACCCTGTCTATCGTGACAAGTTTTATTGCCGCATCTCTTACTATGCTGCGTTCTTCGTATTACGCTGTGGGATATGCTGCGAATGATATCGTGCTGATTGTACTCTGGGTACTTGCTTCTCTGGAGAATCCTGCTTACATTCCTGTTGTAGTAAATTTTGCAATTTTTCTCTTAAATGATATGTATGGATTTATGAGCTGGAAAAAGCGAGAATTAGAGCGTGTTTGAAAAATGCTCTAGTACAACAAATTTAAGTTGAACATCTATAAGTACTGCAAAATTAGATTTTTTCCTTAAATAACAATAGGCTGATTCAAAATCAAATAGAGATTTATGAAATCAAAAGGAGACAACTCTATTATGAATAAACAGGACATTTACAATTACTTAAAAGAAAATAATATCTGGCACGAGATTACAGAGCACAAAGCCGTCTACAACATGACTGAACTTGCCGAAGTCGATACCCCTTACCCTGAGGCTGATGCAAAGAATCTTTTTGTTCGTGATGATAAAAAGAAAAACTTTTATCTTATCACTGTTCGCGGAGATAAGCGCGTCAATTTAAAAGAATTTAGAAAGGCCAACGGAACCCGCCCATTAAGCTTTGCCTCCGCAGAAAATCTTATGGACATTATGGGGCTGATTCCTGGTGCTGTAACACCTCTTGGAATCTTAAATGATACGGAAAAGAAAGTACATTTTTATCTTGATAAACATTTTCTTGAAGAACCAGGTCTTGTTGGAGTTCATCCAAATGATAATACTGCTACTGTATGGCTCAAAACAGAGGATTTAATCCGTATTATCGAAGAACATGAGCATGATGTGACACTGGTATCTTTAGATTAACAGCAACTATTGTATAATAGTTACCCCCATTGCCAAACCGGCGTGGGGGTATATTTATAGCAAACGAAAGGATTTACCTATGAACACCGCTTACTTTTACCTCACCGATGAAGGCGGGAAACTCGCCCACAAACTTGCTACCGCTCATCCCGGTGATATTTATAATAAAGAAAATTTTAAAGAAAACCTTCGAGCAGGTTTTGGCAAATACGATTCTCTCGTCTGTATCATGGCAACCGGAATCGTTGTGCGTATTCTCGCCCCACTCATTGTCCACAAGACGAGTGATCCGGCAGTTGTCGTTTTAGACCAGAAAGGGAAACATGCCATCAGCCTACTTTCCGGTCACCTTGGCGGTGCAAATGATCTTGCCCGTGAAATGGCAGCCATTTCCGGCGGCGAAGCTGTAATCACCACAGCAACCGATGTCGCAGGCGAACTCTCCTTTGATACTTTTGCAAAAAAATATGATATGGCGATTGAAAATATCGGTCAGCTAAAGCATATCAGCGGTGCTTTGCTTGCTGGTAAAAAGGTAAATGTCTTTACTAATAAAAATGCAAAGAAACTTTATCCAGAATTAGCAGAAGAACAGAAACGAGGAATGATTGATATTTTTTCACTTTCTGATTTTTTCAAAATCTATATAAGAAATAAAAATAATACTAAAACAGAAGATTTAAATGCAAATTTAAGATCAAAAAATATTATAACCAGTCATATAGAAACATATAATATTGCAGTAACCAATGATAAAAATGTCAAAACAACTCCTATCATGTCACCCTCTACTAACATCGATAATATTGAATCTGATATCCCGATTGTAGTAATTGATGAAGGATTTTCTCTAAATGAATGCTCCACTATCCCTTCTTCAGCCCCAATCCTCTATCTCCGCCCGCGTACTATCTGTGCTGGCATTGGCTGCAAGAGAAACATGGAACAGAAGCCGATTGAAGAAGCACTTTTACAGACATTAAAAGAAGAGGGCCTCCACCCTCTTTCTCTAAAATGCATTGCGACGATTCCTCTGAAATCTGATGAACCTGGAATCATTGGAACCGCCGCAAATTTAAACGTGCCACTGAAAATCATACCTACCGAAAAAATTGAAAAATTGGATATCAGCCAACTCGGCATCGCAACTTCTGAATTTGTTGCCAGCCAGACGGGGGTGTTATCTGTTTCTACAGCCTGCTCTTATCTGGCATCTGGCAAGGGAGAAATTCTTCGGGATAAGGCAAAATATAAGGGAATTACCATTGCTCTTTCGAAAGAAAAATCCTGAGTTGCGCAGCAAAGGAGACGCTTCCAAAGAGAGCCGATACCCTATATTTGTGACTTTAGTCGCTGCAGGTTGAATGTTCGCTTAACCGCTTGCATCCAACCTTTGCTCCGAGGCCACAAATATAGGGTATCGGCTCTCTTTGGAAGCTGTTTGTTGGCTGTCCATGCAAATTCAGGATTTATTTTGAGAAAGATTTGAGGGAGGCTTCAGCCAGTTGTGACCTTTTGAGGAATTGAAATAAGTGTCAATCCTATAAAATTTCATTTCCCGGAACTTCTACATCTCCTGTCCTCTTCCCCAAATCCCTCCAACTGATTTTCTGAGCTGCCAACGAGCAGAACTCCTGAAGATAAATAAAGCATATTTGTGGCCTCGGAGCAAGGTTTGGATGTGAGCGCTGTAAGCGAACATTCAAACCGCAGCGACTAAAGTCACAAATATGCTTTATTTATCTTCAGGAGTTCGTCTGCTCCGCAGCCTCACAAATCAGAAGTTTATTTCTTCTAATACTTTGGAGAATGGCATTTCCCCGCCAAACAAATCGAGTGCACTTCCAATAGTAACATCCACCTTATTTCTCCCAAGTTCTTTTAATTTTCTCAAATCCTCAAAGGAGCTTACACCCCCTGCATAAGTTACCGAAATTCCATCCCAGTTGCCAAGTAATGCGGCAATATCTTCCTCGATTCCACCTGCTTTTCCCTCTACATCTACCGCATGTATAAGAAATTCATCACAGTAATCAGCGAGCTCAGATAATACATCTTCGGTAAGTTTTACATCTGTAAACTTCTGCCAGCGGTCTGTGACGATATAATAATCCTCTCCTTTTTTACGGCAGCTTAAATCGAGAACGAGGTGTTCCTTTCCAGTTACTGCAACTATTTTTTCAAGATTTTCATAGTTAATTTTTCCATCCTTAAAAACATAAGAAGTCACAATGATATGTGAAGCCCCCTGTTCCAGGAAAAATGCTGCGTTCTCTGCAGTCATTCCACCACCAATCTGAAGCCCTCCCGGATAAGCAGAAAGAGCCAGACATGCCTGCCGTACATCTTCCTCATAATACTGGCTGCCTGCTGGATTTAAAAGGATGATATGCCCCCCTTCAAGACCTGCATCTTTATATAATTTAGCATAAAAATCTCCATCTTTTTCGGAAACAAAGTTATCCTGTGCGTAATCTCCTTTATCTAAAAGACTCCCTCCGACAATTTGTTTTACCTTTCCATTATGTATGTCTATACATGGTCTGAATTTCATAATTTTTTCCTTTCACTTCTATTCTTTCATCGATTTATCCTTTTATCGTTCACAAAACTATGACTACAACTTTTAAATAAAGAAAACAATATATACTTTACAAATATTATCCACTCGGAAATGTCTAATTTTTTTAACTATTTTAACTCAATAATCTCCCTGTCATATGGTACATACACATTACCTTTATAATATTTTTTTGCTTCTTTTTTATAAAGAGATTTTCTCTTACGAATATTTTTATCTTCTGTATGCCATAATAACAGATTCTTCACTTGTAATTCCTGCGCCAGCTCTGCACTGTCTTTTACCGTACCATGATGTTTTTCATATGGCTTAAATTCATCCTTTTCCCCATCTAAGCAAAAAGCTTCATGAAGGAAATAGTCTGTCTGATATGCATATTCAAAACAATGCTCCTGGTATGGTTCGTCTCCACAAAATGTAAGACGCTTTCCATTATTTAAAGTTGTCACAAATCCAAACTGTCTTGCCTTTGTAGATCTTATATCGAAAAACTTCACTTTATAATCTAAAATCTGTTTTTCCTCTCCATCTTGCACCGGACAGAGAATAATTCTGTCTCCAATAAGATTGGTGATCTTCTTAACTAATGTCAGCTCACAAATTGTCTTAAGTACATTCACCAGCCCATCATGGCAGTAAATCGTACAATTTCCTTCATATTTTCCTTTCTGAATTGCCTGTCCGATAACACGAATCATCCAGATCATTCCCAGAAGATGGTCGGTATGTTCATGCGTAAGAAAAATATCATGAATCTCTGTAACCGGAATATTCATTTTTTCAAGCTGAGTAAGAATCCCATTTCCACCTCCGGCATCAATCATAAAATATTTTCCCTTTTCATCCTGAATAATAGAACAAGTATTATAACATTTTGTAACAGAAGCATTTCCCGTTCCAAGTACGATTAATTTCTCCATAATGTTTCCTTTCCATAACTCTATTTTTATTTCTTATTTATTTTATGTTTTTCTACTTTTTAGCGAGTACGTTTTTATCGAATAAATCTATTTTTATCAATCTGTTTTTATACACACTAATAATGACTATCTTTTACAATTTTATTCTTGGTAAATCTACTTTTCTAGCCTACCAATAAGGATTGTTTTTCTCAAGCCTACTCTCAATAAATCTTCTTTCTATAATCCCTCAGCAAGAATTGTTTCTTTCAAATCTATCCCCGATAAATTTGTTTCCGATAACATTCAAATGCTGAAGGAATTGCATATTTTTCTTCTAAATCTTCTCTTGATACGGCAATCCATTCTTCCTTTTCTAAAAGTTTCTCTGAAATGTCTCTCATTTGAATACGATATCCCCTCATCTGCCATTCCACATGAGAAAAAATATGTTTTCCCTCACCCAATGGCTCTATCATATAATCTCCGATTTCCCATTTTTTCATCTGTTCAGATAACTCTTTTGCTGAAAGCTCGCCATCAAGATTAGGCAATTCCCATAATCCACTTAAAAGCCCTTTCTCTGGTCTTTTGTGTAAAATAATCTTATCAGATACTTCTATTAAAAATACAGCCTTTTTTTCAATTTTTCTCTGTTTCTTTTTTGCTTTCACTGGAAAATCTGTTTCTTGACCGTATTTATGTGCCTTACAAATAGACTCCCATGGACAATTTTCACAAAATGGTTCTCCATTTGGAATACAAATCGAAGATCCCAGATCCATCAATGCCTGATTAAAGTCTCCCGGACGTTCTTCTGGCAAAACACGCCTTACTTCCTGTGTTATTTTTTTCTTTACTGAAGTTTTATTTATCTCCCCATCTTCTGCAAGAATTCTTGAAAAAATTCTGAGGGCATTTCCATCTACAGCAGACTCTGGAATACCAAATGCAATTGAAGCAATCGCGCCTGCAGTATACTCCCCTATCCCTCTTAAAGATAACAATTTAGAATAATCTGACGGAATTTCCCCATCGAACTCTTCCATTATCTGAACTGCGGCCGCCTTTAAATTTCTAGCACGATTATAATAGCCGAGTCCCTCCCAAAGCTTCATAAGTTCATCATCAGGAACTTCTGCCAAAGCTTTCACATCCGGCAGGCTTTCCATCCAGCGGTCATAATACTTTTTAACCGCCTCCACCCTGGTCTGCTGTAACATAATTTCAGAAATCCAGACATGATACGGTGTCGGATCACTTCTCCACGGCAAAATCCTTGCATTATAATCATACCAGTTAAGCAAAACTCCCCCGATACCCGCTGGTGCCACTTGCAATGGGCCACAGATTTCCTTCCACTCATTTGTCAATTTTTCTATAGAAAATGCTGCATTTGCCGGACTTGTCGAAGGAAGTTTCTTCGCCTTTCTCCCGGTTTCTTTTTCCTGATACTTTCGGTAATACTCATATGATTTTGCACCATTACAGTAAATCTGCCTGATATCCGCACTTTCCAATATCTCTGATAAATCATTTGGCACTACATTACGAATACTGCTATCAGATGATCCTATAATATCACAGCTATGAATCACATCCCACACCGCAATACAATTTCTGTGAAGGAAATCCTTCTTTTCCTCTACAGTTTCCGGTTTTTTCTCCGAAAGAATTCCCGCCAGAAGCTTCCAGAAACGATTTTGCTTATGTCCATAAAAAAATGCTTCTTCCCTGGACTTCACCGAAGGAAAACTCCCCAATATCAAAATTTTTGAATCTTTATCATAAAGAGGCGGAATTGGATGAATAATCTTCTGTCTTTTTGTTTCGTCTAGTTTCATAATCAATATTTTCCTTTTGTTATTAAATCTTACCCTTTATATTTCTTATAATTTCTAATTTTCAGGCATTATTCTGCTTCTTATAATCCTCATTTTTTCAGGCATTATTGTGCTTCTTATAATCCTCATTTTTCTAGGCATTATTCTGCTTCTTATAATCCTCATTTTTTTCAAGTATTATTATATTTCTATAACTTTTAACTATAAATTAAAATAATTTTATAATTTGCAACTATTCATTAAATATACTACCTTATAATTCAGAAATTATTATTGCAGCTTATATAAATGCTATTTTTATTCCAATACACTTTAATATATAAAAAATTATAAATTAAAGTTATATCTGGCATACCAGAATTATAACATAGATTTCCTATATCTTCGTCAGAAAATAAAAAAGTCCGGTTTCCCGAACTTTTTTATTTATATCCTTACTACTTTTAATCTGCTAAAGCATGTTTAAAAATGCTCCAGAGTGTGTTTTTCTCCCTTTGCTATCTTCTAATCATTTCATACATTTATATGTAAATTACATGCCATCAAAATCTTCTTTCTTAAAAAATCTCATATTCTTTTCCATGCTTTTCAAGCCAGCTGCGACATTCCTTATATTCCGGCATCACCTTTTCCATCTCATTCCAGAACGTAGCCGAATGATTCATAACTTTTAAATGCGTCAGTTCATGTGCAATAATATATTCGATAATTTCCATAGGAAGCATTGCCAGCTTCCAGTCAAACTTCAGATTATGCTTACGATTACAGCTTCCCCACACTGTCAGCTGATTCTTAATCTCAATATTCTGATATGAAAGACGTGGCCGTCGCAGTGGAGACTGCCTCTTTTGACCTGTTATCATTACCTGATTATACTGAAGTCCCATCTTCTGTGCAAACTCTTCTACCTTCTTTTTAACAATAATCAATGCACATTTTTTATAATAACGCATGATACAATACCGCAGAAATTCCTGGCTATCCTTATCTGTCTTAATAATCAAATGTTTACTCTGATTCTTTTTATCTTCCATATAAATCTTAGTTTCTTCCTCATCAAAATCAGATAAATACTTTATCCTAAGAAGAACATCTGTCTTCCCAAGAAATGGAAGGTATAGCCCACCTCGGTAAACAATTCTTCCTTCCTCCAAATCCAAAGTAATTGGAAGCATCTGATGGTTTCGAACCTTTTTCTTCTCATATTCCTCAAAAATCATCGTTTCATTCAGGCGTACATACCGCTCTATCATCTCCCAGCTCATTCCAACAGGAACCTTCATATCTATTGATAAATCATTATGTATAATAAAATCTACATACCTGGAATTCACACTGATAACATTCACATATAAATCCCTTGAACCTTGATGAATTCTAATTTTGGACACGAGACTCCCCCTTTCTTCTGGATGATAGAAAATAATTTTTGTGTTATTTAATAGTATAGCGCGTTTTTTGGTCTCTTTCAACAAAAATATTATTACTATTTAATTCATCCTTCCAACCACAGCACAGAAGCCATTGCCCCCAATAAGGCATATTTGTGGTTTCGGAGCAAGGTTTGAATGCGAGCGCATGAGCGAACATTCAAACCGCCGCGACTAAAATCACAAATATGCCTTATTGGGGGCAATGGCTTCGTCTGTTGTTTGTCTAATGAATTAAATAGTAATCTAAAATACCACTCCAGCTCTTAAGATTACATTTGGATATGGAGAAAATTCTCCTGTCCGGATGGCAAAACGGCATTTACCGCTGAACTTCTTTAAGTCTTCATGTGGCATGTATTCTACTTCTGCTTCAGGAAGACCTGCCTTAATGTACTCTTCTAATTCTGGATTAAATTCTTTAATTTCGTGAGCCAGATAATACCCTTCTATCTGTACTTCATCTAAAACAGCATCTAATACCTGCTTAAATGTTGGTACTCCTGCAGTTAATACAAGATCTACTACTTCTACTCCTTCAGGAATAGGCATTCCGGCATCCCCTATCATAAATAAATCCTTATGTCCCAGGGCTGCGAGTAAATAAGAAAGTTGCGCGTTTAAAATTCCTCTTTTTTTCATTTTTACCTCCAGAAGCGCCTTATTGCGCTACAAATCAGGAACAATTGACTATTTTAAAAAATGCCACGGTAACTAAAACACATAGTTGCCGCGGCATATTCAAGCAAAATTAGTATGTCTTACTCTACTGTGTAAGGCATTAAGGATACGTGTCTTGCTCTCTTGATTGCTACTGTAAGAGCACGCTGATGTTTTGCACAGTTTCCTGTGATTCTTCTAGGTAAGATCTTACCTCTTTCAGATACGTATCTTTTTAATTTATTTACATCTTTATAATCGATTACTGCATTCTTGTCTGCACAGAAAATGCAAACTTTTTTTCTTCTGCGGCCACCTCTTCTTCTCATTGGAGCATCGCCACGATCTTTGCTATATGCCATTGATATTACCTCCTAAATTCCTTAACTCTAAATAAAAGGCAGTTCTTCTTCAATTCCCTCTGGAATTGTCATGAATCCATCGCTCACTGCCTCACTTGGGGCTGGACGGTTTGTCGGTGCAGGTGCAGCCTGTGGCTCTGGAGCACTCTGATAGCCTCCCTGCTGCTGATATCCACCTGTATAGCTGGAAGCAGCTGCCTTACTCTCCGCAAAATCCTGTTCTTCAACAACAACATCTGTTGTATATACCTTAACACCGTCACGATTGGTATAACTACCTGTCTGAATTCTTCCGGAAATGACAATCTTAGTACCCTGTTTCAGATACTTCTCAGCAAATTCACCTTGTCTGCCAAAAGCAACACAGTTAATGAAGTCTGCATCCTGATCGCCTTCTCTGCGGAATCTTCTGTTTACGGCCAAAGTATATCTTGCTACGCACGTTGCCTTCTCACCCTGTGAGTATCTCACATCTGGGTTTCTGGTTAAACGTCCCATCAAAATTACTTTATTCATGGAATTCCTCCTATTCGTTATGCATCCTGTTTAACGCATAAGTATCTCATAACTGGCTCCATGATACGAACACGACGTTCAATCTCTGCTGGACACTCAGCTGATGCATCGAATTGGATGAAATAGTAATATCCTTCTCTCATCTTCTGAATTTCGTAAGCTAATTTCTTCTTACCCCATTCATCAACGTTAGTAATCTCTCCGCCAAATTTTTCGATTAAAGCTTTAATCTTTTCAATGGCATCTGTTCTAGCGTCATCTTCGATTTTTGCATTAATAACCAGAGCTAATTCATACTTATTCATGGTCATTTGCACCTCCTTTTGGTCTTTCTGGCTCTCTTAAATATTTAAGAGAACAAGGATTTTTACACATTACAGTTGTCCATTATATCACAAAGCACTTACAAACTCAAGTTTCATTTTCAAATTTTATTATATAAAATTTTCTCTTATATTGTTTCTTTTTTGTTCATTTTGCTATTATATGTATCTTTAAAATATCTCCTATGCTGCTTATATAGTCTGATTTTTTAAACACACTCTAGTCGATATCTTGATGAATATATCCCCGGAAGTTCTTCTCTACCAGTTTTCTTGGAACCATTACCTCACGACCACAGTTCATGCACTGCAGCCTGAAATCCATTCCAACTCTGAGTAATTTCCACTCATTAGCACCACAGGGATGCTTCTTCTTCATTTTAATAATTTCTCCTACTTTAAACTCCATATTTCCCCTGCTTTCTCTTTTTTCAATTAATCTTCCTGTAAAATTCACTATAGCAGAAAATATTTTTTACGTCAAAGTCTTCTTCTTTTTCCTATTTTCGCTTTTTCTATCTTATTCTATTTTCTTTTATTTTACTTATTTTATCCCTTTTTTTATCTCATCCGCTATTTGAGCTACTCTTTCCTGTTCTTCCATTATCTCATTTACTGTTTCCGCTAGAGCGTGTTTGAAAAATGCTTTCTGTTTTCTTTTACTATATTTTCTTTATATATTTATCTTATTTCAGATTTCTTTTTCTTCTAGTAAAAATAAAGAGTCCACTGCCACTGATTACGATAAATATTCCCAATGTGCTTATAATACCTATTAACATATATTCTTTTTTATGTTCTTGATATTCTTTTACCGTTTTACTATCTGTTACAAGACAAACCTTTGTGTCCCCATTATCATTAGAATCTATTACATTTCCGGCCTTATCTCTTGCGATATAACGCACTGTCTGATATCTTTTATCTGCTGTAAGTGTCTTCCGTACCATATAATTTTCATCTAAGTCTTTCGGTTTTATAATAATCTTTTTTGTTCCTTTCTGACCTAATATATTCCTGTCAGTTTCCATATATAATTCTAGTTCTTTAAATGCATAATTATCCATTACACGAATAGTAAATTCATGTTCTTTCTCTTCATAGATCTGTTTATCCAAATTGCCAATATGAACTACCGGCGGAGTCTTATCTACAACAAACCGAAGCTCCTTTTCTTTCGTATCAGCTTGAAATGTAACACGATAATCCCCCTCTCTCTCAAAGTCTTTTTTAGCAAAATTGTAGTATTTTTCATACCAGCCATACCTTTCTGACTTTTTATCTGCTATCACACTACTTGTTATGCTACTTTCACCTATCACCTTTCTCTCTTCATTATCTTTTAAAATAACCGCCCTTGATTTCGTCTGCTTTACACATTGTTCCCTCAATTTGATTTTTGGTGCTTCTTTCAAATAATATTTATTTATCTTCTTTTTTAATGCGTGGCTTAAAATAAAATCCGCTCCCCGTTGATTCACACAGAACACCACTTTAAAATCATCCTTAATTTTATTTCCTGCCTTATCTTGTCCTTTAATTTGTAAATAGTATATTCCATCGCTATTTTCGGTCTTTTTAATATTATCCCACTGCACCTGTACTGTATTTTCACTTTCTGCTCTTTCGTAACTCCATTCTTTTTTCAAAACATTCCTATCATCTATTTTCTTTAAAGAAATCTCCACAGATTCTCTATCCAAATACTGATCTTTACATATTACCTGTGGCATTATCTTCTTTCCCTGATAAATTCCATTCTGTTTTACTCCAGCTATATGTACAGCAGGAGTCGTTGTATCTATTATAAATTCTTTAGTCTCTGCTGTTTCTGAGACATTTCCTGCCTTATCTGTACATTTTACTTGAATATGATATTTTGCCTCTTTCCTTAGCACCAGCCTGCTATAATATTTGTCTCCATCTTCCTGATATTTTACTGGTTTTTTTATAGTAATTCTACTTTTCCCATGAATTGCATCTATATTATATTCTACTTTATCTTTATCAAAATTCTGTTCCTGTATACAAAACGTAATAATTCGTTCCGTATTAAAATATGGAACTTGATCAGCCTGCTTTCCGATTCCATTTATCTGAATAGAAATCTGTGGAACGGTCTTATCAATCGTAAAATAATTCCTATCTTTCCACTCAGACTTATTTCCTGCCTTATCTGTTACCGACAGCCCTACCGAATAGTCCCTGCCATCTTCCTCGAAGCTAATTTCGCATACATAGGTACCCTGCACATTTTTCCATTCTCCAATCTGATATTTTTGATTACTTCCCTGTATATTCCACACTACCAAATCAGGTGAAAAATTCTTTTCCTTTACTGTCACAGTTGCTTTTCTTGAAAAATTATAATATTGTGTCTGATTATTCTGATTATACACCACTTCTATCTCTGGTTTTGTGTTATCTATGACAACTTTTTCGTTCAATATATTCTTCTCTGTATGCCCAGCGTTATCTTCTAAATCTGCCTGGATAGTCAGCGGATTATCTGCATCAGATTGTGAAAATTTATCTGCCTCTAATTCAATCTGTTGTCTTTTTCGATAAATTAAGTTATCTCCATCCCACATAATTGTCTTTCCCGTTTTTATTGAACTATCCTTTTTCTTTGTTGTTTTTGCATATAACTGAGTCTTGTAAATTCCTGCATAGGTGTCTTCAAATATGGCTTGAACCGGAACAGTACTATTATAATATCTTATATTCTTCTCTTTATCCGTAAAAAAAGCCCGCGGCATTTTCATTGTTATATTACTTGTCTCTTTATGTAGCTGCAATGATTCCGAAATTGCACCTTTACTCTTCACCATCTCACTTACATTTCCGCTATAATCTTGTCCATAAACCTTTAGATACCCTTTAAAATTCTCTTTTTCAGGAGATACTGTGATAGAAAACTCTGACAAATCTTTCTTTTCAAAATATTCATCATTTATTTTCTCTGCTCCTGTCCTTTCTACCTGGGAAAACTTATTTATATCTATTGTTTGTTCTTCATATGGAATAAAAGCATAATTTATTCTCTCTATCCCACTAATAGCATCTTTTATCCGAATGAAAACATTCATTCTTCTTTTACTAAAATATCGGAAAAAATGGTATTTATGAAACAATAACAATGTATTTTTCTTTTTATCATCTCCATTTTCTTCTGCTTTAAAAATCAAATCTCCACTCTCATTATCAACTCCTGTATAAATAATCTCTGGTTTGTGACAATCATATGTTATCTTCAAATTTTCCTGATTTGCTACACACGCAGCACTATCAATAACCCCAAAGTTTAATGTATAATTTCCTTCAGCTTCTACCTGTATGTTTGTCTCATTAATTCTGATTCCATCCTCATAATAAGACTTCCATTGTAAGCTTTTCTCCTGGCTCTTAAAACGTTCCCATTCTTTCTCCATAACCATTCCATTTGAATAAAACATTTTCCCCTCTAAAGAAAAATTTATCTTATTAAAATTTTCTTCCTGAATTTTAATTGTAATCTGAGGAGCATTTTGAAAATACTGTCTTTTTCCTATCTTTTTCACTGCATTCTGGTTAAGAATCACACTTGTTATCAATGGACTCTTTGTATCAACGGTATAGAGTGGACTTTCATAATATCCATTATAAATACACCTTTCTGTCTCGCTACTCTTTTCAGCTGTCATAACATTCCCAGCTTTATCTGTACAATGTATCATAAGTTTATAATGGCCATCATCGAGATTTGTAACAGAATATCGCATTACTGTTTTAGAATTTTTCTCTTGCTCTCCTTTTTCTAATTCTTGTTTTTCTGGCTCCTGCTTTATTTTTTCTGTTATTTCCTCCCATGATTCTTTGTTCTGTTCTATTTTCCCATTTAGACCATATTTTACACGATATAACTTTAATTCTATATTTTCCGCCTCTAAATTCATATCTTCAATGCAAATATCAATCGAATTTTCCCTTTTCATAAATAATTCATTTCCAGAAGAAGTAATTTTTTCTCCGTTACTCTTTAATTTTTTATTTATATTTGCCGGTGAGGATTCCGCTTCCATAACGTTAATAATGCCTTTATAATCAACCGATAGCTCTGGCGCCGACTTATCTATCGTAACGTCTGTACTCTCTATCCCTTCCTCTCCTGTCTGATTGGATACTCCTTTATTGCCTGCCAGATCAGCGCAATCAAGAATAAACTTCCATTTTCCTTCTACAGCAAAATCAAACGAAATTTGATGTAAGTTTCCTTTTTTAGTATGTGTCCATGCCAAAATGTCTAACATACCATCATTACTTTCAGCTTCATTTTCTTTGACTGCTTCCCTCGCCCTATCATCTAATGGCATCGCCTGGATATGTATACTATCTAAATCAAGGTATTTTTCCCTTATATCTATCATTCCTTTTACTGACGTATTGTAATAACATTCTTCATCTATATTGTATGTTGTATCTGTATCGCATTTTTTATCGGTATTATATATTTCATCTGTATTATAAGTTTCACTGACAGATTTCTTCGCAAATCTTATTCCTTCCTTCTTTTTATCTGCTTTCTCAAGCTTTAATCCTGCTATCTCCGGACATTTTTTATCAATCACCAGCTTTTTACTTTTGAAAGTTCCTGATAAAATATTTCCGTAATTTTCTACCGCTCCTTTATCTCCAATTAATGGCATTCCCCATCTATTTATATATTCCAGATACAAGCTATACACTTTATGTCTGTTTTTTTCTGTCTCAAAAGAAAGTGTTTTTTGATAGATTGGATTGTCACTAGCTTTTCTTTCAAACTCCCCTTGTTCATACTGTCTAACCTTATTAAAACCTTCTTGGTCAATACCACTTTCCTTCTCTGAAACCTGGAATAAAAATGACTCTTTTTCTAAGTCAGAATGAAACGTATTTTCCTCCACACCTATGGTAAATGTCCTATTATCCTTACTAAAAAGATATTGTGCAAATTCTCCCGTTCCCCCAATCCATCCTTTTGACTCTAAATATAGTTTTGGACTTTTTTCCCCTATGTCACCAGCAGTATTATCCATAACTTCTGTATCTTCATCAATTGCCAATTGTGTGATTACAGCTGCTTCTACGTAGTATGTTCTATATGTATAGATGCTTCCAACTCCCACAAAAGCTAATACAATTAATTTAAAATAAGCTTTATTCGTTATCTCATTTTTCCCCTTGTCTCCTATTCGTCTCACTCTTTTTCTCTTTATTTTATTTCTCACATGAGCTACTTTCTTTTTCAAACCACTTATTAGTATTACATATACATTCGCTTTTACAAAATACAATATTGCCGCCAGAAAAAAGCAACTGCATACTATCATCCCTAACACCGCACCTTTTTCCAGATAGCTTATCTTTTGTAATAGTCGTGTATTAAGTTCCTCCTGCATCCCTCACATCCTCCTTGTCTTTAAAACTATCTGCTATCTCTATCTTCTGCTTTGCCTCATTCATAAATTGATATAGTTCTTCCATTTGTTTTTTCTCCTTTATAAAATACTTTGTTCTCTCTTCTATTTTTTCTAATTCTTTATTTAACATTTTTTTATTTATTGAACTATCCTTTAAGAACTGCTCTGCATAATTCATAATTTCTATGGTAATCTCCCGTGAAATTAAATATGCTGCTGCAAGGTCTGATTTTGTACTTTTTTGTGTCACTTCAAATTGATTTAGAGAATGGAGCGTTTTATAAAAGTCCATAAAATCTCCTGTTCCTCTTTCTCCACTTTGATCTGTTCCATTAAGCAAAAATGTATTATAATAATTAGCTATCTTTGCATATAAACCTGCTCTTTTTCTCTTTTGCTTGCCAAACGCTTCATTCTCATCTTGCGAAGTCATCGTATCAATAGCCTCACAAAACCATTTTTCTGATGCTCCTTTTCCCGTTATATTTCCCATATCATAGAAATATCCCAAGCCTAAAGCATAACTAAATTCTGCATATCCCAACGCATTGTGTTTTTGAAAGACCTCTATTACCGCCCCTTCTTCACAGACAGAATTTATAAGATCAAGTAATATTACTGCATCCTCTATTTGAAAATGATTTAGACGAATAAAATACTTTACCATACTCTGATAAATTAGTTTTTCCTCTGGTATAAGTTCTAATGCCAGCTTATAATATTGACTGGCTTCCTTTTTATCCTCACTTTTTTCTGCTGCGTTTATGTATCTTACAACTGCTTCTTCCTTATAACAAAATGATACCTTTTTACACCCTATACAAAACATCAAAGATAACTGTCCTACCATCATAAAAATCAAAAACTTTATTATTTTCCTTCTCTCGTTCTCCTTTTCTTTCTGCTTTTTATAATCTATTTGCGATAAAGCGTAGGCAAGTTCTCTGCAATTCTGATACCGTTTTTCAGGCTCTGATTGTATACATTTTAAAAGAAGGCTTTTCATTTCTAAAGATATATGTTCTCCCCAATATTTCTCCGGATATATCTTATAGGGCGGCTTTTCCGGGTTATATCCCGTTAATAAGCTATAAAGCGTGACTCCCAGGCAATAAATATCCGTCCTCGCATCTGTCTGCCCCATACCTCCATATTGTTCTGGTGCTGCATAGCCTTTCGTTCCAAGATACATTGCATCACAAGCCGTATTCTTATAACAATATTCTCGGGCCGTCCCAAAATCTATAAGAACTAATCTTCCCGTTTTTTTTAATATAATATTCTCTGGTTTTAAATCTCGATAAATAATTGATGGCTTTTTCGAATGAAGATAAGAAAGAACTTCACATAACTGTTTGCCCCATATTAAAATCTCTTTTTCTTCAATCCGCCCTCTTTCATTTAAAATCTCTTTTAATGTTTTTCCCTCAATAAACTCCATTACCATCCAAATAGCATCTTTTTTCTCTATAATGTCAACAATCTTTGGAAGTCCTGGATGATCCAATCTTTTTAAAATATCCGCCTCTACTATTAGCTTCCTGCTTATCATTTCGTAATTCTCGCAATATTCCATACTTATTTCTTTAACCGCCCATTTTTGCTTTAGTCTTTCGTGTACTGCCAAATATACTGTACTCATTCCCCCTTGTCCGATTACCGATAGAATTCTATACTTTCCATCTAGCACAAAACCTGCCTTTAACATCTCCCCATCACATCCGTCAAAAAAGTATTAATCTATTTCCATTCTCTACTCCGCTTTCCTCTAATTTAAAATCAAGAGGTAATATTCGTTTGTTTTCTATACATGCTAGATAGAGTTCCAAATCTATCTGTTTCTCACAAATAATGCTTTCCTTATCCCGTATTACATCATATATTTCTTTTATGATATCTCTTATCAATGCCGTTTCTTCACATTTAAACTCATACCACTTTCCTACACCTGCAACAAAAACATCAACATATACCATCGGCAACTCCCCTATTCAGTACTTCTTTTATCTTTTCCCGGCGTTCATAATCATTATGTACATTCAAGGCCAATGCTGTTTGAAATTCTAAAATTCTCTCTCCATAATAAGCAATGCCACGTCCCGGAATCTCCGCCTTAGGAAATACAGAAATTTGTATTACATCAAAAACTTCTGTATAGGCATACTTATCCTTCATATATAAACAGATTTTTGTTTTAAAAAGCTCTGCTATTCTCATAGAAATATACATTCCAGAAAATGATTCTATCGAAATCATTACTTTTATTCCTAACTTTTCCCCCTCTCGTAATATCAAATACAGACTATCATCATATCTCTGATATGTTTCCTCACAGAATTCAACAAACCCGTCCACTATAATTAAAATCAGCGGAAACTCTTCTTTCTCATTTTCTATTTGATTTAGTGAAACGTTATCTTCTTTTCCAACATCTCTTTTATCTTCATTGCTCTTATTTTTATATTGCTTAAAATTACCTCCTGAAAATTTCTTTTTTCTTTTTTTCATTTCTTTTTTTATATTTTCAAATAATTCTTCTACTTTATCCTCTTCTTCCTCTTTTATAACCTGTTTTACCTGGGGCATTAAATCATATATGTCCATACCACTTCCATTGAAATCCAACAGATATAAACATACTTCTTCTGCTGTACTCTCTTTTAATAATGAAAATAGAAATGTTTGAAAAAAGGTACTTTTACCAGAAGCACTTCTGCCACAGATAGCTATGTGTCCGCTTTCCATAAGATTTAAGGAAAATATAGACTGTTCCTGATTTTCGGGATCATCAAAAATACCGACACATACTTCCAAGTTCTTATTCATGTCAACTCTTTGCCTTTTCTCTTTTAACTTTTTATTCATTTCTTTGTGAATCTCATCTAAATATATATACTTCGACAATGGCTCCAGCCATAATTTTCTTCCCTCTTGATATTCCTTTTCTTTTGCAAAACGTATAATATACTGTTTGATTGCCTGCAATTGTGTTATCTTTTTCTCTCTGTTCTTCTCAGCATTCTTTCTTCTTTTATATATGGTTCCATCTGTTTGAACCAGACATGCTGCCACTTCCGTATCCTCTTGCTGAAATAAAGCCCCGCTCCAGCCTGCTTGGAACAACTCATATACTTCATTATTCCCTACCTGCAAGTATCCTCTTCCTGTTTGTGTAATCTGGCAGGCATCCATGTTATGAAGCATATCCATGCTATCTTCCCTTTCCTGCACTTTAAGACAAATTCGGAATCTTGAATTACTCCATATCTTATCGTCAACAACACCTCCTGGTTTTTGAGTTGCCAGCAGCAAATGAACACCTAAGCTCCTCCCTACTTGAGCAACACTAATTAATTCCTGCATAAATTCCGGCTCCGCCTTTTTTAATTCGGCAAACTCATCAATAATAATCAGTAAATGAGGAATTGGTTCGTTTACACTTCCCGAATTAAACAACCTTGTATAATCATTAATGTTATTTACCTTACATTCTTTAAATATTCTTTGCCTTCGTTTATTTTCACTTTTTATTGATACCATTGCTCTATATGCCTGCCCATCTGATAAATTCGATATTTTTCCTGAAATATGTGGTAATTCAGAAAATAGCGCTGACATCCCCTCTCCTTTATAATCAATTAACAAAAAGCACACCGCTTCCGGACTAAAATTCACTGCCATGGATAAAATAAATGTCTGAAGTACTTCACTTTTCCCTGAACCTGTCGTTCCAGCCAATAAACCATGCGGTCCATGATATCGCTCATGTATATCTAAATAAAAAGGTTCATCTCCCGCTTTTTTACCTATTAAAACCTTTGCACTTTCAAAAATTCTATTCTTTTCCCATCGCTGTTTTATATGTAATTCTTCTATCGTGTGCACATCATACATTCCTAAAAAATCAACAACTTCTGGTATACCAGCCTTTTCTTCAATTTCCATCACTTTTATTCCTGAAATACTCCTTATTAATTTCTCCGCAATATTTTTTTCCGTATAATCAAAATTTATTTTCTCTTTCTTCTGACTGTGCCTTTCTATCTCATACCGCCCAGTAAATCCCCCATTTATTTCCAATACCATTTTACATGTATTCGGCAATTTTTTTCTCATCGAGTCCAGCCATACAACTGTCAATCCATATTCTCTTCCTCTATCTAAGATATATTTAGAAAACATTTCTCCTTCCAAAAATTGTTCTTCTGCAACAAACAAAATATAATGTGGCAAAATTTTTTCTGCCTTACCGGATATAGATACTTCTTCTCTTTCTTTAAAAATCTGCAACAAATCATAGAATAACCGCCTCGCTTCTACCTCATTCCCTGCAATAAATCGCTTTTGTCTATTGGCATCCCATATATGCGGAAGCCACCTGCAAAAATCCCATTGCTGCGATTGAATAACCTTATTTTTGTTATAAATACATCCTATCTTTACTTCCGTGTAACAATTACACAACGCAATCTGTAAAATAATACTTCTTACAAGTTCCATTCCTGCTATCGTATCTTTTGTTATGATTCCAATCTGACTATACCTTCCCATGTCGAGTAACACAGGAATCTGATGTAGAATCTCATAATGTTCCTTTATCTTTTTTGCTTCCCGCCATAGAATATTTTCCTCATCGCCAAACACTTCCTCAGGAAATTCTATTTTCATAGGAAACTCAACGTCACCTATACCAATTCTGTACATTAAAAAATCTTTATGATATAGATTTCGATTCCATAAATACATATCTAATAATGGGCTATCTAAATAAGTATCTGCCCGTAAATATCTACTTTGTAAAACCTTATATACCCGTTCATACTGCACTTTGATATATTCACTTTTTTTATTCAAATATCTCCTATAAGCCAGTCGCTCTTTATTAACTTTCTTCTGCTGTTCTCTTTTTTCATACTTTCTCGAAATCATAAGCCATAAAATAGAACATACCGCTGACATCACTGCCATAAACAGTCCAGAATATACATATATTCCTGCCTGATTCTGCTCTGATTTCATTCCATAAATTAAAAATAAGTTCATTCCTAACATTGGAAACATCAGATTCATGATAGTACCTATATCCATAAATATAGATTTTTTCTCCTGTACATCCACTTGGGGCGGTGCATCAACTTTTAATGATACTTTTTTTAATTCTTCCATTACTCTCGGTGCCCTGTGAAAAGTTATCTCTCTTTTTTCCTTCTTCCTAACATCCTCTTGTCCCTTTATCTCATTTTCTAATACTACTTCTTCCAAATAATCTGATACTATATTTCTCTCACCAGCTTCTACTGCTATATAGTTCTCAAAAAATAACAAATATATAGTTCCAATACATATAACATCACCAAACTCTAATTGCTGCTTTTTCTCTAACAAAATTTCATTAATATATATTTCTATATTCCCACATTTCTCTATGAACCATTTGCCATACTCATATGAAATACCCATACTATTTTTTCTATTAATGGCTTTCTCCATCATTATGAATATATTTTTCTCTTTTATTATCCGACAATCTCTAAGTTTATATTTCTTATATATGCTCCAGTCATTCCTATATCGTATAAGCTGTATATAAAGATCCTTCCCACCTACCGATAGTTCATTCTTTCTCCCTATTGACAACTTGTAAAATATTCCTTCATCACTTTTCCGTTTTCCCATCTGAAAAAATTCTTCTGTTTTCAAATGACAACAGTCTGTTTCCTTGATAAACCATTCTCCAGATATATTTTTAAACTGTAAAAATACTGTCCTTTCCAAAGAGAAATCATCTTTAGGTAATAATATATGACACTCTGCCCTCTTATCGCTGACAAGCTGTGTGCGTTTCATCCTGCTTTTTCCGTATATAAAAATTAAAAATCTCATAGCTTCTTTACTCCTAAAGTGGTATACTATTTAATCAAATAAAAAATAAAGGAGCTGCCTCATGATAGCAAAAGATGATATTGTTATAAGAAAAGCTATTTTGCATATTTTAGACACCAATCGCGGAGAATGTATTCTTTCTAATACTCTCTTAGATCCAGGGCCAGATTTACATGATTTTATTCGAAACCATATTTATAAAATTGTCTCCAGCGATGATACCAAAAACTGTGAATTTGACCCAGAATATTCTCCAATCTATTCCATCTTAGAAACATGGGATGAATCAGATGAAACTTCTTTCATTGAAACCAGTCAGGCCATTGCAAATAAACTCTATATTGCCATGGGAGAGGGATTAGATATACCCGCTGCCGATTTATTATTCGTAACCTTTCAGGCAGAAGGAATTATCTATCTTGCCCTTTTAAAAATGAATTACAAGGAAAGCTATACGCATGAAGTCACCGAGACTCCTGATAATCCTGTTATTAATACAGACATCATCAAAACACATTCTCTGCTTCCTTCTGCAACTTCAAGAATACCTGAGGCCGTAGTTATTAATTTATCCGATTATCACATAAAGCTTTTGGAAAAAAAGTATGAGATAAATGGTGAGAAAGCTTATTATTTATCGGAAAACTTTCTTGTCTGCCGTACCAGTATTCCTCCAAAAAAGAAGTTAAATATTCTTACTCGTGTTATTAATAATATTTCTAATAAATACGATGGTGCCGATTTAAAAACAAAGATGGATACAAAAAGTGCTCTTCAAAAAGAATACGTTGATAACAAATCTTTCGATATAGAAGAAATAGGTAATAAACTTTTCGGAAAAAGTCCAGAAAAAAAATCAGAATTTGATGAAAAAATGGAACAGTACGACTTACAATATGATAACTTTACTGTCACCAATGAAAGTACTGTAAAGAAATTAGAAAAGCAGGTCATGGTAACTGATAGCGGAATTGAAATATCTATTCCAATGGAAACTTATAACAAACTGGCTAACTTTGAAGTTCAAACAGATGTAACTGGTAAATCAACGATTATCATAAGAAATATTGATAATCTTGTTTTAAAGTAATATTACATTCAGAATAAACTTTATAAACATATTAGATTCTAAATAAATATTACATTGATACTTCCACAATTATTACACTACTGTTTTTAATATTATTTACTTGTAAATATTCTAGAGCGTGTTTGAAAAACATTCTAGCTGTAAATATTTATTAAATTAAAAAACCTCCCACACAAAATCATCTCAAACTTGCAGTTTGTTTATCTTTTGTGTGAGAGGTTTCTTGATATCTTGCCTTAAATTTTTACTTTTTAGCTAATTTCCCGACATATGATATCTTATTCAAAGCTGTGATTATTATTTGTTACTTCTTCTCCAAATATGCATCTTTTCTGCTTCTTTAATTAATTCATCTCTGAAATCTGGATGAGCAATATTAATTAATGCTTCTGCTCTTTCCCATGTAGACATACCTTTAAGGCATACCTTACCAAATTCTGTTACCACATAATGTGTATTAGGACGAGTATCTGTTACTGTAGATCCTTCTGCTAAAGTAGGTCTGATTCTTGTATGCTTTACACCATCTTTGGATGTAAATGTAGAAGAACAACAGATAAAACTCTTACCACCCTTAGATAAGTATGCACCCTGAACGAAATCAAGCTGTCCACCTGCACCACTAATCTGTTTTATACCTGCACTCTCTGCATTAACCTGACCATATAAGTCAATATCAACTGCATTATTGATAGAAATAAAGTTATCAATCTGTGCTATTGTCTTAGCGCTATTCGTATAATCAACTGGTGCACTCATACATTCTGGGTTATCATCCAGATAATCATACATCTTCTTAGTACCTGCACCGAATGCATATACCTGACGTCCTCTGTCGATATTCTTCTTTAAGCCTGTAATCTTTCCTGCCTTTGCAATGTCAACAAACGCATCAACGTACATCTCTGTATGTACACCTAAGTCCTTTAAATCAGATTCAGCAATCATGGAACCTACTGTATTAGGCATTCCACCGATACCAAGCTGTAAACATGCTCCATCTGGAATCTCTTCTACGATAAGCTGTGCTACGGCTTTGTCTACTTCTGTTGGTGGTGCGCCAGCTCCTAACTCACCAATAGCTGGATTCTCGCCTTCTACGATGTAATCTACGCGAGAAACATGAATGCCTTCTTCAAATCCACCCAAACAGCGAGGCATATTCTCATTAACCTCTACGATAATTACATCTGCAGCTTCACAAACTGCCATCATATGGGATGCATTTGGTCCAAAGTTAAAGAATCCATGTTTATCCATTGGAGCAACCTGGAACATCGCAACATTCAAATGCTTGATATTCTCTCTGTAATAACGTGGAAGTTCTGAATATTTTAATGGAGAATAGTATGCAAATCCTTTACTGATTGCCTTTCTCTCCAAACCACCCATATGCCAGGAATTCCATGTAAAATGATCTGCTACATTATTTACCTTGAAAATCTCTGGTTCTCTTAATAAGATACCACCACGAATCTTAACATCTTCTAATTCATCTGCTCTGGCTGCTAATGCTGCATCCAATGCAACTGGAGTACCGGTTGTCCAACCATAATCTACCCAATCATGAGATTTTACTACCTTAACCGCTTCTTCTGCTGTAACAAGTTTCTGTGCATATTCTTTAATGAAACTCATGCTTCTCCTCCTAACAACTTCTGCTCTTGTTAAAAAAATATCATGAGTATATTCTACCACCGTTGTATAACTCGGTCAACCTAAATCGAACCTTGAATCCTTATATTTTTACAACATTTTTGCTAATTTGGCCTTATATTTCTGAGAAATTGGAATAACTGTCTTTTTATTCAAATAAAATTCACCATTTATCAAATCTGCTTTTTGAATAAACATAAAATTCACAATATAACTACGATGGCAACGAATAAAATAATCTGGCAGGCTCTTCTCCAACTTTTGCAAGGAACTATAAAAAGAAATCTCATACTTATTTACATGCAAGATAATCTTCTTATCTCTTGCTTCTAAATACTGAATCTCTTCATAATGAAAACAATAAATCTCCCCTCCTGTCCGAATCTTTAATATATCTTCTTGTTTTTTCTTTCTACACTTATCCTTACAACACCATGTAAGACTTCGGTATATAATCCTACAAGCTTTCGCATATACATATGGTTTCAGTAAAAGCATATCTGGTGAAACTTCCGGAATTAAATAGGACTCTGCTGAAATCTGATTAGTACTTACAACTAGCAATCGTCCTCTCGGGAAAATCCCCCTTATTCGTTTCGCTCTGCATAAATCCTCTATACCTGTGATTTCTACTACAAGTAAATCTGGCGGCTGTATTCCCTCTATATTCACCTGATGATACTCTTCATCGCTTATGATAAAATTACGTAAAAACTCTTTATCTATAAGCGCCACACACTGATTACATATCTTTCCAATTAAATCTCCTTCTCTTTTGTCATGACAAAAAATCATAACTGACAGCATAATCTATTCATCTGTCTATACAATCTAAGCAATTACATTATTCTTTAATGTTGCCGCAACCTGTTTATTCTGTTCTTCTGCTAACTGGTATTCCTGTGCAATTGTTGTCAAATGCTGTGATTCTTCTTCTATCATCTTGCACATCTTGGCGATATCGGCATCCAATCCATTAAACTTACCAAGATATATACTACTCGCCTCTCCACTCCAGATGGAACTACTAATTCCCCTCACTAACTGAAGCATATCAGAAGTAGTTTTCTTAACGTCCTTTCCTGCCTGTTGGAAAGAACTTGCTGTCGCCTTTAACTTCTCTGGAGTTACATTAATTAAATCTGCCATAAATCCCCCTCCTAGCTTACCGCTGTCGCCTCATTCTTCTTCTCTGCTTTATTATAGATTGCAATAATCTTCTCTAGTATCAATATAAATTCCAAAATTGTCTTAAGTAAGTTCCGCATCTTTGAAATGTCTGTCTTAAGTTGCTTTACATACTTCTCTTTTGCAGCGCCTTCCCACATAGAATTAAGACTGTTCCCCAAAGTTTCTAAAAGCGAAATCTTATTCTTTAAGGAATTACTCAATACTATCAGTGACTCTCTCTTATTAGATATTTCTTTTGTTGAAGCAATAATTTGTGCCATAAATGCCTCCTCTCATATCTCGGTTAACTGCTGCAAGAGTATTATAACATATTTGGAATTAATTTCCACTATTTTTGACAAATTATGTTTATTTTGTGATAAGTACTTCTTTATTATGTTTACTTTTTATTATATATAAAATAAAAATGACGTATTTTACTAGAGCGTGTTTGAAAAATGCTTTCTGCAAGATGTGCGTTAAAATTTGTGGGAGATTTTACCTGAATGAGGGCGGCGTAGCGGGCTACGTCAACTGAATGAAGGCAAAATATAGCGCAAATTGGGGCGTGCAGATTGTAGGAATGATTTTTCAAACACGCTCTAGTATAGCATCTATCTAATTTCTAAAATATTATTGGATATAGTTTTTCTAATTTACTTCGTGCATCTTTTATTGTGAACTATCAAATAATTATTCATAAACACTGAATGGATACTATACTAGAGCGTGTTTGAAAAATGCTTTTGCAAGATGTGCGTTAAAATTTGTGGAGAATTTTTCCTGAATGAAGACGGCGTAGCGGGCTATGCCAACTGAATGAAAGTAAAAAGGACCACAGTTATAAACTGTAGTCCTACTATCTCACTTTAACAGGGAATCTTCAAAAAGATTCCCTGCATAAATACATTTTATAGAGTTCAGCACAAATCTCCTATATGCTTCTTTTAATAATGAATCGTCAATACACAAAACATCTGAGAATGCATATACTAGACTTCCACAAAAAATCTAAGTTTCAATCCTCAATCAGTAACTCACATAATCTAATGAGTCTGATATGATTTGAAATTATTTAACCTGAGCTTTGATTGCCTCTGTTAACTTAGGAACAATCTTTAATGCATCGCCAACAATACCGTAATCAGCTACATCAAAGATAGGTGCATCTGGGTCTTTATTGATAGCAATGATGATATCAGATTCTTCCATACCAGCTACGTGCTGGATAGCTCCGGAAATACCGATTGCAAAATAAACATTAGGACGAACTGTCTTACCAGTCTGGCCAACCTGCAAATCTTTTGGTTTCCAACCATTATCAACAACTGCACGAGAACAGGAAACTGTTCCGCCAAGTGCCTCTGCTAAATCGTCTAATAATGCAAAGTTCTCAGCAGAGCCAACTCCACGTCCGCCAGATACAAGAATCTTAGCAGCCTGGATATCAACTGTTTCTGTAACAGATTTTACAATGTCAAGAATCTCAACATATTTGTCATTTGGAGTAAATCCTGGATTGTACTCAATAACTTCTGCCTTTGCACCTGCAACAGGCTCTTTCTTCTGCATAACACCAGGACGAACTGTAGCCATCTGTGGACGATGGTTAGGACAAGCGATTGTAGCGATTGTGTTACCACCGAATGCAGGACGAGTCATTAATAACTGACCCTGACGAGGTTCTTTATCTCCACGAGCTTTGAATTCACCAATTTCAAGAACAGTACAGTCTGCTGTAAGACCTGTTGCAACTCTTGCAGAAACACGAGGTCCTAAGTCACGACCGATTGCTGTTGCTCCAACCAGAAGAATGTCCGGTTTGTATTCGTTGATAACAGATGCCAGTGCATGTGTATATGGCTCTGTTCTGTATTCTTTTAATTCAGGGTCATCAACTACGATAACTTTATCTGCGCCGTATTCAGCAAGTTCATCAACTAAGCCTTTTACGTCAGAACCGATTAAAACTGCTGTTACGTCTGTTCCTAAATCTGCAGCAAGGTCATTTGCTTTTCCAAGTAATTCTAAAGCAATGGCATCAATCTTATTGTCAACCTGCTGAGCATAGATAAATACACCTTTATATTGTTCTAAATTCATTCTATTCACCACATTTCCTTTACAATTAGATAACATGCTTTGTTAACAGTTTGTCCATGATGTACTCAACGCCTTCTTCTGCTGTTTCAGCTGTCATCATGACACCTTTACCTTTACGTACCTTATCAGAAGCTTTTGCGATCTGAGTTGGAGAACCTGCAAGACCTAAGTTGCTGTCATCAACATCTTTAAGGTCTTTTCTTCCCCATGTAGTAATTTCTGCATCATATGCATCAAAGATTCCGCCTGGAGTCATATAACGTGGCTCATTTAATTCGGAAAGTGCTGTGATAACACATGGCATTTTAGCTTTTAAAACATGATATCTGTCGTCATACTGTCTCTGAACGATTACACTGTCACCTTCAACTTTGATATCCTGAGCATAGGAAATTAAAGGAAGATCTAAGTGTTCAGCAATCTGAGGTCCTACCTGAGCAGTATCACCATCGATAGCCTGACGACCTGTGATGATTAAATCATAATCAATATTTCTAAGTGCTCCAGCGATTGTTGTAGATGTTGCCCATGTATCAGCTCCACCTAAAACACGGTCTGTTACAAGGATACCCTTGTCAGCACCCATTGCCATAGCTTCACGCAGAACTTCTTCTGCTTTTGGAAGACCCATAGTAACTACTGTTACTTCTGCGCCTGTTTCATCTTTTATTCTAAGGGCAGCTTCAAGACCTGCCTTATCATCTGGATTCATGATAGTAAGCATAGCTGCTCTATCAAGAGTTCCGTCTGGTTTAAACTTAACTCCACCTTTTGTATCAGGTACCTGTTTAACACATACTACGATTTTCACAGTATTTTCCCTCCTTATTTCAATAAGTTACCAGAAATAACCATACGCTGAACTTCTGATGTTCCTTCGTAGATTTCTGTGATCTTAGCGTCACGCATCATACGTTCTACGTCGTACTCTCTGATGTAACCATAACCACCAAGTAACTGAACACACTTAGTTGTTACATCCATAGCTGTTTCTGCTGCAAATAATTTAGCTTTTGCTGCTTCTACGGAGTATACTCTCTGTGTTGCTTTTGCCATTGCTGCTTTATAAACAAGTAACTTAGCAGCTTCTACCTGTGTAGCCATATTAGCAAGCTGGAACTGTGTATTCTGCTGTGCAGCAATTGCTCTGCCAAACTGTTTTCTTTCTTTAACATAAGCAATTGTAGCATCTAAAGCACCTTCTGCGATACCAAGAGCCTGAGCTGCAATACCGATACGTCCACCATCTAATGTGTGCATAGCGATTGCGAAACCTTTGCCCATAGGTCCAAGAAGATTTTCTTTAGGAATACGACAATCCTGGAAAATCAATTCATATGTAGCTGAACCACGGATACCCATTTTCTTTTCTTTTGTACCAAATGTAAATCCTGGAGTTCCTTTTTCTACGATAAATGCGGAGAATTTCTTTTTCTTTCTTCCTCTTGCATCTGTATCAACACTTGTGATAGCGATGATAATATAGTAATCAGCATAAGAACCGTTAGTGATGAAACATTTAGATCCGTTTAATACCCATTCGTCACCATCTAAAACAGCCTTTGTCTGAACACCCTGAGCGTCAGTACCAGCACCTGGCTCTGTAAGACCGAAAGCACCTAACTTTTCACCCTTTGCAAGTGGAACAAGATATTTCTGTTTCTGTTCTTCAGTACCGTAAGTAAGAATTGGATCTGCACACAATGATGTATGTGCGGATACAATAACACCTGTTGTACCACAAACTTTAGATAACTCTTCAACACACATAATGTATGTTAAAGGATCACAGCCCTGTCCGCCATATTCTTTTGGCACAGGAATTCCCATGAAACCTAATTTTTGCATTTTTGCAACGGTTTCTTCTGGAAAATGTTCTGTCTCGTCAACCTCCTGAGCAAGAGGTTTAACTTCGTTTTCAGCGAACTCTTTAAAGAGCTGTCTAGCCATTTCATGCTTTTTGCTTAATGTGAAATCCATTTTCATTCCTCCATAATAAATTGGTTATTGGGGTGGAGAACCACCTTAAAAGCCGTGGAGACGCAGAGCATAGTCCCCACGGCCGTATTCACTTTTTTAATTATTTGCTGTAATCGTAGAATCCAATACCAGTCTTCTGACCTAATTTTCCACCACGAACCATCTTTCTTAATAATGGATGTGGACGATACTTAGGATCTCCTGTTTCATTATATAATACTTCCATGATTGCAAGGCAGATATCAAGACCAACTAAATCTCCTAAAGCGAGAGGTCCCATTGGATGGTTAGCACCTAACTTCATAGCTGTGTCGATACCTTCAACAGAAGCAACACCATCAGCATAAATGCCAACTGCTTCGTTAATCATTGGGATTAAGATTCTGTTAACTACGAATCCTGCAGCTTCTTCTACCTGTACAGGTGTTTTGCCGATTTCTACGGAGATAGCTTTAATCTTTTCAACCATTTCATCTGGTGTATTAAGACCAGCGATAACTTCAATTAATTTCATAACTGGAGCTGGGTTGAAGAAATGCATTCCGATAACTGGTCTGTCAAGTCCTGCACCAATCTGTGTAATAGATAAAGAAGATGTATTTGTTGCAAACATACATGTTGCAGGAACGATATCCTGTAATTCTTTAAATGTCTGCTGTTTAACTTCCATAACTTCAAGAGCTGCTTCTACTACTAAATCAGCATCTGTACAGATATCTTTTGTACCTGTAGTGATTTTAGCAAGGATTGCATCAGCTTTAGCCTGATCCATTTTTCCTCTTGCTACTCTCTTTTCAAATCCTTTAGCGATTTTCTTTTTACCGTTTGCAGCAAATTCATCGTTAATATCACATAAGTATACTTCGTATCCTTCTGTCTGTGCGAATGCCTGAGCAATACCTGATCCCATTGTACCTGCGCCAATAACTCCAACTTTCATTGTCTGAAACCTCCTATAAAATGTAATGTATTCCGATAATTAATAATACAATATGTATAATTGATTAATTAGCAGTTTTTAAATGGCTCTTTTACTTTTTCTTTGTTTTTGTCAAGGAAGAATGCCATTCCGTATTTCTGGTCTTCTGTCTCGAAGCAGCTGCCAAATAACTTCTCTTCGATTACGATAGCTTCATCCATTCCTACTTCTAAACCTTCGTTGATAGCTTTCTTACATGCACGAACTGCGATAGGTGCGTTCTTTGCAATACCCTTTGCCATCTTCTTAGCCTGAGGCATTAACTCTTCAAGTGGATAAACTTCGTTAACCAGACCAATTCTGTAAGCTTCTGCTGCTTTAATATTGCGAGCAGTATAGATTAACTGTTTTGCTTTTCCAGGTCCTACGATACGAGCAAGTCTCTGTGTTCCACCAAAACCAGGTGTAATTCCAAGACCAACTTCTGGCTGTCCAAACACTGCATTCTCAGAGCAAAGTCTGATGTCACAGCTCATAGAAATCTCACAGCCACCGCCTAAAGCGAATCCGTTGACTGCTGCGATAACAGGGATTGGAAGTGTTTCAATCTTTCTGAATACATCATTACCAGCTTTACCGAAAGCTTCGCCTTCTGCTTTTGTAAGTGTACTCATCTCTCCGATATCAGCACCTGCTACGAAAGATTTCTCTCCAGCACCAGTAATGATAAGACATCTGATTGCGTCTAAATCTACTGCATCAATAGTTGCATCTAAATCTTTTAATACTTCACTGTTTAAAGCATTTAAAGCCTTTGGACGATTGATGGTGATAATACCAACCTGGCCATCTACTTCATAATCGATAAATCCCATTGTATGTATCTCCTTTCAGATTACATTAGCTAACTATTCAATCTAGATAATTAAATAGTTACAAACTATGTAATTGATATAACCGGATTCGAAAACCGAACCCGGATATATGTAATCATTCTATACGTGATTAGTCTCTTTCAACGATTGTTGAGCAGCCCATACCACCACCGATACACAGTGTAGCAAGACCTTTCTTAGCATCACGTTTCTGCATCTCATGTAATAATGTAACGAGGATACGGCATCCTGATGCTCCTACTGGATGTCCAAGAGCAATAGCTCCACCATTAACATTTAACTTCTCTGGGTTGATTCCTAATTCTCTTCCTACTGCTAATGACTGAGCTGCGAAAGCTTCGTTAGCTTCGATTAAGTCAAAGTCATCAATGCTCATGCCTGTTTTTGCAAGAACTTTCTTAGTAGAAGCAACTGGTCCAACACCCATGATAGAAGGATCAACTCCGCCTAATGCTCCTGCTATCCATGTAGCCATTGGAGTTACACCTAATTCTTTAGCTTTTTCTTCGCTCATAACAACAACACAAGCAGCACCATCGTTAATACCTGAAGAGTTGGCAGCTGTTACGATACCATCTTTCTTGAAAGCAGGACGTAATTTAGAAATACTTTCTGCTGTTGTTCCAGGACGTGGTCCCTCATCTGTATCTACAACAACTGTTTTCTTTTTAAGTTTAACTTCTACAGGAACAATCTCATCTTTGAACTTACCAGCTTCGATAGCTGCTGTAGCTTTCTGCTGTGAATTAGCGGAGAACTCATCTAACTCTTCTCTTGTTAAATGCCACTGTTCTGCAACGTTTTCAGCTGTAATACCCATATGGTACTGATTGAAAGCATCTGTTAATGCATCGTTAACCATACAGTCTTTTAATACGCCATTGTTCATTCTGTATCCAAAACGAGCTTTGTCTAAGCAGAATGGAGCTAATGACATGTTTTCCATACCACCAGCGATAACGATATCAGCCTCACCTGCTAAAATCTTTGTAGCAGCAAGGTTAACACAGTTAAGACCGGAACCACAAACTACGTTAATTGTTACAGCAGGTACTTCGATTGGTAAGCCTGCATTAATAGAAGCCTGACGAGCAACGTTCTGTCCAAGACCAGCCTGGATAACACATCCCATTAATACTTCGTCTACCTGATCAGCAGGTACGTTAGTTCTCTTTAACGCTTCTTTAATTACGATGCTTCCTAAATCTGCAGCTGGTACTGTGCTTAATCCACCACCCATTGTTCCGATTGCGGTACGACAAGCACCTGCTAATACAACTTTCTTTGCCATAGTTTCATTCCTCCATTTAAGTTATCAATATTATTTGATAGTTGCTTTGCTAGAGCATTTCTAGTACGATATGTGTTAATCTTATCACAATCTTCTTTGCTTTGCAACAAGATTATAAAAAAATTTTTAATTAATATTTTCATTTATGAAAGATTCACAGTTTCGTCACTTTTGAATACAAAATCCATCGTTGTTTTAATTAATTTTACCTTTATTTCTTCTTATATCTATGGACATTCTCTATTGATTAATTTTCTGATTTTGTGAAAAAAGGAAACAAAATACAAAAAACTGCCTAAATATGTGAAGAAATAGACATTCTGAGTTGGCTAATAGACGAAAAACCAGAGATACTTTACCTGCCAGATGTGGCTTTGGAGTGAGTTTTATGGCATTTTGCACAGTGAAATAAAGCATATGGTACATAAAGTATCTCTGGCTTTTCTATCTGTTGGAAGGATTTAGTTTAGAATGTCTATATGGAGGGATTTGAAAATTGCCCGGATAGCTGTAGATGAAATTATGTATATTTTGTATTGCAATTTGTTTTTATCATTGTAATTATATTAACAAAATCAATACCAAAAAATCTATATTTTAAATTCACACACTCTCCCCAACATCGAATCGTTGCACATCTAAGAATTTTTACTTTGTTTCCTTCAAAGCCAGCAATAGTAAAGCTCGCTATAAGTCTATCTGTGGCCTCGGAGCAAGTGTTGGATACGAGCGTCTAAGCGAACATTCAACACGCCGCGACTAAAGTCACAGATAGACTTATAGCGGGTTTTACTATTGCGTTAGTTTAAACAAATAAAAAAACACCGATACCAAGGTACCGATGTTCCTCAAATTGCGGGGGAAGGATTTGAACCAACGACCTCCGGGTTATGAGCCCGACGAGCTACCAGACTGCTCTACCCCGCGATATTAAATTAAAAAGAAATGCTAAAAAGAGACTAATCACTTAGTCTCTTTTAAGAGGCGTCGACCAGATTTGAACTGGTGATGAAGGTGTTGCAGACCTCTGCCTTACCACTTGGCTACGACGCCACAAGTGACTCCTACGGGATTTGAACCCATGTTACCGCCGTGAAAGGGCGGTGTCTTAACCACTTGACCAAGGAGCCAGACTCCCCGAGTAGGACTTGAACCTACGACAGCGCGGTTAACAGCCGCGTGCTCTACCGACTGAGCTATCGAGGAATATTGTCAGGTGTCATACCCTGAAAACCACACACATTATATCATATCTCTTTGAACTTTGCAAGTACTTTTAAGGTCAAGCTATCGACCGATTAGTAACAGTCAACTCCACACATCGCTGTGCTTCCATCTCTGCCCTATCTACCTCATCGTCTCTAAGGGGTCTCTCACTCTTTCGAGTATGGATATCTCATCTTGAGGGGGGCTTCACGCTTAGATGCCTTCAGCGTTTATCCCT